>Ga0209345_10000109_pt1 | contig 118515 bp, 106 predicted proteins | sample Cruoilmetagenom7_FD_187294 | JGI IMG/M metagenome (GOLD analysis project Ga0209345, IMG submission 187294) | Oil polluted marine microbial communities from Coal Oil Point, Santa Barbara, California, USA - Sample 7 (SPAdes) (version 2) | ecosystem: Environmental > Aquatic > Marine > Oil seeps ... | reverse complement strand
ACAATTCCACAGTATAAATCCCCAAACCCTCCCATAAAATGAAAGGGCTAAAGTGGCCGGTTTTTACGCCGCCCGCGACCGCATTATGCCGCCGCTACTGTGGCCTAGTATTGCTCCGACGTTTACACTTGGAGGCAAAACCCCCAGAAACACCCAAAATGGACGCTCCGGAGGTCTCCGAAGAGGCTCTCTCGTCCCCCTCAGCTAAAGAACCTGCATCTCTGGTCAACGATGATGCCCTGAGAGCTGCTTTGAAAGACGAAGAACTGGTGGATGTGGAGCAAATCGCCAATTCTAACTGGTTTAACGCCTCAAAGATGGATGGACCAGTTGAAGCCCAGCGTATGATTGAAGTTGCTAGGGATGCTTTGGCCCGTAGTGGTGCCCTTGAGAAGCTGGGGCTCGATACGCCGGAGACCTTCTCCACGATCATCAAGGACGCCAAAGAAGAACTGGCAAGCCTGACTGGTGGGAGCATTGATGAGCTGACCTCTCGGGTCGCCTCTGTTGGTAACGCCGCAGTTGACCAGGCGAAGTTCCTGGTTGCTGGTAAGATGGCCTTGCAGTCTACGGGGCGTGAAGTGTCAAAGGCAGTCAAGCAATTGGATACCATGTATGCGGTTGGTAACGTAGATCGGACCCTAGAGGCTCACCTTCTCAATTTGATGGATACCCATTCCAGCTTACAGGGTCATCTTAAGCGGGTCCAAACATCCGCAGCCCGTGCGGTATCTGCTGGCCGAATAACCACAACGGATGGCTTAGACAGCGCCGCAGTGGACGCCCTGACTCGAGTTAAAGCGGCTGGTGGGTCCAAGGCCATCAAGGACGCTGTGAAGCGCCTACGGCTTGCTGAGGGGCCGACCCAACAGGCTGCACTATTGAGGCAGATGCGCCGTGGGTCTATTGCCAACCGCGCCATGAAAGTAACCAATGAGGTGTTCATAAATTCTATCCTCTCAGGATGGGGAACACACGCTGTGAACATGACCTCAAACATGATCAACGTGATGGTATTACCGATGGAGCGGGCCATTGGAGGCGTCTTAACGGGTTCCCGTGTGGAGGTCCGTGCGGGTCTTGAGCAATACTCAGCCCTTCGGTCTTCTGTATTGGACAGTATCCGGTTGAGCTCAAGGGTCCTTAAAAATGAAATGCCTGTGTTGGATACCCAGGTAAAGTTGGGCTACCAACAAGAGGGTTTGAAAGCTATTTCTGCTGAGGCGCTGGGCGTAAATAATCGGTTCGGTGGGGCGCTCGTGAATGGGGTTGGTCAAGCAATTCGCGTTCCTGGCTGCTTTCTTATGGCTGAGGATGAATTCTTTAAGCAGATCATGTTCCGATCAAGGTTGAAATCAAGGCTAACGGTTGATGCCGCGACAATGACAGAGACCGAACTCAAACGATTGGGATATGAAAGCAAAGGCGCATTCATTGAGGGTGAAACCGAAGCGGCAACGCTGGGCATTCAAGCCTTGGAGGACCAATGGGACAGCCTTGTCCTTAAGGGACGTGTTGTGGATGACCCCGCAACCAAAGCGGCCTTCATCAAAGACAACATGGGGGCGGCAAATGAAGGAGGGAGCAAGTATGCCCAGGACGCCCTGAGGACAGCCAGGGAGGCCACGTTCACCACGCCCCTACAGGAAGGCACCCTCTCGCACGGGTATCAACAAATGGCGAACCGTCATCCATTCTTACGCCAGATCACACCCTTCATTCAAACCCCCGTGAACATCCTGAATAAGGCGTTTGACAGAACCCTTGGGTTTAACCTCATACGGACCCGATATAGGGACCGCCTACGTTCCCCTGATCCATCCATAAGGGCGGAGGCGGCTGGCGAAATGGCAACGGGTGTGGCGCTTTCCACAGCTCTTTACATGCTGGCGCTCGAAGGTCGTATCTCCGGAGGTGGCCCTGTGGATGCCAAGAAGCGGCAAATGTGGATGCAGGATAGCAACTGGCAACCATACTCCCTGAATGTTGGGTCTGCCGAGAAACCCCAATGGATCGAGTTGAAACGCCTTGACCCATATGCCTTCACTTTTGGCGTGGCGGGGGACATCTCAGAAATGGTTCAGGCTGCACAAGATGACCCCTCCCTGGACCAGGCGGGTTTGTTTGCAATGCTGGCCGCTTCGGTGGGCAACAACCTGACATCAAAGACTTGGCTTCAAGGTATGTCTGATGTGGTCGAAGTGTTGTCCTCAAAGGACAGGCCATGGGTTGTCCGGCATTGGCTTGAAAGCAAGGCTGCTTCTTTGATGCCTTACTCCTCAGCAGGGCGGACCTACAACAAAGACCAAGACGGCTACATGAGGGAAGCCAGGGATTATCTGGCGAAGATGAAGGCCAACATCCCTGGAATGTCAGGAGACCTCCCAACACGGTATAATTGGGTGGATGGTGAAGCTATCGAGAACCCTTCCAAACTGTTGGGCTACATCAAGACAAGAGAAGGGGATGGTGATCCCGTCACTCAAGAACTTCGCCGCCTAAACTACGGTTTCACTGGGCCTGATCGTAAGATTGGGGCAATCACCTTGTCTGGTGAACAATTCCAAGAGTGGAACAAGCTCATGGGGTCCGTGGCGATCCAATGGAAGACCCTCAAACAGCGCCTTCAGTCTGCAATGGATCATCCCAAGTATGACATCGAAAGGGAGCAAGTCCCTGATGGCATGACCAGCCCAGCCGAAAGCCACCGTGCCGAAATGCTACGGGGCGTGATTACAGCCTACAAGCAGAAATCGCGGGCTGCACTCTTTGAAACAAACCCCGAGCTCTTTGATGCTTGGCGTGAATACGAGGAGTATGAGGCGAAGGCCCGTAGTGGTCGGGTCGAAGAGGGAAGTCGAGAGAACCTTCTCCTTAAATTCTAGCATAGGGGGCCCTTCGGGGCCCTCTTTTCATTCTAATACGAAAGGAAGGGAATATGTTTGATAACCCTCACGATAAATCGACTTTACCTCAGACCAAGCGAGGAGCCTTTGAGCACCTTCAAGATGACTATGGGAAGGCAGATAAACAGCCTAAACGAGCGAAGTTCAACCTGGTCCTTGGGGATGTACACATAGCACCTGAGGTCTTCCAACACCGTGACCAAAGCCCTGAATACCAATGGGAACGGAGCTTCCATATCGCTGACCTATTGGGTGCCATTGGGTGCGAACCCAGTCACCGCCTTGACCCGATAACTGTGTGGTGCTGTGGTGGGCGGTGGATTGTCCTTGATGGGCATTACCGCTTAGAGGCTTACGCGCAATATGCGGCTGAGCAAGGAGTGCCCCTGAACAAATTTGCGGTTCCTTGCGTGGCATTCAAAGGGGACCCCTATGAGGCTTGGGACTATGCCGCCACTGCCAATAGGAAGGTGACATCCCCACTGACCACCACAGAACGCAGCAACGCGGCTTGGAAGCGTGTTTGTCTGAGCTGGAAAGACGGGAAGTGGCTCATCTCCAAAGCTAATCTTGCGGCATTGGGTTTGGTAAAATCAAGCACCATTGGTCGGATGCGTAAAACGTTGATTGAGCTTCTTAACCTTGGCCTACTTGGAGGCAAGGACCCAATGGAATTAACTTGGTTGGAAGCTGATCAGCTATTCAAGGGTGACCCCTCAAGTGACCATGAATTTGATTATATGGATGATGTTGATCCGCTGACCCAAGACTGGGCAGATCGTTTGACCAGAACTTTTGGAAAGGCGGCATGGAAAAACCCGCTGGTGTTCCTCTTTGCACTTGAACGGTACTCTCCCAAGATGGTGGCAGATATTACAGACTACCTGAACAGCCCCCGTGAAGACTTCTAATTAGGGGTGTACCATACATGGGTGTACTTTTAGTACAGGCTGGCTTGTCCAAATTTCGGCTGATAAACCTGTTGACGCCGCGACCTAATATCCCGTAAGATGTTGAAGGGTAATAATAATTCCACTTGCGGAAAATAATCACTAGTGGAAAGATTGTTATCCCCTCTCAAACATTTAATCCTGAGAGGAAAACTAACATGCGCAAGATACTCGACTTCATCCCTGACATCTTTGACATCCAATATAACCCCCGACTGCAAGGGGAAGCGTACTGGTATACCCTGCGGTTTTCGGAGGGGATCACATACGGATGGATGATACGGATTGGTCAGTTCAAGGTGTTCTGGGAATACCTGAAAAAGTGACCCAGCAGGGGGTGGCACTTCGGTGCTGCCCCTTTCAACGACAAAGAAGCGAACAAACCACACAACGGTGCCTTTGGCCGAAGCAGCCATTCACCCATTCCGCTACGACTGGTTGTTTACGGCACCCTATTTGAACAACTCCCTGCAATGTCACCAAGGGTAGTTATTGTCATCTATACTGTCCGGAAAGAATGAAGCCTTCGCATTGAATAACGCAATTCTCAACCCCATTTAGAAAAAATGAGATTTGCTGTTTTTGAAAATCAAAAGCTGGAAGCTACCCCTAAAGCCCAAGGTGTCTGCCCGAGCTGTGGTGCGGAATTGATTGCTCGTTGTGGAACTCGTAAAATCTGGCACTGGGCTCACAAGGGGCGGCGTCACTGTGACCATTGGTGGGAGAATGAGACGAAGTGGCATCGCAACTGGAAAAATAGCTTTCCCTCGGACTGGCAAGAGGTGCCCTCCCGAGATGAGCATGGGGAACTACACATCGCTGATATAAAGACCCCAAAGGGTCTGGTCGTCGAGTTCCAGCATTCTTATCTCAAGCCAGAGGAAGCTAGAAAGCGCACCCAGTTTTATAAGCAGATGATCTGGGTTGTGGATGGCACCCGTCGAACTAGCGATGAGAAGCAATTTCAGCAGGCAATGGTGGACGCTAGGAAACACCAATTTGATGAGGGGACTGTGTATGAGGTGTATTACCCTGAATTTGTTCGGCTGTTTCGCGAATGGGCTGGTCTTGGCCCTATAATCGCATTTGACTTCGGGAAGGACAAAGTCTGGCTGCTTCGACGCATTCTAAACCAGACCATTTATGGTTTTGAATACCCAAAAGAAAATCTTATCCAGAACATTGAAGAGGGCACAGTACCGCCAGACGTACTATTTGGAGAGCCAAGCCGACAATCAGTTTCCGCACAACGAAGAGGGCCAAGGTATAATAGACGCTTTTGAACCAAGTTCAGACAGGAACGGATGCTGGCTTGTTGGATGATATTGCGGCCAAGTTGTATGTCGGCTCACCTCCTTTTTTATACCCGATACGAAAAGAGGGAATTATGTATAATTGTTTTGTCTGTAAAAGTGGTACAATTATCTGGTACAAGGTTGCAAAACGCTCAAGTATAAGCCATTGATATTAATATACTTTAACACCGCAATAGCGTCCCTCCTAGGCTCCACCAACCTTTTAAATGATCCCCAAGCCTCTACGACGCCCTTTATGTATCTATTTCTGACACTTCCCTCGTAAATTGTGATTATCCTGTCTTTGACACCAAAAAAGGATAGTCCCATGAAAAACTCCCCCAAAGGCTTTGCCACCCGCGCCATTCACCACAATTATAATTCGCGCGAAAACGAGGGCGCACTGACGCCGCCGATCCATATGACCTCGACCTTTACGTTCGAGACCGCCGAGCAAGGTGGCGAGATATTTGGCAAGGAGCGTGAGGGGTATGTCTATTCGCGCACCAACAATCCGACCACAAACCTGCTGGAAAGCCGTATTGCCACCCTTGAGGGGGCCGAAGCCGCTGTTGCATTGGCATCAGGCATGGGCGCGATCAGTTCGACCATGTGGACGCTGCTTGCACCTGGCGACGAAGTGATTGCCGATCAAACGCTCTATGGCTGCACCTTTTCCTTTCTGAACCACGGGCTTGGAAAATTCGGCATCAAGATCACCCATATTGACATGACAGACCCTGAAAACCTGCGCCAAGCGATCAGTGATAAAACCCGCGTGGTTTATTTTGAAACCCCTGCCAACCCGAACATGCGGCTGGTGGACATCGAGGCGGTATCAAAAATCGCCCATGAACACGCGGCAACGGTGGTGGTCGATAACACCTATTGCACCCCCTACATTACCCGCCCGATTGAACTGGGGGCCGATCTGGTGGTGCATTCGGCGACCAAATATCTGAACGGTCATGGCGATGTGATTGCTGGACTGATTGCTGGATCGCAAGAACAGATCAACGAAATCCGTGGTTATGGCCTGAAGGACATGACAGGGGCCACAATGTCGCCGTTTAGCGCGATGTTGGTCATGCGCGGGCTGAAAACCCTCACCCTGCGGATGGATCGGCACTGTGAAAATGCGATGGCGGTTGCCGAACTTCTGGAACAGAGCCCGGCCGTCGAAATTGTCGGCTATCCGGGTTTGCCCAGTTTCCCACAACATGCGCTGGCCAAAAAGCAAATGAGCCGTTTCGGTGGTATGATTTCATTCGAGCTGGCGGGTGGCTATGCGGCTGGCACAAAAATGATGAACCGTTTGAAACTGGTCTCGCGGGCCGTGTCGCTGGGGGATGCCGAAACCCTGATCCAGCATCCGGCCAGTATGACACATGCAACCTACACCCCCGAAGAACGCGCCCAATATGGCATCAGTGAAGGGTTGGTGCGCATGTCGGTCGGGCTTGAGGATATCGAAGATATTCTTGACGACATCCGGCAGGCGCTGCCAAAGTGATCGCTATCAAATCCATGGGAGTGGCCAAGAATTCGTATTTTATCGTTAAAAAACAAGGGTGTACTTGAAATGGCGGTAAAAACTGGACTTTGCTCGTGACATAGGGCTTAATCTCGAATCATAAAGTGGTAATAATTTTTTACCAAATTGGCGGCAGCGCAGACTGCCATCTCAAACCGGCCGCCGTGCCGAACAACGTTCTGGGAGGAACACATGAAACATAAATTAATGACTGCAGTTGCCGGACTTGCCTTGATGGGGGGAGTCGCCACTGCTGAAACAAACTTGGAAATGACATCAGCATTCCCGCAAAACCTGCCAATTCTGGGCACGGCCGGGGTCGACTTTGTTAACAAGATCAACGGCATTTCCAGCGAAGTCGAATTCGAGCTGTTCGATCCGGGCAAACTGGTCCCCGCCTTGGAAGCGCTGGATGCGGTTTCTGACGGGTCGGTTGACGCAGGTTTCCAAACCGCCGGTTACTGGCAGGGTAAAATGAACGCAGCATCGCTGTTTGCGGCTGTGCCTTTTGGCCCCGAAGCGGGCGAATTTCTGGGCTGGATCCTGTATGATGACGGCGGCAAATACTGGCAGCAAATGTATGACGACAACGGCTATAACGTGCACGTCTTACCCTGCGGCCTGATCGCGCCGGAAACATCCGGCTGGTTCAAGAATGAAATCAATACCGTTGATGACCTTAAAGGTCTGAACATGCGTTTCTTTGGCCTGGGTGCCAAAGCCATGGAAAAACTGGGCGTATCGACATCGCTGCTTGGCGCCTCCGACATTTTCCCCGCTCTTGAGCGTGGCGCGATTGATGCGACGGAGTTCTCGATGCCGCGGATTGATGCGCGTCTGGGCTTTCACAAGATCGCAAAATACAACTACTTCCCCGGTTGGCACCAGCCCTCGACCATGTTCGAGCTGCTGGTCAACAAAGACGTTTGGGATGGCCTGTCCGAAGTGGGACAAAAACAGATTGAAGTTGCCTGTCTGGCGAACGTCACCACAAATCTGGCCGAAGGCGAAGCCACAAACTATGCCGCGATGGTCAAAGCGACAGAAGAAAACGGCGTGGTCATCAAACAGTGGAGCCCCGAAATGCTAGAAGCTTTCTCTGGCGCATGGGACGAAGTTGTGGACGAGTTGGCAGCAGATGATCCTTTCTTCCAAGAAGTCTGGGCTGACCTTCAGGAATACCGCAAAGGCTATGCCGTCTGGTCCTCCAACATCTACATGAAGCGCTAACATAACGCGCCAAACAACTTGCGGCGGCCATACCAATTTGGCCGTCGTTTACTTATGCTTTGGGGAGGGCCGCTGAATGACACAGGATTATTCAGACACAATTCATCACGTTGCCGCGGACACCATCGACCACGTCGCCGAGATCGCCGACCCGGGTGAGCGCGACCGCGAGACACATCTGTGGGGCGACCGGTTGATGATTGGCATCGGCAATATCGCCGCCTGGCTGTTTCCCATCCTGATGATCGGTATTGTCGCGCAGGTTTTCCTGCGCAAGGCTGGCCATAACCAAGCATGGCTGGATGACGCGCAATGGTGGGTCTACGGCATCGCCCTGCTGGTTGGGTTTGGCTATGCCATCACCACCGACAGCCACGTGCGGGTTGATATATTCCACGCCAATTTTTCCCGCGAGAAGAAAGCCAGAATCGAGCTGGTCGCGCTGGGATGGTGCCTGCTGCCGTTTCTGGTGATGATGACCGATATTTTGGTCCACTACTCGGCGGCCTCTTGGCGCTCGGGCGAAGGATCAGACAGCCCAAACGGGTTGCATGGTCTGTATTATCTGAAAACCCTGCTGCCGATTTTGTTCGTAGCCTCCATCATCGCCACCTTCGCCGCCCTCCAGCGCAACCTGTCTACTCTGAAAGCACCGGCGCTCTGGAGCCTGATCTTGGCGACCTTCCCTGCCGTCTGGTTCATCGCCGAGCGGAGCGTCTATTACACCTTGTGGTGGATCACACGCCTGACAAATCCGGACTTGAACCCGCGCCGCATTAGCAAAGAACCCTTGTTGGAGCCAACCATCTGGTATGGCCTTGCCGTTGTTCTGATCCTTGCCGTTGTCAGCTATGCCCTGACCCGCCGCACTTCATCGAAAGCCTGACATCATGCAATTACTCTCAATACTCGGTGCGGTCATGGACCTGAACCAATGGATGGTTCTGGCAATGTTCATTACCTTCATCATCATGCTGTTTCGCGGCATCCCTGTGGTTTATGCGCTGGTGGGCGTCAGTCTGCTGTTTGCGATGATCGGCATGACCATCCTTGATCCCAACCGCGCCCTGATCAACGAATACATCGAGTTCAGCCGCACCGGAATCAATTACAACAAACTGTCAGTGGCGGGTGGTCGGTTCTTCGGCAATATCATCAAGAACCCTGTTCTGGTGGCCTTGCCGATGTTCATCTACATGGGGCTGATGCTGGATCAATCCGGTGTCGCGCAAAAGATGATGAAGTCCATGCAGGTGCTGTTTGGCGCGCTCAAGGGCGGCTTGGCGCTAACCGTGATGTTGATTGGCATCATTTTGGCAGCCTCTACCGGTGTGATCGGTGCCTCTGTTGTTTTGTTGGGGGTGATGGGCATCCCTGCGATGATCGAGCAAGGCTATGCCAAACCCATTGCGACAGGCACGATTGCGGCTTCGGGTACGCTGGGTATTTTGATCCCGCCGTCGATCATGCTGGTGATTATGTCGGACCAACTGGCCATCAGTCTGGGTGATTTATTCATGGGGGCGCTATTTCCCGGCCTGTTGCTGGGCGCATTCTATATCATTTATATCATCGTCTATGGCCTGATTTCACCCAAATCCATGCCAATTCCCGATGATCACGAGCCGGTTACGATGCGGGCTTTGCTGGATGTTGCCAAATCGGTTGTGCCACCAATGGGGCTGATCCTGCTGGTGCTTGGCTCTATCTTTTTCGGGCTGGCCACCCCGACCGAGGCCTCAGGACTGGGTGCGTTGGGGGCTACATTGTTGGCCTTTGCTGCACGCAATCTGGATTTCAAAGTCTTCAAAGATGTAATGCGCCAAACGCTGAACACCACGGGTTATATCGCGGGTATCTTTATCGCCGCCAACCTGTTTGCCCTGATCCTACGCCGTTTTGGCGGTGATCAGATCATTGAGCATATGGTGCTTGGCTCGTTCGACAATCCTTATATGGTGATCGCCTTTATCCTGTTTATCATTTTCTTGCTTGGCTTTTTGCTGGACTGGATCGAGATTACCCTGATCATCATGCCTTTGATGTTGCCGGTTATTATCGGGCTAAACATTCCGGTTGAAGGGTACGGCATCGTCGACAACCCCTCGGTGGTCTGGTTTGCGATACTGGTGGCGGTGACACTGCAGACCTCGTTCCTGACTCCACCGGTTGGTTTCGCGCTGTTTTATCTAAAGGGCGTCTGCCCGCCGGATATCAGCCTGCTGCACATCTACAAGGGCATAATCCCGTTTGTGATGTTGCAAATTCTGGGCCTGCTGGTGGTGTTTTACTTCCCCGAAATGACCACTTGGCTGCCTGCCGTGGCTTACGGAAAATAACGGCTACGCCCCGTTGATGTCTTGTGCGATCAGGCCTTTATAGAGGGCCTGAATGCGGGCAGTAACGGGGCGTTTGCCTATGCCTATTTCTTTGCCATCAATACTGGCCACGGGGGTCTGGGCACCAAAGGTACCTGTTAGAAATGCCTCGTCAGCGCCATACGCATCGACCAGCGAAAAATTCCGCTCAAACACCGGAATGTCGTTGGCGCGGCACAGGTCAATTACCTTTTGCCGCGTCACGCCATTCATGCAGTAATCCCCCGTCGAAGTCCAAACGGCCCCGCGGCGCACGATGAAAAAGTTGCAAGCGTTGGTGGTGTTCACAAAGCCATGCGGATCCAGCATCAGCGCCTCGTCGGCCCCGGCCTGTTCGGCCTGAAGACAAGCAATCACGCAGTTCAGTTTGGAATGGCTGTTGTATTTCGCGTCCTGAGACATCGGCAATCCACGCACCTGTGGCACCGTGGCCAGTGATATGCCCCGTGATTGCAAACGGTCCACGGGTTTGGAGTGCTCAACGATAATCACCAATGTCGGCCCGCTGCGCGACAGGGACGGGTGCTGAAACGGTTTCACCTTAACTCCGCGTGTCAGCATCAGACGGCAATGGGCATCATCGGTGATTCCATTGGCGATAGCGGTATCGTTCAGCGCCTGTAAAATTCCGTCGCGATCCATGCCAACATCCAGAGAGACCGCCTTGCAGCTGTTGAAGAATCGGTCCATGTGCTCGTCAAAAAACGCCCATTTACCGTTGTAAATCCGCATCCCTTCCCACATGCCGTCGCCCAACATAAAGCCGCTGTCATAGACCGAGACCTTGGCCTCGTCACGATGCACGATATCGCCGTTCACATAGATTTTTATGTCGCGGTTACGGACATCATCCTCGGCGTCATGGGTGGTTATGTCGGCGGTGTTTTGATCAGTGCTCATGGTTGGTCTCAATCCAGCTTATGATTTATGGCGTCGCATCAATGCCGCTATTAGCCACATTTGCTGTGGCCGCAACTGCCGCAGGTCATGCACCCCTCAATCATCCGCAGCCCGTAATCCCCGCATTTGGGACAGGCCGCTCCACGGGGGCCGTCCAGATTAACCACCTGCGCTTGCGGGTCCGTTTTTAGACCCAAACCTTCGCCCTCGATAAACCCTGTGTGGATCAAATGCCGTTCAATCACGCCCCCGATTGCCGCCAGAATGGACGGGATGTATTTGCCGTCCATCCACGCGCCACCACGCGGGTCAAACACCGCTTTTAGTTCCTCAACCACAAAGCTCACGTCGCCACCGCGCCGAAACACCGCTGAAATCATCCGCGTCAGGGCCACGGTCCACGCGAAATGCTCCATGTTTTTGGAGTTGATGAACACCTCGAACGGGCGGCGGTGCCCGTTGATCACCAGATCATTCACCGTGATGTAAATCGCATGCTCGCTTTCGGGCCACTTCAATTTGTAGGTGCTACCCTCCAGTTGTTGCGGACGGTCCAATGGCTCGGACAGGTACACCACATCCGCGCCGGTTTCCGCCTCTGGCACAGATTCCGAGGCCTCGCTGACCGACAAAACAGATCCGGTCACGTCATTGGGGCGGTAGGTGGTGCAGCCCTTACAGCCGCTGTCCCACGCCTGCATATAGACGTCTTGGAAGTCCTCAAAACTGATGTCGACAGGGCAGTTGATGGTTTTCGAGATCGAGCTATCAATCCATTTTTGCGCGGCAGCCTGCATTTTCACGTGATCCAGCGGGGCCAGCGTTTGGGCGTTCACAAAATGCGCGGGTAGCTCGGTGTCGCCAAATTTTTCGCGCCACATTTGGACGGCGTAATCGACGACCTCTTCCTCAGTGCGCGTGCCATCATTTTGCAAGACCTTGCGGGTATAGGCGTAGGCGAACACGGGCTCTATGCCCGAGCTGACATTGCCCGCATATAGGCTGATGGTGCCGGTCGGTGCGACAGACGTCAGCAAAGCGTTGCGAATACCGTGTTCGCGAATAGCGTCACGCACATCCTCGTCCATGGCTTGCATCGTGCCGCTTGCCAGATACTTTTCGGCGTCAAACAGCGGAAAGGCACCCTTTTCCTTGGCCAGATCAACCGACGCAAAATAGGACGCACGCGCGATCCGTTTCATCCATGCTTCGGTTTGGGCAGCGGCCTCGTCCGAGCCATAACGTAAACCGACCATCAACAGCGCATCCGCCAGTCCTGTTACGCCGAGGCCAATGCGCCGTTTGGCGTGGGCTTCTTGGGCTTGAGCCTCAAGCGGGAAGCGGCTGGAATCGATCACATTGTCCATCATCCGAACGGCCGTGGTCACAAGCCGATCCAACGCCTCAGCGTCCAGTTTGGCCGCGTCCCCGAACGGGTCGTTCACCATCCGCGCAAGGTTCACTGACCCCAACAAACATGCCCCATACGGCGGCAAAGGCTGTTCGCCGCAGGGGTTGGTCGCCGCAATCGTTTCGCAATAGTTAAGGTTGTTCATCGCGTTGATCCGGTCGATGAAAATCACCCCGGGTTCTGCAAAATCATAGGTTGATTGAATGATCTTGTTCCACAAATCGCGGGCATTCAGGGTGCGATAAACCGTATCGCCGAATTTCAATTCCCAAGCGCCATCCGATTTGACGGCCTCCATGAAATCATCGGTGATCAGCACCGACAGATTGAACATCCGCAAGCGGGCCGCATCCTGTTTGGCGGTGATAAATTCCTCAACATCCGGATGGTCACAACGCATGGTCGCCATCATCGCGCCGCGTCGCGAGCCTGCCGACATAATCGTGCGGCACATCGCATCCCAAACATCCATGAACGAGATCGGCCCAGAGGCATCGGCCGCCACCCCAAGCACACCCGCGCCTTTGGGCCGAATGGTCGAGAAATCATAACCGATGCCACCGCCCTGTTGCATGGTCAGGGCCGCCTCTTTCAACATGTCGAAAATGCCGCCCATGCTGTCAGGGATGGTGCCCATGACAAAGCAGTTGAACAGCGTCACCGCCCGGCTGGTGCCCGCACCCGCCGTAATCCGGCCCGCAGGCAGGAATTTGAAATCCTCTAATGCGCCGTAAAACTCATGCTCGCGGCCCTCGGTGTCGCCTTCTGCCAGCGCCTGCGCGATCCGGCGCCAGGTGCTCTCGACGGTTTTGTCTACAATCGCACCGTCGCGGTCTTTCAGGCGATACTTCATATCCCAAATTTGTTCGGCAATCGGCGCAGAGAAGCGGCTCATAGTGGGAATCCTCAAAGTGGCAGTAAGGCGTATCAGAATAGGCGCAACACTTGGCTCGGTCAATTGCCTTTGGCATCTATTGCTCTATGATGTTGCGAGTCGGGCTATAGCACATTTGGGGGGCAGATGGTGACAAAGACCATAAATATGGTAAAACTATGCGTCGGGATTGACTCGGTCGAGCATCTCGAAGCTTACCGTGCGACCCGACGGCTTGAGGGTACGGAAAGCCTGAGCCAGCACATAACCCGCATGTGGCCACGACGCGAATCTGAACTGTTAAATGGTGGCTCGATCTATTGGGTGATCAAGGGGGTGATTCAGGCGCGCCAAATCGTGCTGCGGCTGGACGAGGTGATTGGCCAAGACGGCATCCGGCGCTGTGGCATTGTGATGGACAACGAGATTATCCGCACCCAAGCCGCAACCCGCCGCCCGTTTCAGGGCTGGCGTTATCTGGAACCAATCGACAGCCCTGCCGATTTAGGCAAAGGGGCCAAAGCGCAGGATGATCTGCCGCCTGAACTGATGACAGCGCTGGCTGAAATTGGGGTGCGTTAAGCCACGTTGCTAAGCGAGCGAGCGGCGCGCCGCTGCCAGATTGTCCAGCGCTTGTTCCAAATTGCCGCGCGTGCAAGCCACGTTCAGCCGCGCGAACCCCTCACCCTCAACCCCGAACGACTGTCCACGGGTCACGGCCCAGCCCGCTTGCCCGCGTAAAAACGCCGTCAATTCCTCGGGTGAAAAGCCAAGCCCGCGAAAATCCAGCCACGCCAGAAATGTGCCTTCCGGCTCAATCAGCTCAACCCCGTTGATCGCCGCCAGACGGTCGCGCACCAGTGCGATATTGCCCTCGATATATTCCAGCACGCCGTCCAGCCACAGTGCCCCATCACGGTACGCCGCCAACATTGCCGCGGAGGCGAAACTGTTGTTTTTGTTCACTGTCAAACGGCTGTTTTCAGCCTGAAACGCCTTACGCATCTTTGCATCTGCAATCACCGTAAAGGCCGAACAGCAGGCGGCGATGTTGAAGCTTTTGGCCGGTGACAGTGCGATAATCGCATTCTGCGCGTAAGCCTCGCCAAGGCTGGCAAACGGTGTGTAATTATGCTCCGCAAAAGTGATGTCACCATGAATTTCATCCGAAACCACCAGCACCCCGTGCTGTGCACAGATGTCGCCCAAGCGTTTCAGTTCATCCGGTGTCCAGACCCTACCGACAGGATTATGCGGGTTGCACAGGTAAATCATTTTGGCCTTTGGATCAGCGGCCAGCCGCTCCAGCCCGTCAAAATCCATCTCGTAGCGGCCATCCGCAAGGATCAGCGGGTTCGAGATAAGCTCGCGTCCATTTTCCTCAAGGATGTCGTAAAAATCAAAGAACACGGGCGGTTGCACAATCACCCCGTCCCCGGCATCGGTGAACAGGGACGCGGCAATCGCCAGAATGTTCAAAACGTTTGGGGCGCGCAGAATATGGCTCGGGTCCAACTGCCAACCGTGCCGCACCCGCTGCCATTCGCAGAGCGCGGGCATCAGGCCATTTGGCATGGCCTCATAGCCAAACACCCCGTGTTCCAGTCGCTTTTGCATTGCGGCCAGCACCACCTCGGGGGCTTTGAAATCCATGTCGGCTACGCCGGCGGCAAATAGGTCCATACCATCTTGACCCAGAACCATCTGGTGAACCTTCAATGCCGGAACCTCACGGCGATTGATCTCTTCATCAAAATCTATGCGCATGGATTTGTCCGTCATATTCAACCTCTTTGGTCTCAGGTTAGTTTTTCCAACATTGCCGACAGTGCTTTGCGATCCGCATCCGTCAGAGTGCCCTTTTTGGATCGAAACAACGTTGCTTGCGATTTATGCACCAGCCCGTCTGACAGCAGTTTCAGGTGGTTCGCCCGCAGGGTTTCGCCGCTGGAGGTTATGTCGGCCACAGCCTCGGCGGTTTCATTTTTAACCGTGCCCTCGGTCGCGCCTTGGCTGTCCATCAGTTGATAGTCGGCGACTCCGTGGTCGCGCAGGAAATCGCGCACCAGACGGTGGTATTTGGTGGCAATTCGCATCCGGAACCCGTGAACCTTGCGAAAGGCCGCAGCGGCGGCGTCCAGATCGTCCAAGGTGTCGACATCCACCCAGCATTTTGGCACCGCGATGATCAGGTCGGCGTGGCCAAAGCCCATCAACTGCACCTCGGCAACGCGCGTGTCCCATGCCGCCAATTTTTCGCGTACCAGATCCGATCCGGTTACGCCCAAATGGATACGTCCCGCCGCTAATTCGCGCGGGATTTCACCCGCCGAGAGCAACACCAGTTCAACCCCCTCAACCCCGTCAACAGCCGCCGCATATTCGCGCTCGGACCCCGTCCGCCGCAAGCCGATGCCCCGTTTGCCAAACCAGTCAAAGGTCTTTTCCATCAAGCGCCCTTTTGAGGGCACGCCCAGCTTTACCGTCATGATTGATCCCCCAGTGCTTGCACCAGTTCGGGACGGATCACCCCCCCCACGGCCGGTATGCTGCGGCCCTGCCCCAACACGCGGGTCAGCGCATCATAGCGCCCGCCCGAGGCCACTGCGGGCAAATCAGGCCGCGCTTCGGCGTAAAAGCCAAACACAAAGCCGTCGTAATATTCCAATGAAGTGCGCCCGTAGGAGCCCTCAAAATCAAGCCCATCCACGTCCACGCCCCGCGCCGTCATTGCTGTAAGGCGGGCATCTAGCGCCTCAACGGCGGGCATGATGGCGGGCAGGTCCACCGCGATGTCGCGCAGGCGTTCCAGCACCATTGGGGCTTTTTCGCGCAGGTTCAGGATGTCGTCCAGAATGGCGGCTTCTCCGTCTGAAATTGGCGGCTCTGCGGCGTCATCTTTTAGCGCATTGATGCGGGCGTTGATCTCGGCTTCGCTACGCAACCCGATGAACGGTCCCGCCTCTGACAATGCGTCCTCTGAGGCCAACAAAGCCACCCTCGATGCGGGCACCGCCGCCTTGCCACCAAAGCGTTCCAACAAGGCGCGAAACCGCCGTGGCCGCCAAATGTGACGCAACAGGGCCATTTTGCGCCGATCCGTCGTCGTTAGCCCGCGCACGGCGGCCATCAGGATGCCCATATCACCAGTTGCAGCCCGCAATCCCAAGGGCGCGAGCACTTCTTTGAATAGCGCAAAAACTTCGGCATCTGCGGCGGCTGGATTCTCGCGCTCGAACACCTCATAGCCGACCTGTATGAATTCGCTGGGTCGGTTGATGTCTACTTCTTGGCGACGAAACACTTCGCCAGCATAAGTATAGCGGGCGGGTTCAGCCCCGTGTTCCATATGCATCTGCACAACCGGCACGGTGAAGTCTGGACGCAGCATTTGTTCGCCACGCAGGGCGTCCGACGTGACGTAGGCCCGCGCACGAATATCCTCGCCGTAGAGGTCCAGTAGAACCTCGGCGGATTGCAGGATATCTGCTTCAACCGCTTGGGCACCGTTGGCTTCAAAGAACGCCTGAAGGCGCGCCGCATTGAGCCGCGTATCAGCTTTGGGTGTCATCAGTCGGCCTCGTGCAGGGCAAGGATTTCGCGCACCTTGGCCACCAGATCGCTGCGGGGCACTTCGTATTGCGAGGGGAGGGATTTCCATTCCTCAAGCGTGGCGTTTTCGGCGATTTTGGCCCCAAGGATCAGGTCCTTGATTTGCACCACACCGCTTTCATGTTCATTGCCACCTTCGATCACCGCAACGGGTGAGGCGCGTTTGTCGGCGTATTTCAACTGATTGCCGAAATTTTTCGGATTGCCCAGATAGACTTCGGCACGGATGCCCGCCTTGCGCAGTTCGGCCACCATGATTTGGTAATCCGCCATCCGGTCGCGATCCATCACGGTCACGACTACGGGGCCAGCCGTTTTAGCCGCGCCGCGCCCTTTGGCCTCGAGGGCTGCCAACAAGCGATCAACGCCAATGGAAACGCCCGTGGCTGGTACTTCTTGTCCGGTGAACCGTTTAACCAGGTCATCATAACGCCCGCCGCCCGCGACCGAGCCAAACTGGCGTTTGCGTCCCTTTTCATCCAAGATTTCGAAGGTCAACTCGGCCTCGTAAACGGGTCCGGTGTAGTAGCCAAGGCCACGTACAACGGAAGGGTCGATGATGATGCGGTCAGGGCCGTAGCCTTGTGCCTGCAACAATGAGGCAATGCTTTCAAGTTCGTCAACTCCCTGCTGGCCGATGGGCGAACCCCCAACCAATTTACGCAACTCATCGACTACGATTCCATTTACCAATTCTGGTGACGCCAAATGATCTGCTGTCGTTTTCGCGCTTGCATAGCTTGCCAGCCCAGCCATTGATTTTTTGACAGTAAGAAAACTAACGCAGTTCTGTATTTGACTACTATTGAGCCCAACACCATCGATGTATGCTCCTGATGCATCGAGCCTGCCCTTACCCAAAAGTTCGATGATTCCACTTTCTCCAACCTTATCAAATTTGTCGATGGTCCTCAGAACAGCATCCCGTTGGTCGTCGCTAATTTTCGCAACCTCCAGCACACCATTCAAAACCTTGCGGTTGTTCACCCGAATAACATAGTCGCCTCGTGGGATTCCCACAGTTTCCAGCGTGTCCGCGAGCATCGCGCAAATCTCGGCGTCAGCGGCCATGCTGGCCGACCCCACCGTGTCCGCGTCGCATTGGTAAAACTGCCGGAACCGTCCGGGCCCAGGTTTTTCGTTGCGCCAGACTGGCCCCATTGCAAAACGGCGATACGGTGTCGGCAGATCATTGCGATGTTGGGCAAACACCCGCGCCAAGGGGGCCGTGAGGTCATAGCGCAGCGCCAGCCAGTCGCCGTTTTCTTTGCCGTCATCTTCTTGCCACGCGAACACACCTTCATTGGGACGGTCCACGTCGGGCAGGAATTTGCCCAATGCCTCGACGGTTTCAACGGCAGCCGATTCCAGCGCTTCAAACCCGTATTGATGATAGACAGCCGCAATCGCATCCAGCATGGATTTGCGCGCGCGCACGTCTTCGCCGAAATAGTCGCGAAAGCCTTTGGGCGGCAATGCCTTTGGGCGAGGCTGTTTTTTCACTTTGGCCATGGGGAGTCCCTTTGGTGTATCGTGTGGAGCAACTTGCGCTTTGCGTTTACCCAAAGGGGCGTTTGGGGGCAAGGCGGGCGTGGGTTAGTCGTCCGTTTCGCAGAGATATTTGTCATGGACCCAGCCATCTGGGCCAATTGGCAACATATATGCCCCGCCCAACACCTCGACATCGCGCCACGAATTGCCGGAATAGGGCTCGTTCGCCTTCAGTGCGGTGTTCATAGGCATCCGCATGAGGACCTCGCATTTTGTTGAGGCACAGCTACGCAACGGCGCAAACCCATCCATATTCAGCTTGCACACCACATAGGTTTCGCCCGAATGGGCGACGGCGATCGAGGGTGTCAAAGCCAGCGCTGTCGCCGCAACACTAATAGCGAATTTCGCAAATATACTTGTCATAGACCCATCCTGCCGGGCCGGAATAGCTGTCATCCTGAAGCCCTTTTAGAGCGATCACTTCGCGCCAATGATTCTGGGCTTCGGGGTTCATTGTCAACAAGAAGGTATCGGGGGGCAATTTATGGGTCATGGTGCATTTGCTGGACCCACAGGTGCGCAGAGCCAAAAAGTTGTCGCCATTCGGATCCAAATTACACACCACATAGTTTTCGCCGGAATAGGCCCACAAAGCGGGGGCGCTGATTGCAACAGCAACAGCAGCGGCAGCACAGGTTTTTAGCAGTGTCATTGTGGTCATATCTTCACAGCCTTTTATGGTGGGTTTCCTTGACTGGCACCCTTGCAAATTGCCCGTCACCGGTCTTTGATCTTGATCAATCAACCCTTGTTTCCATCCCCGATTGGGATGTACACCCGCCGCATGAGCAATGACCAAATCAACCCTCTGGAAGAGCAAATCGCCCACCTGACCCGTGTGGTTGATGATTTGTCCGATATCATCGCGCGCCAAGAAGGCGAGCTTGCGCTTTTGAATAACCGTGTACGGATGTTGATGGAACGTGAAGCCACCCGTGAGGCGGATGCCAGCGGTGGTGTCACGCTTGGCGATCAGCGCCCCCCGCACTGGTAGGGCGCTCTATTGTTGCAGCGAGTTGGCTTCGACCTTGCCGTTGTGCAAAAGGATTTCAGTCCATCGCGCCGGGCCGCCGAACCGTTCATAGGTTGTCACAAACGCCATTGATTTTTCCATCTTGGCTTCGTGTTTCTCAGGGCAGACCTTGCCGCGCCCTCTGTGACAAATCTGGGCTCTGATTTTTTGAAACGCGATGTCGGCATCGGTCGAATGCTGTCCCTGCTCACCCTCAGCCGAAAGCAATTGCTGGTGAAGAACGGGCGATCCCAATAGAGCGAGCGAGGCTGTGAATTTGCGTGGGCAACCGTCTTTGAAACCCGTGATGTAATGCGTGCGTGGGCCAGTTCTTGAGGGATCGGTGTCAAATAATCTGTACCCTTTGCCACGGGCAGGAAAACGATCCACTTCTTTGCCCAGCGCAGAGCCACGGATGCCACAGGCCGATCCGACTTGGCCAAATGGCAGCATGATATTGGGGTCGGCTTGCGGCGCTTGATCTGACCTGGCACGACGCGGGCCGAACAGACTTTTGCGGGCGCGGCGCGGGGATTGTTGTGGCTGGGCTGATGCAACAACCACGGCTTCGTCGACCTTCGGTACAGCTTCGGTGTCTGCGGTTACGTTTTCGGGGATGACCGTTGTTGTTGTTTCCACAACAGTATCGCCATCCACCAGCGCCGTATCTTCGGCTATTGTCAGAGCGCCCGGTTCTTGGCGCGGTTTGCGCCGCCCAAACAAGGCCGCCAATCCACGGCGTGGTTTTTCTGGGGTGGCCTCGACCACCGGCACCTCGGGCACGTTCTCAACGCTTTGCAACTCTTCCAGCACGGTCTCAGGTGCTTCGACATCTGGCGCGACCAACCCCGCTTCCGGCGCATCTTCGGCCAGATCCACGTCACTGAGCAACGGCAGTTCAGGCGTACCCAAACACCCTGAAAGCAGCATCGCCGAAAGCGCAATCACACCGAACCGCATCCCTAACATTCCTCTACCGTTACAACCCCGCCAAGGCTTTTGATCGCCCCTTTGATCTGTGGGTTCACCGGATAGTCCTTTGCCAAAGAAATCTCAACCTCTCCTGGCAATGCAGCGTCCGTTAGGCAGAAAACCACCGGCCCGCCCGTGCGTGAGTTGGCGTCTTTAACAGCCCGATCCAACACGCTGGCCACTGACGCAATCGCGCCCTCGTTCTCGACAAAAACTCGCAGGCCCATCGATCCTGCCTCGGCGGCGACCCCGTCAACGGGCTGTGCACCGCGTGCCAACAGTTTTAATTGCTCGCCCTCCATAGTGGCCTCGACGGTCAACACCACGCTGGTCCCCGGCTCCAGCACATCTCGGGCCGCTTCCAAAGTATCCGAGAACACCGTGACCTCATATAGGCCGGTGGGGTCGGACAATTGCACAAAGGCAAACCGGTTGCCCCGTGCTGATTTACGTTCTTGCTTGCTGGCAACAGCCCCCGCCATTTTCACAACGCAAGCGCCCATCTCGGCTTTGCGCTCGACCTCGGATAGCGTCATCACGCCTTTGCGTTTGAGCGGCACCATGTAATCATCCAACGGGTGCCCCGACAGATAGAACCCAACGGCCCTGTGTTCCTCCGACAGTCGCTCATTTGGCAACCAGTCCTCGACCCCACTGAGGCGGGGTTCGGGCAGGTCATCCCCTGCTTCGCCGAACAGTGATACCTGATTGGAATTACGCTGATCATGCACGGCAGCGGAATAGGCGACCAGACCCTCAAGGCTGTTAAATACCCGCGCGCGGTTGCGGTCCAGCACGTCAAATGCGCCAGCGCGGGCCAACATTTCAAGCGGACGTTTACCGACCCGTTTCATATCGACACGGCGTGCAAAATCGTAGAGCGTTGCGAAGGGCGCATCTGCGCGGGCTTCGACAATCAAGCCCATCGCCTCGACCCCGACGTTTTTCAAACCACCCAAACCGTAAACCACCTTGCCATCCGAGACGCTGAACATCGCGTCCGAGGCGTTGACACAGGGCAGCACAATTTCCAGTCCCAACCCTTTGGTTATTTCTTCTTTATAAACGCCCAACTTGTCAGTCAGATGCAAGTCGCAGTTCATCACCCCGGCCATAAATTCGACCGGATAATTCGCCTTTAGGTAACCGGTTTGATAGCTGACCACCGCATAGGCCGCCGCGTGGGATTTGTTGAACCCGTAGTTGGCGAATTTCTCCAGCAGGTCGAAAACCTCGCTGGCTTTCTTTTTGTCGACGCCATTTTCCATGGCACCTTTTTCGAACTTGGGCCGTTCCTTGGCCATTTCCTCGGCGATCTTTTTACCCATCGCGCGGCGCAACAAATCAGCACCTCCCAAGGAGTAGCCCGCCATTTCCTGCGCGATCTGCATCACCTGTTCCTGATAAACGATGATGCCTTGGGTTTCTTCCAGCAAATGATCAATCAACGGATGAACAGATTCCCGTTCCTTTTGGCCGTTCTTGACCTCGCAATAGGTCGGAATGTTTTCCATCGGGCCGGGGCGGTACAGCGCCACCAGCGCCACGATGTCCTCGATGCAGGTGGGCTTCATGCGCTTTAGCGCGTCCATCATGCCGCTGGATTCCACCTGAAACACTGCGACTGTTTTGGCCGAAGCATAGAGTTTGTAGGTTGCCTCGTCGTCCAGCGGGATTTGCCCGATGTCAATGTCGACGCCGCGCAGTTTCAACAGGTCCAGCGCGTTCTGGATCACCGTCAGGGTTTTCAGACCCAAAAAGTCGAACTTAACCAGGCCTGCCTGCTCGACCCATTTCATGTTAAACTGCGTCGCGGGCATGTCGGACCGCGGGTCTTGGTAGAGCGGCACCAATTCGTCAATTGGGCGATCCCCGATTACCACACCGGCGGCGTGGGTTGATGCATTGCGCAACAACCCCTCGACCTGCTGTCCGTAATTCAACAGGCGTGCCACCACTTCTTCGGCATTGGCTTCTTCGCGCAGACGAGGCTCATCAGCCAGCGCTTTCTCGATCGAGACCGGTTTCACACCTTCAACAGGGATCAGCTTGCTGAGACGGTCGACCTGCCCATAAGGCATCTGCAAGACACGACCTATGTCACGCACCGCCGCCTTGGACAAAAGTGCGCCAAAGGTGATGATCTGCCCCACCTTGTCGCGGCCATATTTGTCTTGAACATAACGGATCACTTCTTCGCGGCGATCCATGCAAAAATCGATATCGAAATCCGGCATCGAAACCCGTTCGGGGTTCAGGAACCGCTCGAACAGCAGGTTATAACGTAGCGGATCGAGGTCGGTGATTTTTAGCGCATAAGCGACGAGTGAGCCCGCCCCCGAGCCACGACCCGGCCCGACGGGGATATTTTCATCAATGGCATATTTGATAAAATCGGCAACGATCAGGAAATAGCCCGGAAACCCCATGCCCTCGATGACGCCCAGTTCGAATTCCAGCCGCGCCTCATAGTCTTTGACTTCGGCCGAATGCGGGATCACCGCCAGCCGTTCCTTTAGCCCTGCTTCGGCCTGACGGCGCAACTCAACCACTTCGTCATCGGCAAATTTGGGCAGGATCGGATCACGGCGGTAGGTGGCAAAAGCGCAGCGTTTGGCGATTTCAACAGTGTTGGCCACCGCCTCGGGCAGGTCGGCAAACAGGGTGACCATTTCTTGTTGGGATTTGAAATAATGCTGCGGAGTCAGATGGCGACGTGTTTCTTGTTGGTCGACATAAGCGCCGTCCGCGATGCACAGCAAGGCATCGTGTGCCTCGTACATTTCGGTCTTGGGGAAATAGACGTCATTGGTCGCCACCAGTGGCAGGTCCATCGCATAGGCCATCTCGATCAAAGCCCGTTCGGAGGCGCGCTCGGCCTCGGTGCATTGCCCACCTTCGCCGGGGTGGCGCTGCAATTCCACATACAAACGGTCTGGATAAATCGCCGCCAACCGTTCCATCAAGATTTCCGCCTTGGGACGTTGTGCGGTCATCAGCAGGTTACCAAACGGACCTTCCGGCCCGCCTGTCAGGCAAATCAGCCCGTCCGAATACAGCGCCAAATCATCGGCAGATACCTGCGGCAACTGCCCGTCTGTTTTCAGATAGAGGCAGGAATTCAGCTTCATCAGGTTCAGATAGCCCTGCTCGTTTTGCGCCAGCAGAACCAACCCCGCCGGTGCGCGTGGCTTTTCGCCAACTTGGGGCGGATCATAGGCAAAATCCACTTGGCATCCGACAATCGGCTGCACACCTGCGCCAAGGGCCGTGACCGAAAATTCGAGGGCCGCAAACATATTATTGGTGTCGGTCAGGGCGACGGCGGGCATCTTGTGTTTTTCGCAAAGCCCCGTCAGTTTTTTAACAGGCACAGCCCCCTCCAGCAGAGAATACTGGCTGTGAACACGCAGGTGGATGAATCGAGGGTCAGACATTTGGCGAAACTAACCCGATCAAGGTGCCTTTGAAAAGGCCACTCATCAAGCCTTTCAGCTTTCTTCGTTCGACACCTGCCCTTTGGGCTCCAGCAACTCTATTCGGTTGCCAAACGGGTCTTCAACATAGCCGCGTTCATACCCCGGTAAGTTTTGGTCTCGCGTCACAGGGACGCCTGCTGCTTCTAAGTGATCCAGCATTGCGGCAACGCCATTGACTTCAAACGCTGGATGGGCCTTTCGGGCGGGGCGAAAGCCATCCTCCACCCCCAGATGCACCCGCACCTGCCCACGCTCAAACCAAACCCCACCCTTTGCGGCCAGAATCGGGGGTTTGACCACCTCGATGAACCCCAGCAACCCTTGATAAAATGCAATTGCCGCAGATTCTTCGTCTTTTGGCATCGCAAGTTGAACGTGATGTAACGCTTGAATCCTCATGTTCATCTCTGTCTTTTCAATAGGTTAGTAGTTTTTGCATACATATGTATACCGTATCTGCGCGAATTTTGAAATATATATATTGCTTTGGTGGTGGGTATCGGCTTTGCTGAAGGTCGGTCAAACTGTCGCACCCCTGCTTTACGTCGCATCGGGCGGGCCTGCGATATGACTGGGTGAAAAAGAACGCGGCACGGAATTCAAATGTCTGACATCGTATTTCTCCTGAACGGAGAAGCTATGCGCGTCACAGGCCAGCCATTAACCCGCACCTTGCTGGATTGGCTGCGCGAGATCAAACACCTGACTGGCACCAAAGAAGGCTGTAACGAAGGCGATTGCGGGGCTTGTACCGTGATGGTTACCGATGCCTCTGGCACGCGTTCCCTAAACGCCTGCATCCTTTTGTTGCCGCAACTGCATGGCAAGGCCGTGCGCACCGTTGAAGGTATTAGCGCGCCCGATGGCACCCCGCACCCCGTGCAGGATGCCATGGTCAAACATCATGGTTCGCAATGCGGGTTTTGCACGCCGGGCATTGTGGTGTCGCTTGCCGTTGGCCACACGAACGGGGCTGAAAATTTCGATGAGCAGCTGGCTGGAAACCTGTGCCGCTGTACTGGCTATGCGCCAATCATCCGCGCCGCCCAAGCGGCCAAAGACGCGCCTGTGCCCGACTGGATGGTTGAGGATTTGACCGCACTTGAGGGTCTGGCAAAAACGCCCGAGCCCTATTTGCCGACCACCACAGATGCGCTGGCCAAATGGTATGCCGCCAATCCTGATGCCACGCTGATCGGCGGGGCGACGGATGTCGGGCTTTGGGTAACAAAGCGGCTGCAAGACCTGCCCAAGATTGCCTTTCTGAACGGCATCGACGACCTGAAACAGATTGAGGTCAGCGACAGCCATATCCGCATCGGGGCTGGTGTCAGCATCACTGACCTGGAAGTCCTGATGGCAGAACATCATCCGTCCTTTGCCACAATGTTGCGGCGCTATTCTTCGGTTCAAATCCGCAATGCAGCCACCATTGGGGGCAACATCGCCAATGGCTCGCCGATTGGCGACGGCCCACCTGCGCTGATCGCACTTGGGGCGACGTTGCATATGCGGCGTGGGGACAAACGCCGCGAGATGCTGCTTGAGGACTTCTTTGTCGAGTACGGCAAACAGGATCGTGTTGAGGGCGAGTTCGTTGAGGCGATCAGCATCGAGCGCCAACCCGATGAATTGAAATGCTACAAGCTGTCCAAACGCTTTGATCAGGATATTTCCGCGGTTTGCGGTTGTTTCTGTATCAGCGTTGAGGCTGGCAAAATCACCACGGCACGGATTGCCTTTGGCGGCATGGCGGGGACTCCGCACCGTGCAAGTCATGTGGAACAGGCGCTGGTTGGTGCGCCGTGGGACGCCGCAACAATCGCCCTTGCGCGGGCCGCGTTTGCCAAGGATTACACCCCGATGTCAGACATGCGCGCCTCGGCCGCCTACCGCTTGGAGGCCGCGCAGAACATGCTGACGCGGTATTTCCTTGAAAGCCAAGGCACGGCGACAAACGTGTTGGAGGTGAGCGCATGAGCGTTGGCAAATCCCACCCACATGACTCCGGCCCGCTGCACGTAAACGGGCAAGCACGCTATATCGACGACATCCCGACGCCGGCCAATTGTCTGCATCTGGCATTTGGTCTGTCGAGTGTTGCGCATGGCGATATTACGTCGATTGATCTGGACGCTGTGCGCGCCGCCGATGGTGTGGTTGCGGTTATGGTCGCTGACGATCTGGCGCATGATTGCGATGTGTCACCAGCCGCTCATGACGAGCCACTATTGGCCACCGGCACTGTGCATTACGTCGGCCAAGCTATTTTCCTAGTGGTGGCCACCAGCCACCTTGCGGCCCGCAAAGCCGCACGCTTGGGTAAGATTTCCTATAGCGAAAAACCTGCCATTCTGACGGTTGATGCAGCGATGGCTGCGGACAGCCGCTTTGAGGGTGGCGCTGTGATTTGGGCCAAGGGTGACGCAGTGGGCGCTTTGGCACAGGCGCAAAATACGCTTACCGGGACGCTTGAAATGGGCGGGCAAGAGCATTTCTATCTGGAGGGGCAAGCCGCGCTGGTTTTCCCCCAAGAAGGTGGCGATATGCTGGTGCATTCCAGCACCCAACACCCAACCGAAATTCAGCACAAAGTGTCCCATGCGCTGGGTCTGCCAATGAATGCCGTGCGCGTTGAAACGCGTCGGATGGGCGGTGGATTTGGCGGCAAAGAAAGCCAGGGCAATGCGCTGGCCGTTGCCTGTGCGGTTGTTGCCTATCAAACAGGTCAGCCGTGCAAAATGCGTTATGATCGCGATGATGATATGATCATCACCGGCAAGCGGCATGATTTCCGGATTGAGTATACCGTTGGCTATGATGACGACGGAAAAATCGACGGCATCAGTTTTATCCAATATGCCCGCTGCGGTTGGTCGCAGGATTTAAGCCTGCCGGTAGCGGATCGGGCGATGTTGCATGCTGACAACGCCTATCATTTGCCTGATATTGCCATCACCAGCCACCGTTTACGCACCAACACGCAATCGGCCACCGCCTATCGCGGCTTTGGCGGGCCGCAGGGGATGCTGGGGATTGAAAGGGTTCTGGACCATGTCGCGGGGGCCTTGGGGCTTGATCCGCTGACGGTGCGTAAAAAGAACTTTTATAACTCCGTTGGAGGTATTTCAGGCAAGAAGAAGGGGCTACAGGAAACGCCCTACGGGCAGCCAGTTGAGGATTTCATTTTGCACGGGTTGGTGGATGAGCTGGTGACCAGTTCGGACTACAACGCTCGCGTTGATGCGATTGAAGTGTGGAATGCAACCAATCCGGTGTTGAAAAAGGGCATCGCGCTGACACCGGTGAAATTCGGCATCAGTTTTACCCTGACGCATCTTAATCAGGCCGGGGCCTTGGTGCATATCTATCAGGATGGCTCGGTGCATGTGAACCATGGTGGCACAGAGATGGGGCAAGGCTTGTTCCAGAAGGTGGCGCAAGTGGCCGCAACGGAATTTGGTGTGCCGCTTGAGGTGATTAAGATCACTGCCTCTGATACGGCCAAAGTACCCAATACTTCGGCCACGGCGGCGTCCTCTGGTACAGATTTGAACGGGATGGCCGTCAAAGCAGCCTGCGAGACCCTGCGCGCACGGATCGCTGAATTTTTGGCAGATCAGCATGGCAAAAAGCCATCCGATGTCAATTTTGCTGACGGTATGGTGATGGTGGGGCGGCGACAGTTTACCTTCGCCAAAGCCGCGGAGCTGGCCTATCAAAACCGGATCAGCCTGTCGGCCACCGGGTTTTACAAGACGCCGAAAATTCAATGGGACCGGATCAAGGGACGTGGTCGGCCGTTTTTGTATTTCGCGTATGGGGCCTCGGTCACCGAAGTTGTGATCGACACGCTGACCGGCGAAAACCGCATTCTGCGCACCGACATTTTGCATGATGCGGGGGCGTCCTTGAACCCTGATCTGGACATCGGACAGGTTGAGGGTGCTTATGTGCAAGGCGCTGGATGGCTAACAATGGAAGAGTTGGTTTGGGACGATAAAGGGAATTTACGCACCCATGCGCCTTCGACCTACAAAATCCCCGCCTGCTCGGATCGCCCGGATGTTTTCAACGTCGCCCTATGGGATGGCGAAAATAGGGAAGACACGATTTACCGCTCCAAAGCTGTCGGGGAGCCGCCGTTCATGCACGGTATTTCGGCGCTGATGGCGCTCTCAAACGCGGTGTCGGCCTGTGGAGACAGTTATCCATCACTCGACGCCCCTGCCACGCCCGAGCGCATACTGATGGCCGTGAAGCGCCAACAGGCCGACGTATGAGTTTTGATCTCAGGTCTTTAGACAAATGTGTAGCGGTGAATGGCGCTGTGGTGCGGGTGCTGGTGAGCGGCACCAAGGGCTCGGCCCCGCGCGATGTTGGGGCCACGATGCTGGTCTGGCAGGGCGGGCAATCCGGCACCATCGGCGGTGGTGCGCTGGAACATCAAGCCAGTGTGCGGGCCCGCGATATGCTGATAGGGCCGGTGCGTGTGGCGCATATCACCCAGCCGCTTGGGCCAGGTCTTGGCCAGTGTTGTGGTGGCAATGTTACGCTGGTTCTGGAGCGTTTTGAGGCCCATGACCTGCCCTCAGAAAATACTCACATTTTCGCACGCGCCGTTGATGCAAACGCCAGTGCAAAAATCCCTGCCCTGCTGCAACGCCGAATTGACGCGGCCAAAGAAACCCCGATTGAACCGATCCTTACGGCTGGCTGGTTGGCGGAATCGCTTCGGCAAATGCCAACCCCTGTTTGGATTTACGGTGCGGGCCACGTCGGCCGTGCCTTGGCGCGCACCCTTGCGCCGCTGAACGGTTACGACATCACGCTGATTGACACCGTGGCTGCGCGTCTCCCCAAACATTTGCCACAAAATATCACGCCTTTGGCGGCCAACACCATGGCTGATCTGGTCAGACATGCGCCAGATAATGCGCACCATTACATCATGACAATGGACCATGGTTTTGATCTTGAAATCTGCCATCAACTGCTCCACCGCAAATTCGGGTTTGCTGGTCTGATCGGTTCGAAAACCAAATGGGCGCGGTTTCAAAGCCGGCTTGAACAACTCGGCCATACACATGGCGAGATTTGCCGCATCACCTGCCCGATTGGTGATCCGGCGCTTGGCAAAGAGCCACAAACGATTGCGGTCGGCATTGCCCACGCGCTATTGCTGGAGCGTGCCACAAACCAGCCCTCAAAGGAAATTATTGAAGGACGGGGAATATGACGGATAGATTGCTAACCATCGACGGGCTGACCAAGGCCTACCCCGGGGTTGTCGCCAATGACAAAGTATCCTTCGGCATTGATGTAGGCGAAGTCCACGCGCTGTTGGGCGAAAACGGTGCGGGTAAATCCACACTTGTGAAAATGATCTACGGCTTGGTGCGACCCGATGCGGGCAGCATGACGCTGATGGGTGACAGTTTTTCTCCGCCCGAACCCCGCGCCGCGCGCGCCGCTGGTGTGGCGATGGTGTTTCAACATTTCTCGTTGTTTGAGGCGCTCACCGTGGCCGAAAACATCACGCTGGGGATGGAAAACCCGCCCAAACACCGTGAGTTGTCTGCGCGCATCACCAAGGTCAGCCATGATTACGGGCTGCCGCTGGATCCAGAGCGGCTGGTTGGAGAATTGTCCGCAGGCGAGCGCCAACGTGTCGAAATTATTCGCTGCCTCCTGCAAGATCCAAAACTGCTGATCATGGACGAGCCAACTTCGGTTTTGACCCCGCAAGAGGTCGAAGTTCTGTTCCACACCCTGCGCAAATTGTCGTCCGAGGGCACCGCAATTTTGTATATCAGCCACAAACTGGACGAAATCCGCGACATTTGCGATAGCGCCACCGTTTTGCGCCACGGCGTGGTGGTCGACACCTGCAATCCACGTGAGAAATCAGCTCGTGAGCTGGCCGAAATGATGGTCGGCAGTGCGCTGCATGAACCGCTGCGCGACGCACAGGCGTTTGGCGATGTGGTGTTGGAGTTGAAGGACCTGTCGGTGGCCTCGGCAACCCAATTCGGCACCTCGCTGAAATCGGTCAATTTGACAGTGCGCGCCGGTGAAATTCTGGGCATTGGCGGGGTTGCGGGCAACGGACAGGACGAATTGCTGGCCGCCATGTCCGGCGAGACGCCCAGCGCGAATGAAACAGTCACATTTGACGGCGACGGTATTGGTACGCTTGGCCCCAACCCACGACGCGAGTTGGGCATTCTGGCCGCCCCCGAAGAACGACTGGGGCACGCCGCCGCCCCCGATATGAGCCTCACCGAAAACGCGCTGCTGACCGCGGCCTTTCGTGAAAAACTGGTGACCAAAGGGTTTGTGAATTGGCCGGACACTCGCACATTCGCCAAACGGGTGATCAAGGATTTTGACGTGCGCACACCGGGCGCGCGCACCGCCGCCCGCGCATTGTCTGGTGGCAACTTACAAAAATTCGTCATTGGCCGCGAGGTGTTACAAAACCCGCGTGTGTTGGTGGTGAACCAGCCGACATGGGGCGTCGATGCCTCGGCGGCTGCGCAAATCCGCCAATCCCTGATGGACCTTGCGGCGGCGGGGGCCGCAGTGATTGTGATCTCGCAAGACCTTGATGAATTGATGGAAGTTTCCGACAACTTCTGCGCTCTGAACGAGGGACGCTTGACCCGACCTCACCCCGCCAAGGGGCTAACGGTCGAAGAAATCGGCCTGATGTTGGGCGGAATGGAAGAACAGGAGGCCGCCAATGCTTAGACTGGAAAAACGCCCCGTGCCGTCCAAAGCATGGACCATCGCAACGCCAATTCTGGCAGTTCTGGCCACCATGATTGCTGGCGGCATTTTGTTTGCAACATTGGGCAAGGACCCGTTTGAAGCCATCCGCATCATTTTTTGGGACCCCCTGTTTTCCGAGCAATTTGCCGCCTATTCGCGCCCGCAATTGCTGGTCAAAGCTGGGCCGCTGATCTTGATCGCGATTGGCTTGTCGTTTGGGTTTCGCGCTGGCATCTGGAACATCGGGGCCGAGGGGCAATACATTATGGGTGCCATCGCTGGTGGCGCGGTTGGCTTGGCGTTTTTTCCCGCTGGTGGCTGGCATATTTTTCCGCTGATGGTGATCGCGGGGGCTGCTGGAGGCTGGGCCTGGGCAATGATCCCTGCCATCCTACGCACCCGTTTCAACACAAACGAAATCCTCGTGTCGCTGCTGCTGGTCTATGTCGCCGAACATATCCTGTCGGCCATGTCGTTCGGCCTGTTACGAAATCCCGAAGGTCACGGCTTTCCGGGGTCGCGTAATTTCAAAGACTATGAAGCTGCAAGCAACACCGAGCTGATCGCCAACACCGGTATGCACTGGGGCGTGGTTGCCGCCTTTATTGCGGTTATATTTGCCTATATCATCATGACCCGCCACATCCTTGGTTATCAGATTACTTTGGCGGGCCAGTCGCCGCGCGCGGCCAAATTTGGCGGCGTGAACCCGGGCCGCCTGGTTGTGCTGTGTCTTGGTGCATCAGGTGTGCTTGCTGGGCTGGCTGGTGTGTTCGAGGTCACGGGGCCTGCGGGCCAGTTGACTACCGACTTTAATCAGGGCTACGGTTTTACCGCCATCATCGTGGCCTTTCTGGGTCGCTTGCATCCGGTGGGCATTCTAATGGCGGGCCTGTTGATGGCCCTGACCTATATTGGCGGAGACCTTGCACAACTGATGATGGGCCTGCCCAAACCAGCCATTCAGGCGTTTCAGGGGATGCTGTTGTTTTTCTTGTTGGCGCTGGACGTGCTGACCAATTTCCGCATTCGTTTAAAGAAATCGGAGGCCGCGTAATGGACCTATCTGCAATTAACCCCGTCCTGCTGGTCGCATCCCTGATGATCGCGGCCACCCCAATCCTGCTGGCCGCCATAGGCGAGTTGGTGGTCGAAAAAGCAGGCGTTCTGAATTTGGGCGTCGAGGGCATGATGATCATCGGTGCGATCTGTGGCTTTGCCATCGCGGTTGAAACCGGAAGCCCGCTGGTTGGCTTTATCAGTGCCGCCATCGCTGGGGCTGCCCTGTCGTTGCTGTTTGCCTTCCTGACCCAAATCATGCTGGCCAATCAGGTGGCCTCGGGCCTTGCACTGACCCTGTTTGGTCTCGGATTTTCGGCCCTGATCGGCCAAGGATACGCTGGCCAAAAACCACCGCCCACGCCACGGCTGGATCTGCCGGTGCTGTCCGACATCCCTGTGCTTGGCCAAATCCTGTTTCGCCATGACCCTATGGTTTACGTTGCCATTGCCCTGATCGCCGCCACATGGGCGGTGTTGAAGTACACCCGCGTCGGGTTGATCCTGCGGGCGGTCGGTGAAAACCATGATGCCGCCCACGCGCTGGGATATAAAGTTGTGCGCATCCGTATCCTCGCCATCATGTTTGGCGGCGCTTGCGCGGGGCTTGGCGGGGCGTATCTGTCACTGATCCGCGTGCCGCAATGGACCGAGGGCATGACCGCAGGCGCTGGTTGGATCGCGCTGGCCATTGTGGTGTTTGCCAGCTGGAAACCGTGGCGCGTGATGCTGGGGGCCTATCTGTTTGGCGGTGTCACCGTGTTACAGTTCAACCTGCAAGCTGCCGGCGTCAGCATCCCGGTGCAGTATCTGTCAATGGCACCCTACGTGATCACCATCCTTGTGCTGGTCATTATGTCGTCCAGCAAGTCCCGCGCCGCCTTGAATGCCCCTGCCGCCTTGGGTCGCATCTTTCACGCAACCCATTGAGGGGCCTGTAACCGTGACACGCCGCGATGTGATAGAAATACTGGATGGGCAGCACGGCCAAATCGGCCGCACGGTTGCCCTGTTCCTGCACGGGTTGATCCTGCTGTCCGCCATCGCCATTGCCTTTGAAACCGTAGAAAGCCTATCCGCCTCCCTTCGCAATGCGCTGTTTTGGTTCGAGGTTTTCGTCCTTGCCGTCTTTGTCACCGAATACATCTTGCGGCTGACCTGCTCGGCACACCCGTTGCGCTATGCCTTCAGCTTTTGGGGCCTCATTGATCTGCTGGCCTGCCTGCCCGCGCTGGCGCTGATTCAGGCCGAATGGCAAGTCGTGCGCACCATCCGCCTGATCCGTCTGGTGCGTTTGCTAAAACTGTTCCGAACCTCCACCGCGTTTGACCGCCTGACTCGCGCCTTTATCGAGGTCCGCGGCGAGTTGATCATCTTTGTGATCCTCGCGGGCTTGGTGCTCTATGTCAGCGCGGTTGGCATCTACCTGTTTGAGCACGAGGCCCAACCCGAAGCGTTCTCGTCGATCCCGATCAGCCTGTGGTGGGCGGTGGCCTCGTTTACCACCGTGGGCTACGGGGACCTCGTGCCAATCACCACCGGCGGGCGCATCTTTACCACTTTTGTTCTATTTATCGGCCTTGGCGTGGTGGCCGTACCTGCAGCGATCGTCACCGCTGCACTTTTAGAAACACAATCCGTGCCAAAACCTTTAAAGAAGAAGCATACCGATTCTGCTAAAGATCCAAACTAGGGAGACTAAAATGACATCTATCAAAACCATTCTGGCGGGGGCCGCACTGGCGCTTGGCCTAACAACAGCGGCCATTGCTGCTGATACAACCAAAGTAGGCTTTGTCTACGTTGGCCCAATCGGCGATTTTGGCTGGTCCTATGAGCACAACCAAGCCCGTCTTGCGGTTGAAGAAGCTTATGGCGACAAGGTTGAAACCACCTATGTCGAATCCGTTCCAGAAGGGGCCGATGCAGAACGCGTGTTGACCCAAATGGCCCTGTCAGGCCATGATCTCATCTTCACCACATCCTTTGGCTATATGGACCCAACCCTTGCAGTTGCGGCCAAATTTCCAAATGTGAAGTTCGAGCACGCCACTGGCTACAAACGCGCCGCCAACGTGTCTACATACTCGGCCCGTTTCTACGAGGGGCGCGCTGTGATCGGCACGATTGCTGGCCGCATGACGAAAACCAACAAAGTGGGCTACATCGCCTCCTTCCCGATTCCCGAAGTTATCCGCGGCATCAACTCGGCCTATATTCACGCCAAAAAGGTAAATCCCGACGTCGAATTCAAAATCGTTTGGGTCTACACATGGTTTGATCCTGCCAAAGAAGCAGACGCGGCAACTGCGATGATCGAACAAGGCGTTGACGTGATCATGCAGCACACGGATTCACCTGCTGCCATGACGATCGCCGAAGAAAAAGGCATCGTTGCCTTTGGTCAAGCCTCGGACATGGTCCAGTTTGGCCCCAACGCCCGTCTGTCCTCCATCATCGACAACTGGGCCCCTTACTACGTGGCGCGTGTTGGTGCAGTTATGGACGGCACATGGGAAAGCACAGACACATGGGCTGGCATCAAGGACGGCATGGTTGAAATCGGCGCGTTCTCGGACAAGGTTCCGGCTGACGTTGCAGCAGAAGCTCAAGCGATTTCTGACTCCATTGCGGCTGGCACGTACCATCCGTTTACCGGCCCGTTGAACAAACAGGACGGTTCGGTCTGGCTGGCAGACGGCGAAGTGGCTGACGACGGCACATTGGCTGGTCTAGGCTTTTACGTCGAAGGCATCGACGGCGACATTCCAAACTAAGAGATCGAATAAAGCGCCAATCGCCCTGCCCTTGTGGCAGGGAAAGAAATGTAAAGGTCCAGCCTCGGCTGGGCCTTTTCCTTTTGGCTGGCCCATGCCACAGTCCCGGAATGAAAAACCCATTAATCAGCCCGAACGGCACCCCCGCATCATCCTTTTGCTTTGGCACCATGCAGTTTGGTGGCGGCGCATCCCCTGATCAAAGCCGCGCCATGTATGACGCTGCCCGCGCAGCCGGCATCACCTTCTTTGACACAGCCTTTGTCTACACGGATGGCGCTTCCGAATCTTTGCTCGGTCAATTCGCCAAAACTGAGCGCGACGCGCTGATCATCGCTACCAAATGTGACTTTTCTACGCCCCAAACGGCGGCCAATATCAGCCGCTCGCTGGACACCAGCCGCAGCCGTCTGGGCATGGATTTCATCGATGTTTTCTACCTGCACCGCTGGGATGGCGACACCCCGCTGGAAACCAGTTTTGAGGCCCTTGCAACCCTACAACAGACCGGCAAAATTGGAGCCATAGGCGTGTCCAACTTCTCGGCTTGGCAGGTGATGAAAGCCCAAGCGATGGCCGAAAAATTCGGCAGCCGCATCAACATCCTGCAACCGATGTATAACCTCGTCAAACGGCAGGTTGAGGTCGAAATCCTGCCGATGGCTGCGTCCGAGGGTTTCAATGTGGCCCCCTATTCCCCGCTTGGTGGCGGCTTGCTGACCGGCAAATACGCCAATGGCAATGCGGGGCGGATCACCAGCAACAAAATGTACGCCACCCGATACGGCCCCGAATGGATGCATCAGACCGCGATAAATCTGGCCGCCATCGCCAAACGTGAAAACATCAACCCTGCTACGCTCGCTGTGGCATGGGCCGCGCAAAACCCTGCCGTCACCAGCCCGATCATCAGCGCCCGCACACCGGAACAATTACAGCCGTCGCTTGATGCGATCGACTACCAGATGACGGCTGATCTCTACGCTGAGCTGACAGCCCTTTCCCCAACGCCGCCGCCTGCGACAGACAGGCTCGACGACGTATGAAAACCGATATTCTGATCATAGGCGGTGGCATCGCCGGCCTATCGGCTGCCGCAACTCTATCTCCCCACGCCAGCGTCACCCTGCTTGAGGCTGAGGACAGGCTTGGCTATCACGCCTCGGGCCGCTCAGCCGCGATGTTCCTAAAGGATTACGGCAACGACGTGGTACGCAGGCTGAACTACGCAAGTGCCGAACATCACGAGGTCACCAACGGCGGCATGCTCTCCAATCGCGGCATGATGTTGGTTGCGCGCTCTGATCAGTATGACGATTTCAAAACTGAACATGCTGCTTTTGGCATGCAGGAAATCAGCATGGCTGAGGCCTTTGACCATGTGCCGATCCTGAATGCTAAAACCTGCGCTTACGCAGCTTATCGCCCCGACGCACATGATCTGGATGCCGACCGTTTGTTGCAAACATTTGCGGCTGATGCGCAGCGATCAGGGGCCAACATCCGAACCAAAAGCCCCGTCAGTAAAATCACCAAAACCGAGGGCCTTTGGCATGTCACTGCAGGCGGCCAAACCTACAGCGCCACAACCCTAATCAACGCGGCTGGCGCATGGGTTGATCAGGTCGCAAACATGGCAGGTGTCAAACCGTTGGGGTTCCAACCCTATCGTCGCTCTATGGCGCGCATCCCTGCGCCGGGCGGACATGACGTCAGCACATGGCCGTTTCTGGATGGGGTCAATGAGGGTTGGTATGCCAAACCCGACGCGGGCAAATGGATCGTATCGCCTTCAGACGAGGACCCGGTTGATCCGCATGACGCATGGGCCGACGACATGGTGTTGGCCGAAGGGTTGGCCCGCTACGAGGAAATGGTGTCTGAACCCGTCACGCGGCTTGAAACCTCATGGGCGAGCCTACGCACCTTTGCGCCTGACCGTGCCTTGGTCATTGGTCGCGACACGGTTGAACCGACGTTCTTTTGGCTCGGTGGTCAAGGTGGTTACGGTTTTCAAACCGCCCCTGCCGCCAGCCGCCTAGCGGCTGATCTATTGCTTGGCCGCGCGCCTGAACTGGACACAAAAACCGTGGCCGCTCTTAGCCCTGTGCGCTTTGCCTGACGCCTTAGCGTGATGGGCCGTGTCCGGCAATTGCTCCCAGCACCCCGCCATATACCAGATGGCCGATCAAGGCTGCAATCACTGCCATCATCCCGCCGACATTGCTCATCAACACGCCCGCTCCGGCAATCGGCATCACTACAATAACTGCGGCCAGCCACAGCAAAACACCGTAAACCAGCCCGCGTACCAGCGGTGTGCCACCAACAAAGTGGTAAACCACCAACACGTAAACCAGTGGAAAAACAATGATGCCCATGATCAGGTGTGCAGTCATCCCGATGGTCCAGCCGCCCAACATTCCACCCAGCATCGCCGCGATATCCATCGGCGCGCCGGTCATCATCGGCGCGAGATACATCATCATCAACGTCATTATGAATGTGCCAATGAGTCCGCCCATTATTGCTTTTGAATTCTCCGGTTTCATCGTCTTTTTCCCTGTATAGTTTTCATACCAACAACTGTGCGCCACTTCTGATTGCAAAACAATCCACTCTGAACAATCCTGTTTTAGTGTGTGGCCCGGCACAACTCCTCTCTTTAAGGAGGGTGTAAATTTTATTGTTTTACAATAGCTTATAGCCCAATCATCAAAAGGTGAATGAAACTCATTGCGGAACTATTTCAATTATTCGCGGACATGTGCTTGTCTTTTATAAAGCCTAGTCAGCCCTAAAAGGCATAATCACCAAGCATTTTTACTTTCCGAAAGGCCGCAAAAATGACGACCAATACCACCGCCAAAACCACTGACGAAAGCACTGCGGGCAACTGGCCGCTCCGATTGGCAGCAAGGCATGATCGGGCCGCCCACGACGTATTTGATCTGGTGGGCTGGGTCAGCACCGTTGGCATCGCGCGGTATCTCTGGACGGATACGGGACAAACCGTTTTCGCAATTCTCCACTGGTTTTTATCCGCCACCCTGTTTGGATTTCTGACCGCCCGCCTTTTGTTGCGCTCAAACATCAGCCTATTTTCCCAACCGGACACACGCTGGAAAAAAACCGCCGACCTGATGGTGAATTTCCTGGTCTGCATTGTCGCCTTTATCCTGACCCTGTGGTTTGTCGAGCAGCTGACCGATGCTTTTGCCGCCAGAAAAGGCCAATAAATACGCATTTTGCTCCGCACCAAACTCGATTTCCATCTTATTGACCGAGGTCAAAGACACCTTTGCAACTTTGCGCCAAATGTGCGGCTTATTTTCAAGGGAAGCGAATATGGACTGGAAAGATCACAACCGTGACATGCGTGCGAAAATTCGGGAAATGAACAAATTGATTCCCGAAACCGCGAGTGGCTTTGGCACCCTCAGCAAAGCGGTCAAAGACAACGGCACGCTTGACTTCAAAACCAAGGAATTCATAGCTGTGGCCATTGCCATCGCTGACCAATGCGAGCCCTGCATTGGTTTTCACATCGAGGCGTTGAATCGCAGTGGTGCAAGCCGCGAAGAGCTTGCTGATGTGTTGGCAATGAGCATCCAGATGGGCGGTGGGCCCGCGTTGATGTATGCTGCAAAGGCGCTTGAAGCATGGGACCAGTTGGCTACACAATAAAATTTTCAGATAATTCGACGGAAATAGAACGGGGCTGCGTATTACCTTTAATAATTCAATAAATTGAATGTAAAAGGACCACGTAATGAAACACATCCTCTTTCTAACCGCCGCCATCCTACTTGGCACGGCCGCATACGCCCAGCAGGGCAGCCCGGGCAGCCATTTCATTGAAAACTGGGACACAGACGAGGACGGCCAAGTCACCTTAGTCGAGGCCACCGAGCGTCGCAGCGACATCTTCACCACATTTGACGAGGATGATGACGGTTTTCTGTCTGCGAGCGACTACGCCATGTTTAATGAGGCCCGTGCCAATGACCGTGCTTCGATGAAAGAAGCTGGCCAAGGTCAAGGGCGCGGACAGGGGCATGGCCAAGGCCGTGAGGGGCAAGGCATGACGATGAATTTCAACGACGTGAATGGCGACGGCCAAGTCAGTCGAGATGAATTCATGACCCGCAGCAACGACTGGTATGCCCAGATGGACCGCAACGGTGACGGCACCGTTACCACCGCCGATTTTAGCCGCGGCAACAACTAGCAAAATTGGCGGGGGGGTAATTCCCCGCCCCGTCTCACCCGCTCACGGAAACGCGTAGAAAATCTGCGGATCAGCGCTTGCAGCTGTTGCGCGCTGATCGGAGTCATCGCATTGGTGCGCTCGTGACTGATCACCTCAGCGCTCAAGCCTGCCTGCCATATTAGTGATCACCAAGGTTGCAACACATTTCGGGCCCGAAAAGACGGCGCATCGACATCCCGACCACGTCCCTCAAGCGATCCTGAACAGGCCCCAAAGACCGTTCGGTATCCACGGCCGTTTCCGTCGGTGTTCCATAAACATCCGCGCCGCTGGCATAGAATCTTTTCTACCCATCGGCCCTGATATTGGCATTTGAGGGATCATACGGGCTGTCTTCAACCACCACTGCATCCCACAACTCGCGAAACATTCGAACCTTTAGCTTGGTGCCAACCTCGGCCAACTCGGCCGGCACGTAGCCCATGCCGATGGATTTTTCAAACGCCACAGAATAGCCACCCGACGTCAGGCGCCCAACCCGATTGTCGCCATCATACAGTGCCTCGCGGCCCCACGGATCGGCCCCCTCAGGCCCATCAATCAACAACGTCACACATTTGGACCGAATACCGATATCCAGCATCGCTGCCTTGCCCTGATAGTCTTTGTCCATGTTCACAAAACGCGGCAAATCAGCCTCGAGCGGCGTCGCGTCACGACCCAACTCGGTGCCAAACGCACGATAAGATTTTTCCTGCCGCAACCAGTTTTGCGCCCGCGCCCCGACCAATTTCAGCCCGTGTTCTTCACCCGCTTTCATGATCAGATCAAACAGATAGTTTTGCATCTCAATCGGGTGATGCAGCTCCCAACCCAATTCCCCGGTATAGGCCACACGGATCGCATTAACCGGACACATGCCAAGCTCGATCTTTTGCGCCGACAGCCACGGGAACCGCTTGTTACTCAGCGCCGTTGCAGGATCCGCATCAATGATGATCTTCTTCAAAACATCGCGTGACTTGGGCCCAGCAATGGCAAACACCCCGTATTGGGTGGTGACGTTTTGCACCTCGATATAGCCAAACTCGCCAGCTTTGTCCGCCGCCGCCTTGCGCAGAAAATCGCCGTCATAATCCGTCAATGCGCCTGAGGACACGAGGTAATAGTCGTCCTCACCCTCGCGCACGATGGTATATTCGGTGCGTGTGGTGCCGTGCGTCGTCAACGCATAGGTCAGATTAATCCGGCCAATACGCGGCAGTTTATTACAGGTGAACCAGTCCAAAAATGCCGTGGCCCCCGGCCCTTTGATGCGATGTTTGGTGAACGCGGTGGCGTCGATCATCCCAACGCCTTCACGGATCGCACGGGCCTCTTCAACCGCATATTGCCACCAGCCACCGCGCCTAAACGAACGCGCGTCATGGTCGCTAAATCCAGAAGGCGCAAAGTAGTTCGGACGTTCCCAGCCGTTCACGCAACCAAACTGCGCACCTGCCGCTTGCATCCGTTCATAGGAAGGTGCGGTGCGCAAAGGCCGGCACTCGGGCCGTTCCTCATCGGGATGGTGCAGGGTATAGACGTGGTCATAGCATTCTTCGTTCTTGCGCGCACCATATTCGGTGGTCATCCAGTTGCCAAACCGTTTTGGGTCGAGCGATGCCATATCGATCTCGGCCTCGCCCTCAACCATCATCTGCGCCAGATAATAGCCCGTGCCACCCGCCGCGGTGATGCCGAACGAGAACCCTTCGGCCAGCCACATATTGCGTAAACCGGGGGCAGGGCCAACCAGCGGATTGCCATCGGGTGTGTAGCAGATCGGACCATTAAAATCATCTTTCAGGCCAGACTCTTCGCAGGATGGAATGCGGTGGATCATCGCCAAATACTGCTCTTCAATCCGGTCCAGCGCCAACGGGAACAGATCGGCCCGAAATGCATCGGGCACCCCGTGTTCAAATCGTGCGGGCGCTTCTTTTTCATAGATGCCCAATATCCAGCCACCACGTTCTTCACGCACATAAGACTGCGCATCCGCGTCCCGAATGACCGGATGCTCGGCATGGTCTTTGCGAAACTCGACCAGTGCAGGATCTTGCTCCATCACGATGAACTGGTGTTCAACCGGAATGGCGGGCATTTTGATGCCCAGCAGTTTTGCAGTGCGCTGCGCGTGGTTGCCCGTCGCCGTCACCACATGTTCTGCCGTAACGATAATCTGCTCGTCTGATGGCACCAGGTTGCCACCTTTTTCCACCATCTTGGTACAGGTCACTTCCCAAGCAGTACCGTTCCAATGATAGGCATCAACCTGCATTTTACGGACGACCTCCACACCGCGTTGCCGCGCGCCTTTGGCCATCGCCATCGTCACATCGGCGGGGTTAATGTAGCCATCGGTGTTGTGATACAGCGCCCCCTTCAGATCATCCGTGCGGATCAAAGGCCAGCGTTCCTTGATCTGCTCAGGTGTCAGCCACTCAAACGGTACATCGCAGGTTTCGGCAGTCGACGCATAAAGCATGTATTCATCCATCCGCGCATCGGTCTGGGCCATGCGCAAATTCCCAACCACAGCAAACCCCGCATTCAGGCCGGTCTCTTCTTCGAGCGATTTATAGAACTCGACCGAGTATTTGTGGATGTGGGTGGTCGCGAACGACATGTTGAACAGTGGAAGCAATCCGGCTGCGTGCCATGTGGAACCTGACGTCAGCTCGTCGCGCTCCAGCAACACCACATCGTCCCAACCAGCCTTGGCCAGATGATAGGCGATCGAAGTGCCAACCGCGCCGCCCCCGACAACCAATGCTTTGACATGCGTTTTCATGATCACGACTCCCGAAATATATTTGCTGGGACCGTTGTGCCGGATTTACGCAAGCTACGTCAAACACCCCCCGACTATTGCGAGACAAAAACGACATGCGGGGAACAATCCCGCCGTATTAGCAGGAATAGAAGCAATATCGATCCTTGGCCACGGTAGAGGGGCCGTCAAGTTCCGTGAACCCAACCAGCGGCTGACCCGAAACGATGAGGCCTCCAGGGGCCATGATGCGGGCAATGGCGGGGCTTAGGCGCACGGCTTCGGCCACGTCCTTTTCCTTGACCCCAAAGCCGAAATCATAATGCGCCAGAACGATCTGCGCGCCAGCCGCAGCCATTTTTTCCAGCATCGCTTCGGCCTCACCTTCCAGAAAATCAGCCTTCGGCGGGATGCAGGACGGATGACACTGCAAAACGCGGTCAATCACCCAGATACGGCGGTCTAAAATCTCGCGCATATGGTCATAGGTGCGCCCGTTACCCAGCCCCATATCCAGCGCATCGCCAGCCATATCCTTGGTGCGCTCCGCAGCCCACTCCAGCCCGTCGCGTTGGGCGGCAAGGCGTCGCATAATACTGTCTAGTCTGCTCATATCAGGCCTTTCATATCGGCGTTACTTGTAAAGTGTTACGGGTCCGGCTTGCAGGGTCAACAGCACTTGGCGGGTAAATTCCCACACTTCGGCATCATGAACCAGATGGTGGGTCAGCAGGCCCATAGGCTCATGATTATCGGTCAATCCAGTGCGGCGATCCACCAGCAATTGCATCAGTTGTGTGACCAGTTGATCGGGCGCAATCAGGGTTTTGCCCTTGCGCCATGCAATCGGGTCAAGGTGGGTGTTGATCTGTTTCAGACCCTTTGCCGCCTTTGCTGTGCTACGTGGGGTGAAAGTGGATAGGGAGCGAAATCCTGCCCTGAGCAGGGCTGGATAATGCTGCGGTGAAATCCGGTTCCATGGTGGCACGAACATCGGTTTTAGACGGTCCCCGAACAGGGCTTGCAAACGCGCCATCCCGCCCTGAATTTCATCCGCAACATCGCCGCGTCCCGCGCCAAACTCGGCCTTTTTGTCGCTCTTTGGCGCGTGGTTTTCATGCGCCCAACCGTGCACAACGGGGATCAGACAATCGGTGTCCGCCACCCGTGCAGCCAAACCCGCATCGGCCATTTTCGGGATCACCGCCAGATGCACCGGTACACCGACCGTCTCGGACAGGGCAACCAGTTGCTCCAGCTCTGGGGTTGCAGCAACGGCATCATCATCGCGCCACCACAGCGGCAAGGTCAGACCGGCCGCCTGCCACACCGCCAACTCATCTGTCACAGGGGACCAGTCAATCTGCATCACCGTGCCTCCACCATCTGAGTTGCAATCCGCACCGCCTCGTTGGCCCCGTCAAAGTGTAATTCGGCAGGCGGGCTTTGCGGTGCGTTCACCAAATCCGTGACCTCGCGCAACAAGCGCTCCGGCGTCAAATCAACGGCCGCGCACATCCGCATACCCTGCATATGGCTCAGGCTTTGGGCACGCAGGGTTTGTTCAACTTCGCCGCCCTCATCAAACGGAATGAACAGCGAAGCCGTTCCCGCCTGCATCAAGTCAAGGGCTGTGTTATAGCCACACATGCTGACAGAGGCCGCGGCATGATACAGCATTTGCCTGAAATCGGGCCGCGCCGCCTCGATCACCACATTCGCGTTCCCCGCCTGCGCCTGCAGCTGTTCAATCTGCGCCGTGGGGTCAGACCCACCGACCAAGATCCGCCAATTCAAGCCCTGCGACAATCCAGCAGCCGCAACCGCCGCCCGAAACAAATCTTGCCCAACCGCGCCACCACCTGCACTGACCAAAACCTCGCCCAACCCCGCCTTGTCGGGATGCAGCCCCGCAGGCGCTGGCGCGACGTAGCCCGTATAGCGCAGTTTGGAGGCCAAGGCCTCCGTCACTGGCCAGCTTTGCTCCAGCGGCGTGCTGGCGGGATCAGAATGCACCAAAACTCCGTCGTAGAAATCATCGATAACCTGCGCACAGGCCTCGGCCTTTTCCGGTTTTGACGGTGGTGCTAGAATATCGCGGATTGAAGCCAAAATGACGGGCCGTGGCGCAAGCGCCTGCGCCGCCTCTAGCATGCCCATGAATTCGTCGCGCAACACACGCCGCCCAAACGGGAACAGCTCGGTTATCACGATATCAGGCCGTACTTCATTCACGGCGCGCACCATTTCCTGACCCCGCGCCGCCAGATAGGCCGCATTCGCAACGGTCCCATCCAGCGTCAGCAACCGCGTGAAATTCACTCCATCCGAGCGCAGGGCTGGCAACTGCCACAAATCAATCCCCGCGCTGTCAAATTGCGCCACGGGCATCCCGCCCGAGACCACCGTAACCGCATGTCCCGCCGCGTCAAAGCTACGTGCCAATGTTAACGCGCGGCTCAGATGGCCGGCTCCCAACAGATGCGTCACCGCAATCAGCACCCGCATCTAGCCGCGCTCCTGCAATTTAACGCGCTCGGGTTCAGCCACCGTCAGGCCACCGTCCACATTGATCAAAAACAACCAGTTGCGCTTGATCCGAAACGGAGCGGGTCCGTTGAAATTCCAGCCGTGCGCCTTGGCCAGCAGTGCCCGCATAATACCGATATGACAAACCGCGACGGTATCATTTTTTAACGACATCACCCATGGTTCTAGCCGCGCCCACATGTCGGCGGGGCTTTCACCCTCTGGCGGATGCCAATCCCAACCCCAATCCTCAATGTCACGAAACCCCGAGGCCGGGTCTTGTTTCAAATCCAACCCGTGCAGCCCTTCCCATTTGCCCCAATCCATTTCGGTCAGGGCGACATCGGTACTGGGTTCACGGTCACTGATAATGCGCGCCGTCTGCACCGCGCGCATCAATGGGCTGGAGGCCACTTCGGCCCCCGCCCATTCATCAGGCAGTCGGAATCGCCCCAATTCCTTGGCGGCTTCGGCTTCGAGCGCGATATCGGTGCGCCCCTGAATGCGGCCCGCACGGTTCCAAGGGGTGTGCCCATGCCTGATGATTGCCAGTTGAACCATTCTGCTTGCCCTATTTCCGGTAGATAAAACAGCGGCCCGACACAGCGCCCGCTGGTATTTCGACCTCTTGCATCGCCGAAAAATACATCCGGTCACTTGCGACCATCAATCCGCCTGCCGCCAATAATGGCTCAATAAAGGGCGAAATCTTGCGGGCGAATTCATCGTTCTTTTGCAGGTTATGCCCACCCAAGTCGGCATGAATAAAGCTGGCCGTCGGCCCAAATCGTTTCAACGCCTGTGGCAGGGTGTCAAAAACATCGCCCAAAAGGGTGCGTTCCACGGGCGGGGTCGAGGCGGGGTTTGATTCAACCGCTCGCTCAAACACATAAATGTCGCGCCCCGTGACCACTTCGCAAAGGTGATGATAGGTGCGCCCGTTGCCAAGCCCCAGTTCAAACACGGGACCCGCCATGCCAGCCGTTTGTTTAACAGCAAAATCGATGCAGGCCCGCTGCGAGGTCATCCGGTCAATGAATATGTCTAGTCTGCTCATTTTTTAATCCTACCAGTTCAGATAATTCCTATATGATACCCCGACCAGAAGAAACCATAGGCTGGCCTCTCCAAAATAATAACGTTGGCGTGAAAGCAAATGGGGTTTGACTTGATGATCAAAGCCAAGTGATACTCTTTACGGGACAAACGCAGTGCGCTTCATTCTGCAAAATAACTGGATTCGTGAATGACCGCCCTGCTGGAAGTCAAAAATCTGACGATAAGTTTCAAATCCGAAGCACCTGTCGTTGATGACGTCAGTTTTGCGGTGAATGCAGGTGAAACACTGGCGCTGGTCGGTGAATCCGGATCGGGTAAAACCCTGTGCTGTCGCGCGATCCTGCGGATATTTCCCAAGATGGCAAAATACCATTCAACCGGTATCACGCTGAACATTCAGGACAGTGGCGCGCTTGATTTGAACACCCTTAGCAGACGGCAAATGCGGGATGTGCGTGGCAATCAAATCTCGATGATTTTTCAGGAACCGATGCAGTCGCTGTCACCGCTGCACCGGATCGGAGATCAAGTATCCGAAGTGTTGAAACTGCATCGCGGGCTAAGCGGTCGTGAGGCCAAATCTCTGGTTCTAAAACAGTTCGAGCGGGTCGGCTTCCAACATCCTGATCGCGTTTTTCGCTCTTATCCTTTTGAGATGTCTGGCGGAATGCGCCAACGCGCGATGATAGCTATGGCCACGGTTGCCAAACCCTCACTATTGATCGCGGACGAGCCAACAACCGCACTGGACGTCACGACCCAAGCCCAAGTGTTGGGACTGATCAAGGAATTGCAAAAAGAAACCGGCATGGCGGTGATATTTGTCACCCATGATTTGGGTGTTGTGGCCAATATGGCCGACAGCGTTGCGGTGCTTAACCGCGGTCACGTGATGGAGGCCGGACGCGTTGAACATGTCATTGGCACACCGGCCCACAAATACACCCAAAAACTGTTCGCCGCCGCCCCAGCAGTGGCCAAAGCAACAAAACCCGAGCCGCCCATCGACAAACACGATCTAATCCTCGAAATGAAATCGGTTTCCAAGACCTACAACGTGCGCGCCAGCTCTTTTATGTCACCAGGTATGCAAATCCAGGCTTGCCGCGACATCAATCTGTCTGTTGCGCGTGGCAAAACGCTGGCGGTGGTTGGCGAATCCGGGTCGGGTAAAACCACCTGTGCGCGGATGGTGCTGGCGGCTGAAAAACCCGATCACGGCGGGCTGATCCGGTTTTGCGGTGATAAAGACGCGCGCCCAATTGATGTGAACAATATGTCAGCGGACCAACGCGACGGTTTTCGCAAGAACTTGCAGCCGATTTTTCAAGATCCCTACTCATCGTTTAACCCCCGCATGCGGGTAGTGGATGCGCTGACCGAGCCACTAGATATCAACTGCATCGGCAGCCGATCGCAACGCCGTGATCGCGCGGTCGAAGTGCTGGAATGGGTCGGGCTCAGCTCGCGTATTCTGTATCGGTACCCGCACGCCTTTTCCGGTGGCCAGCGCCAGCGCCTGTCGATTGCCCGCGCTCTGGCGATGAACCCGGTGTTTTTGGTCTGCGACGAGCCGACCTCGGCGCTGGATGTTTCGGTGCAGGACCAAATCCTGTGTCTGTTTGAGGATTTGCAGAAAAAGATGGGGCTGTCTTATCTGTTTATCAGCCACGATCTGGCGGTGGTGTCGCGCATCGCCGACGAAGTCGCTGTGATGCACCGGGGCCAAGTGGTTGAACAGGCCCAGCCCTGCACGCTGTTTCGCAATCCGCGCCACCCCTACACCCAAGCCTTGCTCGCCGCCCAACCCGAACCCGATATAAACCGCCCGATTGATCTGGACGTGGTGTCCAAAGGGGCTGGCGATCCAGCCGGCTGGCCCGATATGTTTCGCTATTCCTCCGAACAAACCCCGCCCCTGACCGAGATCGGGCCTGGCCATAAGGTGCGTTGTCATGTTTAGGCTGATCGTGATACTCGCCGCCTTGATGCTGGCAGGCAGCCATGCCGCAACCGCACAAATTACGACGGCGCAGGAAAGCGCTTATTGGCAGGACCAGGTGTCCGCTGGCACCCTGCCCGCCGCCGCTGATCGTATCCCGCTTGAGCCCTTGATCGTTGATTTGGCCGCCAAGGGGCGCGCATTCGGTGCACAGGGTGGCACCCTGCACACAATGGTTACGCGTGCCAAAGACATTCGCCAAATGGTGCCATTTGGCTATGCACGTTTGGTAGGCTATGATCAGGATTATGTGCTGAACGCCGACATTCTGGCCGATTTTGACATCTTTGAGGGACGCAAATTCACCCTGCATTTGCGTGAAAACCATCGCTGGTCAGATGGCCATCTCCTAACGTCGACCGATTTTGAATACTGGTGGCTGCATGTCGCCAACAACGCGGAACTGGCCCCGTCAGGCCCCCCCGAATTCCTGCGGGTGGACGGCGAATATCCACAGGTGAGTTTCCCCGACCCTTTAACCGTGGTCTATGAATGGTCCAAACCCAACACCCATTTCATCCCAACCTTGGCACAGGCCCGCCCGCCGTTTATCCTGCGCCCGGCCCATTATCTGAAACAGTTCCACGCCGATTACGCCACACCCGAGGCAATGGAGCAGAAAATCGGCGAGATGCGGGTGCGATCTTGGGCCGCGATGCACAACAAGCTCGATAATATGTATAAACTCGACAATCCGGACCTGCCAACCTTGCAGCCGTGGATGCGTGTCGCCGGCAAGGCCACCAGCCGTTTCATGTTTGTACGCAACCCCTATTACCACCGTATTGATAGCCAAGGGGTGCAATTGCCCTATATCGATGCCGTGGAAATGTCAGTGGTCGGGCGCGGATTGGTCGCTGCCAAATCAAACGCGGGCGAGTCCGACTTGCAAGCGCGTGGCCTTGGCTTTCGGGACATCTCGATCTTGAGGAAGGGCGAACTTGAGGGCGGCAATTATCGCGTGCTGCTTTGGGCCAACGGGGCGGCCTCGCAAATAGCTATTTACCCTAATCTGAATTACGCTGATCCTGAATGGCGCAAAATCTTGCGTGATGTGCGGTTCCGGCGTGCCCTGTCGCTGGGGATTGACCGCCGCATGATCAACCGGGCGCTTTACTTTGGACTGGGGAGAGAAGGAGGCATGGCAGTTCTATCGCAAAGCCCGTTTTTCAACGCAGAGTACCGAGCTGCGTGGTCGCAGTTCGATTTGCAACAGGCCAACGCCTTGCTGGATGATATGGGCCTGACCGAACGACGCGCCGATGGCATGCGCCTGCTGCCCGACGGGCGACCTGTGTCGATTGTTGTTGAAACCGCAGGCGAGCGGATTGAGGTTGAAAACACCCTGCAAATCATCACCGACACATGGCGCGACATCGGGGTTCGGCTGATCCTGCGCCCCTTTAGCCGCGATACCCTGCGCAACCGTGTTTACTCAGGTGTCACTATGGCGTCGGTCTGGTATGGCTGGGATAACGGCATCCCGACGCTGGATGCATCCCCAGATTACCTAGCGCCGCGCGCACAGGAATTTTTTGCGTGGCCGATGTGGGGGCAATATTTTCAAACCGGCGGCGAGGCGGGCGAAGCCTGCGATATACCCGCGGCCATGGAACTGCTGAGCCTCTCTCAAGATTGGGAGCAAGCCAGCACCCGCCCTGAACGCAGCGCCATTTGGGATGAGATGTTGCAAATCCACGCGGATCAGCAATTCGGCATCGGTGTCGTGTCCGAGGCCCCGCAACCCGTCGTGATTTCCCGCCGCTTGCGCAATGTGCCCGAAGTGGCGTTTTGGGCGTGGGAGCCGGGGGCGCAATTCGGCATCCACCGACCGGATGAATTTTACTTTGTCCCCGAAGGAGAGCAATAATGCTGATCTTGCGTTACGCCACCTTACGGTTCCTGACCATGTTATTGACGCTGCTGGTGGTGTCGGTACTGATCTTTATCATCATCAACCTGCCGCCAGGCGATTACCTGTCAAACCAGCTGACCGAACTGCGCGCCACGGGCCAGGAGGCGGGTATCGCCAAGGCCGAATTCCTCTATCACGAATACGCCATGGACCGCCCCCTTTGGGAACAATACATGATCTGGGTCGGCTTTATGCCCGGACCAAATGGGTTATCAGGCATGTTGCAGGGCGATTTTGGCTGGTCGTTCGAATTTGACAGCCCTGTGTCTGAAATCGTTGGCGATGCGCTGTGGTTGACGGTGCTGGTCAATGTCGCCGCCGTTTTGTTCGTTTATTTGGTGGCGTTGCCCTTGGGGGTGCTGGCGGCGGCCAAGGCGAAAACATGGGTGGATTACACCAGCTCGTTTGTTGGTTATCTGGGGCTGGCCACGCCCAACTTTCTGCTGGCGCTGATCTTGTTTTATTACGGCCACCGGTATTTCAACCTGCCCATTGGCGGGCTAATGGCCCCTGAATTTGAGGGCGAGCCGATGTCGCTGGAAAAGGTGAAATCGGTCCTTGTGCATCTGATTGTGCCCACCTTTGTGATCGGCACCGCGGGGGCTGCTGGGATGATGCAACGTCTGCGCGCCAATCTGCTGGACGAACTGGGCAAACCCTATGTTGAGACGGCCCGCGCCAAGGGGTTGCCACCTGCCAAGCTGCTGACAAAATACCCGCTGCGCATGGCCTTCAACCCCTTTGTGGCCGACATCGGCAATCTGCTGCCCTCGCTGATTTCAGGCTCGGTTCTGGTGTCGGTGGTGCTGGGTTTGCAAACCATCGGGCCTGCCCTGCTGATGGCGCTCAAATCCCAAGACCAGTTCTTGGCTGGATTTATCCTGTTGTTCGTGGCGCTGCTGACTTTGGTTGGCACCATGATCTCGGACGTTTTACTGATGCTGCTTGATCCGCGCATCCGATATGGAGCGCGCGAATAATGGCCATACTTCCTGACGGACGCTACATATCTGACGCGCCATATGACGAAAATCAAGACCTCAGCAGCATTGAACGCAGCGATCTGGATATGGCCAACTGGCGGCTGGTCTGGCGGGCGTTTCGCAAACACAGATTGGCGCTGATCGCCGGTATTTTCCTGCTGGTCGGGTATATATTACTGCCGTTCGCGGGCTTTATCGCGCCCTACACCCCGAACGAGCGCAACGCCGATTACCTTTACGCCCCGCCCCAAGGTATCCACCTGTTTCACGATGGCAAATTCGTTGGCCCTTACGTGTATCCAACCCAAGCAAAGGCCGATCTGGTGAATTACCGATGGGCCTATTCTTCGGATAAAACCAAGGCGATGCCGCTGGAGTTTTTCTGCCAGGGCAACGATTACAGGCTTGCCGGGCTGATCAAAACCAACCGCCACCTTGTATGTGCTCCCGAAGGCGCAACACTGTTCCTGTTCGGCTCGGACCGGCTTGGGCGCGACGTGTTTTCGCGCATCTTATATGGGGCGCAACTGTCGATGACCGTCGGGTTGATCGGCATCACGGTATCCTTCCTGCTGGGCATCACATTTGGCAGTATCGCGGGCTACTTCGGTGGTAAGACAGATTGGACCATCCAGCGGGCCATCGAAATTTTACGCTCGATCCCCGAGCTGCCCCTGTGGCTGGCCCTGTCGGCCGCGGTGCCTGCCAGTTGGGGTCCGGTGGCGGTATTCTTTATGATCTCGCTGATCCTTGGGGCGCTGGACTGGCCGGGGCTGGCGCGTGCCGTACGGTCCAAATTCTTAGCCCTTCGCGAAGAGGAATACGTCAAGGCCGCCGAAGTCATGGGCGCCAAGCCGGCCCGGGTGATCCGCAAACACCTGTTGCCCAATTTCCTGAGCCATCTGATCGCCAGCGCCACGCTGTCGATTCCGGCGATGATCCTTGGAGAAACCGCGCTGTCGTTCCTTGGACTTGGCTTGCGGGCCCCTGCGGTCAGTTGGGGGGTGATGCTGAATGACGCGCAACACCTTGCCTCGATCGAGATTTATCCGTGGACGGCGATCCCGATGCTGCCAATCATCATCACAGTTCTGGCCTTCAGCTTCCTTGGCGACGGGTTGCGCGATTCACTGGACCCCTACAAAGACTAAGGCCTAGAGCGAAACCAATCTAATCTGAATCAAGCATTCATCCGACAGCCCGAGGCAGCGTTAACGTAAGTTAGCGCGTTCGGGGTGTTGGATGAATTCAAATGGATTGGTTTTGCTCTAGCGATCATCGCCGCCGCTCTCTGGCACATCGGCCTCCGCATCTTGCAGAGCAGCCCCCGCCATGGCCTCTTTTTGCGCTGGCGTCAGGTCTTCCACCTTGCCATCTCCATCCGCCAAACGCACTGTCACCTCGCGGTGGGCAAACTTGATGCCTTCGCGCTCAAACAGCGCGCGAATATCTTGCAACACGCGTTTGCGGGTCATCCATTGCCCACCAGGTTTGGTCATGAACTTAACCCGAATGATCATCGCAGAATCCTGCATCTCGATCACCCCTTGCGATTTGAGTGGCTGGATAAAGTCAGGACCGATAATCGGATCTTCCAACAGCTCCAAGCCTAGGTTTTTGATCAGCTTGCGCACCCGCTCCGGATCGGTGTCATAGGTCACACGCAACGGCAATTTCATGATCACCCAATCGCGTGAGAAGTTGGTCAAAAACCGGATTTCGCCAAACGGAATGGTGTTCAGAGGGCCACGGTGATGACGCAACTGCAATGAACGCAGAGAGATCTTTTCGACCGTGCCTTTAACATCGCCAGTGTCAATATATTCACCTTTGCGAAACGCGTCATCAAACAGGAAAAACACCCCCGAGAAAATGTCCCGCACCAGCGTTTGGGCCCCAAAACCAATGGCCAGTCCAACGACCCCAGCACCAGCAAACAACGGGCTGACATTGATGCCAAGCTCGGAAAACAGGATCAACCCAAAGGTCACGGCAATGACCGTCAACATGGTGATCTTGAACAGAGGCAGCAAGGTCGACAAACGGCTGCCGCCTTCGCCACCGCCCTCGCCACCAATGTCCACCTCGACGATTTCGCCCTGCTCCTCAAAAATCTTGTTGTCGATCCAAATCCGGAACGTGTGATAAACGATATAGGCGATAAACAGGATTACGACTACATCGCCAAAACTGTCAAAGATCGAGTCATTGACCATCGACATGTTGGCGTCCCAGATTTTCAAAAACGCCCATGTACCGGCGACAAGCGCCAAAACAGCAGACACGCGTCGCGCCAAATCCTCAAAGTTGGCCAGCGGATGTGCCGCTTTGGCATAGGACGTGTCCGCTGTAACGGCCTCCACAACATTGGCTGAATTCTCGACGATCTCGGCTGACGCCGGATCGGAAATGTTTTCACCTTCGGACCATGCTTCGGCTTTAGCGGCAACCGCAGCGGCGGCTTCTGCTGCGGCTTCTGCTTTAGCCGCTTCCTCATTCAATCTTCGCGCTGCACGGGCCCGCTCAAAGAGGCGCTCGATAACATAATTAATCACAGCATAAACCACCACAATCGTGGTCCCGACCGCGTAAGCCCCGGCAATCAACGGCACCGATGTCGGGCGCTCAAATACCAGATCACGGGTCAATTCAATCCATGAATAGGCAAAATACACAATAACGATTGGGGCCCACAATCGGGACACCAGCAACAACGCATAACTGGTGTCTTCCCTCGTTCTGCCATTGCGGATCGCCCGCGACACAGCGCGACGGTTCGCCAGAACCATCACGATGTTCACCAGCGCAAGAACCATCGCAAGCACCGATGCAATCAGCGCATATACCTCGTAGTTCAGGCCCAGTTCAAACACCCATGTGGTGAACCCCAGCGTACAAATGTCGATCGTCGCCAAAGCGGACGCCCAGTAATATAGTTTCTTTGCATCTTTGTTGGAAAAATGCGGGATCCGATATTGGCAAAGATAGGGTGCCAAAATCATCCGCCAGACGAGGGTGACTAATCGTATGCCGCAATACACCGCATAGATCACCGCAATCGTGAACTGCATGGCTGTGTCCGGCTCCTCACCGAATATCACGGACCCAAGAGCATAGGCAACTGCCATCGACACCAGAATGCCAACGCCCCCCATTAAGAAGCGAAAGACAAGAAACGGGAGTTTTTCACTATATCCGACCGGATGTTCCATCACCCGTGCCACGACAAACCGTTTGGCAATGCGTTTGCCATACAGCTGGCGTTCAACCAGTATCCCAACGCCGAGCAAAACCAAACTCCATAGCAAGGCCTCGAAGTATGTAAATATTCGGCCATCTGGACTGCTCGCCCGCAATATATAAGTCACCTCGGTAATGGAATCGGGCATCTTGCGCAGCATTTTCCTCAGAGTTCTGCGAAACTGGACCGCCTCGTCCTGCATCTCCATCAAAGATGTGCCGGCCTTTTCGGGCTTGAGTTCCTGCCCGCCAGCGCCATCCTGCGGCGAAAGTTGCCCCAATGGGTCAATCACAATGACGGTCGCACCGGATTCCGAGGCCTGACGCACCATCTCTGCCAGCGGGTCACCGGGGCTCGTTTCAACTGCCGTCCCGACCTCGGCATCTAGGAAGCTCGGCAATATCTGCGCAGAAACAGGCACCGGAACCGATGCCATAAAAATAGCCCATATTGCAAACCATACGCGCAGTTGCAGCTTCATATCCCCGTTCCCCTTTAGACAGGGGTCATGTTATGCCACCACCAGAGTTTACGCAATTGCATCATATCCTGATGCAAACACCAAAGGTCAAAATGACGTGAATATTGACCTACCGATAGGGTATCGCCGGAAACCAATTGCATTTCATGTTCTAATGGATAGATAATCATTTATCTGGGCGGATATTTCTTTCGGCTCTACGGCTTTGATTTGCAGGGAAATATACTGCGCAATGTTAAACACCTTAAACACACCTTCGCGCACCAGCACGACCCAGCCCCGTGTGCTGTTTTACAGTCACGACACCTTTGGGCTGGGCCATTTGCGCCGCTCGCGCGCGATTGCCGGCGCGATCACCAAGGCCGACGCGAACCTGTCTGCGATCATCCTGACAGGATCGCCTGTGGCGGGGCGTTTCACCTTTCCCGAACATGTTGACCACATCCGCCTACCCGGGGTGACCAAAAAGGCCGATGGCTCGTATATCAGTCAAACCTTGGGGCTGGATATTGATGAAACAACCACGCTACGGGCTGGCCTCATTCAGGCGGCCGCCGAGCATTTTGAACCTGATCTTTTGATTGTGGATAAAGAGCCGACCGGATTTCGCGGTGAATTGATGCCAGCGCTGGAATTCCTGAAACAACGCGGCAAAACCAAAGTGGTTCTGGGTTTGCGCGATGTGCTGGATTCGCCCGACGTTCTGGCCGACGAATGGGAGCGCAAGGGCGCTGTGCAGGCGATCGAAGAGTTCTATGATGAAGTCTGGGTTTATGGCCTAAAGGCGATTTACGATCCGACCGAGGGGCTAACGCTGCCCCAATCCGTACGCGACCGCATGCACTGGACCGGTTATCTGAAGCGCGAAGTCGGGGACGAACCCCTAACCATATCCGAGCCCTATATCCTGATCACTCCCGGCGGGGGTGGCGACGGCGAAGCCATGGTCGATCTGGTTCTGTCCGCCTATGAGCAAGACCCGGATCTATCGCCAATGGCGTTGCTGGTTTACGGCCCGTTCCTGTCGGGCGACACCCGTGTTGAATTTGAGACCCGCGCCCAAAAACTGGGCGGGCGTGTGCAAACCGTCGGGTTTGAATCCAAAATCGAACAACTCTTTGCCGGTGCCCAAGGGGTGATTTGCATGGGGGGCTACAACACATTTTGCGAGGTTCTGTCCTTTGACAAACCCGCCGTGATTGTGCCACGCACTGTCCCAAGGCGCGAGCAATACATCCGCGCCGAGCGCGCCGAACAACTCGGCCTGACCCGTATGATCAACGAGGGTCGTGACGGCATGACGCCTGACGCGATGATCAAGGCCATACGTGACCTACCCAGCCAAAACCCGCCCTCAGCACATCATCACAACGGCCTTTTGGACGGGTTGGATTATGTTTGTGGCCGTGTAAATGCGCTGATCAAACCATGAGCGCGTCACCTCTTGCGGTGATCGTCAAAGGCTGGCCACGCCTGTCGGAAACTTTTATCGCTCAGGAATTGCTGGCGTTGGAGCAATCCGGCCAGCATTTTGACATCTGGTCGCTGCGCTTTCCGACCGACAAAAAGACCCACCCGTTGCACGACAAAATCACAGCCAACCTGCGCTATTTGCCCGAATACCTGCATCAAGAACCCGTCCGCGTGCTACGTGCCTATCTAAAGGTACGAAAGCTGGCAGGGTTCAAACAGGCCCGCGCCCTGTGGCGGCTTGATTACGCCCGTGACAAAACCCGCAACCGCATCAGGCGCTTTGGTCAGGCCTGTGTCTTGGCCGCCGAAATGCCCGCCGAGACGCTCGGCCTCTACGCCCATTTCATGCATACCCCGTCCTCGGTCGCCCGCTACGCCGCCGTCATGCGTGGGCTGCCGTGGGCGTTTTCGGCCCATGCCAAAGACATCTGGACATCGCCCGCGTGGGAAAAACGCGAGAAACTGTCCGCCGCAACATTTGGGGCCAGTTTCGGGGCCACCTGCACCGGATTTGGGGCTGAGCATCTGCGCGAAATGGCCGACACGCCCGAACGTGTGCATCTGATTTATCACGGCCTTGATCTAAGCCGGTTTCCCGAGCCACCCAAACGCGGCCCGACCCCGATGGGCACCATTCGGCTGCTGTCGGTTGGGCGTCTTGTCGAGAAAAAGGGCTTTGACAATCTGATCGACGCCTTGGCCCTGTTGCCCGCTGATCTGGATTGGCGCTGGAAACACGTTGGCGGTGGCGAGTTGAAAACCGTGATGCAAAAACGCAGCGATGCGGCCGGAGTTTCGGATCGTATCGAGTGGCTTGGGGCGTTGAACCAGCCCGAGGTGATTGAACAGATGCACGCCGCGGACATCTTCGTTTTGCCCAGCCGGATCGCCAAATCCGGTGACCGCGACGGGCTGCCCAATGTGTTGATGGAAGCTGCCTCGCAAAAACTGGCGATCATCTCGACCCCCGTTTCGGCGATCCCCGAATTTATCGACAACGGCGTACATGGCATCCTGTCCGATGATGCGCCAAAACCGCTGTCCGAGGCGATCTACACCCTCGCGCTCGACCCCGAAAAACGCACCAAAATGGCTGAGGCGGCCAACGCCCGCCTGAAACAGGATTTCACCATGATGCCGGGAATCAATCAGCTGGACGGGTTGCTGCGCAAAATGTGTGAGCAGGTCTAAGTTATGGACCCGTTCGCGTTCTATGCTCCCATGAAACCGCCAACCCACCCCACCCCATCAGGGGATCGCCAAATGGCACGCGCCTTGATGACCGCACTCGGGAACGGTGCAAAAGTCGAGCTGGTGAGCGAGCTGCGCCTCTATGACGGCAAGGGCGATGCCAACCTGCAATCCACCCTGAAATACCAAGCCAAGGCCGAGGCCGAACGGCTGATCGCCCAAGGCCCCAAATGGCAGGCATGGGTCACTTATCACAATTATTACAAGGCCCCCGATATCATCGGCCCGCTGGTCAGCCGTGCGCTGAACATCCCCTATATTCAGATTGAATCCACCCGATCCCCCAAACGGCTAAACGGGCCTTGGTCCAAGTTTGCGCAGCTTGCCGAGGCCGCCGCCGACCACGCCGACCTGATCTTTTACTTCACGGAACAGGATTTTATCGCGCTGGAGCACCACAAACCCCCGCACCAAACGCTGACCAAACTGCACCCGTTTTTGCCCATCAAAACCCTTGCCGACACCGCCCCTTTAAACAGCAAAACGATCCTCACGGTTGCTATGCTGCGGGCGGGTGACAAACTGGCCAGCTATGAAATCATCGCCAAGACCTTGCCCCTGCTCACGACCCCCGGCTGGAGGCTGGAAATCGCTGGTGAAGGCCCTGCCGGCGACGACATCAAGGCGCTCTTTGCTGCCTTCAAGGATCGGGTAAAATTTTTGGGAATACTGGATCAATCCGGCCTGAACGCGGCCTATCACTGCGCCACCGCCCTGCTGTGGCCCGGCGTGAACGAGGCCTTTGGCATGGTCTATCTTGAGGCCCAAGCGGCAGGCGTGCCAGTGGTGGCCCAAGACCGGATGGGGGTGCGGGATGTGGTGCAACCAGGCGGGTTGGTGCCCACCGGAAAAGGCGTGGTTGGGCTGGCCAAGGCGTTGGATGAAGTGCTGCTCTCAACACCGCAGGCCCTGATACGAGGCCATGCCGCGCGCGCCTTTATTTCGCAAAATCACCTGCTGGGCACCGCCAGCAAGGCCCTGCTGAGTGGCATCTCGAAATTACGGCCTACTCCGTAGCAACACCGCAAAACATGCTGCCCGATTTGCGGTCACACTTTTGGCCCGGCAATCCTGATACAGTATCAAAGCCAATTTTGATGTCTTGGGTTGGATCCACCTGCACCACGGTCTCGGCCTCTACTTTCGCGCCCGTATCTTGGGCCTCGGCAGCTTGCTCAACCGCGACGGGTTCGTTACCGCGCAACACCGCACGCCGCGCTTCAAGGGCTTGCTCGGCCATTGCCATGGCTTGCTCGGAGCCAACCTGCGGCGCATCTTTGCCAACGTTCGCAAGTGGCACGTCCAGCATCCCGTTTAACCCGTCATAATCGATGGCTCCCATCAGGGCATGAATTGATGCATCCGACGCATTGGCACGCACCGCGATCATCACATTGCTGCCCATGCTGGCGGAAAAAACGCGATAGTTTACAGGCCCCGTCAATTTGCGGTCCGCGCGAACCTCGCCAAACCCGACGCCTTGCACAAATGCATAGGGTATCGCACTGTTGATGGCCTCGGCATTGGCTTTGTCGATCTTTCCATCCAGCCCGGGGAACCGCTTGGCGGCACCGGCTTTAGTATAGATCACCCGCAGCGCGATCATCTCGTCGCCGCGCTGATAGACCCAGATCGTGGTGCGCCGCATTTTGCTTGCCAATTGAACATTGGTCGCGGCCATGCCGCCCATCATTGGGGCCAACTCCAGCGCAGCAAAGGCACGTTTGTTAAATCCCGTCTGATCGGCGGCTTGCGGTACAAGCGGCGCGGTGTCGGAGTCGTCCCACTCGCTGCGGGTCCAACCTTCGGGGGCTTCGGGCAAATGGATTTTGACGTCTGCCTGTTGCCGCGACTTTCGTGCGCGGGCCTCACTGGCCTCGTCAAAGCGTCCTTTGATTGTGTCGACATAGCCGGTCAGTCCCAATGATTGGTCGGTTTTCTTGGCTTGCATGGAATAATCCACGCCAGCCACGGCCACCGCCACGATGATTGCAAACCCAAAGACCTGTAGTTTCATTTTCACATGCTCCATATGTTTGGAGCGATGCATCGCATGGGAATTGGGCGGATGTGTGTCGGTGGGGGGGTGATTTGGTGGGTAAATCTGCCGATTGGGGCGGCAAAAACCTCATACGCAATTCATATGGTTTTCATATGCAATTCATATAGCCCAAAACGCCGCTACAGCATCCCCGGCACAACCTGATCAGGTGGTCGGTGACCATCCGCAAATGTCTTGATGTTGATGATCACTTTCTCGCCCATTTCGGCGCGGCCTTCTTCGGTGGCCGAGCCCATATGCGGTAGCAGCACCACATTTTTCAGCGCCCGCAGTCGTGGGTTTATTTCGGTGCCGTGTTCAAACACATCCAGTCCTGCGCCGGCGATTTCGCCCGCCCGTAGCATGCGCGTTAGCGCGTTCTCGTCGATCACTTCGCCCCGTGATGTATTCACAATCACCGCGTTCTTTTTCATCAGTTTCAGACGGCGCGCATTCATCAAATGGAACGTTGACGGGGTATGTGGGCAGTTGATCGAGATGATGTCCATCCGTGATACCATCTGGTCCAGACTCTCCCAATAGGTCGCGTCCAGCTCGCTCTCGATATCTGCGTGCAGGCGTTTGCGGTTGTGGTAATGCACCTGCATCCCAAAAGCCGCCGCGCGTCGCGCCACCGCTTGGCCGATCCGCCCCATACCCAAAATGCCCAAGCGACGCCCGCCCAGACGCCCGCCCATCAATGCGGTTGGAGACCAGCCTTGCCAATCGCCAGATTGCATCAATGCCAGGCCTTCGGGAATCCGTCGGGTGACGGACAGGATCAACGCCAGCGTCATGTCGGCGGTATCCTCTGTCACCACGCCCGGGGTGTTGGAAACAAGGACTCCGCGTTGGCGGGCAGTTTGAACGTCAATATGGTCAACGCCAGCCCCATAATTGGCAATCAGACGCAGGTTTTCGCCCGCTTGGGTCAACATTCCGGCATCCACCGTGTCGGTCAATGTGGGCACCAATACGTCGGCGCGTTTCATTGCGGAAACGATCTCATCCCGGCTCATTGGCGTGTCGTTGTCGCGCAACTCGACATCAAAGAGTTCCTTCATGCGGGTCTCGACAGCGATCGGCAACCGTCGCGTCACAACAACACTCAGACGTTCAGCGGACATATTGCTCTCCCTTATCTTTCCATAGTTCGACTTTATCCTTAAAGTGGCGCAACAAGAGGCGAGGCACAAGAACCTCGTTGCAGTTGAGACAAAAAAAAGGCATCAAAATGTTAGGCAGAGCGGCCGCTACATTCCTATTCGCAATTCTACTTGCCACTGCGACCGTGGGGCAAGACCGTGGACCGGTGACCAATTTGCCGATGCCGCGGTTTGTTTCCCTTAAGGCCGCCGAGGGCAATGTGCGTCGTGGGCCAAGCCTAACTCATCGCATCGACTGGGTGTTTACGCGCCGCGATATGCCGCTGGAGGTGACCGCCGAATACGGCCACTGGCGTCGAGTGCGCGATCGTGACGGTCAAGGTGGCTGGGTGCACTATTCGCTATTGTCCGGTGTGCGCACTGTGATTGTGGAACGCGATATGTTGACGCTGTTTGCAAAGCCGGACCCCAAAGCCTCGGAAAACGCCCATTTGGAGATGGGAGTGATCGCGCGGCTGGGGAAATGCGGGCCTGCATGGTGCCGCGTTAGCGCGGGTGGGCAACGCGGATGGACCAGAAAAGAAACCCTGTGGGGTGTGCGCTCTGACGAGATCAGGGAATGAATTCGCACCCCATCAATCGCTCCAACGCACGGCTGAATATTTCTGCGGGGTTGGCCTCGATCATCGTTGCCATCCTTTTGGTGGCCCTTAAACTATGGGCCTTTAGCGCCACCCAGTCCCTATCTGTCGCGGCGAGCCTCGCGGACAGTGCGCTCGACTTTATGGTCTCGCTCGGTGCGTTGGCTGCGATCTATTATGCCGCCCGCCCTGCTGATGATGACCATACATTCGGACATACCTCAGCCGAAGATTTAGCCGCCCTTGGCCAATCCGTTTTTATCCTGATTTCTGGCGGTGTCATCGGCTGGGCGGCGATCCGGCGCCTGCTGTCAGACGCCCCAACAACCTTGATGTCCGAGGGGCGCGGGATGGTGGTGATGGCGGCCTCAATCGTGCTGACGCTGGTGTTAATCCTGTGGCAACGTCATGTTGCACGCGTCACAGGCAGCCGCGTGGTCGCCGCAGATTCGCTGCACTATCTGGGCGACCTGTTACCAGCCGCTGGCGCGTTGCTGTCGCTTTGGGCCTCCTCGCAGTTCGGCCTGCCCTATATAGACAGTGTCGTTGCCTTGGGGGCGGCCGCGTTGCTGATCATCGGGGCCTTGCGGATTGGCAAAGGCGCGTGGGATGCGTTGATGGACCGGTCCGCCGACCCCGCCATGGTCGCGAGAATAGAGGCCATCGCACGTGATCAAACCGGCGTTCATGGGTTTCATGACTTACGCACACGCCAATCCGGTTCTACCGTTTTTATCAATCTGCATGTCGAACTGGATGGTGCCCAGTCCCTGAATGAAGCGCATGCCATCAGTGCCAGCCTGAAACACGCAATCCGGCAGGTTTATCCACAAGCCGATGTGATCATCCATCAGGATCCCGTGCGCTAGGGCCGCCAGTCACACCAACCCGCGCCCCTTCAGCAATGCCTGCACCCCCGGCATCTTACCCCGAAACGCCATGTATAATTCCTCGGGGTCCTTGGAGCCTCCGGTCGACAAGATATGTTCCCGCAGCAACGTCGCCATCACAGGATCGAACGGGCCGCCCGCCTCTTCAAAGGCCGAGAACGCGTCCGCGTCCATGACCTCGCTCCACATGTAACTGTAGTAGGCGCTGGAGTAACCATCGCCGGAAAACACATGCGCGAATTGTGGCGTGGCGTGGCGCATTCTGATGGCATGCGGCATGCCCAAATCGGCCAACACGCTGGCTTGTTTGGCCATCGGATCAGCCGGGGCCGCGCCATTGTGAAACTCCAAATCCACCAACGCCGAGGCGACATATTCGACGGTCGAAAACCCCGTATCATAGGTCCCCACCGCCAGCAGACGCTTTAGCATATCGGTTGGCATCGGCGCGCCTGTTTCGGCGTGGGTTGCGAATTTTTGCAGCACCTCGGGCACCTCCAGCCAATGTTCATACAACTGGCTGGGAAGTTCGACAAAGTCGCGCGAAACCGAGGTGCCTGAAATGGAACCATAGGTCACATCCGACAACATCTGATGCAAAGCATGGCCAAATTCATGGAACAGGGTTCGTGCATCATCAAAGGATAAAAGCGCAGGCGTGCCTTTGGCAAAATTGCAGACGTTCACCACGATCGGGCGGACATCGCCGCCCAGCTTTTTCTGGCTGCGCATTGCAGAGCACCACGCGCCAGACCGTTTTGAGCCCCGCGCGAAATAGTCGCCGATAAACACCGCCACATGTGCCCCTTTTCGGGTCACTTCCCATGCGCGGGCGTCCTCGTGGTAGAGCGGGACATCCAGTGGGTTGAATTCCAATCCGAACAGGCAATTGGCACAGTCGAACGCAGCTTCGATCATTCGATCCAGCTGCAAATAGGGTTTTATCTCGGCCTCATCCAGATCATGTTCAATCTGGCGGCGCTTGTCCGAGTAATGGCGCCAATCCCAGGCTTCCAATTCACCATTCACCCCGTCCTCATGCATCATCCGTGCCAAAATCTCGGCGTCCGCATTGGCCGCGGCCTTGGCTGGCTCCCAAACATCCATCAACAGTTTGCGCACGGCGTCAGGTGTTTTGGCCATCTCGGTTTCCAGTTTGAAACTGGCAAAATCATCATAGCCCAATAGATTGGCCCGCTCTTCGCGCAGCGCCAGCGTTTCAGCGGCAATGCCACGGTTGTCGGTTTCGCCGCCATTGGCCCCACGGGCAACGAAAGCCTCATAGGCTTTCTGACGCAAGTCGCGGCGGGTTGAGAATTGCAAAAACGGTGTGATCAGCGAGCGCGATAAGGTCACAACATGACCATCGACGCCCTGTTCCTGCGCCGCTGCTTTGGCCGCATCCAACACGAATTCCGGCAAGCCCTCCAAATCCGTATCAGCCAATTCCATGAACCAGTCGCGTTCATCCGCCAACAGGTTCTGGCTAAACTCGGTGCCCAAAACAGCCAACCGTTCCAGCACCTCTTTAAGCCGATCCCGATCAGCGCCTTGCAGCAATGCCCCTGCCCTCACAAATCCGCGTCGATGCAACATCAGTACCCGTGATTGTTCGCCCGTTAAACCAAGATCATCGCGCTGTTGCCAGAGTGTTTCGATCCGTGCAAACAACGCCTCGTTCATACTGATTTCAGACGAATAGGTTGCCAGTTTTGGCGAAAAATCCCGTTGTAGCTCCTCGCGTTTTGGCGTGCTGTCGGCCCCAGCTAAATTGTAGAAAACCGACAGAACACGATCAAAAGCGTCCTCAGCCTGTTCCAATGCCTCAACGGTGTTCTCAAACGTTGGCACATCCGGATTACCCGCGATTGTTTCAATATTTTTGCGGGCCTCCGCCATTGAGCTTTCAAAGGCTGGTGCAAAATCATCGTCCGATATTTGCCCAAACGGCGCAATTTCAAACGGGGTATCCCAATGGGACAAAAGCGGGTTGGTCATAGCAGTCTCCTTTGCGGGCCACGCTAGGCGCAGTCCGCAAAGAGGTCCAGCACTTAGGGGTATTTTGCGCGCATCCGACGTTCAAGTTTACGCAGCAGCAGCGACAGCGAAACCGTCATAACCAAATACAGCAACGCCACCACATTGTAGGTTTCAAAATACCGAAAATTTCCGGCCGCCGTGACCTTGCCCAACTGCGCAATATCCAAAACGCCTAGCACCGATACCAGTGACGAATCCTTGACCATTGCAATGAAATCATTGCCAAGTGGTGGCATGATAGTGCGGAAAGCCTGCGGAAACACAATAAACCGAAACCGATGCCAGCCATTCAAACCCAGCGCCTTGGCCGCCTCAATTTGGCCCTCTTCAACCGATAGCAATCCAGCCCGAAACACCTCGGCGATGAAGGCCGAATAGCCGATCATCAGCGCAATAATCGCCCGCCACATCAGGGTAAAATCCCGTGTGCGAATTGGATCGAACCCCAATCCATCCAGCGCCCAGTTCACCCCGTGCACCATCGCGGGGCCAAACACGAATGCCACATACAAAAGTAAAACGATGATCGGAACGCCGCGAATAATCTCAATGTAAAACCGGGCCATCTGTCGAAACACAATAAACCGCGACATGCTCGCCACCGCCAACAGCAGCCCAAACAGTGACGCCATTGTAAACGCCACCAAAGTTACGAAAATCGTGATGCCGACGCCTTTGGACAGGGTCGACAGGATCTGTGTGTACAGATCATCCGACACTACCCGATAGAGCAAATAAACCCCCAACCCACCGGCCAAAACCAGCCAGTAGGGGAAATCCTTGTCTTGAGGAGGTGTCGGGATCATGTCAGACGCCGGTCAGGGCTGGCCTCGCTTTATTCGCCAAACTTGTAGTCAAGAAACCATTTCTTGTTCAGCGTCTCAATGGTGCCGTCTTCTTTCATGCTGGCGATCGCCGCATTCATCGGGCCAACAAGGTCAGAACCTTTGGGGAAGATAAATCCGAAATCTTCGGCTCCCAATGTCTCGCCAATAATTTTCAACTTGCCGTCCGAGGCCGCAACATACCCGTTGCCCGCTGTGCCATCGGTCAGCACCAGATCAACATCATTAGAGCGCAACGCTTGAACGGTCGCCCCGAAAGTTTCAAACAATTTGATGCGTGGGTTGGCCTCGTTGCCATCCAGCACCTCGTAGACACCTACATAGAACGGCGTCGTGCCCGGCTGCGCGGCCATCAACAGATCCTCGCCAGCGGCAAACCCCTTGGCGTCTGAAAACCGGTCCTCGTCGCCGCGCACCAGCATCACCATTTCGCTGCGCATATAGGCGTCGGAAAAATCTACCTTTTCGCGGCGGTCATCGCGGATGGTGATCCCCGTCATGCCCATATCAAACTGCGCCTCTGACACCGCGGGGATCATCGCGTCCCAACTGATGTTTTCATAGACCACGGTGATGTTGAGCCGTTTGGCAACCTCAACCATCGCGTCATATTCCCAGCCGATGGCAGCACCCGTGGACGGGTCAACAAACTGCAACGGCGGATAGGCATTTTCGGTGACAACAACCACTTCTTTGCCGCCCAGATCAGGCAGGTCAGCGGCAAATGCAGCAGTGGAAAAAACGGCCGTGGCAACGGCGGCGATGGATGCGAGCAGTTTCATTCAGGTATCCCCCAAGGTTGGATTTAATTTAGCGCCAGTATGGATAATTCGCTACCCAAAGCCAAGGCGATTACAGTCGCAATCCATCCTTACAGATTTAGCGTGGGTTGAGGCACATCCTCGCAACACCGCCAGGTGCTAAATACATCAAGGAACCTCGCGATGTCTGGCTGCTCTGCGCGAACCAAATCAGCGAGATTTCGCGCAGCTTTCCAGTTGATCTCCAACTGCGCGACATCTGGTATGTTGTCCTCTAAATCGTCGAGCGTAATATCTCGGTAAAGGTTCTCTGGTCGGACATAAGCCTCGAAAACTGGTGTGTCACCCTCCCATACCGCCAAAAATCCGTCGTTCCCACAAGCCGGACAAAAAATCCATCCATCCGATCCGCCCGCAGCTTCCAAGGTTTGAACCAGTGAAAACGCGTCAGCCAGAGCGGCATAGCCTCGCAACAAATAGCCAACTTCTTCTGGTTTGGCAGTTTTACTCACCCCGACGGCGAAATCCGCCATTTCTTTTTTGTTCTGGTCAAACCAATGCTCCAGATCACCCAGCATTTTTGCGTCGGCATCGCGCAACCGCTGGCTTGGCTCAATCCACGAATGATGGTGCTGGGACGGAACCGTGCATAACCCGTTGTAACAAGAGGTTTTATTCTGCTCTGGGAAGCCCGCGCAATAGATAACTTGTGAGAAAAACACGCCTAGGTCAACCGCCGCTTCGGGTGTTCGTTTTGCGACATCAAACAGCCAAGGCAGTGCGGCATAGGTGACAGGATACAGGGTTTCCTGATGATGAAGCATTTCCCAAAATAGATTTTTTTGCAGTTTCGGCGTCCCACTTTGTGTCCAGTTCTGCCAGAATTTCTGTAACCGGCTCTACACCATATGGCCCATACAAACGCTCCCAAACCGGATCATTCAAGGCCAGCTTCATTGTGCACCTCCGCAAACCGGACAATCCGTGCGCCGCGCCAGCTTGATTTTGCGCGTCTCTGTATAAAGCGCGTCGTAAATCAACATCTGGCCGCGCATCCCATCCCCGGCATCGGTGATTTCCTTGACCGCCTCAAGCGCCATCATCGCGCCAATCACCCCTGGCAAGGGACCAACCACGCCCGCCTCGGCACAGGAGGGGGCCAGGCCCGCTGCGGGTGCCTTTGGGAAAATACACTGATAGCAGGGTGCGCCATTGGCCGGATCATAGGTGCTGATTTGTCCCTCCCACTGGGTCAATGCGCCTGCAATCAACGGCTTGCCAAGCGCCACACAAGTGCGGTTGACCAGATAGCGGGTTTCGAAATTGTCGGTACCATCCAGCACCAAATCATAGTCGGCGAACAACACGGCCGCGTTTTCGGCCGACAGTCGCCGCTGATAGGGGCGCACGTTGCAATATGGGTTTTGCGCCTTCATCGCCACCTCGGCGGAAAACACCTTGGGCATACCAATGTCGGCATCCCGATGGATCACCTGACGTTGCAGGTTGGAATTATCAACCACATCGTCGTCCACAACCCCGATCGTACCAACACCGGCCGCCGCTAGATATAGCAACACGGGCGAGCCCAATCCACCCGCCCCGATCACCAGAACCTTGGCATTCTTCAACTTCTTCTGCCCCACACCACCAATTTCACGCAGCATTATGTGGCGCGCATAGCGATCCAGTTCGACATTTGTGAATGTGGGTTTGGGGGTATTGTCTGTCATTTCGGCATCTTTATCTTGGGCTTTGCGGCGAAGGTGACCCAAGGCGGCGCGATACGCAACCACAACTGCCAAAATCGCACCCAATACCAACCATGGCCTGACGTTCCCGCCCGTTGCTGCCCTTAACGGCGCACTCTGTGGCAGCACCAAATGCGCCACCAGAACCGCCAAATAGGTAATCCCGATCAAAATCCAACGTTTGGGACGTGAGGTTTTGAACAACGCACCAAGCCCCCAAAGCCCCGCCATCAGCGCCAGCACATTTCCCACTACCCGCGTCCTGTAGAGCCGAATCCACCTTCGCCGCGCACCGTTTTTTGCAACTCGTTTGCCAATTCAAATTGCGCCTGAATCACGGGGGAGACCACCATTTGGGCAATCCGGTCACCGTGATTGATCGCAAATGGCTCGGCCCCTGCATTCATCACAATCACCCCGAGCGGACCACGATAATCACTATCAATTGTGCCGGGACTGTTGGGCAGCGTAATGCCGTGCTTTAACGCCAAACCGGAGCGTGGCCTGATCTGAACCTCATAGCCAGCCGGAATTTCCAGTCGCAAGCCCGTGGGCACCAACGCCCGTTCACCGGCCTTCAAAATCAGCCCATCAGTTGCATTTGCGGCAAAATTTGCCCGCAAATCAGCCCCAGCCGCGCCTTCGGTTTCATAGGATGGCAAGCCCAGTGCCTGATCCGCGCCGTCAAGCCATGCAAAAATCACTGTAACCACAGCTTCCCCCCATTTTCGTTCCATAAATATCCGCCGCGCGGCAGCGCATAAAATCTCTTATTCCAACGCCTCGGCAATCGCAGCCGCCAGTCGTGTGGCCACCTGATCCTTGCCCATTCGCGGCCATTCCTCAGCCTCATCTGCCTTGATCAGCACAACGACATTCTCGCTGCCGCCCATGATTCCCGTTTCAGGCGATACATCATTGGCAACGATCCAGTCGCAGCCTTTGCGCTTGCGCTTGTCGGCGGCGTTTTTCACCACATCATCAGTTTCCGCAGCAAAGCCCACCACCAAATCGGGTCGTCCTTTTTTCATCTGCGCCACGGTCGCCAGAATGTCTGGATTTTCAGCAAACTCCAGCATCGGCAAACTGCCCTTGCCATCTTTCTTCATCTTGGATGTTGCGGCGTTGGCCATCCGCCAATCCGCCACCGCTGCCGCGAAAACTGCCGCATCAGCGGGCAAAGCCACCTGCACCGCCGCCAGCATTTCTTGCGCCGTCTGCACCTCAATCACCCGCACCCCATCGGGGCGCGCTACATCGGCAGGGCCTGTCACAAATGTCACTTCGGCACCCAGCGCCGACAAGGCCCGCGCAATCGCTGTACCCTGCGCACCGCTGGACCGATTGGCGATATAGCGCACCGGATCAATCGGCTCGTGGGTTGGCCCTGATGTTACCAAAATATGCTTGCCTTTTAGGGGGCCATCCGCAATTGCCGCCTCAATAGCGGCTACAATTTCTAGCGGTTCCGCCATCCGGCCCGGGCCAAACTCACCACAAGCCATGTTACCTTCATTGGGGCCAACAAACAGCACGCCATCGCCTTTCAATGTCGCAACATTGCGAGCCGTCGCCGGATGTTCCCACATCCGCACATTCATCGATGGTGCAATTAACACCCGTTTGTCTGTGGCCATCAAAAGGGTCGAGGCCAGATCATTGGCCAGCCCCGCCGCCATCTTGCCCATCAGATCCGCCGTCGCAGGTGCCACCACCACCAAATCGGCAGCTCGGGACAATTCAATATGGCCCATCTCGGCCTCATCGGTCAGATCGAACAGGTCGCGATAAACTTTCTCGGCAGCAAGCGCCGAGGTCGACAGCGGCGTCACAAATTCTTCGGATGCTTTGGTCAGCACCGGCACCACGGTTGCGCCGCTCTCACGCAGGCGCCGGATCAAATCCAGTGACTTAAAAGCAGCTATGCCGCCGCCGATGATCAGTAGAATGCGTTTTCCAGCAAGCATATTCAGCCCTTTCAAACAGTTGCTTCCGTTTTAGGCCGCAAAATGCACAGATTCAACCAACTGCTGACGATACCTTGCCGCAATTCCAGCGAAAAGTGCCCGCAAGGGCTTGATGAGCGATGCCTATTTGAATTCCAAACAAGGATCATCGCGCAGTGCCGCATCCGTGATCACCCATGAATCAAACGGTGGCACGTCCGTCACCGGAGCCTCCAAATGCCCGATGGTCAGAACCTTCAAGTCAGGTTTTCCAACCGCCAAAACCGCCGGCACACCCCAATCCATCCGCGCATGCCCATTGCCGGTAATCAACACCACCGGACCTCCAACCTCCTCAAAGGCCCGCACAACCGTTGCCGCAAACGCCGCATCGCGAAACCGTTGCGCTTCAACCATGCCACCCATCATCGTAAGGGGCATCGCCTCGCAATGGGCCTCGAACTGCGCTTGCAGACGTTGTTTCAACTGCGGCTTTGGTGAAACTTGATCCAGCCCGAACGTATCCGCCCCAGCCCCAAAAACCGCTGCCGCCCCTTCGGTAAATGCACGCCGCACCTGATCACGAGGCCGTGCAGCCCCGTAAACCCGTGCTTTACCCAAAGCAGCAAAAACCGGATAGTAAAGCGCAAACTCCGGCCAGCCAGAGCCTTCCCATTCCAGAGAGGCCGCCAACGCCGCCTGATCTTTTGGCAGCTCTGGCGTAATTACCGCTGCTTGTGCTGGCGATAGCATTTCAAACACTACGGCCTTTGGGTTGAGCGCCGCAATCGCTGCTGCTTGGTTCAAATGATGCTGCGCATTGTCATGCACCTCGCCTAGAATGATCACATCAGCGGGCGGCAGTCTAACCAGACCATCACTGGAAATTTCACCTGCCCACGCCCCGGCAACTGAGGCAAGGGTTATAGCAGCACTGATCAGGAAATGTTTCATGTCGTCACCCTGACCCAGTGCTTTACAAATGCCAATAGGACAGATTAGCGCTTAACCTAACCGCAAAGGCTTGATAGGCATTGAACATGTTACCTGATTTGACACTTATCATCGGCGGTGCCGCCTCGGGAAAATCGGATTTTGCCGAAGGGTTGGTAACGGCCAGTGGCAATGCCAAAACCTATCTGGCCACTGCTCAGGCCCATGACGGCGAAATGGCTGCGAAAATTAGCCGCCACCAGATATCCCGCGGTGACGGGTGGCGCACGGTTGAAGCCCCGCTTGATCTGTCGGACGCCCTGGGCATGGCATGCGCAACCGACGTTGTGCTATTGGATTGCGCAACATTGTGGCTGACCAACAATTTGATGGCCGACATCGATCTGCAAATCGCCCAGAAGACACTGCTACAGTCGCTTGCCAGATGCAAAGCGCCGGTCGTCGCTGTCACAAACGAGGTTGGTGCAGGGATCGTGCCCGAGAACGCATTGGCCCGTAAATTCAGAGAGGCGCAGGGGCAATTGAACCATCGCCTTGCCGCCCAAGCCGATCTGGCCGTGGCCGTGATTGCTGGTCTGCCAATGGTGCTCAAAGGCACCTTGCCGGCATGACAACATGGTGGTGGATACGTCACGGGCCGACTCATGAAAAATCATTCGTCGGCTGGCGCGATGTGCCCGCAGACCTGTCCGACACCGCCCAAATCGCCCGTTTAAACGCCCATCTACCGGATGACGCGTTGTTGGTTTCGTCCGATCTGTCACGCTGCGTGGCCACCGCTGACGCGATCGCAGGTCGGCGCACCCGCCTGCCACATGCCGCCGATATTCGGGAATTTGATTTTGGCGATTGGGATGGGCTGAACTATGAACAGGTAATGGCACGGGACCCCAACCTTAGCCGCGACTATTGGGACAAGCCGGGTGATGTTGCCCCTCCAAATGGCGAAAGCTGGAACACGGCGGCCACCCGCATTACCACCTATGTCCACCAGATGAACACCCGTCATCCTGACACCCACATCATCGCCGTGGCTCACTTCGGGGCGATCCTGACGCAGGTGCAACTGGCGGGTGGGCTAACCGCGTATCAGGCGGTGTCTTACAAGATCGACAACCTGTCTGTGACCCGCTTGCATTGGGACGGGGCGGCATGGGACACAGGCGTGATCAATCATCTGCCCTAGTTACCTGTAAACAGGCTGCGCCAACGCTCAAACACATCCAGCGGCACCGATTTCCCCGACATCACATCGTAAAACAGATCCACCGCAAACATGGTCTGCTTGAAGGTGGTGCCGTCCGGCGAATTGCACGGCATCAGCGCTATTGCGTCGTAAATCGCACGGGCATTGTTTTGGATCACCGGATTTTGCCAACTGGTATTGCGCAACACCTGCAACAACGAAATATCACAGCCACAATTGTTTTCGCCTTGCGCCGCAACACAGTAATCGTGGCGCATACAGGCCGCATCCAGTGGGTCAACCGGTGCCGCCGCTTGTGACATATTCACCGGATGGTTCGGCCCACACCAATTGCCATAGATTGGCGCATAAATTTGCAGATTGTTCTGGGCCGCCGCAAAACTTGCACCGAATAACCATGCACAAAGCCCAATCAACAGAATTGAAAATCGTTTCACTTCCGGCTCCTACGTGTCGTGACCCAAAATTTCAAGATTGTTTTAACCAGTGACGCGCGTCAGTGCAAATCCACCAGTCATCACGAATATTGATGTCTTCGTCACAAATCACAATTTTGCGAATGGAGGCTGGCGCGATATGTTGCCCATTATGACATATGATCTTTATATCGGCGACCGCACATTTTCCAGCTGGTCGCTGCGTGGTTGGCTGATGTTCGAGAAGTTCAACATCCCCTACCGCACCCACCTTTTGGGGCTGTATTCCGGCACCTTGCAACAGGACCTATCTGATTTGACACCCGCGCGTTTGGTCCCCGTCATCCGTACCCCCGAAGGTGATGTTGTGGGCGACACGATGGCCATTGCCGACGTTCTGGCCGAGCGTCACCCCGACGCAGGACTGTGGCCTAAGGACCAATCAGCTCGCATTCTGGCTCGCTGGTTGGTGGCCGAAATGCATTCGGGCTTTGCTGCGTTGCGAGGCGAATGCCCGATGCAATTGCTGCACCAATACGATGGCTTTGCTGTGTCTCCTGAAGTTCAGGCCGATCTGGACCGCTTGCAAGAATTGTGGGCGCTGGCCCGTTCGCGTCATGGCGAGGCTGGCCCGTGGTTGTTCGGCACTTATTCGGTGGCGGATGCGTTTTATGCGCCGGTTGCGGCGCGCATTGCCGGATTCGATTTGCCGGTCAGCGATGGCGCAAGGGCCTATGTTTCAGAACACCTAAAAGACCCCGCATTCCGCAAATGGCGGGCGATGGGGATGACAAAAACCTATGATCCAATGCCCTATGCGCTGGATCAGCCAACCCGTGATTGGCCGCAAAGCCGCCTGAACGCCAAGGCGGTAGACAGCGGCACGGCGGAAAATGCGCACTGCCCCTATTCCGGCAAACCCATCACCCATTTGATGGAGCTTGAGGGGCGCATATTCGGGTTTTGCAACGTTTTCTGCCGCGACAAAACTGTCGCAGACCCCGAGGCTTGGTCCGATTTCATGAAAATTTACCATTCGTAAACCTTTCCAGCGTTAACCATAATAAATTGGTTAACGCTGGAGGGCGTGGATATGGTGGCACGCGCCTATACGGTCGCGTTCGAGGGCATCACAGCCCGCATGGTCGAGGTGCAATGCGCTGTCACGGCGGGCTTACCCTCGTTCGCGATTGTCGGGTTGCCGGACAAGGCCGTGTCCGAGGCCCGCGAACGGGTGCGCGCCGCGATGACGGCGATGTCGATTGCGCTGCCCTCCAAGCGCATCACCATAAATCTGTCGCCCGCCGATGTGCTCAAGGTTGGCTCGCATTTTGATTTGCCAATCGCGTTGGCGCTGCTGGCAGCACTTGAGATTGTGCCCGCAGAAGAGGTGGAAAACACTGTCGCTCTGGGCGAGTTGTCGCTTGATGGATCACTCATTCAGGTGATCGGCGCGCTCCCTGCCGCCATGGCCGCCGCCGAACATGACCGTGCACTTTTATGCCCCAAGGCTTGCGGGGCCGAGGCCGCATGGGTCGGGGCCACGCAGGTCTTGGCGGCCGGATCGCTCGCAGATGTGGTACGTCATTACACTGGACAATCACCGCTCAGCCCCGCTGTCGCTGGCGAAGTCACGCGCGAAGATCACAGCCGTGACATGCGTGATGTAAAAGGGCAAGAACGGGCCAAGCGGGCGCTGGAAATTGCCGCTGCCGGACGGCACCACGTCTTGATGACCGGCTCGCCTGGATCGGGCAAATCCATGCTGGCGGCGCGCCTTCCTGGTATTTTACCCCCGCTGAGCGCAGCCGAGGCATTGGAAACCTCGATGATCCACTCACTGTCAGGCTTGCTGGACGAGGGTGGTATTTCGCGCGAACGGCCGTTCCGAGAACCACATCATACCGCCTCGATGGCTGCCATTGTTGGCGGCGGGCGCGGTGCAAAACCGGGTGAAATATCGCTGGCGCATAACGGTGTTTTGTTCATGGACGAATTTCCCGAATATCCGCGCGCGGTGCTGGAAACCCTGCGCCAGCCGATTGAAACCGGCGAAGTCGTGGTGGCCCGCGCCAACGCCCATGTGCGCTATCCGTGCCGTTTCATGTTGGTTGCTGCTGCCAACCCGTGCAAATGCGGTTACCTTGCGGACCCAACCCGCGCCTGTGCCCGCGTTCCCCAGTGTGGCGAGGAATATTTGAACCGCATTTCGGGGCCCCTGATGGACAGGTTTGATCTGCGCATCGACGTGCCCCCTGTGGCATATTCCGACCTTGATTTACCCGAAGCAGGTGACAGTTCCGCCGAGATGGCCGCGCGCATTTCCGCGGCGCGCGATTTACAAACTGAGCGGTTCAATGATCACCCCGACATGCGCGTCAATGCCGATGCCGAGGGGGCAGTTCTGGACGAAATCGCCACGCCGGATGAAGAGGGGCGCGCGTTGTTGATCAAAGTCGCCGAACGGTTTGGCCTGTCGGCACGTGGCTATCACCGTGTTCTGCGGGTGGCCCGCACCATTGCCGATCTTGAAGGTGTTGAGGGTGTGTGCAAACATCACGTGGCCGAAGCGGTCAGCTTTCGCCTTAGCGCAACAAAAGAGGTTTAATCCACGCCGCGACGTCACGCAAACCTTGATCGGCTTCGGGTAAAAACCGTTGGAATATCTGCCAGACATGTGGATGATTATGAACGATTTTTTCAGTGACGCTGACGCCTTGCTTGCGCAGGTTTGCGACCATCCTGCGGGTGTCATCCAACAGAATTTCGCTGTCGCTGGCGGTCAGGTAAACGGGTGTTTCATTTGAGAAACTCCCGTTGATTGGTGAGGCGCGCGGATCATCCGGCGTAGCATCGCGCATATATAAATGCGCCATATCAGCCGCCCGTTCGGCCGGTAGCATGACGTCCGATTGCTTGTTTTGGGTGAAAGACGGACCCGAAAATGTCAAATCCGTCAACGGTGATAACGCAAAAACGCCAGCGGGCTGTGGCAAGGAATTGCGGGTGATTTCCCCTAGCAATGCCAGAGCCAAACCGCCACCAGCGCTATCCCCGCCTATGACAATGCGGCCCGCCGAAACGCCCCGTCCCAGCAAAGCTTGATAGGCCGTTATTGCATCGTCAATCGCGGCTGGAAACGGGTGTTCCGGGGCCAATCGGTAAGCCGGCAAACAAGCCGACATGCCTGTCATCGCTGAAAGCTGCGCCAACATGGCACGGTGGGTTCGAGGTGACCCAAAAACATAGCCACCACCATGAAAATACAGGATCACCAAGGCCTCGTCGGCATTTTTCGTATTAGCCCAATGGACCGGAACCGAATACGCGCCGGTTTGCAATTCGTCATCTTTGAAACTGGTCTTTCGCGGCGACGGAAAAAACAGCCGCGCCTTGGTCTCGAACGGTTTTCGCAGCGCGTCAGGTGTCTTGGCCCGTGCCAGTTTGGGTTTTTCAAACAGACGCAGGAACCCGTTCAGGAGGCTTAACCGTAGGCTCACGTCCGTTTGGCCTCGATAGCTTGCCAGATCTTTTTAGCAATGTTGGTGCCGTCAAACCGCTCAAGTTCCTGAATGCCGGTGGGCGAGGTCACGTTGATTTCGGTCAGGTAATCGCCAATTACATCAATCCCGACAAAAATCTGCCCCTTTTCACGCAGCAAAGGCCCAATCGCCGCACAGATTTCTTGATCCCGCGCGGTTAGACCGATCTTTTCGGGGCGCCCACCAACATGCATGTTGGAGCGGGTCTCGCCTTTGGCGGGTACGCGGTTGATTGCGCCCACGGCTTCACCATCCACCAGAATGATCCGTTTGTCGCCATTAGAAACATCCGGCAGGAATTTTTGCGCAATCAGCGGTTCGCGATTGATGCCCATGAACAACTCGTGCAACGAGGTCAGGTTGCGATCCTCTTTATCCAGCCGGAACACACCCGCGCCGCCGTTTCCGTAAAGCGGCTTTAGAATAATGTCACCGTGTTCGTGTTTGAATTCCTTGATGGTTTCCAGATCACGGGCAATCATCGTTGGAGGGGTCAAATCGGGGAATTGCAACACCAGCAGTTTTTCGGGGTAATTGCGCACCCAGAACGGGTCATTCACCACCATTGTGGCGGGGTGGATCATATCCAGCAAATGCGTGGTGGTGATATAGCCCATATCAAACGGCGGGTCTTGGCGTAACCAGACAACATCCCAATCCGCCAGATCGATGTCCTGTTCCTCGCCCAACGTAAAATGATTGCCCTTTTCGCGGCGCACCGTCAAGGGCCAGCCCCGCGCCATCACGCGCCCGGCGCGGTAAGACAGTTTGTCAGGCGTGTAATAAAACAACGTGTGCCCACGCGCCTGCGCCTCTTCGGCAATGCGAAATGAGCTGTCTGCGTCAATATCAATCGGACCAATCGGGTCCATTTGGATGGCAATTTTCAACGACATGGCTTTCTCCCTTTGCACCTCACCTACATGGCGCAGAGTGGCACAGGGTTCAATGGCAATGCGCTCAATGTTTAGGCATCATCACTGTCCAAACGCATTTTCGATCACCTGAATTTTGCCTACCTCATCCATCAAGGCCACATCAAAGCGCACATTTGTATCCTGCCCTTTGGGCTCGCCTGCCAAGAACTCGGAAGCTGTGTTATAGATCCGCAGCATTTGACGCTGCGAGAGTTGTTCTGCTGCGCGTGCAAAATCACGGCTTTTCTTAACTTCGACGAAAATTAGATCATTACCGTCCCGTACAACTAGGTCAATTTCGCCGCCAGCCCCACGCCAACGACGATCCACAATCGTATAGCCAGTCCGAACATAATGGGTCTCGACAGCGCCCTCGGCGACCAAACCGGCATGATAAGACGTAAGTCCACTCATTGCTTATCCTTATCCTTTTCCATCGCCAGTGCAGCTTGGTACACTTTTCGGCGCTGTATCCCCAATGCCTCGGCCACGGCCGTTGCCGCATCCTTGATCCGCATTGTTTTCAACGCATCAGACAAAGCATCCTCCATCGTTTGCTCGGAAACGGCGCTGACACGCGCCCGATCCACGAGAACCACAATTTCGCCCTTCACCGTGCGATCAGAAAACGCCTCAACCAATTCAATCAATGTGCCACGCGACACTTCTTCAAACCGTTTTGTCAGTTCCCGACAGACTGCTGCTTGGCGCTCCCCACCCAATGTTTGCACCAAATCACCTAACATTCCATGAATACGCTTTGGCGACTCGTAGAATACCAACGTTCCGGGCACCTCGGCGAATTCTTCAAAGAACCGCCGACGCGCACCCTTGGCGTTCGGTGCAAAACCGGCAAAGAAAAATCTGTCCGTCGGCAATCCTGCGACGGTGAGCGCGGCAACAACCGCCGATGGCCCAGGCGCACCAATCACTTGAATCCCAGCATCAATCGCGGCCCGCCCCAGCGCATAGCCCGGATCGGCAACCAGCGGTGTTCCCGCCTCGGAAACATAGGCCAATGATTGGCCTGCCTCCATTAGTCGCATCAGGCGTGGACGCACCTGTCCGCCATTGTGATCATGATAGGAAATCACCGGCCTGTCCCCAAGCGGGATGCCGTGAATTTCCATCAATCGCTTTGCGGTGCGCGTATCTTCAGCGGCAATCACATCAGCCGAGGCCAATATATCAAGCCCTCGTAATGTGATGTCACGCGCAGCCCCGATCGGCGTTGCAACAAAGTATAGACCAGCAGAGAGTTGCTTCTTTTCAAAATTTGGCAAAATCACACCCTTCACGGCGTTTACTATTTCCGTGCAAACGCATAGGCTCACACTGCCTGAATCATTACGCGCAAGGGAGCGGGGATCAACCTATGTTTTCATTATTGAGTATATCCAAGAAGTATGTGGGGCGCATTGTTGCCTTGATGTCAATCATTTGGCTGGCCGCCTGTCAGCCCGTCGGTCTAAGCGGCGGCGACGGCGGACAACACATCGATCCCAAAGCCCCCGTGCCTGTTGCCCTGCTCGTTCCTGGCGGGTCGGGCAATGGCGGTGATGATTTGCTGGCCAAAAATCTGGAAAATGCAGCCCGTTTGGCGATAGCCGATCTTCAGGGCGTCAACATCAACCTTCGGGTTTATAACACCGCTGGCAACCCATCCCAAGCTGCATCCGTTGCGACACAAGCCGTAAACGATGGTGCCAAAATCATCATTGGCCCGCTTTACGCAGAAGCCGCCAACGCTGTCGGTGTTGCGGTTGCTGGGCGCAATGTGAATGTGCTCTCCTTCTCAAACAACGCACAGATTGCAGGCGGTAATGTCTTTATTCTGGGCCACACATTTCAAAACACTGCAAACCGTCTGGTCAGTTACGCCAAACAACAGGGTCGCGGCAACATCATGACCGTCCATGCCCGCACAAATGCAGGCGAGGTGGGACGTGCCGCAATTGCCAGTGCCATCGCCAAGGCTGGGGCAACTCAGGCCGGTGTCGGATCTTATGAATTTTCGCAAGACGGCATCGCCAATGCCGTCCCCGGTATCGCCAGCACCATCCGCAATTCGGGGGCGCAGGCTGTGTTTTTTACATCGGATACTGCAGGGGCACTGCCCTTGTTGATCCAGATGTTGCCGGAACATAATGTGGATAGGAACCTTATCAAATTCATCGGGTTGACCCGCTGGGACATCCCCGCCCAAACCCTTTCCTTACCCGGCATTCAGGGTGGTTGGTTCGCCATGCCTCACCCAGGTATGAGCGCCAAGTTCAATGCCCGCTACAGCGCCGCGTTTGGTCAACCACCGCACGCGATTGCCAGTCTGGCATATGACGGCATTGCTGCCATCGGTGCGCTGGCCAAGTCGGGGAAGACCAACGCCCTGACGACTACGGGCCTAACGCAAGGCTCCGGCTTTGTAGGTGCCAATGGCATTTTCCGTCTTCGTCCGGATGGCAGCAATCAGCGCGGGCTTGCGGTTGCTCAAATCCAGAACAACCAAGTCGTTATCGTTGACGCTGCACCCAGCAGCTTTGGCGGTGCTGGCTTTTAGATCAGGCACCGATGAACACGCACACCACTTTGTTTTCGCCGGGCAGTATGATCTGTCCGGCGAATGACATTTTCAACACCGATGTCGCTTGGGAAACGCTCGAGGCGGCTTTCTTTGAGGCAAAAGACGGGCGCGCTATCCGTGCCGCAACCGTCGCCTATCTGATGGAGGCACGCAAAAGCGGTAATGCAGCCATTGAGGCCGCATTCGCAGCCGACCCAATATCTGCCCACCGCACCACCCGCGCCTATGCCTATCTTGCCGATTGCATCGTCAAAATCACCTACCGGGTTGCCACAACAAAGCTGCACAGGATTGCCAACCCAACCGACGCCGAACGTTTGTCGGTAGTGGCAGTCGGCGGATCGGGACGTGCCGAAATGGCACCACATTCCGACATCGATCTGCTGTTCCTGACTCCCTACAAAATGACCGCATGGGCCGAGAGCGTGATTGAGTCCATGCTCTATATGCTGTGGGATTTACGTCTGAAAGTTGGCCACTCCAGCCGCACCGTCAAAGATTGCGTCCGGCTGGGGCGCGAGGATTTCACCATCCGCACAGCCTTGCTGGAAGAGCGCTATCTGGCAGGCGATGCAGCCTTGGCCCAAGAGTTGAAAGAGGTGTTGTGGCATGATCTTTTTCGCAACACAGGCCCCGAATTTGTCGAGGCCAAACTGGAAGAGCGCGCCGCCCGTCACAAGAAACAGGGCGGCCAGCGCTATATGGTCGAGCCAAACGTCAAAGAGGGCAAAGGTGGTCTTCGCGACCTGCAATCGCTGTTCTGGATCGCCAAATACATCCACCGTGTCGATGATGTTGCTGATCTGATCAATCTTGGTCTGTTTACCCAAGAAGAATACGACAACTTTGCCGAGGCTGAAAATTTCCTCTGGGCGACCCGATGTCATCTGCATCTGGTCACAGGACGCGCGATGGAGCAGCTGACGTTTGATTTGCAAGTCGAGGTCGCCGCCCGCATGGGATATACCGACCGCGGCGGTCGACGGGCGGTTGAGCATTTCATGCAGGACTATTTTCGTCACGCCACACATGTGGGCGATTTGACCCGTATTTTTCTAACCGCGCTTGAGGCCAGCCACGTCAAAAAGGAACCCCGTTTGATGCGGTTCTTAAGGCGGCGCAAAAAGGCCAAGGCCGGATATCTGATCGTGCAGAACCGTCTGAATATTGCGGACGAGGCGGCTTTCCTTGCTGACAAGCTGAACATCCTGCGCCTGTTTGAAGAAGCCTTGCGCACCGGCGTTTTAATCCACCCTGACGCGATGCGTCTTGTGGTCGCGAACCTTGATCTGATTGACGATGAAATGCGTCGCGACAAGGAAGCGACCCGTATTTTCCTTGATCTGATGCTCAAGCACGGCAACCCCGAACGGGCGTTGCGCCGGATGAACGAGTTGGGCGTGTTAGCAGCCTTTATCCCCGAATTTGAACCGATCGTAGCAATGATGCAGTTCAATATGTATCACTCATATACGGTGGACGAGCACACCATCCAATGTATCTCGAACCTTGCGCAGATCGAACGCGAAGAGCTGGTCGAGGAACTTCCTGTTGCATCCGGCATCCTGAAAGCTGGTGTCAACCGCAAGATCCTCTATGTGGCCCTGCTGCTGCATGACATCGGCAAGGGGCGGGACGAGGATCACTCGATTCTTGGGGCAAAAATGGCGCGCACGATTGCACCGCGTTTAGGGTTGAAACCGGATGAATGTAAGGTGGTCGAATGGCTGGTGCGCAGCCACCTGCTGATGTCGGATGTTGCCCAAAAGCGCGATATTTCCGACCCACGCACCATTCGCGGCTTTGCCAAAGTGGTGAAAAACAAAGAGCAACTGGATTTACTGACGGTGCTGACGGTCTGTGACATCCGTGGTGTTGGGCCTGATACGTGGAACAACTGGAAAGCGATGCTGATCCGCCGCCTGTATTCCGACACAGAAACCGCATTGGAAAACGGCATGGAAGCCGTCAACAGAACCGTCCGTGAAAATGCCGCCAAATCGGCATTGCGCCAAGCGTTGGTAGACTGGGACAAGAAAGATTTGAAAGTCGAAACCGCCCGCCACTACAGCCCTTATTGGCAAGGGCTGCAAACCAATGCGCATGTTATTTTCGCAGACCTGTTGCGTGGGTTGACCGAGGATGAAATCCGCATTGATCTGAAACCCGATGTTGACCGCGACGCGACCCAAGCCTGTTTCGTTTTGGCCGATCATCCCGGCATTTTCTCTCGACTTGCCGGGGCTTTGGCGCTGGTGGGGGCCAATGTGGTTGATGCGCGCACCTATACTTCCAAGGATGGGTATGCCACCGCGGTTTTCTGGATTCAGGATGCCGATGGGTCTCCCTATGAAGGCACCCGTTTAGGCCGGTTGCGCAAAATGATCGACAAGACCCTGAAAGGTGAAGTCATTGCCCGTGACGCCCTTAAATCCCGCGACAAGATCAAAAAACGCGAACGCGCCTTCAAGGTGCCGACCACCATCACCATTGATAATGAGGGCAGCGAGATTTACACGATCATCGAGGTCGACACCCGTGATCGCCCCGCGCTTTTGTTCGATCTGACCCGCACCTTGGCCAACGTCAATGTCTACATCGCCTCGGCGGTGATTGCGACATACGGGGAACAGGTGGTGGATACATTTTACGTCAAAGACATGTTCGGCCTGAAATACCACGAGGAAAGCCGCCAAAACATGCTAAAGGATCGCCTGAAAGAAGCGATCGTGACGGGCTTTGAAAGGGCACAGGCCAAATGAGTTCAGGCAAACGCATGCTGGGCGGATTTTTGACCGTCGGCGGCTGGACATTGCTGAGCCGTGTGCTTGGCTTTGTGCGCGACGTGATGATTGCGGCATTTTTGGGAACTGGCCCTGCGGCACAGGCATTTATTGTGGCATTTTCCTTGCCCAACATGTTTCGCCGTTTCTTTGCCGAGGGCGCGTTCAACATGGCGTTCGTGCCTATGTTTTCCAAGAAACTCGAGGCAGACGACGACCCGCTTGGCTTTGCGCGCGATGCGTTCAGCGGGCTTGCCACTGTTTTGATCGTCTTTACGGTGGTCGCAATGTTTGCCATGCCGTGGTTGGTCTGGGCGATGGCCAGCGGTTTTGTTGGCGATGCACGCTTTGATCTGTCGGTCACGTATGGGCGCATTGCGTTCCCCTATATCCTGTTCATTTCCTTGGCAGCCCTGTTGTCGGGCGTGCTAAATGCCATGCACCGCTTTACTGCCGCTGCCGCCGCTCCGGTTTTGCTGAATGTCATTTTCATCGCAGCTCTGGTTCTCAGCCGCATGATGGGGTTAGACACCGGCTTGGTTTTGGCATGGATGGTGCCAATCGCAGGTGTCGCCCAACTGGCACTGGTCTGGGTCGCGGCCAGTCGCGCTGGCTTTGCCCTGATCCCCAAACGCCCGGTGCTGACAGCCGATTTGAAACGCCTCGCCATCATTGCAGCGCCCGCAGCCCTTGCGGGCGGTGTGGTGCAGGTTAATCTGCTGGTCGGACGCCAAGTTGCCAGCCAATTCGATTCAGCCGTTGCGTGGCTTTATAATGCAGATCGCTTGTATCAGCTGCCGCTTGGCGTGGTTGGCATTGCCATCGGCATTGTGCTGCTGCCCGAACTGTCACGTCGTCTTCAGGCCGGCGACGAAAGCGGTGGCCAAGACGCATTTTCGCGGGCGGGTGAAATCTCGCTTGCTCTGACGATCCCCGCCGCTGTGGCGCTTGTGGTGATCCCGTTACCGTTGGTTGAGGTGCTGTTTCAGCGTGGGTTATTTGGCCCCGACGACACCGCCGCCACCGCGGCTGCCGTGCAAATCTATGGCCTTGGCCTACCTGCTTTTGTGCTACAAAAAGTGTATCAACCGCTGTTCTTTGCCCGCGCCGACACCAAAACTCCGTTTTATTACGCGCTGGTTGCGATGGTGATCAACGCGGTACTGGCCATCGGCCTTGCGCCGATCATCGGCTATCTGGCCGCCGCCATCGGGGCCACGCTGGCCAGTTGGGGCATGGTTTTACTGCTGTGGCTTGGGTCGCGCAAAATGGGCATATCCGCACGGCTCGACAGACGGTTTCGCTCGCGCATCTGGCGCATCACGATTGCCTCACTGCTGATGGGTGTGATCCTGATCGTCGCACAACTGGTCTTGAATCCAATGTTCGTAGCAGGTGCATGGCGTTATCTGGCGCTCGTTTTGTTGGTGTTAACAGGCCTTGTCAGCTATTTTGGCACAGGCCAGCTGATCGGGGCTTTCAAAATCTCGGACTTTCGCCGCTCAATGCGACGTTAACGTCGCCGCCGCAACTGGCTGAGCGCCCGCGACCAGCCGCCCGGGCTGACCAAAAATGACACCATAAATCCGGTGACAAATCCGGCCAAATCGGCAATCCAATCCGGTCCACCGCCAAAGAATACGCCAAACACAAGTTGGATAAACAGCAAGAACCCAATCAGGGTAAAGGCACGGTATTGGTTCGCGCCGTGTTGGGCCAAATCCACCCACAACAAAAACGTAAATGCGCCGATCAACCCGTAAACTGCCGGGTAAGCACCGACCAACGCCACGCGGCTGTCGACAAACACGCCGTAAACCACGGCCCCGATGATGGACGCTGCAAAAAACACCAACAGCACTGCCCACCAGCGGAATATTTCACCAACGAATTTGCCCAGCGCCAGTAACAGCACCGCGGCAAATATCATATGGGTGAAACTGACATGGATAAACGGATAGGTCACAAACCGCAGCAGTTGCTCGGTTGGATAGCGGCTGGTCTCGATCATCCGGTCAAACAACATCCCCGACGGCGTATAGGTGCCAATTGCCGCCGAGCGCCAGCCGATCGCTTCAGGCCCGCCAATCAGACCGCGCGCGCCCAAATTGAACACAGCCTCGACCAAAAAGATCGCCAGCGCCAGCGCCACCACAACGGGCGGCAGCGGATTTACGGGTGACACATCGGGATTACTGCTCATCTAATAGGCTCCTTTGGTTGACGGCCCTTTGATCCGTGAGTAAGCCAAACCACCAGTTTAATCCAGACGGAGAATTATTATGACAAAGGCGGTCCACACGCCCCGCGTCTTTTCAGGTATCCAACCATCCGGTGGCCTGACCCTCGGCAACTATTTGGGCGCGATCAAGCGCTTTGTTTCGATGCAAGATAGCGGCATTGAAACCATCTATTGCATGGTCGACATGCACGCCATCACCGTTTGGCAAGACCCGGCCGATCTGCGCCGCGCCACCCGCGAGTTGTGCGCGGGCTATATCGCCGCGGGTCTAGATCCGGCCAAGTCCACCCTGTTCAATCAATCTCAGGTCTCGGCCCACGCCGAACTTGGCTGGATTTTCAGCTGTATCGCCCGCATGGGCTGGTTAAACCGGATGACCCAGTTCAAGGACAAGGCGGGTAAAAACCGCGAAAACGCCTCGGTTGGGTTGTTCAGTTATCCAACCCTGATGGCGGCAGATATTTTGATTTATCACGCAACGCATGTGCCGGTTGGCGAGGATCAAAAGCAACATATCGAGCTGACCCGTGATATCGCGACGAAGTTCAACCACGACTATGGTGTTGATTTTTTCCCGATCACCGAACCTGTGATCGAGGGCGAAGCGACCCGCGTGATGTCCCTGCGTGATGGCTCCAAAAAGATGTCCAAATCAGATCCGTCCGACAACAGTCGTATCAACATGACCGACGGTGCCGACATGATTGCGCAGAAAATTCGCAAAGCCAAATCCGATGCGGATGGGTTGCCGTCTGAGACCGAAGGGCTCAAGGGTCGCGCCGAGGCCACCAATCTGGTGAACATTTATGCCGCTTTGGCGGATATGTCGGTGGATCAGGTGCTGGCCGATGTTGGCGGCAAACAGTTTTCCGAGTTCAAACCGATGCTGTCGGAGCTGGCGGTCGCCAAGCTGTCACCGATTTCAACCGAAATGGCACGGCTGATGCAAACCCCTGACGAGATCGACAAAATCTTGCGCACAGGGGCGGATAAAGCCCGGACGATTGCGGACCCAATATTGGCGCAGACGTTAGAAATTGTCGGGATGGTGCGATAGAGGCGTAAGCTGAACGGCGGCTATGCGTAACTCAGCATCGAGAACTCTGGGCTCACAACCACCATCTATCTCTCGACCATTTGCCACAAAACCTCGTAGCGGTGTATTTGATTTGGGTCCTGAACAAACTGGGCGGGTCTGTCGCCAAAGATGGTCGTGCACTGGGGGTCAGTAGAAGCACGATTTCAAGATCAAAGAAAAAGATTTGGCTTGCGAGTCACGTGAATAGTCCGCCCGAGAAAGGCGGACATTTGCAGCCCTTGGATAGAAATGAAATTCGACAAAAAATTGACCTTCGCTAGGCCTTGGTCGTGTATCGATCTGCCTCTTCAAAGACATCGATCACGCGCGCGCCAGCCTTAATCTGCGCCCCATGTTCAACACCCGCCGGAATAGAATAGCTATCACCGGCCCTGTAGGTTTTCGTCACGCCACCGATGGTAAATTCAACTTCGCCTTCCACAACAGTGCCCCACTGAGCGCCGTGCGAATGCGGGGGGAGCACCATATCTTTAAGGAACGTAAAGAACATCACCAGACCGGCGTCTGATTGCACCGCTGATGTTTGCACAACATCTTCGGGGAACGGCACGTCTATACTCGGGAATGCATTGATAAAATCGGGATAGGACATAGTGGGCTCTCTTTCGCGCGATTGGGTCTAGCTTGGGTTACTGCGACAACATGATGCCAGAGTGGTTGAGTTGTGGCAACACATGCAGCACACTGGATTCCAAGCCGTCAACAAGCATGCATATCAGCAAATTGTCACAAAAATGAATCTTCACTGTCACGCGTTGGTGACAGTCCTGCACCATCATATCCCAATGACGCGGTCACGCTACTTCCCCGTATGATGTGACTGTTTATTGCCCCTGATCCTCAAAGGTCAGGGGCATTTTTTCTCGATACTAACCAATTGGTGGGGTCTCACGCGAAGGCTCCATGCGCGACGAACAGCGTTTCACTGCCCTCGTATTTCAAGAACAAGGCGTTCAATTTTTGCTCAATGATGAGCCCCTCTGCCTCCTCAATTGGCATCACCAAAAGCGCCGTGGCCCAAGCATCTGCATCGCAACAATACTTATGCGCAACGACCACAGAGTTCGAGGTTCCCGGCAAAGGCAGCCCCGTTCTGGGGTCGATCGTGTGGGTGACCGGCTCTTCTCCGTTCAGATCAAAATTGCGATAGCCCCCCGATGTTGCCAAGGCCAGCTCGGCACAAGGGATGACACCTGCGGATTCGCGGATGGCGGGTACGGGGGCCTCAATGGCGACCTGCCACGTTTGATCGGGTGCGGGTGCCCCGAGGCAGCGCAACTCGCCATCGATGCTGACCATAAAGTCACGGATGCCGTATTTGATCATTATCTCAGCCAACACATCAACGCCGTAGCCTTTGGCGATCCCGCATAGATCAATCTCGATGGGCCGTGATTTGCGCAAATACAGACCCTTTAGCTCAAGCGAATCGCAAGCCCCTGATCCGATTTGGGGGGCATCCCCAAAATCGCGATCCATGGTGCTGAACCCATAATGCCTGACCTGCGGTGCAACCGCGATTGAGAAGGCCGCGTTGCTTTTTCTCTCAATTTCCAGCGCCTTTTCAATGACCTGTGCCGTTTGGGTCGGAATTTTCATCCACTCTCCGACGGGGGTGGCGTTGATCTGGTTAACGATAGATGTGGTGATCCACGGCGACATCTGCTGATCCACGCTGGCAACGGCCAGATGCAGGTCGTGTTGCAACGTGGCGCGGTCTGAGAACGGGCCTTCGGGGAATTGCACGGCATAGCGGGTGCCCATTGTGTCGCCCGCTATGGTGATCAGGTCAGTAGACATCTTCGAGATACCTTTTTTCCGAAATAAGTTGATGCACGCTCAGTCCGATAGGGGCGAGGATTTCATCCCAAACGCCGCGCACTTCTGCACCCATCGCGGCCCCGCCACAGACCATGACCTGTCCGCCCAATTGAATGTTCAGCCGTAATTCATTCGCCGAGGTGCGCAGTTTTTCCTGAACATAGACGCCGTCAACACAGCGGGAAAAGGCCGTGGAGAGCAGCGATAAATTTCCAGATTTTTTCAGGGCAGACAATTCGTCTTGGTACAAGAAGTCAGAGTTAGGATCGCGCCCGCCCCAGAACAGTGATGCCGCGCGTTTGGGGTGGTTTGCGCGGGCAAATCCGATCAGCGGGCCAATACCCGCGCCCGCGCCGATCAGGATAAGCGGCGCTTTTGACACGCTGGGGCGAAAGGCAGGGTTGGGCTTGATGAACACATCCACAACATCGCCTTTGGTCATCCTTGTCAGAAAACCCGAGCAAGCGCCGCCACTTTGCCGGCGCACGCAAATCTCGATGACACCGTCTTTGTGCGTGGATGCCAGTGAATAGAAACGTGGCACCGCCGTATCAGGCGCGCGAACCCCAAGCAGATCGCCAGGTGAATGGGGTGGTAATTTCCCCTTTAGGGCAGACAGCCTAATGATCGAGACCGGTGCCTGCACCTCTTGGCCATAATCCACGCGGCTGTGCAACTGCACCTGGGTTGTGCGCGGCTCGGTCTGCATGTGGTGCAGATCAAGCGTAATGCCAAGCGCCCCCCCGACTGTATGCCCCCAGGCTTGAAAGCTCTGCGACGATTGGCGATCAATGGTGGTGAGGTCCGTGAGAGGCGTTAGCCCATGCTCAGCGCAAGTGGCATCAACATCTTTAGCGAATTTGCAAAAGTGTGGAAACGAGCGATCCCCAAAGCCAAGCACCGTATAGGTCAGGTGGCCTGCCTTTAGGTCTGGAAGACGATCCAGAAACTTGGTCGCGTTGCTGGGCGCTTCGCCCTGACCATAGGTTGCAGTCAGAATGAACAGGTGGCTTGCTGATGGATATGCTGCACCCACGTCGTTCAAATCACCGACATGGACGTGTTTTCCAGCCAGCGTCAGTTTGCAGCAAAATTCTGCCGCGAACCCCCATGTTGTTGCACCTTCGGAGCCAACCAGTACGATTATGTCGGCCTTTTGAGGTGGCACCGATTTTATCTGGCGTTTGCCAACCCGTGGCCGCCTGAGCGCCATCGTGCCACCCGACAAAATCACCACAGGGACCGCAAGCATCGACAGTCCCAACAGGATGCCAACCATCCAAGCGCCCTGCCCTGTGTGCAGCAGGTAAATAAATTCAAAGGCCTGACTGGCCATGCCATGCGCGGCAAAACCAACCATCTGCCCCGTTGTTGGATCAACATAGCCTGTACCAGCCTGCGTCGTCAGCAAATAGGCGTCAGTGGGATCGTTTGGATAGGGCAAAACCAGCTCGCGCAAATCCGCCAAAGGCACCTGTTTTAACGCACCCAGTTCGGCAATTGGCAAGGCGGGCTGCGTGGCGTCCACCACTGGAAATGCGGGGTCGGCGCTTGTTTCGGAGGGCACCAGCTCGAAGGTTGCCAGCGACATCCAGCCCCCTGTCAGGCCAACGACAAGCAACCCAACCGCCGCGATCCGCCCGAAATCGAGGTGCATGCTTTGGACCTTGCCGGATTTTGGCGGCGTAATAAGCGCGCGCCAGCCGCCCATGCGCCGGGCCAGAATCGTCAACCCCGAGACGGTCAGGATCAACATGGCCAGCGCGCTCATGCCAACAACGCCGCGCCCAAAGTTGCCGAGGAAAAGCGTGCGGTGGAAGTCTTTGACAAAGGTCCAGATCGGCGAATGTGACCCCGCTTGAATAAGGCTCGATGCTGCCGGATCAAACGCCACTTTTCCAAAGCCGTCCAGATCACCGTAATGCACCCAAATGGTGTTGTTAGCGGTTTTCTCGATCCGCTCAACACCGCTGATCTGTTGCGTCACCGCGTCGGCCAATTCGGCCACGCTGATATCAGCAACCGTGGTCAGACTGCCCGTGCGGATAGCCTCATTGACGGGTTCGAGCGACAAAAGACCGCCGGTGAGGGCAAGGGCCAAGCCAACCCCAGCGACACTCACCCCAAACCAACGATGCAGACGACGGATGCTCATCAATCAACACGCAGCGAGCGCACGATGCCACGACCCGCTACAGAGGGTTGTTTGCCTAATGTCAGGACCGCCGAGCGGGGGTAATCACCCTTATCCTCAACAGCTGTGTCAACGCGGACTTGATAGCCCGCCGCGATCAGATTGTCGGCAATATCAGCCGAAACCGTGATGGTGCGGCCTGACCCTATGCTTGCGCCTGTTACTGCATGTGCTGGCGTTTTCGATCTGTTTGCCCCCCGCGTCCAATCGCGCAGATGTTTATAGTATTTGTCTTTGCCACCGCCGACATAATATGTGTCATAGACCTTGCCGTTTGGGTCGGTCAGGTAAACGGCCACATAGGCGCGTGGCCCATTGAAGGATGCCATTTCTGTGGTGATTTTCACATTGGCCGCATCACTCTGCCCCGCTGAAAAAGCCAAGGCCAGAGCGACGGCTGTAGAAAGCAAAATCTGTTTCATTGTGTGATTCCTTTTGAGTTTCATTTCCGTTATCAAAGGAATGCGTGGCCAAGCTGACCCGAACCTGAACGGGGTACAGAAATACGTTCAGGTTGGGTTCAGGAATGGGGCCTAAACAGCCATGGCAACGCCAAAGGGATAAATATGCGGGTCTTGCTGATCGAGGACGACTATATTCTAGGCTCTGCCATTCGCAGTCATGTGGCCCAACAGGGGCATGGCGTAGATTGGGTGAAGCGGCTGGACGAGGCAGAAGATGCGCTCGCGACCATGGACTATGGGTTGCTTTTGCTCGACCTCAACTTGCCAGACGGGCGGGGGCTGGATTTTCTGAAAGCCATGCGCAAACGCCGCGACACGCGGCCCGTGATCATCACCACTGCCCAAGATCAAGTTGCTGTCAGGATCGAAGGTTTGAACGCTGGCGCGGATGATTATCTGGTGAAACCCTTTGATCTGGATGAGCTGACGGCGCGACTTTCGGCTGTGGCCCGCCGGTTTGGCGCGGTGGCTGACCCCGCGATTGAAATAGGCACGGTCTCGGTCGATCTGGGACGCCGCACTGTAATGGTGGCTGCCAAGGAAATCGACCTGACCTCCCGCGAATGGGCGGTATTGGATTGCCTTGTTCGCAACAAAGGAACCTTGGTGTCAAAACCTCAGTTGGAAGACAGCCTCTATGCGTTCGGGGCCGAAATCGAGAGTAATGCGGTTGAGGTTTTCGTCAGTCGCCTGCGCAAAAAGCTCGGTAAAGAATTGATCGTGACGTCGCGCGGTCTGGGCTACAAGGTGCCCACAGCATGAGCGTTCGGGGTTCCATCGCACAGCGTCTGGCGGTTTCGCTTGGCTTGTCTGCCGTCGTGTTATGGCTTTGCGCGGTTGGCATCGCTGGCTACGTCATTCGCGAAGAAATGAACGATGCATTTAATCAAACATTGCGTCAAAGTGCTCTGCGATTGCTGCCGCTGGCAGCACATGAATTTGAGGATATGATTGATGGCGACGGGTTTGATGACCACGACGCACGTTTTATTTCGGGTCTGACAGAACAAGGGGCGAACCTTGATTACTTTATCACCGACCCCGCCGGTCGCATTCTGATTTTCGCCAGCGACGCACCGATCAACAAAACAGAAATCACGGTCAAACCAGGATTTTCGACCTTCAATGAGGCCCCCGCCTTTGCAATCCGCGACCGTGAAACCGGGATTGGCATTGTCGTGGTTGAACATGCGGGGTTGCGCACAACGCTATTGCGCGAAAGCCTTTTGGCGATGTTGATGCCGCTTGCCGCATTGATCCCCGTTTTGATTTTTTTCGTCTATCTTGCGGTGCGCGCGGCGATGAAGCCGATTTGGAAACTTGGGCGCGTCATCTCCCAGCGGCATGGCCACAACCTTGAGCCATTGGGCATCGGACCGCAGCCGCGTGAACTGGCACCTGTGGTTGATGAAGTGGAAAACCTTCTGGATCGGCTACGTGCCGCGATCGAGGCCGAGCGCAGTTTTGCGGCTGAAAGCGCGCATGAGTTGCGCACGCCCATCGCAGGTGCCTTGGCGCAAGTCCAAGTCTTACGAAATGCCCTAAATGGAAAACCGGATCAGGTTTTTGCAAAGCAGGCGGAAGAGGCGCTGCGCAATTTGGCGGCGCTCTCGGAAAGCCTGCTGCAATCGTCGCGGTTGCAGGCAGGGTTTGCCGTGTCTTCCAAGGCCGAAATGCTGGGGCAAATATTTGATCTTGTGCTGGCCGAAGGCGAGTTTTCTGCGGCGGCCGGCCGGATTTCAATCACTGGAAAGCCCCAGTCTTTGTCTGCCAATATAGTGCCCGACGCCTTTGCAATCGTGCTGCGAAACCTGCTGCGCAATGCGCTGCTATATGCACAGGGCAATGATGCGGTGGTTATGTACTGTGGTGTCGATTGGATGTCAGTTTCCAACGATTGTGCGCCGCTTGATCCTGACCTTTTGGACAAGCTTGCTACCCGATTTGTCCGCGGTGACGACACCAAACGCGGCAGCGGGCTGGGCCTGTCTATCGCGTCTGGAATTGTGGAGGATTGTGGAGGTCGCCTGTCGTTTTCCTCGCCCATTGCCAATCAATCTCGTGGCTTTGAGGCCAAGGTTACCTTCGCGTAGAATCCTCGTTGAAGATTTGGTGCGCGCGCCTTTGATCTATTGCAGTTCGCCACAAATTTTGCAGCCCCGTTCTTTTTTCATTCGGTCCCTACCCACGCGCTAAGGGCGGATCACAATAAACCCGCCCCCGTCTGATTGGCTGATGGCTTTGCCCAACCCGATTAGGTCAGAAATCCATCCGCACACCCAAGCGAACCACATGCTGGGTGACATCAACTGGCATGGTGATCGCCGGGAACGCCGGGTTCAGCGCACCGTTGGCTGTGCCAAAGTCAGTGTAGCGATATTCAAGCCGAACAGCCGTTTTATTATTGGCCCGCCAATCAACCCCGACACCTGCGGTCCACCCGTCCAGAGTGTCGCTATAGGTGTTGGTGGCTGCCACTGACGGCCCGCCCATGAAGTCGAACCGACCTGTCGCCCAACCAGCCGTCGCAAAATAGAGCGCCGATTTGTTGGCAAACTTACCCGAGACGCCGACCACACCACGTACAGACGCCTGCCATTTCCCGTCAGTCGAACCGCCCGAGGTGGCCCCTGTGGTGTTGACGTAGCTCCCCGAAGCCGTGTTGAAATCTACGTCGACTTCACCACCATAGACCATGTTTCCGGATTGGAATCCGTAGCCTAAAAATCCTCCAACCAACGCGCCTTTCGGGCTGGAATCGCCTGACGGAGCAAGGTTGCTAAAGCTGTGATCGGCGTCGCCGAAAGCATAGCCAAAGGCCAGACCGCCATAGGGTCCGCTCCAGTCCTGAGCCATGCCAAGCGCTGGGGTAAGACCAAACGCTGCGGTTGTCAGTAGTATTTTTATTGCTCTATGCATGATGTGTTTCCTCCACTTGGGTCAAAAACTTCCTGCTCAGCATTTCCCGACAATCCTGCTTTTATCCAGTTCCGCCGAGCAGGTGAATTATAGCGCAACCGGCGAAAATTTGCCATGATACAGGTCAATTTCTGAATTGGCCTTGCGTGAGGTTGCTCGGCTTCTGAAGGAGTGGCGTGCCGTGTTTTCAGGTGCGCTGGTATGGTTCATATGCTCTTATGCAAAAAACATCAGAGCCTTTTCATTTAACTGGATCAACGTTGTTGTTACCAAACCCACGCAGTTTTACAGGGTGCCACTGCTCAAACAAGACGGCGTCACCTGGACTTTTACTGACGGTGACAGCGCTACATCATACCCCTCCTCCTCGCCTTTTGAGCACCCGAACATAGAAGTCGGGGATTTGGCGTATTGCAATGATCGTAAATTGCCGGACAATTATACTGGCGTTTTGGCGAAACAGCCTTCGTCCTGATGATGGAAACAGTGAAGAAGGGTCTTTGATTGGGCTTAGAATCCAGTGACACTTTTATGTCTGGACTTATGACCTATATTCTGGATACGCTGCCCTAAACGCAAATTGAAAGGTCAGTATCATGGCAATGGGCACCAACATCCGCACGTATTTTGATGGCACTTGGCATAGTGGCGACCTGTCGGTCATGAAGGCCGCTGATCATGGCTCATGGCTCGGTTCAACGATCTTTGACGGAGCGCGATATTTTGAGGGGATCGCACCGGATTTGCGCGCCCATTGCGAACGTGCCAATCGGTCCGCCGCGGCCCTAATGATCACGCCAACCGTTTCCACCGACGACATGGTGCAGATCATCTGGGACGGGTTGGCCGCCTACCCCAAAACATCAGCGGTCTACATTCGTCCTATGTATTGGGCGATCGACGGCGGCGATCTGGGGATCGTGCCAAAAGAAAACTCTACCGGCTTTGCGATCTCGCTTGAGGAAACGCCAATGCCCGGCGCTACGGATGCCTCGACCCTAACCACCACGCAGTTTCGCCGCCCTGTACTGGAAGACAACGTCACCAACGCCAAGGCAGGTTGCCTCTACCCGAACAACGCCCGCATGCTGGCCGAGGCGCGCACCAAAGGGTTCGGCAACGCGCTGGTCGCCGATATCATGGGCAATGTGGCCGAAACGGCTTCGGCCAATGTGTTCATGGCCAAAGATGGCGAACTGTTCACCCCGATTGCCAACAACACCTTTTTGGCAGGTATCACCCGGGCACGTCACATCGAAAACCTGCGCAACGATGGCATCAAAGTGCATGAAACCATCCTCACTTTCGACGACTTTCGCGGGGCCGACGAGGTATTTCTGTCAGGCAACTATTCCAAGGTCACGCCAGTCAGTGAATTTGACACCACCCATTACCAGATGGGCCCGCTGACCAAGCGCGCCCGCGAAACCTATTGGGACTGGGCACATTCTGACGCATGAGTTCCTCTTGCTTTGATCCGCGAACATCGGCATCATAAGCGCCAAGGAGAATAACACATGCGTAAATTTCTAGTGGTGCTGGACGACAGCCGTGAATGTCTGAATGCGATGCGGTTCGCTGCGATGCGGGCCAAGAAATCGGGCGGCGGGGTCGAGGTTTTGTCGATCATTCCACCAGAGGAGTTCAATCACTGGATCGGCATTGGGGACATTATGCGCGAAGAAACCCGTGAGCGGATCGAGGTCCACTACGAGGTATTCGCCAAATGGATGCGGGACCGTCAAGGAATCGACCCAGAATTGGTGATCCGCGAAGGTGAGGCCGTGACCGAAATCATGGCGCAGGTGGCTGATGACACTGATATCGGTGTTTTGGTACTTGGTGCTGGCAGTGATAAAAAGGGGCCCGGTCCGCTGATCACAAAGTTGATGAAATCGGTCGCAAACTTTCCGATTCCGATTACAATTGTGCCGGGTGAGATGTCAAAAGAGCGGCTTGAGGCGATCACTTAAATCCAAACGCTCCGCAATCTTTACGGCTCTCCTCGCTAGGCCAAAGCGCGGGCGGCAAACAGCCCTGTGACAATTCGTGTTCGCTTTAGAACCGTTCCAAACCTTGACAGTCCGCCTTTGCGGGCGCATATCTCTAATCCTGACCAAAAAGGTGTGCCAAATGTTTATCCAGACAGAATCGACCCCGAACCCCGCGACCCTGAAATTCCTGCCGGGCCAAAGTGTGCTTGGCAAAGGCACCGCCGATTTTCCCTCGGCCGAGGTTGCAGGCAAATCCCCGCTGGCCCAGCGCATTTTCGCGGCTGGCGGTATTTACGGCGTGTTTCTGGGCACCGACTTTATCACTGTGACCAAAGGCGACGAAATCGCATGGGAGCACATCAAACCTGCGATCCTTGGTGCGATCATGGAGCATTACCAGTCCGGCGACGAAGTGCTGATTGGCGAGGCCGAAAGTGCGGGTCACGCCGAACACAATGGTGCCGACGAGGCCATCGTCACCCAGATCAAGGAATTGCTAGACACCCGTGTGCGCCCTGCTGTGGCACAGGATGGCGGCGACATCACATTCCACGGGTTTGAAGGCGGCGTGGTTTATCTGCACATGCAAGGCGCTTGCGCGGGTTGTCCCTCCTCAACCGTGACCCTGAAAATGGGCATCGAGAACCTGCTGCGCCACTACATCCCCGAAGTCACCGAGGTGCGCGCGCTTGAAGCCTAAATCGCTGATACTGGCATTTGATACATCGGTCGCGCATTGCGCGGCCGCTTTGCTGTCTGGGGACACGGTTTTGGCACAACGGGTTGAACCGATGCAAAAGGGACAGGCCGAACGGCTGTTCCCGTTGTTAGAAGAGGTGTTGACCGGTGGTGGCATCACATGGTCCGATCTGACTGCCATCGGGGTCGGCATTGGCCCTGGCAATTTCACCGGCATCCGCATTTCAGTTTCCGCTGCCCGCGGGTTGGCCTTGTCACTGGGCATTCCGGCGGTCGGGGTTTCTAGCTTTGAGGCCCAAGCGATTGACACCCCTCGCCCTGTGCTGTCGCTGATTGATGCGCGGCGGGATCAAGTCTTTGTGCAAGAATTGTCAGACGGCCCCGCCACGCCCCCGCAGGTCATCCCCAGGTCCGAATTCGCAGGGCGGACGGGCGACACAAACACCATTGGCCCGAGCGAAACTGTCAGCGCCGTCGCGATCGCACGCATCACCGCCAACCGGTTCACTGATCCGACCCAGCCGCGTCCTGCCCCCCTATACGTGCGTGCCCCCGATGCCGCCCCGCCACGCGATCCGGCCCCTGTCATTCTGCCATGACGCCTGACGCGCTCGCCAGTCTTCATGCACTGTGCTTTGAAACGCCACGCCCGTGGACGGCTGATGAATTCGCCTCATTGCTGGCCTCTAGGGGCGTCTTTCTGTACAGCACGGACGCTGGTTTCGCCTTGGGCCGCGAAATTTTCGGCGAAGTGGAATTGCTGACGCTCGCGGTTAATCCGATCTGTCGAAGACAAGGTAATGGGCGGATTTTATTAGCCGGATTTGAAACCGAAGCCGTTCAGCGCGGTGCAAAGGAGGCCTTCCTTGAAGTTTCGCAAATTAACGCTGGGGCACGTGCCCTGTATCACTCTGCCGGATACACCGAATCTGGTCGCCGCCCCGCCTATTACACCCCGCCAACGGGTCCCAAGATCGCCGCTATTGTGATGCGTAAGCCCCTGATATGAGTCTGATATTGCCCCTCGAATGGCCTCACCTGCAGAATCCATGCGATAGATGCGACCAAATGGTAAAAAGCTATTGACCCTACCCACTCCCTGCGGGCTTAATTGTGAATGATCTTTTGACGATCTGCTCGCTTACTTGGGATATGCTCCATTCCGGCGGCAACCCAAAAACAATAAATCGGGAGATAAAACATGACCCTTACACAGAAATTCCTTAGTGCAACTGCCACACTTGCACTTACAGCAGGCGTCGCTGCCGCTGAACCAGCCATCATCTTTGACCTAGGTGGCAAATTCGATAAATCCTTCAACGAAGCGGCCTTTGCAGGCGCAACACGTTGGGCCGAAGAAACTGGCGGCACATTCCGCGAGATCGAACTGACATCAGAAGCACAGCGTGAACAGGCCCTGCGCCGGTTTGCCGAAGGTGGCTTTAACCCTGTCGTTATGACCGGCTTTAGCTTTGCCTCTTCGCTTGACGCGGTTGCGCCCGATTATCCCGATACAAAATTTGCCGTTATCGATGTTAACTGGCTGGACCAACCAAACGTCCGTGGCGTTGGTTTTGCGGAACAAGAAGGCTCATACCTTGTGGGTATCGCGGCTGCGATGGCCTCCAAAACCGGCACTGTTAGCTTTATCGGTGGCATGGATGTTCCGTTGATCCGCGCGTTTGCTTGCGGTTATGTACAAGGGGTGAAATCTGTAAATCCAGACTTGGCCGTCATCCAAAACATGACAGGTACAACGCCTTCAGCATGGAACGACCCGGTGAAGGGTGGCGAATTGACCAAAGCACAAATCGCTCAAGGATCTGACGTTGTATATGCCGCCGCTGGCGGCACTGGCGTTGGCGTTCTGCAAACCGCTGCCGACCAGGGCATCCTGTCGATCGGCGTGGACAGCAACCAGAACCACTTGTTCCCAGGCAAGGTACTGACCTCGATGCTAAAGCGGGTGGATAACGCGGTCTATGAGGCCTTCACCCAAGGCGAAAACATGGAAACCGGTAATTTCACCATGAATGTTGCCAATGGCGGTGTCGACTATGCGCTGGACGAAAATAACGCAGAGATCTTCACAGCCGAAATGAAAACCGCCGTTGACGCAGCAAAAGCTGGGATTGCCGACGGATCCATTGCTGTTCACGACTATCGTGCAGACGATAGCTGCCCAGTGAAATAAGCACTGATGGCTGTTGAACATCTTCAGGAGCGGCAGGAAACTGCCGCTCCAGCTATTGAACTTGTCGGCATTTCCAAGGCTTTCGGGCCGGTGCAGGCAAACAAAGATATCACGCTTTCTGTTGCGCGCGGCTCGATCCATGGGATTGTTGGCGAGAATGGTGCCGGAAAATCAACGCTGATGTCGATCCTTTACGGATTCTATAAGGCCGACGCAGGCGAGGTATTTATCGGTGGTGTGAAAACTCCGATACCTGATTCCTCGGCCGCAATTGCCGCCGGTATAGGCATGGTGCACCAACACTTCAAACTGGTTGAAAATTTCACGGTTCTTGAAAATGTCATTCTGGGCATGGAGGACGGTGGTCTATTGAAGCCCTCACTGGCCAAGGCCCGCAACCTGCTAAAAGAGCTGTCCGACGAATATGAATTGAGCGTTGACCCTGACTCATTGGTTGAGAACCTGTCCGTGGGCCACCAACAACGCGTTGAAATCCTCAAGGCGCTGTATCGTCAGGCCGATATCCTAATTTTGGACGAACCGACCGGCGTGTTGACCCCCGCCGAGGCAGATCACCTGTTCCGCATCCTGATCGGGTTAAGGGATCAGGGTAAAACCATCATCCTGATCACCCACAAGCTGCGCGAGATCATGGAAGTCACCGATACCGTATCCGTGATGCGGCGAGGCGAGATGACAGCGACGGTGAAAACCATAGACACCAGCCCTGAACAGCTGGCCGAACTGATGGTTGGTCGCAAAGTGTTGCTGCAAATTGACAAAAAGCCCGCAGCACCGGGCGAACCGATCCTTGAGATCGAAAATCTGCAAGTTATTGATGACAAGGGTGTTGAACGCGTCAAAGGCGTCTCGCTGCAGGTGCGCGCCGGTGAAATATTGGGAATTTCCGGTGTGTCGGGCAACGGGCAGACCGAACTGCTGGAAGTGCTGGGCGGTTATATGAAAGCCACTGGCACAATCCGCGTCAACGGTGTTGAAATTGATCTGACGGGCAAACATTCCGACGGTCAGTCACGCCGCCACCGCGGCATTGCCCATGTACCAGAAGACCGGCAATCCGAAGGGTTGATCATGGACTTTATGGCGTGGGAAAACATGATCTTTGGCTATCATAACGAGCCAGCTTACAACAAAAATGCGCTGATGATGGACAATGCGGCGATCCGCACCGAAACCGAGGCCAAGATGGAGCGCTTTGATGTGCGCCCACCCAATCCCAAGCTTCAGGCGAAGAATTTCTCTGGCGGCAACCAACAAAAAATCGTGCTGGCCCGCGAAATTGAGCGCAACCCCGATCTGTTGTTGGTGGGCCAACCCACCCGCGGCGTCGACATTGGCGCAATTGAATTTATCCACCAGCGCATTGTTGAGTTGCGCGATCAAGGCAAGGCCATTTTGCTGGTCTCGGTCGAACTGGAAGAAATACTGTCGCTGTCTGATCGTATCATTGTGATGTTTGACGGTCACATCATGGGCGAGCGTGATCCTGCCAAAACAGACGAAAAAGAACTGGGCATGTTGATGGCCGGTATGGACACAAACGGGGGGGCCGCCTAATGGACAAGATGCCAAAATGGGCCGACGTCGTTTTGATCCCGTTAGTCAGTCTTTGCCTCGCTCTATTTGCGTCTGGCTTGGTGGTTCTGGCCATCGGCCAAGACCCCGTTCAGGCGATCACCGTCATGATCAAAGGCGCACTCGGCTCGACCTCGGGCATTGGCTATACGCTCTACTACGCCACCAACTATATGTTCACCGGCCTTGCGGTCGCTGTGGCCTTTCATGCACGGATGTTCAACATCGGTGGCGAGGGTCAGGCCGCGATTAGTGGCGTTGGCGTGGCTGTTGTGCTGCTGGCGTTTGACTGGCCGCATTGGACCATAGCCTTGCCCTTCGCCATTCTGGGCGGTGGGTTGTTTGGCGCTGTGTGGGCAGCGATACCGGCCTATCTGCAAGCACGGCGTGACAGCCACATTGTGATCACTACGATCATGTTCAACTATATTGCGGCGGCAATGATGGGCTTTTTGCTGAACGGTATTTTGAAAAATCCAGATACTCAAGTTGCTGAAACCGTGAGCTTCCCAGCGGGTGCACATCTGCCCACGATTCACGAAATGCTTGCACCATTGGGGATCGAATTTTCCAAATCCGCCCCCGCCAATGTCAGCTTCTTGCTGGCCTTGTTTTGTGCTTGGCTGGTCTGGTTCTTGCTGTGGCGCACGCGGCTTGGCTATGCCATCCGCGCCTTTGGTCACAGCCCCAACGCCGCCAGCTACGCTGGCATTTCCGCCTTCAAGATCACCATGATTGCGATGATCATTTCGGGGGCTTTGGCCGGTATGCTGTCGATCAATGTGGTGATGGGCGAACAGGAACGGCTGATCAAGGAATTCGTCGAGGGTGCCGGTTTTGTCGGCATTGCTGTGGCCCTGATGGGGCGCAACCATCCGATCGGCATCATCCTTGCGGCCCTGCTTTTCGGTATGTTGGCACAGGGTGGTTTTGAGTTGTTGTGGGAAATGCCCGGCATCAGCAAAGAAGTGGTGCTGGTGATCCAAGGCATGATCATCCTATTCACCGGCGCGCTGGACTACATGGTGCGCAAGCCGGTCGAGAAGATGTTTATACGCGCACGAAAGGGGCAAAGCTGATGGATTTTGCACAATCATTCCTGCAAGCCATAATCGCAATGGACATGACTGTCCGCCTGTCTGTGGTACTGATATTTGCCTGTCTGGCGGGGCTCTATTCCGAACGCGCCGGTGTTTTTGACATCGGCCTTGAAGGTAAGCTGCTGATCTCGGCGTTCTTTTCAGCCTCAATTTCGTATGAAACAGGCAACGTCTGGATCGGCGTTTTGGCCGGCGTTGCGGCGTCCATGGTCTTTTCCTTGATCCACGGCCTTGCCTCGATCACCTATCGCGGCAACCAATTGATCGCAGGGGTTGCGCTTAACTTTCTGGCGTCGGGCCTGACCATTGTGATTGGTCACGCATGGTTCAAAAAGGGTGGCCAATCGCCCGCCTTACCCCAAGGCTCGCGCTTTCACGAAATCACCCTGCCTTTTGCAGATGCGATACGCGATTTTCCGATGGTTGGCCCGATCTATGCTGATGTGATCTCGGGCCACAAACCGCTGGTTTATATTGCCTTCCTTTTGATTCCGTTCACCTGGTGGCTGCTGTTTCGCACCCGTTTCGGGCTGCGTTTGCGGGCGGTTGGTGAAAATCCAGCCTCGGTCGATACCGCTGGTGTTTCCGTGATCCGCTATCGCTATGCTGCTGTGATGATCGCCGGTGTGCTGTGTGGCCTTGGCGGCGCATATTTGGCGACTTCCCAAGCGTCAGCCTTTGGTCGCGAAATGTCAGCGGGGCGCGGGTTCATCGCACTAGCCGCTTTGATCTTTGCCAAATGGCGGCCGTGGTATGCGCTGATGTCCTGTTTGCTGTTCGGTTTCCTTGAGGCGATCAGCAATCTTTACCCCGATATCAACGTTTTTGACCTCTTTGAAATACCTGTCCAGTTCACCCAAGCACTGCCATATATCCTGACCGTGGTGATTCTCGCAGGCTTCGTTGGCAAGGCTGTGGCACCGCGCGCGGGTGGCCAGCCCTACGTGAAAGAACGGTAAATATACGAATAATTGCATCTATTGCTGCAAAAGCTACTTTACCCTATTGTCTGAGGGGGTAAATCTGGATTAGGAAGTCCTATGCAAATTTATCTTCCCATTGCCGAAATTTCGGTAAACGCGTTTCTATTGCTCGGGCTTGGCGGCATGGTCGGCATCCTTTCGGGAATGTTTGGCGTTGGCGGCGGTTTTTTGATGACCCCCCTGCTGTTTTTTATCGGCATCCCCCCAGCGGTGGCTGTGGCAACCGAGGCAAACCAAATTGTTGCCTCCTCTTTTTCCGGCGTTTTGGCGCATTTCAAGCGAAAGACGGTTGACCTGAAAATGGGCGGCGTGCTGCTGATTGGCGGCTTGATCGGTGCCTATATGGGGATCCAGTTATTCAACTACCTCAGAAGTCTGGGGCAGGTCGATTTGCTGGTCAAGCTGAGCTATGTGGTTTTCCTTGGTATCATCGGTTCGTTGATGTTTGTCGAAAGCCTGAACGCCATCCGGCGCCAAAAGAAAACCGGCACAGCGACCATTCGAAAGAAGCACACATGGCTGCATAACCTGCCCTTCAAGGTCAAGTTCCGCACGTCAGGTCTGTATATCTCAGTGATCCCACCGTTCTTTGTCGGGGTGTTCGTCGGGGTGCTGGCCGCGATCATGGGGGTTGGTGGTGGTTTTGTGATGGTGCCTGCAATGATTTACCTGATCGGGATGCCCACCAAAGTGGTGATCGGCACCTCACTGTTCCAGATTATTTTCGTGACCGCCTTTACCACAATGATGCACGCCACCACCAATTATACGGTTGATATTGTCCTGGCGGTTTTGCTGCTGGTCGGGGGGGTGATCGGCGCGCAAATCGGCACCCGTATCGGGGTGAAAATGAAAGCCGAACAATTGCGCATCCTGTTGGCCCTTCTGGTGCTGGCGGTTTGCGGCAAACTGGCGCTTGATCTACTGTTACAGCCCAGCGAGTTGTATTCGCTTGGTGCAGGCGGGGGCCACTAAATGCTGCGCTTTATCGCCTTGATGTTGCTTATTGCCTTCCCGCTGAACGCAGGTGAGGAAATTGTAGCGGATCTTTCGCAAAACCGTGTGGGTATTTCGGCGACCTTTGACGGCTCGCGCATTTTGGTTTTCGGGGCCATCAGCCGTGATGCCCCAGCCCCGGATAGCGGTCCGATGCAGGTTGTTATCTCGGTCTCTGGTCCGCACCAGCCCGTTACCATTCGGCGCAAAGACAAACGCGCCGGTATCATTTGGGTCAACAGCGCCTCGGCGCTCATTGATGATGCACCCAGCTTTTATTCCGTTGCCACCACTGTACCTTTGGCGCAAGCGATTTCTGTTGCCGGCGATGTCGAATACAAAGTGTCAATTCCACGCGCGATCAGCTCGATCGGGACACAAATTGCAACGGGCCATGCTGCTGAATTCACCGAAGCGTTGATCCGCATCCGCTCGGGAAATGGACTGTATCAAGTCCATGAGGGTGCCGTTGAGCTGATGTCCGAAACCTTGTTTCGAACCGAGATTGATTTACCATCAAACCTGACAGCAGGCGAATACACCGCCCGCATCTTAATCACGCGAGACCAACAAGTGGTGGATGTGTTTGAAACCAAACTCGACATACATAAGGTCGGGATTGAACGCTGGCTCTATACCCTTGCCCATGAGAACGCGATGTACTACGGCCTGATGTCATTGTTCATCGCGATTGCTGCGGGTTGGATGGCGTCAGCGGTGTTCAGCTACTTCAAGCCCTAGAGCAAAACCAATCCAATTGAATTGATCCACACCCCGAACGCGTTAACGTAAGTTAACGCTGCCTCTGGGTACCGGATGATTGCTCGATTCTGATTAGATTGATTTCGCCCTAAACCAACCGCGCGTCAGGCCCTTACGGCCTTCTTCGCTAGAGCCCGCGCAAGCTGTATCTAACCGCGCCCAATCAACGGCATTTTTGTCGCCATAATCGTCATAAACTGCACATTGGCCTCCAACGGTAAGTCGGCCATTTGCATCACCGCATCAGCCGCCAAACCGACATCCATCATTGGTGGCAACGCTGCGTCGGGATCAACCGCCAACGCCCGCGCATTCAACTGATCCAGCAATTCGGTCTGCGCGTTACCAATATCGATCTGCCCGCAGGCAATATCAAAGGCGCGCCCATCAAGGCTGAGCGTTTTGGTCAGCCCCGTGATGGCATGTTTGGTGCTGGTGTATCCCACCGATCCGGGGCGCGGCGCATGAGCCGAGACGGAGCCATTATTGATGATCCGGCCGCCTTGTGGGGTCTGCCCCCGCATCTGCTTGAATGCAAATCGCGCCGCCAAAAACATCCCCGTCAGGTTTAAATCCACAACGTCGCGCCATTCCTGCACGCTGATCTCGTCGATCAAGCCCGCAGGCCCAAAGCTGCCCGCGTTGTTAAACAACACATCAATGCGTCCCGTGGCCTTGGCAAAGGAATTAAACGCCTCACTCAACGCAGTCTCATCCGTCACGTCAGCTGGAAAAACAAATGCGCCGTCATGCCCCGCTGCGACAGTCTCTAGCGCGCTGCGGCGACGCGCGATCAGCCCCACTTGCCAACCGGCCTTTAGAAAAACTTCGGCGGTGGCGGCTCCAATACCGGAGCTGGCCCCCGTAATGACAATCGTTTTGCTCATTGCTCATCTCCCTCAAGTGTCAGTGGCACCGGCTGGACCTGCAAATCGTCAACCATCAAGGGGCCGGTTGGTCGTGCCAACCGATTGCGTGTCACCCAGAATAGCCGTTTTTCTGCCCGTGTAATGGCCACATAAGCCAGTCGTTTCCACAGCTGCTGTCCGGCCTCAACACGGCCCATGCGGGCGGCCACAGCCAAGTCGGGAGCGAAAACCTGAACATTCTCCCATTGCGAGCCTTGGGCTTTGTGAATCGTCACCGCTGAACCATGTAAAAACGCCGCCCCCATACGGGCGGCAAAAGGAATAAACGGCTCTTCTTCATCGGGCATTTCGATTTTAATAATCGAGGCCGCAGACACCTGTGGCTCCACCGCGCCCAACACATGAATGCGCGAAAATCCGGCTTTGCGCCCAGCCCCGAGATAGATCACCTGAGCCCCCTTGATCAGCCCGCGTGCCTCAAGATCAATGCGTTTCTTTCGGTGCTTGAGCGGTAGTTCAATCCCATCGCAAATCAACGGCTCACCCGCCAGCAACTCATCGGCAGGCGCACCATAGGAATTGCGAAACGCCTGTATCAGCCGCACCCGTGTTTTGTTCATCCACACCAAAACGGGCGAGCGCGCCATCATGTCTGCCTCGACCCGCTGGGCCCAAACCACGCGATCATCCTTTTGTGCGGCTTCTTGAATCATCCTTTCAAAGTCCTGAAACTGCAGGTTCTCGTCGCTTAACGCATGGGCCAAATCAAGGATCGGGTTGTCCGCATCCTGTCGGTGAATACGGTGCAGCTCCAACTTATATTTGCCTGAAAAGCTGTCAAAAACCATCTCGCCGGATTGCCCGACGGGGGCTAACTGGGCTGGATCACCAAACAACACCAATGTCGGGAAAATCTCTTTTAAATCGCCCAGCTGCTTTTCGTCCAGCATCGAGCTTTCGTCAACGAACCCGATGTCCATCGGTTCGTCCCGCCGCTTCCAACCGATGATAAAATCCGAGCCCCGCAGGCCCGCCGCCGCCAGGGCACCGGGGATTGATTTGTTACTCGCGAAAAACGACGCGGCGCGGTCCAATGCGGCATCGGTCAGCCCTTCGATTTCGGGCTTCTCGCCACGCCCTGCCAACCATTCGGCGATTTTTTCATATTCGGGATCATAGAGTGGCGTATACAAGATGCGGTGGATTGTGGTTGCGGGCACTCCGTGGTTGCGCAGCACGCTGGCCGCTTTGTTTGTCGGAGCTAGGATCGCTAATGTGCGCTTATCCTTGCGTCGCTTGGCCTCGTAATCGCCTGAAACGATGTCAACGCCAGCCTCTTCCAGCGCCTCATAGAGCCGCGCCAAAAGCAATGTTTTGCCTGATCCGGCTTTGCCCACCACGGCCAAAACGTGGTCTTTGCCGTCCGTTTGTGGGGTCAAGACGGAGTTGTCCAGATCAACGCCAGCACCCTGCAACACTTCGGTTATGCGGTCATAGGCTTCGGCCTGATCTTCGGAGAATGTTACTGTGGGTGCTGCCATGCGGTGACCCTATAGGCGGGGTGTGAATATGGCCAGTAGAGATGCGGCGGAATTGCACGCAAATCACAGCGGAAACGACGATGAAAACATTTCCACTATTCCGGAATAGTGGTTCTATTTTCGGCGCAAATTTAAGCCCCCAACAACACAGCAGTTAGGGGCCTAAAACCGTCAAATATTGTAGCTTTTCAGGTCCCCGCGTCCAACGCATCCTCAAGCGTGCGCAGACCCGTTGTTGGGGCTTGAACCAGCACGGCCATATTGCCTGGCTTGTGCTCGTTGTTCCACATTTTCATGTGGGCCGCCGGAATTTCATCCCATGGAAAAACCTCGGACATGCTTGGGTCCAACCGCCGTTCGATCATCAACAGGTTCGCAGCAGCAGCTTGCTTAAGGTGAGCAAAATGCGACCCTTGAACCCGCTTTTGATGCATCCACAAATATCGTGCATCCATCGTCAGATTATACCCTGTCGTGCCTGCACAGATCACCACCATACCGCCTTTTTTGACAACAAACACCGAGACAGGAAACGTAGCCTCGCCGGGGTGTTCAAACACCATATCCACATTCACACCTTTGCCGGTGATGTCCCAGATCGCTTTGCCGAACTTGCGCACTTCGCCGAACCAGTCCTTGTATTCAGGCGTGTTCACTGTCGGCATCTGGCCCCAGCAATTAAAATCCTTGCGGTTGATCACCCCTTTGGCACCCAACCCCATGACAAAATCGCGCTTGTCCTCGTTGGAAATGACGCCAATTGCGTTGCCGCCCGCCGTGTTGATCAATTGAATAGCAAATGATCCCAACCCGCCAGACGCGCCCCAGACCAGAACGTTTTGCCCTGGCTTAAGCTCATGCGGGTGGTGACCAAACAACATCCGGTAGGCGGTGGCCAGCGTCAGCGTGTAACAGGCGCTCTGCTCCCATGTCAGGTGCTTTGGGCGTGGCATCAGCTGCTGCGCCTGAACCCGTGTGAACTGTGCAAAAGATCCGTCTGGGGTCTCGTATCCCCAAATCCGTTGCGAAGGCGAAAACATCGGGTCACCGCCGTTGCATTCCTCGTCATCGCCATCGTCCTGGTTGCAATGGATCACCACTTCATCGCCGACTTTCCAGCGCGTCACTTTATCACCCACGGCCCAGATGATCCCTGAGGCGTCCGATCCCGCAACGTGGAATTCAGCACCATGCACATTGAACGGTGAAATAGGCGTGCCAAGTGCAGCCCAAACCCCGTTGTAATTCACCCCGGCCGCCATCACCAGAACCAACACTTCGTGGCTGTCGATCGTTGGGGTTTCTACCACTTCCTGAAGCATCGCCTTGTCGGGATCACCGTGACGCTCCTGCCGGATTGCCCACGCATACATTTGTTTTGGCACATATCCCAGCGGCGGGATTTCCCCGATGTTATACAAATCCTTTTCAGGTGCATCATAAGGGGCGATGTCAGGGTGGGTATCAACAGTCATAAGAGCCTCCATGGAAAAATGCCGCGGTGCAGAATCAGCACAGGTGTTACTAGTGAAGTATGAGTGCTGGCGCAATATTGCAATTCAAAAAGGGGGTGTTTTTGTAATTATCTAACGTTACGAATTGCTAGCGCTTAATGATCCACCCGCGAGATGCGCGATTGAATTGGCGTAGAATTCCAAAGCGGCCTGCTCTTTGGCACTCGCCAAATAAGTGTCGTTCTCTTTAATCACCATATGGCGCAAGAATAAAATCCTCAGGCCAATCTCGGCTGCATATTCCAGACTATCGCGCGGCACATGAATATGCGCCCCATTTTCCTGCATCCGGTTCGCAAGCCCCGTAACCGCTGCGGCTACCTGGCCCTGATCCATTGGCCCCTCTGCTGCCAACATCACCGCAGCCACCAGTGGCACCGGCAACACAGGCACAACATCGCGCACCCGCTGTATCACCTTTTCGGCGACGCATTCGGTCACATTGTCGGGGCAGGTTTTCACGAACTCCCGCAGACTAACCGGATCGCCAAAACTGACCGACGCATAGCCAAACCGGTGATACCGCCCTGTCAGTTTGAATTTGATTTGTCGACCAATGAACCCCAACATTTTCAGCAAGCTAAAGCGGAATTTGCGCTCCCCCTTCTCACCAGCGGAAATCAAAATTCGGTCTTCCATCACGCGATCATAATTCAGCGCGACAGGCACCAACACCACGTCTCGGGGCCCCTCAGGATCAAAATCTGACACCACATAATTCAGCAACCCCAGCTTTGGCGCGTGCACAGTGCCATCCAGGCTTAACCCGCCTTCGGGGAACACCGCTTGCGTCACGCCGCCCGCCGTTGCCAGCTGGACGTAGCGCGCCAACACACGCCGATACAAAGGGTTGCGCGATTGGCGGCGAATAAAATACGCACCCATGGCGCGGATCAGATGCTTTAGCGGCCAGACCTGCGCCCATTCGCCCACCGCGTAGGACAGGGCAGAGCGTTCGGCGGCCAGATATGTGACCAGCACATAATCCATATTGGAGCGATGATTCATCACGAAAATCACCGTGGCCTCGGGATCAATCGCTTCGATTGCGGCCTCGTCAAAATGGCCAAGGCGCACGCGGTATAACGTCTGGCTCAACCACTTCGAGGCACGGGTCGCAAAACCAAAATAGATCGACGCACTGAAGGACGGCACGATTTCGCGCGCATAGCGGCGCGCCGTTTCGAAGGCGACGTTTTCCGGCACATCTTCGGTGCGGGCGTGTTCGGCAATCGCTTCGGCCACTTTGGGATCATACAGCACCCGCTGGATCATATCGTGACGCCGCGCCAGTTTGAACGGCTCAATCGGGCGCTCTAGCTTGGTGTTGACCTGTGCGACAACCTTTTGCATGCGGCGTCGAAAGAACCAACGCACGGAAGGCACCAGCACCCGATCCAGCGCCGCAAAGGCTGCAAATCCGATGATCAGTAACAATAGCCATAATGGAAGTTCAACAATACGCCCCATCACAACAACCTTTCAGGAATGTAGCCGTAGGTCTAGGGGGCAGTTATTTAAGGAAATTCAATTTTTTCACCCTGACCCTTGATCGAATCCAGACAATATCGCAATGTTCAGTATCTCTGGGAAAGGGAATTAAATAAAAAAGAGGGAACGGTTATGACACCATTTAAATATTTATCCTCCGCGCTGCTTGCGCTTGCGTTGCTATTTACCAGTGTTTCTACAGTCTCCGCCTTGGATCGCCGCGTTCGTATTGTGAACAACACCGGCTTTACGATTGTGCGGTTTTACGGCTCCAACAAAGGCTCGGATTCGTGGGAAGAAGACATCCTCGATCAGGACGTTCTACGCAGCGGCAGCTCCGTAAACATCAATTTCAACGATAACTCTGGTTATTGCAAATTCGACTTCAAAGCCGTGTTCGATGATGGTGACGTGTTGATAAAGAAAAATATCAACATCTGCGAAATCGGGACGTTCACCTATAATTAGGCACAACGCATCTCGTGAAACAACCAAATGAGACGGCAATTTAGGTTGCCGCCTCATTGACGGTTGGCGCACTGACGGCACTCAGCACCCCGCTCGCCACGCAATATTATTGTTCCAATTTTAACCCTTGCGCAATATTCTTACTTTTGCGAAAACACGGCAGCGCATCACTGAACAAGGCCGCCGCCCTCATGACCCCATCCAGCAAACCCCAGCCCCAAACACGCCCTTGGTTGTTTCGTACCTATGCGGGCCATTCCACAGCCGCCGCCTCCAACGCGCTTTATCGTGACAACCTTGCCAAAGGCCAAACCGGTCTGTCCGTTGCTTTCGATCTGCCGACCCAAACCGGATATGATTCTGATCACACGCTGGCCAAAGGCGAAGTCGGCAAGGTCGGCGTTCCGATCAACCACCTAGGCGATATGCGCGCCCTGTTTGCCGATATCCCGCTTGAACAGATGAACACCTCGATGACCATCAACGCCACCGCCCCGTGGCTGCTGGCGCTGTATATTGCCGCCGCCGACGAACAAGGGGCCAACATTGCCGCTCTGCAAGGCACCGTGCAAAACGACATCATCAAAGAGTATCTGTCACGCGGCACCTATATCTGTGCGCCTGCACCCTCGTTGCGGATGATCACCGACATCGCGGCCTACACCCGCCAGCACCTGCCCAAATGGAACCCGATGAATGTGTGCTCTTATCATCTGCAAGAGGCTGGCGCGACACCGGAAGAGGAACTCGCCTTCGCGCTCGCCACTGCCACCGCCGTGTTAGACGACCTAAAGGACAAAGTGCCGCCTGAGCACTTTCCAGCCATGGTCGGACGGATCTCGTTCTTTGTGAATGCGGGCATCCGTTTTGTTACAGAACTGAGCAAAATGCGTGCTTTTGTCGAATTATGGGACGAAATCACCACGGAGCGCTACGGCATAACCGACCCTAAATTCCGCCGTTTTCGCTATGGGGTGCAGGTCAACTCGCTGGGCCTGACCGAACAGCAGCCAGAAAATAACGTCTACCGCATTCTGATTGAAATGCTCGCCGTCACCCTGTCCAAAAACGCCCGCGCCCGCGCCGTGCAACTGCCGGCCTGGAACGAGGCTTTGGGCCTGCCGCGCCCTTGGGATCAGCAATGGTCACTGCGGATGCAACAGATATTGGCCTATGAAACGGACCTCCTGGAGTTTGACGACCTGTTCGATGGCAATCCGGCCATTACCCGCAAGGTTGATGAACTGAAATCCGGTGCCCACGCTGAACTGGCCCAGATTGATGGCATGGGCGGGGCCGTGGCCGCGATTGATTATATGAAATCACGGCTGGTAGACTCCAACGCCGCCCGCATCGCCAAGATTGAAACGGGCGAGACCACCGTTGTCGGTGTGAACCGCTGGGTTGAAGCCGAAGAAAGCCCGCTCACCTCTGGCGATGGCTCGATTATGGTGTCAGATCCTGAGGCCGAAGCGGACCAGATCATGCGCCTGAACGCGTGGCGCGAGGACCGCGATGATGCCGCCGTGAAAACCGCACTGGATAATTTACGCAGCGCCGCCCTGTCGGGTGAAAACATCATGCCCGCCTCGATTGCAGCCGCCCGTGCTGGGGCGACCACTGGTGAATGGGGGGCGATGGTGCGCAATGCTTTTGGGCAATACCGTGCACCGACGGGGGTCACGCCGAACCCGTCCAACCGCACCGAAGGGCTGGATGAAATCCGTGCCAAGGTTGACGCGGCCTCGGACACTCTGGGGCGGCGTATGAAAATATTGGTGGGTAAACCGGGACTGGACGGCCATTCCAACGGGGCCGAACAAATCGCCACCCGTGCCCGCGATTGCGGCATGGAGATCAGCTATGACGGCATCCGCCTGACCCCCGCCGAGATCGTCGCCAGCGCCAAAGTTGAGGACCCGCATGTGATTGGCCTGTCAATCCTGTCCGGTAGCCACATCCCGTTGGTCAACGAATTGCTGGCCCTGATGAAAGACGAAAACCTGACCCATATTCCGGTGGTTGTCGGTGGCATCATCCCCGAGGATGACGCCCATACCTTGCATGATATGGGCGTCGCGCGGGTCTATACTCCGAAAGATTTTGAACTGAACAAAATCATGGACGACATCGTCACATTGGTCGCGCCGTCCTAGTCTTCCGTTCAGAACACAAAGTCTGTGGCAGACAAGGTCGACGCGTTGAAATTCAACAACGTGATGTCATCGCCCCCGTAGGCAATCACGGTGTCAGAACCGGATTGGGTAATTGTCAGATCACTAAACCTGATGTTGCCACCGATAAACGTGATCTCATCAACCCCGGCTTCGAAATCAGTGATCACGTCGTGGCCGTTGATTTCCCGAATGAAATCGTTTGGATCAAAATTGCCGTTGCCTCCAAACCCGCCAAAACCACCAAAACCGCCCGAACCTGTCGAGCGAATATAATCGGGTGATTCAAAAATGAATTGATCCGCGCCACCACCACCGGTCATGGTGTCGTCACCCGTGCCGCCAGTCAGACGATCGCCCCCGCCATCCGCGATCAAAACATCATTTCCTGCATCGCCGTTCAGAAAGTTGTTGCTGTTGTACCCACGGTCACCAGCCGCAAGGTCGATGACCTCCAAGCGGTCATTCCCTTCGCCGCCATATAGCACATCGGTGCCAGCACCAGCATATAGACTGTCATTGCCCTCGCCACCGAGCAGCGTGTCATCGCCAGAGCCGCCGCGCAGGACATCGGCCCCGTCGTCACCCAGCAAAGTATCATTGCCGTCGCCGCCAGAAAGCCCGTCATTGCCGTCGCCACCCCTCAGGAAATCGCGCCCCACACCGCCTTGCATGCTGTCGTGGTCCGCGCCCCCCGAGAGGTAATCGTCGCCATCCCCGCCGACCATAAGATCATTGCCGTCTTCGCCATATAACCGGTCATTGCCCGCTTCCCCAAACAGTCGGTCATTGCCAGATCCGCCGTATAGGTAATCAATGCCATCCCCCCCAAAAAGCATGTCGATCGAGTTCTCTCCAAAAAGCCGGTCGTTGCCCGCACCCCCCACAAGCGTGTCGCGACCATCACCGCCATACAGCCAGTCGTTGTCAGCACCGCCATCAAGATAGTCATTGCCAAAACCGCCAAACAGGCGATCGTGGCCGGAGCCGCCATATAGCCTGTCGTTGCCATAGCCCAGGACGTAATAGGATGTGCTATCGCCATAAAGGGTGTCATTGCCGCTTCCGCCCCACAGCTTGTCATCCCCAGTGCCACCAAAAAGGCTATCGTTATCGGCACCGCCAAAAAGTCTGTCATTGCCGCTGTCACCGTAAAGCCGATCAGCCCCCAGACCGCCCGTCAGCAAGTCATTTCCACCGCCGCCACTAGCGTAATCATCCCCTTCATAGGCAAAAATGTTGTCGTCGCTTGCCCCGCCGAAAATAAAGTTTCCTTGGTAGGTCCCATAATAATTTGCCATGTTCATCGCTCCATATGCTGTATCGATTTCCACTAAAAAATCTCACGCTAATTTCAACAGAGCATAGGGAGCGCTCAGCGGAGCCGACAAGTATGGAATACCTGACCAACTATCGAAAACGACGGTATATACCTTATTCTTATGGGTATTTGGAAGGGTCACGGCCTAACGCTCGGCCCACCAAGTGCCTAAACCGGCAGGGCAGTAGTCTTGAATACCGTGCGCAACGCAAATGACGATTGCATCTGTGCCACTCCGGGCAGCCGCGCCAAATAGCGTCGGTGAATGCGGGCAAAATCTTCGGTGTCTTGCGCGACCACTTTCAGCAGATAGTCCGCCGAACCCGCCATCAAGTGGCACTCCAGAACGTCCGGTACTTTGGCCACTTGGCGCTCAAACGCATCCAACAATTCGTCAGCTTGCCCCGACAGGGTGATTTCGACAAATATCGTCGAGGGACAACCCAGTTTACGCGGGTCCAGCAGCGCCACGTAATCCTTTATATAGCCGTCAGTTTCCAACCGTTGCACCCTGCGATGACAGGCCGAAGGCGACAGATTGATTTTATCCGACAGGTCTGCATTCGACATTCGCCCGCGCTTTTGCAGCGCTTCAAGGATGCGGCGATCTATACTGTCTAATTCCTGTAATGCGCTCATTTCTTCGAACCTTTTCGCATATTTGTGAACTTACTTGCGTATTTAGCGCTACCATCACCCGTTCTTTTCAAAGCAATTGCGTGGCTGGGTCAATAGGTTCATCCCATAGGCAGGGAGGAAATGCCATGATTATCGGATGTCCAAAAGAGATTAAACCACAAGAATTCCGCGTTGGAATGACGCCAAATGCTGCTGGCGAAGCCGTCGCACGCGGCCATAAAGTTGTGATCGAAACCCTAGGCGGGATCGGCGCAGGCTTTACTGATGAAGACTATGTCGCCCATGGGGCAGAAATCCTTGGCACAGCCGCCGAGGTTTTCAAAACCGCAGACATGATCGTCAAGGTTAAAGAGCCGCAAGCCGGTGAGCGCAAAATGCTGCGTGAAGGGCAGTTGCTGTTCACCTACCTGCACCTTGCACCCGATCCTGACCAAACCCACGACCTGATCAACAGCGGTTGTACCGCGATTGCCTATGAAACCGTGACGGACGCCAGTGGTGGTCTGCCCCTGCTGGCCCCGATGTCCGAAGTTGCCGGTCGTCTGGCTCCGCAAGTGGGCGCATGGACCCTGCAAAAAGCCAATGGCGGACGCGGTGTTTTGATGGGCGGCGTACCCGGTGTTGGACCTGCCCGTGTTGTGGTGATTGGTGGAGGCGTCGTTGGCACGCATGCGGCCCGCGTGGCGGCAGGAATGGGCGCGGATGTGACCGTGCTGGATCGCTACCTGCCACGTTTGCGCTATCTGGATGATGTGTTTGGCCGTGACTTCAAAACCAGCTACGCGTCCGCTGGCAACACCATCGAATTGGTGCGCGAAGCCGATATGGTTATCGGCGCTGTGCTGGTCCCCGGTGCTGCTGCACCAAAACTGATCAGCCGTGCGCAACTGTCCGAGATGAAACCCGGTGCAGCCCTTGTGGATGTGGCAATTGACCAAGGCGGATGTTTCGAGACATCACACGCTACCACCCACCAAGACCCTATTTATGAGATTGACGGCATCATGCACTACTGTGTTGCCAACATGCCGGGTGCCGTTGCCCGCACCTCTACAATCGCGCTTGGCAATGCCACCATGCCATTCATGCTGGCGCTGGCTGATAAAGGCTGGAAGCAAGCCTGCATAGATGATCCGCATCTGGCCAATGGGTTGAATGTGCATGCCGGACAGCTGACCTATGAGGCCGTCGGCACAGCACTTGGAATTGATGTGGTTCCGACCGCAAGTTTCTTGAAATAGACGCCGGAAAGACGGGGCTGCTGCGTGCAATCCAAATAGTCCACTCATTTGGAGCACTATTGCGATGCTGTCCCGTCTTCCCTCTACTGGCTGTGACGGGTTTTGTCCCTGCCAGCCTTTGGCATTCTGAATGGTGGTTTACCTGATCGACTAAGCCAAGTTGACCATCCGTTTTGGCGAGTTTGACCGGTTTTATATCTGGACCGGTTGGTTGGCGTTTTGATCTTTATCCCGCTTACCGTGATATCGACGGATTGTTTGTACGCGTCATGGGCCGAACGGGGAAAACTGCAGCGCTGGACTTATGCCGTCGCGGTACTGAGCTTGATCCACTAGGCAGCTTTGTACAAATGGGGCGGTTTTTGCCAGCCCTGATGCATTTCGGGCCGCTGATCGCCTTGAGCGCCCATCGACCTTGGTATTGGTACACCCGGCCAAGGCATAGGCAGCCACTGGCCCAGTAGTCGCACAAAAAAAGGGCCCGCCAGAACGACGAGCCCTTAAACTTCGGCATAGGTTTACTATTTTTTCAACGAAGCCGCGATTTCTTTCAACAGGTCCAGCTCACTTGGGCCCGGATCAGCGGCAGGCGCAGCTGCTTCTTCGGCTTTTTTGGTTTTATTCACGGCACGAACCAACATAAAGACCACAAAGGCGATGACGATAAAGTTGATGATCGCCATGATAAAGCGGCCATAAGCAAACACCGCGGCACCGGCTTCTTCGGCCTCGGCCATTGTCGCATATTCGCCTTCACCCAACAGCGCATACATACCCGAGAAATCAACCCCGCCCATGAACAGACTGATAATCGGGTTGATCAGATCAGCGACCAATGAGCCGACAATCGCGGTAAACGCGGCTCCGATGATGATACCAACAGCCATGTCCATGACGTTGCCCTTGGCGATGAAATCTTTAAACTCTTTAAGCATAGTGTTGTCCCCTATGTAACTTTGTTACCTTCCAGTACCGGACCAGTATTGGCCCAATAGTTTCCCATTGCGCGTGGGTGCACAGCCACTAGCATGTTTTCGAACGCTTTGTTAATCTTTTTATCTCGCGAACAAAGCCTATATCAAATGGACTGTGGAAACGGAGAACGCCCAATGAGTCATCTTACCGATTACGATATCACCAAACGCTGGCCACCAAAACAAGCCTCGGCCATTCAGTATTACGGCTTGCCGACCCCGAACGGGGTCAAGGTCTCGATTATGCTCGAAGAACTGGGCCTGCCATATGATTCCCATTTGGTGTCCTTTGCCGATGGGGATCAGTTCACGCCAGAATTTCTGTCCCTAAACCCGAACAATAAAATTCCGGCGATCATTGATCCGGATGGACCAGATGGCAAACCGTTGCCCATGTTTGAGTCAGGTGCAATCCTGATTTATCTGGCCGAGAAAACTGGCAAGCTGCTGCCCAAAGACGCCGTTGGGCGCTATGAAGTCCTCCAATGGCTGATGTTCCAGATGGGCGGCATTGGGCCAATGTTTGGACAGGTTGGATTTTTTGTCAAATTTGCTGGCAAAGATATCGAAGACCCCCGCCCTGCACAGCGTTACATTGACGAGAGTGCGCGCCTATTAGAGGTGCTGGATGCGCGGTTGGAGGGGCGTGACTGGGTGTGTGGTGAGTATTCGATCGCAGATATTGCGATTGCACCGTGGATCCGCACGATGCACATGATGCATGAATCCTATGAGGCTGGCGACCTGGCTGACTGGAATGATCTGAAAAACGTACCGGCCTATCTGGAACGGTTCCTTGCGCGCCCCGCTGTGCAAGCCGGTTTGAAACAACCTGCGACCAGTTAGCCCAACCAACCGCTCATCAAACCTGACGGCTTTCTTCGCTATAACGAAGATTGCCCGTCAGGGAATGATAAGCGCGCCGTTACCTATTGCGTATCATGTCAGCGGCTTTTTCCGCGATCATAATGGTGGGCGCATTTGTATTGCCGCCCACCAGACGTGGCATCACCGAGGCATCTACCACCCGTAGGCCCGACACCCCGTGCACCCTCAACTCAGGGTCTACCACCGCCAGATCATCACGCCCCATCCGGCAAGTGCCGACGGGGTGGTAAATGGTGTCGGCGCGGGCCCTGACATCCGCCTCAAGCTCTGCGTCCGTATCCTCATGTGGATACAATCGCTTGCCACGCCACGGCGTCATTGGAGCTGCCTTTAGCAATTCATCCATGACCCGCGCCCCCTGCATCAGGCAGTGCAAATCCGCCGGATCAGACAGGAACGCCGGATCAATCTTTGGTGCTGTGCTGGCCTGACCATCCCTTAACCCGACAGTGCCACGCGACTTTGGCCGCAGTACACAGACATGGCAGCTGAACCCGTGCGAGGTGCGGATTTTTCGCATGTGATCATCGACAATACCGATCACGAAATGCAGTTGCAGATCAGGTCGCGTCAGCGTTGGGTCGGATCGAATAAACGCACCGCCCTCGGCAAAGGGCGTCGTGAACATGCCCTCGCCGGTTTTTCGCCATTTCAACCCAGCCCTTGCAAATTGAGCCAACCCGATTGGATTTATCCCGACAACATCGCGGCGTTTGGATTCATAGGAAATAATGTAGTCCAGATGGTCCTGCAAGTTTTTGCCAACACCGGGCAATTCGCACACCACATCAATGTCGTGCGCCTGCAATTCATCCGCCGCGCCGATCCCCGACAGCATCAAAACCTGCGGCGTCCCAAACGCGCCCGCCGACAGGATCACCTCGCGCCTCGCCCGCGCAACATGCTCCTGGCCCTTGCGCTTGTAGGCCACACCAACGGCGCGCGTCCCCTCCATAACCACACGCGAAACCTCGGCCCGTGTGATCACCGTCAGATTTTTGCGCCCTCGCACCGGAAACAGATAGGCCGCTGCCGCCGAACAACGTTCGCCCTTGTTTGCCCCATCGGAAAACTGTGTCACCTGATACAGCCCAGCGCCTTCTTGGTGCGCGCCGTTAAAATCGCCATTGCGTCGGATTTGCAGCGTCTCGGCAGCCTCTGTAAACGCCGTCGAAATACCCCGCGGCGCATTCTGGTCTGCAACCTGTAGTGGCCCCTCTGCCCCATGCAATTCATCTGCGCCCCGCGCATTGCCCTCGGCGCGCTTGAAATACGGCAGCACCTCGTCCCACGACCAACCGTCGCAACCCAGATCGGCCCACTCATCGTAATCCTGCCTGTGGCCGCGCAAATACAACATCGCATTGATGGCGCTAGATCCACCCAAAGCCCGTCCGCGCGGCTGAAAACCACGCCGATTGTTCAGGCCCGCTTGCGGCACCGTGCGTAGTGCCCAATTGTTCAACTTCGGTCGCCCCGAGACCATCGCCGCCACCAACGCTGGCGCACGGATCAGCAAGCTTTTGCCGCCGCCGCCTGCCTCTACCAAACAGACGGAAATATTGGCGTCCTCGGACAGGCGCGCCGCTAAAACACAGCCCGCCGACCCGCCGCCAACAATCACATAATCATAGCTCATTTGGCCCCCGTTTCGGGTAAGCCTAGCCCAGTTCACCTGTTAAAACATAGCGCAAAATCTGCACCACTTGGGCAGGCTCCTCGGCCACGGCCAAAGCCGCTGCATCAACCTCTTTGAGCGCGTGCTGGTGGTCGGCCCCATGCAGCACAATCAGCGATTTTCCCAGCGCTGCGGCATAGCCCGCATCAAACGCCGCGTTCCATTGCTTGTATTTATCGCCAAAGCGCACCACCACCACATCAGCGCCTTCAATGCCCTTGCGGGTACGAATAGCGTTCAGTTTTGCGCCCTTGTTATCGTGCCAAAACTTGTCTGCTTCGGCCCCCATAATGGAAACCCCGCAATCATCCGATGCGCCGTGATCGGTGACAGGAGACGTGAAACTCACATCCAAATCCTCAGCGCCTTTGACAATCACGTCGCGCCAGTCTGTGTGTATTTCGCCTGACAAATATACTTTCAGTGTCATTGCTTTATCCTCTCAACTCGCCGCCCGTCGCTGTGGCGACTTTGGCAATAATTTTCTCGGACACGGCTTCGATGTCCTTTTCGGTCAGCGTTTGATCAACCGGCTGCAATCGCACCGATATTGCCAATGATTTTTTGCCCTCGCCCAATGAGCCACCGATGAATTCATCAAACACGCGTACAGATTCAATCAGCGCTTTGTCCGCACCGGATGCGGCATTGACCAACGTTAATGCCTCAACCTGCGCGTCCACAACAAAGGCAAAGTCCCGCTCTACCGCTTGTAAATCACGTAGCGCCAACGCCGGACGTGTAGCCAATTTATTGCGCGGGAAGGGTGGCTGCTCGACAAATATCGTAAAGCCGACGGCAGGGCCTTTAACGTCCATCGCTGTCAGGATTTTGGGGTGGATTTCGCCGAATACAGCCATCACTTTCTTTGGTCCAAGACAAATCATACCCGAACGCCCTGGGTGCCAACAATCAGGCGCACCGCGCAGAATTTGCGCCTTTGCGGGCGCGCCAACGGCACTCAACACCGCCTCGGCATCGGCCTTGGCGTCATATAGATCGACACTGCGGCATTCGCCATGCACATCCTTAGGTCCGGTTTGGCCGATCAGGATACCGGTGGCCAGCAAATGCTGTTCATTCGGCTCGCCGCCATGAAAGGCAGGGCCAACCTCAAACAAAGCCATGTCCATGAAACCGCGCGCCTGATTGCGGGCTGCGGCCTGCAACAGACCGGGCAGAAGGTGGGGGCGCATGTGGCTCATTTCCGATGAAATCGGGTTGTCCAGCATGGTGGCGTCCGTGCCGCCGCCAAACAGTTCCGCGCTGGCCTGATCGATAAACGAATATGTAACACACTCGTTATACCCAAGCGCCGCAATCGTGCGCCGCGCCATATTTTCGCGTTGCTGCATAGGTGTCAAAATTGCACGTGGCACGCCGACTTGGGCACGCGCCATTGGCTGGCCTTCCAACTTGGTCAGGGACGCCATCCGTGCCACTTCTTCAACCAGATCAGCCGAGCCCTGAACGTCGGGACGCCAGCTCGGCACACTGGCCATATCTTTTGCATCCAGCACAAAACCAAGGGCTGTCAGCGTTTCGCGCTGCACC
>Ga0209345_10000108_pt1 | contig 118840 bp, 118 predicted proteins | sample Cruoilmetagenom7_FD_187294 | JGI IMG/M metagenome (GOLD analysis project Ga0209345, IMG submission 187294) | Oil polluted marine microbial communities from Coal Oil Point, Santa Barbara, California, USA - Sample 7 (SPAdes) (version 2) | ecosystem: Environmental > Aquatic > Marine > Oil seeps ... | reverse complement strand
TGACAACGAGAATATCTGGCTGATGCTGCGTCGGTGCAATTTACGCGTAACCCACAAGGTATTGCATCGGCTTTAAATAAAATACGTGAAGTGACAGATGGTTCTAATATAAATAATGCTTATGCGGAAGAAATGAGTCATATGTGTTTCGCTCAGGCGTTTACAATGAGAATGACCCAGTGGCTTGCAACACATCCCCCATTGATGGATCGTATAAAGTGTATTGATCCGAGTTATGTGGGACGAATTAAAGCCAGAAAGTTTAATCAAAGTGTTAATAATCAGGCAGGCTCCAGGGTAAATAATTATGGTGAAGATTTAAGGGGGGCGTCGCCAGGTGCTGTGATGGGGTTTTCGGCAGGTGTTGAGCCTGTGCCAATTACTCCACACGCATTTGCCGAAACGGCAGGTAAAATTGATCAATCACATCTTGATTTTGCAGCAAAAATTCATCAGTCGTTTAGTGATGAATTGATGATGGCGGTTCATCAGCTTGAGACGGCCAGGGTTTTAGTGCTGAATCTAATTCTGGTAAAAATGAATATTGAAACAGGATTGAATTTTTTAAAAGATAAGCTGAATAAAAATGAAATGGAAGAGCTGCTTAAGTTTAAAGAAGAGATAAGTCGGCTAGAAAGTTTCAAACGTTTACCTCTGTTTGAAATGCTATTGCCAACACTTAAGCAGATGGAAGAGGGTGAAAGCTCTGAGTATTTAAAATTATGTGAGAATTTTATTAAGAGTGATAACCGTTACACATTGTTTGAATTTATTTTACTGAGATTGTTAAAGCAAAGTTTATCTCCGTTAACTGGATATGATGTGAAAATAAAATACCACTCATTTAAGTCGGTGAATAAAGAGTTACAGGTTCTATTTTCAGTAATGGCTCATAGTAGTCAGGGCAGTGCTGATGTGCGTAAAAAATCGTATGATAAAGTCGCGCATGGTTTTCCTATGAATATTTCAGGTAATTCACTGAAACTGCTTGAAATTAAAGAGATAACTCTACATAAAATATCCAGAGCTTTAGAGTGTTTGGCTCAAATTTCTCCGCAACTTAAAAAAACGGTGTTGGAAGCCGCAGCAGATATTGCTATGCATGATCACGAGATCAAATATACAGAAGCAGAATTGCTTCGTGCAATAGCGAGTACTTTAGATTGCCCGTTACCTCCATTATTGCCTCAGGCAATAAATTAAGTGAAATAATTATTGCCGTAGCTGTAGCAGTATCTTCAGCAGCATGACTCCATACGTAATTAAATACCGTTAGTCTCATACATTGTGAGCATGCTCACAGCTTGTAGCTCTATAACTATTAAATATGCTTGAATCTTCGATAATTAAGATGTAGTCATTAGCTCTATCGTTGCATATGGTGTTGATGAATCAAAAATACGTTAAAAAAGGGGTGTAACCATGCAAGTTGCTCAATATGTATTAATTGTAGCCACTTTTTTTGTATTAGTGCTGGCTTATGCTATAGGTAGCCTCTAATTTTGGTATAATAATTTTTCCATGTAATTACCAAGATAGAGTAGATGAATCGAAAGTTCTCGGTCGCACCCATGCTGGACTGGACAGACCGTCATGAGCGCTATTTTTTGCGCCTTATCACCCAGAGTTCTCTTTTATATACTGAGATGGTCACCACCGGTGCAATAATCCATGGTGATCGCTCACGACATCTTGACTATAATCAGGAAGAACATCCTGTTGCAATACAGCTTGGTGGGAGTACCCCGGCAGACTTAGTGCTTTGTTGTAAAATAGCTGAAGATTATGGCTATGATGAAATTAACTTAAATGTAGGTTGTCCGAGTAACCGGGTGCAATCGGGTATGTTTGGTGCATGCTTAATGGCAAAGCCTGAACTGGTCGCTGAATGTGTATCTGCAATGCAGAATGCAGTGAAAATTCCGGTTACAGTTAAACATCGAATTGGAATAGATGAAAATGATTCCGTTGAAGAATTATTTACTTTTGTAGAGGCTGTTGCTGAAACAGACTGTAAAACATTTATTGTGCATGCAAGAAAAGCCTGGCTAAATGGCCTGAGTCCTAAACAAAATAGAGATATCCCCCCTCTACGATATGATGTTGTTCATGAATTAAAGCAAACGATGTCACAGCTAGAAATAATAATTAATGGTGGTATATGTGATCTGGAAACAGCGACGGAACAGTTGAAAAGTGTGGATGGAGTAATGATGGGGCGAGAGGCATATCACAACCCTTACATACTGGCGGAAGTAGATCAGCGTTTTTATAATTCAGACAAAAAAATATTAACAAGATTTGAGATTATTGAGGCGCTATACCCTTACATAGAAAAAGAATTAGCTAAGGGAACACGTCTTCACTCAATAAGTCGGCATATACTAGGCTTATTTAATGGCTTGCCAGGGGCAAAAAAATGGCGTCGATACATCAGTGAAAATGCACCACCAGCAACCGCGGGTATTGATGTTATTAAACAGGGATTAAAATTAATAGGAAAAGTTTGAGGTAATTATCAGTCGCGGATAGTGAATGGTTTGCGGCGGCTTTTATTATTTTATACTGTAAAATGACACGTAAAATAATACACATCGACATGGATGCTTTTTTTGCCTCAGTGGAGCAACGTGACTCTCCTGAACTTAGAGGGATGCCTGTTGTTGTGGGTGGTAAACCAGATAGCCGCGGTGTTGTGGCAACCTGTAGTTATGAAGCCAGAAAGTTCGGTATACATTCGGCAATGCCATCTTCTCGTGCTTATCAATTGTGCCCCCAGGCAATTTTTGTACCTCCTCGATTCGATGCTTATAAAGAAGCATCTCAGGCAATTCATGATGTGTTTGAAAAGTACACTGATCTTATCGAGCCCCTGTCACTAGACGAAGCTTATTTAGATGTGAGTCATAGCAGCCTGCTGGATGGTTCGGCAACTTTAATAGCGGAAGAAATTCGTTCAAATATATTCAGTGAAATTCAGTTAACCGCATCCGCAGGTGTTTCGTATAATAAATTTCTGGCTAAGATTGCCTCTGACCAAAATAAACCGAATGGACAGTTTGTAATTAAGCCCGGTGATGCGGAGCTGTTTTTAAATAAACTGCCAATAGGTCGTTTCTATGGTGTAGGCAAAGTGACTGAGAGCAAAATGCATGCATCGGGTATTAAAACAGGTGGAGATTTAAAAAATAAAGATATGTTGTCGCTACAAAAAATTGTGGGGAATGCTGCAGAGTATTATTATGATATAGCCAGAGGAATAGATAGCCGGCCCGTTACCAAACATCGAGAGCGTAAATCACTTGGTGCTGAGACAACCTTTCAGCAAGATATATCAGATATAAATATAATGTTAGAGCAGTTATTCGGTGTGTTGGATGAGGTGCTAAGTAGCTTGATAGAAAGAGAGTTAATGGCATATACATTAACGATTAAGGTGAAATATGCTGACTTTAAACAGGTGACTAGAAGCTATACAAGTGACACGGTGTTATCTGTGAAAAATAAAGCACAAGAGCTGATACCCGTATTGCTGAAAAAGACAGAGGTTAGTACAAAGAGTGTTCGCTTGTTAGGCTTGTCTTTTTCAAGCCTTGTCAGTTGTGAAGATTACACGGATGGTGGTCAGATGTCGTTGTTTTAAGGGTTGTAGAACTGAATGTTTGAGTGTTTTCTTTTAAGTTGGAAGTAGATATATAGATGTTCTGTACTTTATTAGGCAGAAAGCTATACAATTACAGAATTAATAATTATGTGATTTTATATGAAAAACTAGAATTACATTTTGTGGTTTTTAAAAAATGAGGATAGAGCAATGAATCCAGACGTAATTTTAGATCAAGTCACAGAAATATCAATTACATACGGTCCAAAACTGATAGCTGCTATTGCGGTGTTGATTGTTGGTGTCTGGTTAATAAAAGTGGTGGTAAATGGTTTTGGGGCGGCGATGGAAAAAGGCGGAACCGATCCTACGCTTAAGCCCTTTTTAAAAGGTATTGTTGCAACACTTTTAAAGGTCATGTTAGTTATTAGCGTACTAGGTATGCTTGGTATTGAGATGACATCATTTATTGCTATTCTAGGCGCTGCTGGCCTGGCTGTAGGCTTGGCCCTTTCCGGCACGTTACAGAATTTTGCCGGGGGCGTGATGATACTTATTTTCAAGCCCTTTAAAGCCGGTGATGTGATTGATGCACAGGGATATGTCGGTTCTGTATCTGAGGTACAGATTTTTAACACCATTTTGAAAACGCCAGATAATAAAACAATAATTATTCCTAATGGTGGCTTATCAACATCTTCAATGGTTAACTTTTCCACTGAAGACAGAAGAAGGGTTGATTGGACAATTGGCGTAGGATATGGCGATGATCTAGATAAGGCAAAGCATGTTATTAAGAAGTTATGTGATGATGACTCAAGAATATTAAAAGATCCTGAGGTTTTTATTGCAGTTTCAGAACTGGCCGATAGTTCGGTTAACTTCACAGTTAGAGCATGGGTGAATTCGGCTGATTATTGGGGTGTGTTTTTTGCAATGAATGAGAATATTTATAACACCTTTAATAGTGAAGGGTTGAATATTCCATTTCCTCAAATGGATGTCCATCTTCATAAAGACGCATAATAAATATATATAAAATCAGTAAGGCGCCAATATCTAACTTGTTAGTTTAATGTTGGCGCTATTTTGTTAGTGTTGATTGTTATGTTTACAAATAAACCCACCAGCTAATATTGAAGTTTACATCTGGTGAGGCCTCAATTTTAATGTCTTCGGCAACAGAAAAATCGAGCTTATGCTTTTTGTTTATGGTGTAGCTGCCGCCAAATGTTAGCTGTATGACATGGCTTAAAAACTCCAGATCTGAATCATAAAAAGCGCTGTGGATATCAAATTGAGCTTTTAGTTCAATGTCTTTCCAGGGCTGAAATTTAATGCCGGCATTGCCGAACACGGCCCAGTTATTTTGCGTATTATTTAATATTGAGCTGTCACTCATAAAAAGCAGGCCGGCCTGTCCGTATACCCAGCGAGTGTTTGAAAGCCTGTAATCTGTTGATGCCCATATGGCAAGATCGGTACCACCGCTACCAGTGAGTTTGTCTTCGTTACCCGTAGGTAATTTTAGGCTTAGCCAGTAACTGAGAGCCGCCTGTTCTGATTGCTGGGCTTGCCAGGCTAACTGAATTGATATATCACCTAATGAGTTTTGTTTGCTGTTTATGCTTACAAGGGGGGTGTTGTTTTGGCTGGCATTAATGCTAATTTGGTCGTGCGGAAAGTCAGGCCCTATTCCATCAGGCAGGCTAAGTGCCTGGTGGTAATTTTCTATGGCAGAATCAAGAAAGCCTGCACTGTGCACTATATAGGGCAGTTGTACTCTGAGCATCCAATTTTCCTGAAAAGCATAATCATATAAAAAATTAACATGCCAGGTCTCGACATCAATAAATAGCTCTTCATTGTTACTGGTTTGGGAATTTATGGTATTACTTACATTGAAAGAGCTAATCCAGCGAGACTGGTTGTTTTGCAGGAGATGTGCTGAGCTAGCTAGTGGTAACCCATAGATGATTGAGAAAGGGCTTTCATTTCGGGTTAAAAAAGGCTCTGGATGTTCAGCAAAAACAGTACTGCTAAATATGAATAAAATAGCTAACCCTATAGCTCTTTTGCTTTGCAGTGAAGTTTGAAACATTATAAGCCCAATTATTTTGTTATATCGAATATTTAAGTATCGTCGAAAATACGTATTATTTTTTATAATTAAAAAAAAACCCGCTGATTTTATAACCAGCAGGTTTTTTTGAGCAATACATAAGCAGGGGGGTTATTTTAAGCCTGTGTAGTATGCTGCAAGGTTATCCATGTCTGCATCAGACAGTGGCTTAGCCATGGCATTCATAGTAGGGTCTTTACGAGTGCCTGATTTGAATGCCTTCATCTGCTTAACCATATAAGCGGATTTTTGGCCTTTAAGGTTTGGGTATGTTGGTTGCTTGCTAATGCCGTCTATACCATGACATGCGCCACAGCTTGCTGCTTTTATTTTGCCTTTAGCCGCATCGCCAGCAGCCATAGCTGAAGTAGCTGATACCGCTAATACAGATGCAGCTAGCAGAGTTAATACTTGCTTTTTCATTGTTGATCTCTCCAGGGCGTGTAAACACACGATTATTAATTTAGCACCAGAATTTTCGCAGAGCGCAGGCCTAATGTAAATTAAGATTTACTTATATTTCACATGGCAGAGCTTATAATGTGAAATAGTTTTGTTAATTCAGTAAGTTGAGGGTGTGACTCATTGCAAAACATAGTCTAATTATGGAGTTTAAATCTTAAATTAATCTTAAATTAAGAGGTAATTAAGGCTGAATCCTGATGAGAGGCACATAAATATGCACCTATAATTTGATGAAATTCGCTGGTTTAAGCGTGAAATGCAGTGAATGACTACAGTTAGCAGCGACTATTTGCACAATAGTTGACTGAATCAGCCTTAATTCAGCTGAAAAACATGTCAGTATCGGGTAAAGTGTGCGACTTATTGAAACTTGGCATCTATTTACGCTATAAGCGAGGAATTAACATGGCTGATTTTAAAATAGCACCTTCTATCCTATCTGCCGACTTTGCACGTTTAGGCGAAGAAGTCGATAACGTTCTTAAATCAGGTGCGGATATCGTGCACTTTGATGTAATGGACAACCATTATGTTCCTAACCTGACTATTGGGCCCCTGGTTTGTGATGCATTACGTAAACATGGTGTTACAGCAGAGATTGACGTTCACTTGATGGTGAAGCCTGTTGATCGCATTATTCCTGATTTTGCTGAAGCAGGTGCAAGCTATATTACTTTCCATCCGGAAGGTTCAGAGCACATTGACCGTACGTTACAGATGATTCGTGAACTGGGTTGCAAGTCTGGTTTAGTTTTTAACCCAGCAACGCCATTAGATTGTTTAAAGCATGTAATGGATAAAGTAGACGTGATTTTACTAATGTCGGTTAACCCCGGTTTTGGTGGTCAGTCATTTATCCCTGAAACGTTAAATAAACTACGTGAAGCGCGTAAATTAATTGATGATTCAGGTTACGATATTCGTCTGGAAATTGATGGCGGCGTAAAAGTAGATAACATCCGTGAAATTGCAGAAGCCGGTGCAGATATGTTTGTTGCAGGCTCTGCTATCTTCGGCGCTAAGAATGATGCTGATGCAAATGTATATGACACTGTTGTTGGCAAAATGCGTGATGAGTTAGCGAAAGCATAAAACTCTTTTTAGTCGGTCGGGTTATATTGAGTGTAACCCGACATGTTGCAAATGTATGACTAGAAAAGCACCACTAGATTTATCTCTCCAGGATTTAAGAATGATGCAAAAACCTAAAATGGTACTTATTGATGTTGATGGTACTTTAGTAGATAGTGTGCCTGATTTGGCATATTGTGTTGATGAAATGATGAAGCAGCTAGGTATGCCAGAACACGGTGAAACCAAGGTGCGTAATTGGGTTGGTAATGGCGTAGAGCGTTTAACTCGCCGAGCATTAATCGGTAAGTTAGATGGTGAGCCTGATGAAGCTTTATTTGAAAAAGCCTACCCGATTTTTTTAGATTTATATGATAAGAATGTATGTGAGCGCAGTTGTCTGTATGACGGTGTGCGTGAGGCGTTAGACTTCTTAAAATCAACTGATGTTAAAATTGGCTGTGTGACCAATAAAAATGCACAGTTTACTTTACCAATTTTAGAAAAATTGGGAATTAAAGATGATTTTGAGATTATCGTGTGTGGTGATACATTAACAAAGAAAAAACCAGACCCATTACCCTTGCTGCATTCGGCTGAGCAATTAGGAGCTAAACCGGAAGAATCGTTAATGTTAGGTGATTCAATGTCCGATGTGAAAGCCGCACGTGCTGCGGGATTTAATATTATTTGTATGTCATATGGTTATAATCACGGTGAAGATATTCGTGATTACAATCCGGATGCAGTCGTTGATTCAATGGATGATATTAAAACATTAATTGATTGGGACTGATTAAGAGCTTCCCTCTATTGAAAAGAGGGAAGTAATAACCAACCTCAATTTTTAAATTGAGGGCTATAAAGAAAAAAGATGAAATTTTTCAGACAAATAAAAGTTTATTTATATAACGATTGGCGATGGTAATACTCGACACCGTAAATCTGTATAAAAATAAACTGTCTGGAAAATAATCATGACATCTGAAGAATTCGAAAAACTTAAAAGCAAAAACTATACACATATCCCGTTAGTGCATGAAGTGCTGGCTGATCTAGATACCCCCTTAAGCGCCTACCTTAAATTAGCCAACGCACCTTATACCTATTTGTTTGAGTCTGTTCAGGGTGGAGAAAAATGGGGGCGTTATTCAATCATCGGTTTACCTTGTGTAAAACGCATAAAGATATTCGGTAAAAAAATCATAATCGAAAATGGTTATGAAAGCTCGGAAACATTACAGGTTGATGACCCACTGGCATGGATAGAAGAATATCAACAGTCATTTAATGTCGCAGAAATTGATGGTTTGCCCAAGTTTACTGGGGGGCTGGTTGGGTACTTTGGTTACGAAACTATACGTTATATTGAGCCTAAATTAGCCGATGTAGAAAAAACTGATGCATTAAAAACTCCAGATGTTTTATTGATGGTATCTGAAGAGGTTGTGGTTTTTGATAACTTAAGTGGCAAGCTCTATTTTATTGTCTTAGTTAATCCAGACGAGAATGATGCGTACGATAAAGGTCAACAAAGGTTACAGGCATTGGAAAGGCAGCTTCATCAAACGGTGCCTACTTATCGTCCTTCATCTAAAAGTGTGCAGGTAAAAGAAGAAGATTTTGTTTCAGGCTTTACTGAGCAGGGCTATAAACAGGCTGTAGCTAAGGCCAAACAATATATCGTTGATGGTGATGTGATGCAGGTGGTTTTATCTCAGCGTATGAGTATTCCGTTTAGTGCCGAGCCGTTAGATTTGTATCGTTCACTGCGCAGTTTAAATCCGTCACCGTATATGTATTTTTTAAATTTAGACGATCATCATGTAGTGGGTTCATCACCTGAGATATTAGTGCGCCTTGAAGATAATGAAGTAACGGTTAGGCCTATTGCGGGTACGCGCCCCAGAGGCGCTAATGAAGCAGAAGATATTGCTTTAGAAAAAGACTTACTTGCAGATCCAAAAGAGCTGGCTGAACATTTAATGTTGATTGATTTAGGGCGTAATGATGCGGGACGAGTGAGTGAAATTGGTACGGTAGAGCTAACCGATAAAATGATTGTTGAACGATACTCCCATGTTATGCACATTGTTTCAAATGTTACTGGAAAACTAAAAGATAAGCTATCTGCGATGGATGTTCTACGCGCAACTTTCCCTGCAGGTACGGTAAGTGGGGCTCCAAAAATTCGTGCAATGGAAATTATTGATGAGCTTGAGCCGGTGAAACGCGGCATTTACTCTGGAGCAGTAGGCTACCTTTCATGGAATGGGAATATGGATACAGCAATTGCTATACGTACTGCTGTTATCAAAAATAAAACATTACACATTCAGGCAGGTGCGGGTATTGTTTATGATTCTGTGCCAGATAACGAATGGGCAGAAACGATGAATAAGGGGCGTGCTGTTTTTCGCGCAGTTGCGATGGCCGAGGCCGGTCTGGATGGGTCACACAGGTAATTGATATGATGTTAATGATTGATAACTATGATTCATTTACCTATAACCTTGTGCAGTATTTGGGCGAGTTAGGCGCAGATGTTCTGGTCCATAGAAATGATCAGGTCACGCTTGAAGAAATTGAAGAATTAAATCCAAAACGCATTATGATTTCACCTGGTCCCTGTACTCCCAATGAGGCTGGTGTGTCTATGCGGGTTATAGAGAAATTTGCAGGTAAGCTACCAATTTTAGGCGTATGTTTGGGACACCAGAGTATTGGACAGGTATTTGGTGGAAAAATTATTCATGCAAAAGAAATAATGCACGGCAAAACATCTATGATTCATCATAATAATCACGGTGTATTTCGTGGTTTGAAGAACCCATACATAGCAACCCGATATCATTCCCTGGTAATTGAAAAAGAAAGCCTGCCAGGCTGTCTTGAAATAACAGCCTGGACTGAAAATGAAGATGGTAGCATGGATGAAATTATGGGTGTGCGACATAAAGAGTTTGATATAGAAGGAGTCCAATTTCACCCTGAATCTATATTGACCGAGCATGGACATGATTTATTGAAGAATTTCTTAGACATGTAGCTATAGTGTTTCGGTGTTACAGAGAAAATAGAGTTAAATAAACTATCTGAAATTTAAATACCTCATAACTAATACAGGGTGTAAAAAAAGAATGACTAACAAACCTCAGTGTCTCTGTGGCAAATAAAGGTACGACTATGGATATGCAATCAGCAATAAAGGCTGTAACTGAAAATAAAGACTTAAGTCGTGATGAAATGACCCGGGTGATGAATTTGATTATGACCGGTCAGGCAACTGATTCACAAATTGGTGGTTTTTTAATTGGTTTGCGTATGAAGGGTGAGACCATAGACGAGGTTGCAGCAGCAGCATCAGTTATGCGTGAACTTTCAACTAAAGTTGTGGTGCCTAATGAGTACCTGGTTGATACCTGTGGAACAGGTGGTGATTCTTCAGGTAGTTTTAATATATCTACGGCCTCTGTATTTGTTACCGCAGCGGCAGGTGCACATGTTGCCAAACATGGTAACCGTTCTGTTTCGAGTAAATCGGGAAGTGCGGATGTGCTGGAAACAGCGGGTGTTAATTTAAATATAACACCTGAGCAGGTCGCTGATTGCATTAAAGATGTTGGGGCGGGCTTCTTGTTTGCGATTAAACACCACGGTGCAATGAAGCATGCTATAGGCCCAAGAAAGGAAATGGCAGTGCGTACAGTTTTTAATGTGCTTGGTCCGCTAACCAATCCTGCTTCTGCGCCCAACCAGGTGATAGGTGTATTTAGTAAAGACTGGGTTGAGCCGCTTGCACAGGTTTTAAAGCAACTAGGTAGCCGTCATGTCATGATTGTGCATGCTGATGATGGCATGGATGAAATTAGTATTGGCAGCGCAACTTCTGTGGCTGAATTAAAAAATGGTGAGATTACAGCTTATACTATTCAGCCAGAAGACTTTGCAATGCAAAGGGCTGACCTGGCTGAGATCAAAGCCAAAGACTCTGATGATAGTTTAAAAATAATAAAATCAGTGTTTGAAAACAAAGCAGGCCCGGCTAAGGATATTGTTTGTTTGAATGCTGGGGCGGCTATATACGTTTCTGGTCTGACTGATTCATTAGCGGCGGGCATAGAAAAGGCTAAATCAGTTATTGCTGATGGCAAAGCTAAAGAAAAATTTGAAGCACTGATTGAATACAGCAATAAATTTTAAATGTAATTAAATAAAAACTATGAATAAAACACCAAATATACTACAAAAAATACTGCAGCGTAAAGTTGAAGAAATAACTGCAGCTGCAGCAAAAGAATCATTGGTTGATTTAAGTAAACGAGCAGAAGGTGCATTACCAGTACGTGGTTTTATTCAAGCGATAGAAAATAAAATCGCGGCAAACCAGGCTGCAGTAATTGCCGAAATAAAAAAAGCTTCTCCCAGTAAAGGTGTGATGAGAGAAAACTTTAATCCGGCTGAAATTGCAAAAAGTTATGAAAAAGGCGGAGCGGCCTGCTTGTCGGTTTTAACTGATCGAGATTTTTTTCAGGGTGCTCCAGAGTTTTTACTGCAGGCAAGGGAATCTACTAATCTTCCAGTAATTCGTAAAGATTTTATTATAGACCCTTATCAGGTGTATGAAGCTCGTGCGATGAATGCGGATTGTATTTTACTGATTGTATCAGCATTAGGTGATGCTACATTAAATGAGCTATTGGCTTTGGCGCATCATTTACAAATGGATGTTTTAATGGAAGTGCATGACAGGGATGAAATGGAAAGAGCCATTCAATCAGGTGCAAAACTAATAGGTGTAAATAATCGTAACTTACGTACCTTTGATGTGAGTCTACAAACCACATTAGGTATGCTAGATATGTTGCCAGAAGATCGTATTTTAGTGACTGAGAGTGGTATTCATGCGCCAGCAGATGTTAAGTTAATGCGCGAAAATAATGTGAATAGTTTTCTGGTGGGTGAGGCCTTTATGCGGGCAGATGAGCCAGGTGAGAAGCTTTCAGAGTTGTTTGCGTGATTGTATGAGGTGAGCCGCTGATGGCCGTCATATAGTAGTCACTTTTTGTAGATGAAAGCGATTTCTAAAGCAGCCATACAGCGCTATTTTTTAATCATCTGATTCTGATTCTTTTTCTGCCATATGCAGAGCAATATGATCTTCATCGTGGACAACAATAGTTTTGCCGTGAGCTGAAATGAGTCTATCTTCTTCGAGCTCTTTTAATACACGGCCAGCCATTTCACGAGAGCAGCCAACAATTTTTGCAATATCCTGACGAGTGATTTTAATTTGCATACCATCAGGGTGTGTCATGGCGTCAGGTTGCTGGCTAAGTTCCAGTAGTGTTCTGGCAATGCGTCCAGATACATCAAGGAAAATAAGATCACGTACCTTTTGGCTAGTTCTAATTAAACGGTCAAATATCTGGCCAGATAATAAAAATAGTATTTCCGGGTCTTCTTTTACCAGTTTTCTAAATTGTGTATATGATATTTCGGCTATTTCACAGGCCGATTTGGCAACGATCTTAGCGCTTCGTTCTAAATCATCCTTAAATAGCCCGGCTTCACCAAAAAAATCACCGCTATTGAGGTAAGCCAGAATGATTTCGGCGCCATCATCGTTTTCTGCGAGTACGCTAATAGAGCCCTTAATGATATAGTAGAGGCTGTGTGGTTTATCGCCTTCGTGAATGATGTTCTTTTTAGCCGGGTAGGTTTTACGATGGCAGTGATTTAGAAGTAAATCCAGCGAAGGGTTAGAATTGTCGACTTTTGGTAGCAGGCTCATAGTTTCCGTATCATTATTTAATGGAGCAGGTAAAGTATAGACGATTATAACAAGTGCCCATATAGTTATTCTGTAGATTAACTCAAAATATAAAATATAGATCAAGTTTTTTAGGTGAAATGTATGAAAGCCAGAGTAAAATGGTTAGATAATATGTCATTTGTGGGTGAATCTGGCAGCGGACACTCTATAGTGATGGACGGCGCACCCGATTCGGGCGGTAGAAACCTGGCAGCAAGGCCTATGGAAATGGTGCTTATAGGTATGGGGGGCTGTACCGCTTTTGATGTTGTTATGATATTACAGAAGGCGCGTCAGCCAATAAGTGACTGCATAGTGGAATTAAGCGCAGAGCGGGCAGATGAAATACCGAAGGTTTTTACAAAAATCCATGCTCATTATATAGTGAAAGGCAGAGGATTAAGTGAAAAACAGGTCGAAAAGGCGGTTAATTTAACGGCTGAAAAGTATTGTTCAGTGTCTATTATGCTGGCGGCTACTGCAGAAGTTACACACGACTTTGAAATAATCGAAGATTAAATTTTTTGTGAATAGTTAGATAAATATAAATGGTAAATAATATAACGCAGGAAACGTTTAATAGCCTGCAAGAGCATTACTACGATGCCTGGTTTCGTTTTCATCCAGAAATGGCGGTACATGTTGGTGTAACCGGATATGAGGAACGCCTTACTCCATTCAGCGATGAGGACATCGGGGCGTTAATATCGTTAAATCAGAAAGTGATCTTTTCTTTAGATGAGTTAACAGTGTCTGAACTTACAGATAACCAGAGACTGGACTATAGTATTTTATACAATGCAGCCAGTATTGAGCTTCACGAGTTACTTGAGCGTGATTGGCGTTATTTAATGCCTCAAAAATATTTGCCACTAGAAGCAATACATCAATTATTAAATCGTCCGGTAGAAAATCTTCATCAGGCTTTAAAGCATCGTCTGCAGGCTGTACCGGAATATCTACGTTCAGCAAAAAACTACTTATCACAGCAGCCTGAAACTATTCCTGAAAATTGGGTTGAAGATGCTGTTGCGGGTGCTCGTGCGGGAGCTATTTATTTTCGTGATCTGGCTCGAGACCCCGAAATTGTTCATAAATTTAAAAATCCATCACGCTTACAACCGGTGTTTGATGATGCTGCACATGCAATGGAAGATTATGAAAAATTTCTGCGAAAAAATATTCAACAGCAAGCTAAAGGTACATTTTCCTGTGGTGAAAATCATTTTAATACGTTATTAGATAGCTGGCATTGCCTGGATATTGATGCGCAGCAATTATATAAGTTTGGTGAGGATTTGTTTAAGCAGACTCAGCGGGAACTAGAAGACGTTTGTAAGCAATTGCCTGGCTCGGACGATGTAGAAGAACAGTTGGCAAATATTCGTTATCAACACCCTGATGATAAAGATGGTGAATTGATGAATGCTTACCGTAGTCGTATGAAGGCAGCCTACAATTTTGTGCTAGAGCAGGGGTTGGTTACAGTACCTGATACGCAGACATTAAAAGTTGTTGATACTCCCGTTTTTTTACGTCATGAAATTCCTTTTGCGGCGTATGACGAACCATCTTATGAAGACCCAGAACAAAAAGGTTACTATTATGTAACGCCAGTACGTTCTGAGGGGCATTTATTAGAGCATAACTGGACATCTATAGACCTTACCTGTGTTCACGAGGCATTCCCCGGGCATCACCTGCAGTTTGTAACGGCTAACCAAAACCCTCTTAATAGTTTGCCTCGATTGTTGAACTCCTCTGCGACATTGTATGAGGGTTGGGCTTTTTATTGTGAAGACTTGATGCAAGAGCAGGGTTTTTTAGATAAACCTGAACACCATTTTATGATGTTACGTGACAGGTTATGGAGAGCATTACGTGTAATGCTAGATGTGGATTTGCATACCCGAAATCTGGATATAGACGCAGCGGCTCAACGCATGTGCGATGAACTTGGCTTTTCAATTGACCAGGCTAAAGCCGACTTAAGCTGGTACTCTTATTCGCCTACTGTGCCAATGGGATATGCCGTGGGCTGGGCCTTAATAAAGGCCTTAAGAGAGGAAGAATCTAAGAAAGATGATTTTAATCTAAGGGGATTTCATGATCGATTGTTGTCGGTAGGATCTTGTGCTTTACCTTTAGTGATTAAATGCGAGTTTGGTGATCAGGCATGGAAAGATGTGCATGGAAGGGTATTTAATGATGCTTAAAAAAATACAGTCATTTTTTGAGAAAAATTTTATTGCAGATAACACTATTGCTTCGCCAATTGAGCATCAGTTAAATCTGGCCGCTGCGGCATTGATGATTGAAATGGTGTTTCAGGATGATCATATAGATCAACAGGAAGTTGCAGAAGTAAAAAAACTTCTGACGATGCAGCTTGATGTGTCAGCGGCTGATGTGGAAAGTCTCTATGCACTAGCAGAAGAAGAAAAACATTCGGCGACAGATTATCATCAGTTTACTCAGTTGATAACCAAGCATTATTCTCAGGAACAAAAAATTAAATTAGTTGAGTCGCTTTGGCGGGTAGCATTTGCCGATAATAAGCTGGATAAATATGAAGAGCATATGGTGCGTAGAATTAGTGATTTGATTCATGTATCGCACAAAGATTTTATTAAAGCCCGGCATCGTGTTGAAAATTAGTCAGGGTGCTCAGGGGCTCTTTTTTAGGGCTCCACGAGAGGATGTGTGTGTACCACGATAAATCGCAGACATAAAAAAACCTCCGTCGAATTATCTTCGGGGAGGTTATTTTTCATCGCTGGGGGTGAGGTGTTCTTTAGCGCAGAATAGACTGCTTAGTATCACGATTTGCATCCCAGGCTTCATGTACCTGATTCATGGCATTTTTAATGTGATTTTCTGTGATTTGAACAGTATCGCCGTTGTCATCAATAATCATACCGCCTTTAAAGCCGGTTTGTGTGATGGCATATGCGTACTTACCGCACTCAGTTTTTTTTGCTGTGTTAGACATAGGTCTTTCCTTAAAAGTAATAAATTCTGCATTTCTAACCACCCTGTCTTGTTATATTTTTATCGGGTGGTTACAGATATAGAATTGATCAAGACTAGAATTTACTCCATCTATCTCAATCACGGCGCGATTATATAGTAAGTTTATGCTGCAATAAAACCCCTAAAGAAGGTTATTTGCGAATTAAATTTACTTATTTACAAAGAATGTGATCTAATTAGGTTTTTATCATGGTAAGTTATTGATCTTGTTGAGTATTGTGGGTCTTCTTTAAATGTCATTAAAATGTAATAAATGAAAGAAAAATTCAAAATTCAGTCGAGAAAAATCCAGTTTGAAGGGTTTGATGGAAGCCAGTTGGCTGGTAGTTTCGATTTTCCACAAGAAATTTTCCCGATAAAGTACGTTATAGTGAGTCATTGCTTTACCTGCACTAAGCAAACCTTAACAACGGCACGCTTAAGTCGAGGACTGGCGCAGGCTGGATATGGCGTATTGCGATTTGATTTTACCGGGCTGGGAGATAGTGAAGGGGTTTTTGAAGATACTAATTTTCGCAGTATGGTGAAAGATATAGAGTGTGCTGCAAATTGGTTAACGGCACATTATGAACCCGCTAGCCTGCTTATTGGGCACAGCATGGGGGGCACGGCCAGCCTGGCTGCATCTCAAAATGCATGTGGCTCGCTTTCCCGTATACAAAAAATTGTTACCCTGGCCTCTCCAGCCTATCCTGACCACGTGTTACATCATTTCGGTTCAGCTATGGATAAATTGCAGCGAGGAGAAAATGCACAAATTATGGTAGCTGGGCAGGCGTTTCCGGTTAAGCCTGGTTTTGTTGAGGATGTGCAGTCTTACGATATGGATGCACAAATGCAAGGCTGTAACGTACCTATCACGGCCATCAGGGCTGGCAAGGATAATTTAATAGGACCACAGGCTGCAGAGCAGATAATGAAATTTACAGAGGCTGAAAGCCAGTTACGTGAAGTTGTGGGAGCAGATCATTTATTTAGTGATCGAAACCATGCGGCAATTTTACTGTCATATGTTCTGGATGAGATTGATTAATATTTACCATTCGTTGATACGAGTTTCAGGACATTGAAATGCTAAAAGTAAAAACATTTTTTGATGAGCAAACCTCAACCCTTACGCATCTGGTCTTTGATTCAGCCAGTAAAGATGCCGTGGTTTTTGATCCGGTTCTGGATTTGGATACCCGAAGCTGGCGTATTTATAAAAAAAGTTTAAAAACATTAGATGATTTTATTGAGGAGCAGCAACTTAAAATACATTTTGTTTTAGATACACATATTCATGCGGATCATTTAAGTGGTATGCAGTACTTAAAAAATAAGTATAAGGCGCCATTAGTTATAAATGCAGCGATTACTGTGGTGCAGGAAACATTTAAAGAAGTATTTAACCTGGGTGATGATTTTGATACAAAAGGTAATGACTTTGATGTTCTGGTAAAAGATGGAGACCAGCTAAGTGCTGGAACCATTAAAATTAATGTTTTGCACACGCCTGGACACACTCCTGCATGTACTACCTATAAAATTGAGGATAACTTATTTACGGGAGACGCGTTATTTGTGCCAGGTATAGGAACGGGAAGATGTGATTTCCCTAAAGGTAGCGCCAAAGATCTATATCACTCAGTAACTCAAAAGCTTTATACCCTGGCAGATGAAACGAAAGTTTTTCCAGGGCATGACTACCCCGGTGAGAGAGCCTTACAAATATTTACCACCATCGGTGAAAGTAAAATAGCCAATGTGGATTTGCCTGAAAATCGTAGTGAAGCGGAGTATATAAAATTTATGGAAAATAGAGATAGTAAATTACCATTACCCAAGTTGATTTATCAGAGTGTACAGGTAAATTTAATTGCAGGTCAGTTACCTGGTAAAGAGTCTAATGGGAGACACTATTTTAAAATTCCAATTTATAGTGACTGATTGACAGGTTAAAAAATGAGTGGGTGTTATTCTTTGCCAAAGAGACACAGAGTTTTGTGCTTTGTTTTGAGATGTAAATTAATATTCTTTTCGTGAGTTATTAGCAAGCCATTTTTCGAAGCTTTTATTGGAGTCTTCATGAGTGTTATGTTTTATCGAAATACTGCGCTGTGAATAGGGTTTAGCTAGTTCATCATAAATAAACTGATCATCAAAGCCAGCTTGTGCAGCATCTGCAGAAGTAGCAGCAAAGACAATTTTAGGTATGCGTGCCCAATAGATAGCTGACATACACATGGGGCAAGGTTCACAGCTGCTATAAAGAGTGCAATCCGTGAGCTGATAGTCATTGATTGTTTTGCAAGCGTTACGAATAGCTATAATTTCGGCATGAGCGGATGGGTCGCAGTTTTTTGTTACCTGGTTATGGCCTTTGCCAATTACCTGCCCATCTTTAACTATAACGGCACCGAATGGACCACCTTGTTGTGTGGCAGATTGAACTGCAAGATCTATAGCCTGTTGAAGAAAAAAATCATCTTGTTGTTTTTTTTGAGGCATTGTATTTATGTAATAATAAATTTCTGTTCAAACTTGACCACATCTAGAGCCTTTTTAATGTATTCAGAGCAGTTTATAAGGTTAATGCGTTGTTCTTTGAAGTGCTCATCTAATAATAACAACATGCCAAGTGCCGCTGAGTCCATATAGTCTGTGTGGGTAAGGTCAACGGAAACGGTAAAGTTTTTATTTGGCTCAACGTCTTTGTAGGCATTTCTGAATTCTTTATTAATAGCGAAGTTAAACTCACCATTGATAGTAATTACCAGTGTGTTGTTGGAGCTGTTGAGTTGTTGGGTTACAGACATTGTTTAAGCTCTCTAGTGTTGAGTGTTTGAAGTGTCACTTTGGGTGCAGGTTGCAAACAGGGTTTCAACATCAACACTATCATAATTGTATTGTGAGTTACAAAACTCACAATCAACCTGTATTTTTCCCTGCTCTGAAATAATATCGCGAGCTTCACTTAAACCTAATGAAATAATCATTTTTCCTATGCGCTCATTTGAGCAGCTACAGCGGAAGCTGAGGGGGGATGGCTCAAATAGACGAATATCGTCTTCATGGAATAATCGATGAAGTATTTCTTTGGTTGTTAACGTTAAAAGCTCTTCATTGCTTAATGTGTTGCCCAGAGCTTCGGCATGCTCCCAGTCGTTATGTTCATCTTCAAGATTACTTAGTCTGTCTTTATTGGTTTCGGGTAATTCTTGCAACAGAAAACCGGTGCAGTTATTTTTATTTGCAGCTAGCCAGAGTCGTGTATTTAGTTGCTCTGAGTGTTTAAAATAATTTTCGATGGCATCCTGAATATGTTCACCCTCCAGGGCAATGATCCCCTGATAAGGCTCTCCTGAAGGTGGTTCGATGGTGATAACCATTTGTCCATTACCAAAAATCTTTTTAAGGTCATGTTCTGGAACGTCATCATTCCAGCGAGCAAGTCCGCGTAAAGTGCCTTCAGATGTTGCTTGCACAACGAGTAAATGTAATGGGCCGTCGCCACGTATTTGTAATATTAATGAGCCTTCATACTTTATGGTTGCAGATAATAATGCGCAGGCGGCGAAAGCTTCACCTAAAATGCACTGTACATTCTCGGGGTAATCATAGCGCTCAAGCACTGCTTTCCAGGTGGCGTGCAGGTGCACCATTTCACCCCGTACGCGGGTGTTTTCAATAATAAAGCGATGAAGTAGGTCGTTATCAGGCATAGGTGCGTTTACTTTAAATCAATAGGTTTTTTGCCACAGAGGCTCAGGATTCACACAGAAGCAATATATCGATAGGGTGGATCAAAAAGTGCGAATTCACCAAACTGCATGAATGTTGGGGCCTCTCCGTTTGATCCGCCCTACCAATTTTTTATGTGAATATTGTATGTATCTCCGTGACAATATTTTAAATATTACTTTAGCTTATTTTTAAGCATAGTGTTTACCTGTGCAGGGTTTGCTTTGCCCTGAGATAACTTCATGACCTGGCCGACAAAGTATCCAAACAACTTATCTTTACCTGAGAGGTACTGCTCAAGCTGGTTAGGGCTGTTTGCAATGACTTCGTCGATAATCGCTTCAATTGCAGAGTCATCGGTGATTTGTTTCAGGCCTTTCTTTTCAATAACTGTATCTGCATCACCTTCACCATTCCACATGCCATTAAATACGTCTTTGGCAATTTTTCCTGAGATGGTGTTGTCTTCAATACGCTTTAACATACCAGCTAAATGCGCAGCTGATACCGGGCAATTAGTGATGCTTAAGTCCTCTTTATTTAAGCGTGCAGATACATCACCTATCATCCAGTTAGCCGCTAATTTCGCATCTACTGATTCGCTAATAACGGCTTCAAAAAAATCAGCCAGATCTCGAGAAGCGGTTAATATACCTGCATCATATTCGCTAAGACTTAACTCGCTAACAAAGCGCGCAGCCTTCTCTGCAGGTAGCTCTGGTAGTGTTTTGCGAACCTCTTCCAGATACGCGTCATCGAGTACTACGGGTAATAAATCTGGATCTGGGAAATAGCGATAGTCATTAGCTTCTTCCTTTGATCGCATCGAGCGGGTTTCATGCTTGTCTGCATCATAAAGCCTGGTTTCCTGGACAACATCACCACCGTCCTCAATAACATCAATTTGTCGTTCAACTTCAAGGTTGATTGCGCGCTCAACAAAGCGGAAAGAGTTAATGTTTTTTAGTTCTGCACGAGTACCATACTCTTTTTGACCTTTTGGACGAACAGAGACATTCGCATCGCAACGGAAAGACCCTTCGGCCATATTGCCATCACAAATTTCTAAATATTGCACTAGAGAGTGAATTTTTCTCATGTAAGCAACTGCTTCTTTAGCTGAGCGCATGTCGGGTTCTGAAACAATTTCCAGTAAAGGTGTACCTGCACGATTTAAATCAATGCCAGTCATACCGTGATAATCTTCATGCAAAGATTTACCAGCATCTTCTTCTAAGTGGGCACGCGTAATACCAATGGTCTTTTTAATGCCGTCTTCGAGTTCAATATCAATGCTACCTTCACCAACAATGGGTAGCTCCATTTGAGATATCTGGTAGCCTTTAGGCAGGTCAGGGTAAAAGTAATTTTTACGTGCGAAAACCGAATGCTTGCAAACTTCTGAGCCGGTAGCCAGGCCAAATTTTGTCGCCATACGAATTGCTTCAGCATTAACCACGGGTAAAACACCGGGTAATCCTAAATCAACAGCGCAGGCCTGAGTATTTGGCTCAGCACCAAAAGCGGTTGATGCTGATGAAAATATTTTACTTTTGGTGCGCAGTTGCGCATGTATTTCTAAACCGATTACGGTTTCCCATTCCATCTTAGAATGCCTCGTATATTACGTTTTGACACAGAGCCCGGAGACGCAGAGATTATTAAAGTTAAAAATAAGTTCTCTGAGCTTTGTGCCGAAAAAAATTATTTAAATTCTTCGGGTATCGCTTTATGCCAATCAGTTTTAAGCTGATACTGATGTGCCACATTTAACAGGCGGCTTTCATCAAAATGATTGGCAATAATTTGCAAGCCAACCGGCATTTTCTCACTAAAACCTGCAGGAACACTCATGCCAGGTAAACCGGCAAGGTTAACAGCAATGGTGTAAATGTCTGACAGGTACATAGAAATTGGGTCGTCAGATTTTTCGCCGATATTAAATGCAGTTTCCGGTGATGACGGACCCATAATGACATCTACTTTTTCAAAGGCTTTCGTGAAATCATCTGAAATCATACGGCGTAATTGTTGTGCTTTTATATAGTACGCATCGTAGTAACCCGCAGACAGAGCATAGGTGCCAACCAGGATTCGACGTTTTACTTCTTCGCCAAAACCTTCACCGCGAGAGCGTTTGTAGAGATCTTCCAGATCTTTAGGGTCTTCACAGCGATGACCAAAACGTACTCCGTCAAAGCGAGATAAGTTTGATGAGCATTCAGCCGGGGCGACAACATAATAAACTGGCACAGCCAGATGTGTATTTGGCAGGCTGATGTCAATTATTTCAGCGCCCATAGCTTTGTACTCTTCGATGGCCTTTTTAACTACTTCATTAGTACCTTCGCTTAAGCCTTCACCAAAGTATTCTTTGGGCAAGCCAATTTTTAAACCATCGAGAGGTTTATTTAATTCAGCGGTGTAGTTGGGTACATCCTGTTCGAGTGAGGTGGAGTCTTTAGGGTCAAAGCCTGACATGGCATTTAATAGTAACGCACAGTCTTCTGCGCTTTGCGCCATAGGTCCTGCCTGATCCAGACTCGAAGCAAAGGCGATCATTCCGTAACGAGATACACGGCCGTAAGTGGGTTTTAAGCCGGTGATGCCGCATAGTGCGGCGGGCTGGCGAATTGATCCGCCTGTGTCTGTACCTGTGGATGCAGGAGTTAATCTTGCTGCAACAGAGGAAGCTGATCCGCCAGAGGAGCCACCAGGGACAGCTTTTGTATTCCACGGGTTTTTTACAGCGCCATAAAAACTGGTTTCATTGGATGAACCCATGGCGAATTCATCCATATTGGTTTTACCCAGCATAACCACACCAGCTTGCTGCATCTTTTCAACTACTGTTGCGTCGTATGGCGATTCAAAGTTATCCAGCATCTTAGAGCCACAGGTGGTTTTAACACCCTTGGTGCAAAAAATATCTTTGTGTGCAATGGGAATGCCGGTCAATGGTCCTGCATTACCCTCTTTGCGTACTTCATCTGCTTGTGCTGCGGCTTTTAGTGCAGATTCAGCAGTGATCGTTATAAAGCTGTTTAACTGTGCATCATGATCTTTAATGCGTTGTAAATAATGTTCGGTGAGTTGCACTGAGGTGACGTCACCTGCTTCAAGCATGGCGGATAATTCACTCAGTGTTTTAGTGTGGTACATAATTTATCTCTGTCGTTTATGCCGGATTATATTAAAAAATAACGTTAATCTAACAAGGTTTAATTAATGACATTCACAGTAGTCACATAATTATAAAGATCTGTCATTACCTGATGGATATATCAAAAATGACGAAAGCTTATATTGTTACTGTTTTGCTGTAATTCAAAATTGCAGCTGAGGTCGTGATTTACTCAATAACCTGCGGCACCAAGTAAAGACCGTCTTCTGTTTTAGGCGCAATCTTTTGAAAGGTCTCGCGCTGATTCTCTTCAAGTACTTCATCTGCTCGCAGGCGCTGTGAAACATCCATGGGGTGAGCCATGGGTTTTATATCTGTAGTATCTACCGCGTTCATTTCTTCTACCATGTCTAAAATGTTCGACAGGCTATTAGCGTATTCCTCGATATTCTTTTCATCTATTTCGAGTCGCGCCAGGTGCGCAATGCTTTTCACATCATCGGGTCCCAATGACATAGTATTCTCCGTACTTGTTAAATCTAGTGTTAATCAGGAGGTGTGCTTATCGCATACCAACAATATAGTTTTATAACTGATCAGGCCAGACTAATACCAAAAAATGGCATAATATCGACTTGATTTGATGTTTAAAGCGTCTTAAAAAATAGACAAAGCAACCCTTATATCTGAGTTTGCAATCAGAAAGCATCAAATGCGTTAAAAACCGCGCAAAATTAGCATATTATGCGTGTTTAAGCCACTGCTATACTTGCTCTAATCGGTGCTCATTGATAGAGTACCGCTAAATCCTATAATAGAGTCTAAGTTAACACTTTAGGCTTTAGTAATATTAAAAATATAATGAGTTAATCACGAATGTTTCTTAAACGCTTTCGCGGCATGTTTTCTAATGACCTTTCAATTGACCTTGGAACCGCAAACACACTGATTTATGCACGGGGCAATGGCATTGTTCTGGATGAGCCTTCAGTCGTTGCTATTCGACAAGACCGAGGTGGTAGTGGTGCCAAGGCCATCGAGGCCTATGGGCACGAAGCTAAACGTATGTTGGGTCGTACACCACAAAATATTACGGCAATTCGTCCTATGCGCGATGGAGTGATTGCTGATTTCCACGTTACAGAAAAAATGTTGCAGCACTTTATTCGCAAGGTGCATGAGAGTGCATTGTTACGTCCTAGCCCAAGAGTCTTAATTTGTGTGCCCTGTGGTGCTACTCAGGTTGAACGTAGAGCTATTAAAGAGTCGGCTGCGGGTGCAGGCGCGCGTAAGGTTTACCTGATTGAAGAGCCTATGGCAGCGGCCATAGGTGCGGGTATGCCAGTAGATGAACCGCGTGGCTCAATGGTGTTAGATATTGGTGGCGGTACATCTGAGGTCGCCGTTATCTCCTTAAACGGCATCGTGTATTCTGCTTCAGTACGTATAGGTGGTGATACTTTTGATGAAGGTATTATTTCATATGTTCGTCGTAACTACGGGACTTTAATTGGTGAGGCGACCGCTGAACGAATTAAACACCAGATTGGTTCTGCCTACCCAGGTAAAGACCTGTTAGAGATTGAAGTTAAAGGTCGAAACCTGTCAGAAGGTATTCCTCGTAGCTTTACTTTAAACAGCAACGAAATACTCGAAGCGCTTCAGGAACCACTGCACGGTATCGTAAGTGCGGTTAAAACTGCATTAGAGCAGACACCGCCTGAACTGGGTGCCGATGTCGCTGAGAGAGGTATTGTGCTTACGGGTGGTGGTTCTTTATTGCGTGATCTTGATCGTTTGCTTATGGAAGAAACGGGTTTGCCTGTGATTATGGCAGAAGAGCCTTTGACTTGTGTTGCACGTGGTGGTGGTCGGGTTTTAGAACTTATTGATGAGCACGGTGGTGATTTCTTCGCTATAGAATAAAATATTGCTTAGTTTGCCCCCCGTGTGCTCTCAAGCCTTCGCTGAAATCACACAGGGGTAGCCTAAACAGTAACTCGCATAGTTTGCTCTTGTGCGTAAACACTAAATTTCTTTGTTTTTTCATTTTGGGCTTAATGCACTTTTTATGCAGCCACTATTTTTACAAGGTCCTTCGGTTACATTTCGCACCATATTACTGGTGGTGGCTTCTGTTGTTGTTATGGTGGCAGATCACCGTTGGCATGCGCTGGAAACCGTGCGTGGAGCCATTGAAAGCTACGTTGTTTACCCTCTTCGTTACACCATTAATCTACCTTCACAATTAGTTGAGTGGGGGGATAAATCTTTAAGTTCACATGAAAAACTACTTGATGAAAATCGTAGGTTACAAGAGCAGCAATTACGTGCCCAGGTGAGTTTGCAGAAGCTCAGCGTACTGGAGAAAGAAAACGACCGATTAAGAGATATGTTGGGTGCCCAACCTAAAGTGGGTGAACTGGTATTGGTTGCGGAGATTTTGGCGATTGATTTAGACCCCTATAAGCAGCAGGTTATTCTTAATAAAGGAGGGAATAAAGACGTTTATATCGGTCAGCCGATCATTGATGCCTGGGGTGTAATGGGGCAGGTGGTTCATCTAGGTGGTTTTTCTTCCACTGCTCTGCTTATCTCAGACCCTAGTCATGCAATACCGGTGCAGGTAAGTCGCAGTGGGTTACGAAGTACAGCTTTTGGTATGGGTAATTCGCAGTTATTAGAGCTGCGTTATATTCCCCATAATGCAGACATTGAAATAGGTGATGTGATTAATACATCTGGTTTGGGTGGGCGTTTCCCGCCCAATTACCCGGTCGGACGTATTATTTCAATTGACCGGCCTGCGGGAGAGTCATTTGCAACCGTACTGGCTGAGCCCGTTGCTCATCTTGATAGAAGTCGCGAAGTATTATTGGTGTGGCATAAATTACAGGTGAAGGATGTCAAACCTGTGGTGCAGTCAGATACTGTAAAAGGTAAGAAAAAATAATGCGCTCACAGAATTGTTATCGAGTAGTTATACCAACGCTGATAGTTGCTCTAATGCTGCATATGTGGCCTTTGCCAGAATGGTTGGAGTATGCACGGCCCGAGTGGATGGTATTGGTATTTATTTACTGGGCATTGGCGATGCCTGAGCAGATAGGAGTAACCGTTGCCTGGGTGGTAGGGCTTTTACTGGATGTGACCCAGGGGGCTATTATTGGTCAGCATGCTTTAGGTCTGGTGATTATAATATTTATTATTAGTACCCAGTATCAGCGTATCAGGGTGTTTTCGTTGGCACAGCAGGCATTAGTGGTGCTGTTGTTGTTGCTTGTTAAGCAGGTTCTTGTGCTTTGGGTGAGTGGCATGGTGGGGCAGGCACCAGATATTGGGCTGTATTTTCTGCCGGCTTTAACCGGTGCCATTCTATGGCCCTGGATATTTATCTTGCTTCGTGACTTACGTCGACGATTTACTGTTTCGCGTAGTTTCTAGCGTTGTTTGATCTTTAGTTAATCTTCTAATTTCTGTTCTATTGCAGGTGCCTGGCCTGCGTCAATATATATTGGTGTTGATTAGCTTCTAATCAAATTTTTCTCTATTCTTTATCTTGTGGTTCGTAAAACCACAAAAGTACTGCTTACCCTGGCTTTGATGCTTTAGGTGATATTTAATTTAAGGCCTTTTGTATGGATTTCATGCTTTTGGCCCAGGGTTTAAGAGCGCGTAGTTTTGGCGGCAGATCAGCAATAGCGTTACGAGCCGCATCTCGAGAAGTGTAGTTCCCGTATACGAGTACGTAGTATGGCTTTGCAGCTAACCAGGTTTTGTACCAGGCTGTGTTGATTGAGAGGTTGTTATGTTGAGAGAAATTTAGCAGCGTCTCGGGATCTCGTGCACCTAGTAATTGTAATGCCCAGTTTTGACTGTTTTGCTGTTTAAGCCAGTCAGCATCGTGTATACCAATATTGCTTAGTTGGCGTAGTGCAGGGTTAATGGGGTCAACAGTTTTAGTTACAGTTTCGACTTTCTCTATCGCAAGATTTTTTTCAGGTTCAGGCTCAGGTTTAATATCAGGAGCTTTTTCCTCTGCAATGATTGGAGTTGGCTCATTTACAGCCTCGGTGGCTGTCTCTTTTATATTTGTTGTTTTAGTGTCACTGCTTTCAATTGCCGCCGTAACGTCGCTTCGGTCTTCAATGGTAACGGTTTCTAAAGTTTGTTCGTTGTTTGCAGGTATCTCAGTAATATCTGTTGTAACTGATTCAGTGCTGCTGGTTGATTCGATAGTGCTCTCAACGGGAGCTTCGATTTTTGAAGTGCTTTCTAGCGTATCGTTATTTTCAGGTTCAGTGCTCAAGCCTGGAGCAACAGGTGGAATGACTTCTTTATTTTCATTAACAGAGTATGTGTAGCTTAAGTAAGCCACGGCACATATTGATAATAGAATAATAAATGCAATTAATATTTTGATCCGGCCAGCTGAAGCGGGATGTATTTTGTTATCGACTATTTTATCAATTAAAGGCGCCGCCTCGTTCATGATGTTTAGTGGCGTACCATTGCACTTTTTATATAAATTCTGGATGTCTTTACTGTCTAGTATTGACTCTCCTGAGTAGCCAGCAACTTTCAACTTATGTGTAATGAAATTTTCAAGCTGCTTTGGCGAAAGTTCTGGTATGTTTTGTACATACATTTGATCGGCTTGTATGTCTGTTATCTTTTGCAATGTATCTTGCATACCGCTATTAGCAAAAAGTAAAATTTTTAAGTTTACGTCATGTTCCTGTTTTATTTGTTGTTGATAGCGAAACAGTTCCTGTAATGTGGTATCACTTAATACATGGCTGTTATCAATAACAATTAATGGTGTCTGGTCGAACATTTGCAGGTTTTTTAAATTATCACTGAGGTGATTGGCATCACCTAAATCCTGCAGGTGGAGGGACATTTTCTGCTGAATCTGAACTAAGGTGTCGGTAGCTTCTGCCTGAATTGAGAGTAGTTTTGTATTGGCAATTTCAGTTTGTATGAATTGTCGAAACAGCGAGGTTTTGCCTGAGCCGTGTATGCCTTCAACCAGTAAAAGTAAATCACTGAATTGAACCTGATGGCTGAGGCTATCGATAATTTTAGTCAGGGCTTGATTATTAAAGAAACTCTGGTCCGTTAGTATTTCATTGGTAAAGGGTTGCTTACTTAAACTTAAAAAGTCTATGCTTTGTTGGTCCAGTTCGTGAGCTGGTTTATTATTTTTGTTTTTCTTGGCCATAGGAAGTACTTTTAAGGTATTAAATTAGCAAATGATAATTGTCTTGGGTTGAATATTCTCTCGTATTCTACAATAGCATAACGGTCTGTCATGCCTGCAAGATAATCGGATACGCCTCTGGCAATTCCGTTATCACCAATTTTATCTTTTAAGTTGTTGCAGTGTTGTAATGCATCAGGTGGTAAAATGCTAAGGTCATTGATGAAAGCATCAAACAAGGAACTTAATACTCTTTCAGCCTTTGTTGTCATACGCTGTACGCGATAGTGTCGATACAAATTTTTCATTAAAAAACGTTTCAACTCAAGTGTTTGCTGTTGCATGTCTTCACTGAAACCAACTACTGAGTTGGCCTGGTTTCTGGCATCGTCCGGGTGGTTTAATTTGAGTTTGTCAATTTTGCTTCTGCTGGTGTCAATCAGGTCGACAACCATACGACTAATCATGCGACGAATGACTTCATGTATTAAGCAGTTATGGCTGATTTTGGGGTATTTCAGCATGACAATTTCATATTGATCCCTGAATAACTGGGTTTCCAATAGTTGTTCAATTGTGATTAAACCGTATCTAACGCCATCATCAATGTCATGATTGTTATAAGCGATTTCATCTGCTTTGTCACAGGCTTGTGCTTCCAGGCTGGGTTGGTTCTTATCTATAAAGCGTTGACCCAGTTCACCCAAGTTGCGGGCATCTTTAACTGAGCAATGCTTGAGAATGCCTTCACGAGATTCAAAGCTTAAGTTGAGGCCGGGAAATTCGGCGTATTTTTCTTCTAGCTCGTCCACCACGCGTAAAGACTGTAAGTTATGTTCAAAACCACCATAATTTTTCATGCAGCGGTTCAATGCATCCTGTCCAGCATGACCAAAAGGGGCGTGACCTAAATCGTGAGCTATAGCAATTGTTTCGGCAAGATCTTCGTGTAAATGTAGCTCTCGGGCGATTGAGCGACCAATTTGTGAAACTTCTAAAGAGTGGGTTAAGCGGGTGCGAAACAGGTCGCCTTCATGATTAACAAAAACCTGAGTTTTGTATTCAAGTCGGCGGAAAGCGGCAGAGTGTATTATTCTGTCACGGTCTCGTTGATATTGTGTGCGATGAACGGGGTCTGGTTCGGGGTGTAATCGGCCACGTGAGGTAGCTTCGCTGCATGCATAGGGAGCAAGGTTGCGCAGATCATATCCTTTGTGCATGTGCCAGGGCCTCTTACAAATAAGGGTTTAATTTAATGGTTTATTTAAGCTCAGTAACCGAGGTTAATGTTAGTAGCTTTCGGCGATGGTTTCTCTTAATACTGCATCAGTATAATCTTTAGAGATAATAGCATTACCAACTGACTTATAGAGAACGAGTTTTAAAACACCATCTGAAACTTTTTTATCTAAAGACATAAGCTCAACAAACTTGTCAGCACTCATCTTTTCGGGGGCTTTAACAGGCAAGTTTGCTCGTTCTAGTATATTGATGACTCTATCTACGTCAGCTTCTGATATCCAGCCAAGTTTGTTTGATAAGCGTGCGGCCATAACCATACCACTGGCAACGGCCTCGCCATGTAACCATACGCCATAACCCATACCCGCTTCTATTGCATGTCCAAAAGTGTGACCCAGGTTTAATAGTGCGCGTTGACCGCCTTCTCTTTCATCAGCAGCTACTACTTCTGCTTTATTACGACATGAGCGTTCAATCGCAAAAGATAATGCATCAGGGTCTCTATCAAGTAATTTGTTCATGTTGCTTTCTAGCCACTCAAGAAAGGTAGTGTCTCGTATCAGTCCGTATTTAATAACTTCTGCAAGCCCTGAGCTTAATTGGCGTTCTTCTAATGTGTTTAATGTGCTGGTATCAGCAATAACGGCTTTGGGCTGATAAAAAGCCCCTATCATGTTTTTACCCAGGGGGTGATTAACAGCGGTTTTTCCACCAACGGATGAGTCGACCTGTGATAACAGTGTAGTGGGTATTTGTATTAAATGAACACCGCGTTGATAAGTCGCTGCTGCATAGCCAGTTATATCACCAATAACACCACCGCCTAATGCTATAAGGGTCGTGTTTCTATCTAGCTTATTGGCGAGTAGCACATCGTAAATGGTATTAAGTACTGTCGGGTTTTTATATTCTTCACCATCGGGTAGTACTAGTGTTTTATGCCGGATGTCGCACAATGAATTTTCTACCGCATCCATATAAAGTGGAGCCACAGTTTCATTGCTGACAATAAGCGCGCTATTGCCCGGAATGTGTTGTGTGAGTAGTTCGCTTTGTTGGAGAAGGTTTTCTCCAATGCATATTGGATAACTACGCTCACCCAAATTAACTTTTAACGATATCATCATAGCCTTGAGTAAAGTTGTACATAAAAATAATCAGAAGGACAGTTGTGTTGCTATAAAAAACTGTCATATATTTATATGTAGTTTTTTAAATGGCTAACTGATTAATTTTGGTTGTATGTTTTTATTTTGTCTAGCATAACGTTTATTACCGCGCGAATCGACTGTTGCCCGGTATTTATAATAATATCTGCAGTTTCCCTGTATAGCGGCTCTCGTATCTTCATTATTTCTCTGAAAGTGGCTGCTGGATCGGGAGTTTGCAGAAGAGGGCGATTCTTATCATGTCCTACACGCTCTAGTAAATGCTTTATATCGCTGTGAAGATAAATAACCAGACCGCGATTTTTTAAATTTTGACGATTTTCTTTAGCCAATATTGCGCCGCCACCGGTAGCTAATACCAGTTGTGAATGTTGTGTTAACTCATCAATAATAGCGCTTTCACGTTTGCGAAAACCCTCTTCACCTTCTTTCTCAAAAATTAGCGGAATATCAACACCCGTGTGTGCCTCAATGGCATGGTCACTATCTTCAAAATCCATATTCAGGCGCCTGGCAATTTGCCGTCCCATAGTGGTTTTGCCTGCGCCCATGGGACCAATGAGAAAGATGTTCTGTTTATGTTTCATAGATGAGCGAGTTTATCATTTATAAGTATAGACGCTAGTGTTTTAGGTCTTGCATAGGCGTATCTTTTAATTTTTAGACTATCTAGTCCCTACATTATGTGTTGCTTGTTCTATTATTTTGTTTATAAGTGAAAGCTGAGAGTTAAAGAGTTTTTAGAATGGCGGGTGTAAATGCAAAGGAGGGGCAGCCGCCATTAAAATATATTTAATGGCGGCCATTTTTGATGCGTAACAGTAGGGTTTAATATAAGTGTCTATGGCTTTAAAAGGCCAAGTTCATTTCCTGTGTGTCATATATATAGGTGGTGGTTGAACTTGCGCACAAGCTTGTTGTTGAATGGTTGCACCCTGCGCCACTATATGCACTATCGGCCGCATTAAAAATTGAATCAACAATAAGTGCGTCAACGCCTGCATTATAACCTGGATTATTGCCATCATGGCTTAAATCTAAAAATGGATCTGATATGTCGTGGGTAAATAAATCACCGTCGTCGAAGACACCATTACTATTCAGATCAGTGAAGCCTTCTTCGCCGATCGTATAAGCGGTTACAGTATTTATATTATCGGCTGGTATATCTCCAGGAACAATATCACTGGACCAGGTAACTGAGCATGTTCCATTAACAAGCTGACAACTATTGCTATCTAGTAGACCTATTTCTGTACGGAAAAAAACTGTGCCACCAGAAACTCGGGCCTGAAAACGGTCACCTGCATTAACTGTTATAACGACATTGATACCATTTGTTGTAATACCCGTGGCCACTTCAAATACATTAGGGTTAAGTTCATCAAATACTAGAGCAAAGTTTTTTGCGGATACAATATTACTTGAAGAGCTACTGCCCTGTGTGAACGGGCTATCACTAGAACCACAGCCTGTTAAGGCTGATAATAACAATGTCGTCGTTAAAAATTTAAACTTTTGTTTCATTATTAAACTCCATACAAAACGTAGCATTGTTATAGGCTAAGGGTGTCTTTTAATATTTTAGGGGTTACAAAAATCAGTAACTCTTGTTTATCCGTGCTTTCCAGAGTATGTCTAAACATGCTGCCAATTAAAGGCAGGTCGCCTAGCACGGGAACTTTGTCTAGTTCATTACGTGTTTCAGTCTCATAAATGCCGCCTAGTACAATGGTGTCTCCATTTTCTACTAGAACCTGGGTGGTTACCTGACGTGTATCGATACTTGGAATATTAGCAAATACCTCACCAACGGCGTCTTTATTAACGCTAAGGTCCATAATGATTCTATCATCAGGTGTGATTTGTGGTGTTACACGTATGCTTAGCACGGCCTTTTTAAATTCAACCTGAGTTGCACCACTTGAAGTTGCTGATAAGTATGGTATTTCAACACCCTGTTCAATAAAGGCTTCGTGACGATCTGATGTAACAACTCGCGGACTTGAGACAATTTCACCATCATCTTCAGCCTGTAGAGCAGACAATTCAAGGTCAAGCAGGTTGCCACCGCTTAGAACAGTAAATGCGATGCTTCCGGTTGCACCAACTACAGGCATATTTACATTTAATCGGTCAGTACTAGGAGCCCCATTGGGGATAGCTAATGGTAGTATATTTCCGGTATCAGCTAAATTCCCCACTGCACTGTCAATGATTGTGTCAGTGCCTTCAAGTGAGCCAGATGAGGTGGTTAAGTCTGATCCGTTAGCATCCATTGTAGTAGAACCAAACCTTACACCTAGTTCTTTTTTGAAGTTATCGGTTGCAATAACTATTCTGGATTCAATTAATACCTGTCTAACGGGTATATCAAGTTTAGCTAGTGTACGTCTGATTTCAGAAATAACCGAATCAGTGTCCTTAACAATCAGGGTGTTGGTCCGCTCATCCATAATCACGCTACCACGAGGTGATAGAAGATTTAGCGCGCCGTCTTCTTCTGTGCCCTGGAACAAGGTTGCTAAGTCAGCGACTTTAGCAAAGTTAATTTCAAAAAATGCACTACGTATAGGTGCAAGTTCAGTAACCTGTGCGAATGCCTCTAAATCAATTTTTTCCTGAGCGGCAATTTCTTCGCTTGGTGCAATTAACATTACGTTACCAGATTCACGTTTTGATAAACCTTTGGCTTTCAAAATAATATCTAGCGCCTGATCCCATGGTACATTTTTAAGGCGTAATGTCAGGTTGCCATCTACTGAGTCACTTACAACAACGTTTAAGCCTGTAAAGTCGGCGATAAGCTGTAAAACAGCACGTACTGGAATATCTTGAAAGTTTAATGATAAACGTTCACCCGTGTATCCAAATTTTGCTTTTTTCTGTTCTTCTAATTCAGTTTTTGAAATAGGAATAAACTCAATGGTGAATAACTTGTCAGTTTGGTACGCAAGATGAGTGTAATCTTTGTGGCTCGGTTCTATAAGTATGCGTGCGTTGTCCTCAGCCTGGAAGCTGTCAATGCTTTTAACAGGTGTGGCAAAGTCGAGTACATCAAGGCGTTGATGAAGTTCTTTAGGCAGTTTGGTATTTGAGAAACTGACCGCTATTTTCCCAAACTCCTCACTGATATCCATAGGGATACTTGCTTCACTTAAATGTAGTAATACACGACCTTCGCCTTTATCGCCACGACGGAAATCAATTTTTGAAACTGCTCTACCATTGTCGCCAGAACTTGTGATAGTAGCAAGACCGCTGCCTTGCTGGCCCGCTGAAGAGTTTGAGTCACTTTCAAGTGTGATTGAAACGATGTTTCTGTTTACTGACACATCGTAAGGGACTGTTTCAGATAAATTTAAAATAACACGTGTTTTATCTCTAACCGTAACAGCGGTTAATGATTGTGCAACACCTATACCGACTTGTTGCTTTCTTTTTGGTAACTTGCTTTTGGTGTCTTTAAAATCAAATGCGATACGCGCAGGGTTATCAATATTAAAGCTTAAAGGTTTTTCGCTGGCATCCGTTAAGCGTATATTAATTTGTAAACGATTTCCGGGAAGAGTCGAATAACTTATTTCTTCGATATTATTTACAGCCGCGTATGCTGTTTGCAAATTTAAACCTGATAGCATCATAAGTATGAAACTAAACATGATTTTAATACGCATTGAACTTTTAATGCTTGTTAATAGGTTGTTCATGATTACTCCATACTCTTTTATTTTGATCCAATGGCAAGTGAGGCTGTACGTTCAATATAGCCACCTAGTCCATCTGGAATTATTTCGATAATATCTATTTGTTTTTCGCTAACAGAAATAATCTGGCCTTCATTCTGTCCGGCGTAGTTACCTGTTTGTATTCGGTGCACAACATTATTGGGGTCTTTTACCAGACCCCAGGTGTTTTCATGCTGTATTAAAATACCCACCATTCTTAGTGTGTCTAGTGGGTATGATTCTAGGGGCTCTTTGGGGCGGCTTTCACTAGGGCGCAAACCATTTGAGGCATTTTTAGCATTTTCATCTACATCAGCTTCGAAAGCAGCTTCAAATGGGTCTCTTAACTCTGATGCTGAATATGTGAAGTTTTTATAAGGCTCAAACGTGGGTAGGGGGCGAACACTACCCAAATGTTTGGATTTTGTTACCTCAATATAAGTAGTTAGATCGTCATTACTTTGTGTGCATGCGCTCAGAGCAATGGTTAATAATATAAGTGAACTTTTAAGCTTAAAGGACATTACTAAACATCCTCTTGTTCGTCTAAATATTGATAGGTAACAGCGGTTACTTCCATTTGGAGTAAAACGCCTGATTTATCATCGGGTTTTGAAATGCTGATATTACGCATAGTTACAATACGAGGTAGAGCGGCCACACCACTTACAAATTTTCCAAACTGATGATATCTCCCGGTGACTCTTAGCTTGATAGGGAATTCCGCATAGAATTCTTTGGGTGATAACCCTTCAGGTTTGAAATACTCAATTTCAAGGCCACTAGCAATACCAGTTTGTGAAATATCGGTGAGTAATGATTCTATTTCCGTTTTATTAGGTAGCTGGCGAAGTAATGCACCAAAAGACTGTTTCATGTCCTCCAGCTGTTGTGCGTAGGCTTCGAGGTTAGCTGCTTTACTTTGTTTTTCGTCAAAAGTAGAGCGTAATGTTTGCTCTTCTTTCTCAGCTGCTTCAAGTACTTCTAATTGTTTCTTAGTATCAAGAAATAGACCTGCACCGCCTGCGATTAAGCACAATATTACAATAATAATGACCTTGACTGGCGTTGGAGCGCTACCAATTTTCTTGATGTCATTTACATCAATATCATTGAAATCGATTTCGTTTAATTTAGATAGATCCATTACTTACAATCCCCCTGCCTTATCATCATCAGTATTAGGCGCTGATTGTTGTGCCACCAGAACAAACTTACTACCACGACCGTCTTTACGGGTACTTTCAATTACCTGTAGTTTAGGTTTTGTCATCCATTCGGAGGCATCAATATTACGCATATAGGCAGATACCCGACCGTTTGATTCGGCAACGCCATTTATTGTTATGCTGTTGGCTTGCTGTTTGATTTCGGTGATGTGTAAACCTTCAGGAATAGTTTTAACTATTTCATCAAACAGGTGAACTATCTGGGGACGTTTTTGTTGTAAGGATTGAATAATATCCATGCGAGATAGAAGTTTTTCTTTGGTATCTTCAAGCCCTTTGATTTTTAATAGCTGAACATCAAGTTGTTTAATTTCATTCGTTAGAATACTGTTTCTATTGTTTTGGTGGTCTATCATACGAGAGACATTCATATGGATCAGTACAATAATCGAAGCGGTTAGCATCAGTGCTAAACCCGTCATAGTTATAAATTGATTAGTTTGTTCTTTGCGTAACTCTTCACGCCATGGAAGCAGATTAATTTGTGCCATTAGTCGAAACTCCTCATGGCCAGTCCACAGGCAATCATTAGTGCGGGTGCATCATTGCTCAGGGCTTGAGAGTTAACTTTGCTTGAAAGGTCCATCTCTGCAAACGGGTTAGCAATAATCGTTTTTATACCTAACTGCGAATCAATTAATTCGTCTATACCAGGAATTGAGGCGCAACCACCAGCAAGAGCAATCATATCAACCGACTCATGTTGACCCGCAGTGTAGAAAAATTGTAGAAAGCGGCTAACTTGTTGTGCCATATTTTCTTTGAAAGGTTCAAGCACTTCAGGAATGTAGTTGTCGGGTAAGCCGCCTACTTTTTTCAATCGGCCAGCTTCTTCATAAGCCAGTCCGTAACGGCGCATAATTTCTTCAGTTAGTTGTTTGCCGCCAAATGCCTGCTCACGAGTATAAATTAGCTCACCGTTTTCAATAACATTGAGGCTAGTCATAGTCGCCCCAACATCAAGAACAGCAATGATAAGCGATTTTGCTGTTTCTTCATCAGGATCGAGTTCTGTTTTTGGCGTTATTAGCGTAGTGGCTTTTTCAATAGTATAGGCCTCTACGTCGACAAGTTTTGCAGTAAGGCCTGCGATCTCAGCTACCGCTGTACGCATTTCTACGTTTTCACTGCGTGAGGCTGCTAGCAATACATCTACGGTATCGGGGTTACCTTCGGTTTCACCTAATACTTGAAAATCGAGATTAATTTCTTCTAAGGGGTATGGGATGTACTGATCTGCTTCCAGTTCAATTTGTGTCTCCATGTCTGCATCAGATAAATTGGCGGGCATGGTAATTACTTTGGTGATAACAGATGAACCCGGTACAGCGAGCGCTGTTAATTTGCACTTGGAACCAGATTTCTTTAAGGCCTTTATCAGAGAGTCCCCAACGGCCTCTACATCCTGAATGTTCTTTTCAGTAACGGCATTAGCTGGTAATGGCTCAACAGCCAGGCTTTCTACTCGATAACCGGAATCTGATTTAGATAACTCGACCAGCTTGACAGAAGTCGAACTTATGTCTATTCCCAGTAATGATGGTTTTTTGCGTTTCATTTGAAACACGGCTCAATCCCCTTAATCCACTTTGAGTATAAGTAGTTATAGCTCTTTTGTGTGTATTTGCATTAAATATTAGCTGCAAGTATCGAATAATACTAGTCTATTTTGAAAATACTGTCGCTTGAATTGCTTTCTAAGACTATAATTCATTCACGGTAGGAAGCGTCTTTATCTTCTTTATTTATCTGAAAAGAAAAGCAACTTATTGGTTGAAATGCACTCGAATAAGAGTTAGGTGACTGAAAAATAAGCCAATTTCACTAAATAAACAGGTTTGTGAACAATTATTCATAGCGTCGTACAGGACTCAATACAGGATTAGTAACCTTAAAATGGTTGCAAAAGGGTTAAGTTAAATAATATGCAAAAATTTTTTAAATTTCTTAGAGTTAGTTCTAAAATTTTAATTGGGCTGCTGGTAATAGGCCTAACGAGCATTATTGGTCTTTATCTTTATCTGGAGCCCAAGCTTCCCTCCATTGAAGGTTTAAGCGATATTCAGCTGCAAGTTCCTCTGCGAATCTATAGCTCTGAAGGCGGTATGATTGCTGAGTATGGTGAAAAACGGCGTGCACCAAAATCGATTAATGATATTCCACTGGGTTTAAGGCAGGCTTTTTTAGCTGCGGAAGATGATCGTTTCTATGAGCACCCGGGTGTTGATTATCAGGGTATCTTAAGGGCTGTAATGGTTCTGGTGACTACCGGTCAGCGTGGGCAGGGTGGCAGTACCATTACTATGCAGCTAGCACGTAATTTTTATTTGAGCAGGGAAAAAACCTTTGCAAGGAAGCTGAATGAAATTTTTCTAGCATTAAAAATTGAGCAAAAATTATCGAAAGATCAAGTGTTAGAGCTTTATTTAAACAAAATTTATCTGGGTAATCGGGCCTATGGTGTGTCGGCAGCGGCACGTGTTTACTATGGAAAACCCCTGGAAGAGCTTAGTCTGGCTCAAATAGCGATGATAGCAGGTCTACCCAAAGCGCCTTCTAGATACAACCCTATTATAAATCCCGACAGGGCTTTGATCCGTCGGAATTATGTATTAAATCGCATGTTAACTTTAGGCTATATTTCTGAATCAGAAATGCGCTTTGCAAAGGCTCAGCCGGCAACCGCCGGTTTGCATAATTCTCCTATTGATGTTTCGGCATCTTATGTGGCGGAGATGGTACGTCATGAAATTACCCAACAATTTGGTGAAGATGCGTATATCAAAGGTTTAAATGTGTTCACAACTATTGATGGGCGTTTACAACGAGCAGCAAATTCAAGTTTGCGTCATGCCTTGCGAGATTATGATAAACGTCATGGCTATCGAGGTGCTCAGCAGAATATAAATTTAAATCCCGAGGGTGTGACGCTTAGTAGTGAAGAGTCTGAGACATTGTGGAAAGAAGCCGTTGAGAGCCTGAGCGTGGTTGGTGGTTTGCATCCCGCAATAGTATTGGGAGTCGCTGAGCAAGGGGCTCGGGTATATCTAAGGGGCGGGCGTTTAATTAATCTGGACTGGGATGGCTTGAAGTGGGCTAAGCCATATATAGATAGAAATACACAGGGCAAAGAGCCCGAGTTGACGAGTGATATACTAAAACTCGGTGATATTATTCGAATTTATAAAGCAGATGGAAAGTGGATCCTGGGGCAAATACCAGAAGTGCAGGGTGCCTTAACCGCCGTGCGATCTAATGATGGAGCCATACAGGCACTGGTCGGAGGGTATGATTTCCATCACAGTAAGTTTAATCGTGCAGTACAGGCCAAGCGCCAGGCGGGTTCCAGTTTCAAGCCATTTATTTATAGTGCCGCATTAAGTCGCGACTATACCGCAGCAACCTTAATCAATGATGCACCGGTTGTGTTTCATGACCCTGTGCTTGAGGGTACCTGGCGACCTGAAAATTACAGTGGAAAGTTCTTTGGACCAACACGTTTACGTGAGGCGCTATTTAAATCTCGTAACCTGGTCTCTATCAGAATATTACGTTCAATTGGGGTTGCTTATGCAACTAATTTTGCCAAACAGTTTGGTTTTGATTCGAGCTTATTGCCCCGTGATTTGTCGCTGGCATTAGGCAGCGGTGAGTTAAGCCCATTACAGTTATCTACGGGTTATTCTGTGTTTTCTAACGGTGGCTATAAAATACAGCCTTATTTCATTCAGCGAATTGAAGATGTAGATGGCAACGTGTTATTTGAAGCGGATCCAGTGGTGGCTTGTGTTAGTTGTGAACTTAAGGCAAGAGGAATTGTGCTACCCCAACAGCAGCAACAACAAGCATCTGAAGAAAATGTAGCTGCTGAAATGCTAAGGCAGGAGCAGTTGTTGAGTCAGGCATTGCAACAGCAACAAAATAAACCAGACGTAACGCAAGAAGCTTCTGCTCTTGATATGCAGGCGGATGCCGGGTCACGGGAGCAGAACCTGGGGTATAAATTACCTAAACAGGCTGAAAGAGCCATAGATGAACGTATTGTTTATATTATGAATAGTATTCTGCAGGATGTTATTGCGCGCGGTACGGGAAGAAGAGCGCGAGCATTGGGCAGGTCTGATTTGCACGGTAAAACAGGTACAACTAATGACCAGAAAGATGCATGGTTTAATGGTTTTAATAGTCAACTGGTAGCGACTGCATGGGTTGGTTTTGATCAACAACAGTTGTCCCTTGGAAATTATGAAACGGGCTCTAAAGCTGCTTTACCTATGTGGATCGAGTTTATGCGAACGGCCTTAAAAGGGGTGCCCGAAACCAAAATGGAGCGACCTGAGGGTCTGGTAAATGTTAAAATTAATGCGGAAACAGGTAAGTTGGCAAACTCAGCAGATACTAATGTGGTGTTCGAAGTATTTCGATCCGAGCTAGCGCCTAATGAAGCTGGGACAGGCTCTTTACCTGCGAATGCCGGTCAAACGAGCGATATACCTGAGCAGTTGTTTTAAAAGAATTCCTTAGAAATAACAGGTTCATTATTATGGAAAATAACTGTTTCTTACGGAATATTAAAACGTGAAAATAATTTAACCTTTATTTAAAGAGAGTGATATGTGCGGCATTTGCGGTGAATTCAGGTTTGATGGTTTGGCGCCCGATCTGGCGCGAACAAATAAAATGATGACCAAGCTGGAACGACGTGGCCCAGATCACGGCGGCTCCTATTCAGATGGTCCGATTTCTCTGGGGCATCGTCGACTAGCCATTATCGACCTTTCTGAGCATGCTAATCAGCCACTGGTTGATCAGCAACTGGGTTTGGCATTGGTATTTAACGGAACTATTTATAATTTTCCAGCCTTACGTTCTGAGCTGCAAGATAAAGGTTATCACTTTTTTTCCAGCGGAGACTCTGAGGTTATACTCAAAGCCTATGCTGAGTGGGGCGAGGCTTGCGTTGAGCGCCTTCATGGTATGTTTGCTTTTGCAATATGGGATATGCGCAAGCAACGATTATTTTTAGGGCGCGATCGTTTAGGGATTAAACCTCTATATTATAGTTTCAATGGGAAACGACTTTTATTTGCTTCAAATGCACAGGCATTATTGTCAACGGGTGACGTAGATACTTCAATTGATTCTGTGGGCTTACATCATCAGCTCACTCTGCATGCAGTTATTCCCGCACCTCATACCATTTTAAACGGCATAAAAAAAATGCGACCAGCTCATTGTATGTCCATCAGTACAGATGGAGGTTTGGGCGAGCGGGAGTACTGGTTATTAAATGCCTGTCGTCCAGATGAAAAAATGGATGAGCAGGAATGGGTCGAGGCGATTCATGAATCACTAAAATCTGCGGTAGAAAAGCGTAAAACTATTTCGGATGTGCCTGTGGGGGTATTGCTTTCAGGTGGGTTAGATTCCTGCTTGCTGGTAGCTCTGTTAGCAGAGGCAGGCGTAGGAAATATAAAAACTTTTACAGTGGGGTTTGAAGATCAGCCGGAAGAAAAAGGTAATGAATTTGAGTTTTCTGACCAGATAGTTGATAGATATAACACTGAGCATCACAAGTTTTTTATTCGAAATGACAAGGTGTTAGGTTATTTGCCAAATGCGGTAGATGTGATGGCTGAGCCTATGGTTGGTCAAGATGCGGTGGCATTTTATATGTTGTCTGAACAGGTTTCTAAAGAAGTAAAAGTCGTACAAAGTGGTCAGGGTGCTGATGAGGTTTTTGGTGGTTATTTCTGGTATCCACAAATGCATGAAGCTCAGGGTGAAGATGAGTTAGAGCGTTTTTCATCACGCTACTTTGATCGTGATCACGAAGAATATTTAGAAACGGTCAGCAAGCAATACCAGGGTGATGATCATACTGGAAAACTGGTTAGAAATTTACTCGCTAAAGGTAATGCAGATGAATACCTGGACAAGGTTTTAAAACTCGATGTCACTACGCTCATAGTCGATGACCCAGTGAAGCGGGTAGATAATATGACTATGGCATGGGGACTGGAGGCTAGAGTGCCTTTTCTTGATCATGAACTAGTGGAGTTAGCGGCTAGTATGCCCCCCGAGATGAAGCTAATGAGCGGAGGCAAACACGTATTGAAGAAAATTGCCCGTGGGATTGTGCCAGATCCGATTATTGATAGGCCTAAAGCATATTTTCCTGTGCCAGCATTGAAATATGTTCGTGGTGATTTTCTTGAGTTCATGCGCGAAACTTTGCATAGTGAATCTGCCAGGCAGAGAGGTTTGTTTCAGCCAGAATATGTAGAGAAGTTGCTCGCCAAGCCAGAGGATTATCATACTCGATTGCAGGGTAGTAAGTTGTGGCACCTGGCATTGCTGGAAATGTGGTTACAACGTAATGTGGATAATGTGTGAAGGTACACAGGTGGGTATTGTCATAGAGCTATTTAAACAGCGCTAATTCAATAAAACCCCCTCAATCGTAGGGTGTTATAGGTGGCTTGAAAACTCTAAAATGACCCCAATGTAGTGTTTATTGAATTTTTAGTGTTTTTTAATTTTGAGGTGATGTATGGACGTAATGGATCGTATTGACGAAGCAGTAAAGGGCCATTCTGTATTTTTATTTATGAAGGGTACTCCCCAGTTCCCATCATGTGGTTTTTCTAGCCGCACTGCGGATGCATTAAAAAAATGTGAAAAAGAGTTCGGTTACTGCAATGTATTGGCTGATCAGGAAATTTTTCAGAATTTACCTCGTTATGCTGACTGGCCAACATTCCCACAGGTTTATATCAACGGTGAATTAATTGGTGGCTGTGATATTACTCTGGAAATGTTTGAAAAGGGTGAGCTTAAAAAGATGATTGATGAGGCGGTTGGCTAATAAAGTATCAGCTGTTTTTACAAACATAAAAAAACACGCTAAATGCGTGTTTTTTTATGTCTAATTTTAACTAAATAGTTATTTAGAAAATTATCTGGTTTCGTCCATTTTCTTTCGCCTGGTAAAGCTTTTCATCGGCACACTTAATAAGTTTTTGCACTGATGGTTGCTCACCTTCACCTTTGTAAAAACACACACCTATTGAAGCGGTAACTGATAAATCGCCTACTGATGTTTTGAATGGTCGTTGGTTAATGCTGGAGAGCATGCGCTCAAGTGTTGAGTGACGGAAGTTTTCAGCTCGTGTGTAGTGCATGATAATGCCAAACTCTTCTCCGCCCATACGAGCAACCAGATCAGTAGGGCGTACAGTGCGTCGTATACGGCGGGTAAAACCAATTAAAATTTCATCGCCTACGTCATGGCCATATGCATCATTAATCTTTTTAAAGTGATCAATATCGAGCATTACAAAGCATACGCCACCATGTCGAGCCGAGGCGTCAAGCAGGTGGTATTCTAACTGACGAGTAAGTAACCTGCGGTTGCCAACACCAGTTAGTGGGTCTGTTAGTGCCATTTCTTCTAAATGTTTTATGGTATCTTCAAGTTGTTGTGAAGTTTCTAGCAGGTCGTTTTGCAGAGATGCAATTCTAGCCGCAGCATTAACTCGGGCGGCAAGCTCATGTGGGTTGGGAGGTTTGCTTATGTAATCATCTACGCCACGATCAAAAGCTTCAACTAAAGGTTCGATACCTTCTTGTGCGGTAAATAAAATAATTGCGGTGTATACGCCAATCTCTTCATCTTTTTGGCGAATAATACCGGTGAGTTCCAGGCCATCCATTTCAGGCATAACCCAGTCAGCCAGTACAACGTCTGCATGCATCTCATCCATCATATCAAGAGCTTGTTGGGCGCGTGAAGCAACACGAATATTGCTAAAACCTGCTTTTTTGAGGGCGGCTTGAATGACTACACGACTAAACTGCATGTCATCTACGATGATTATGGATACGTCTTTATTTGACATCTGTGCTTTACTGCGAGCCCTGTTTTTGTTGAATTTATATGATAGACGAGCGTATGCTGGTTCCATGTTAATTCCCTCCGTAAATTATAGCTATATTTTCTTACTCTGTGGCTTAAATTTAATTTAACCTGAGCTTCTATTCTTGTTGGAGTGTTTCATTAGTTTATTTGTCTTTTGAAACATTCTGGTTATGAAGGTCTATAGCATCCCTGTTGTGCATATTTAAAGAGCTTATTCATCTTTACAGGCTATTTATTAGCAGCAGATTTCAGCTCAATTTCGCATTTTAACACTAATCGTCTATTTGTGCTGTCCATACTAAACCGGTAGACCTGCGCCAGCGGTTTACAATAGTACAAAATAACTCAGCGGTTTTCAGTGTGTCGTAGCTTGCTGAGTGGGCCTGGTCATTATCCCACTCAATACCCGCAGCCTTAACTGCTCTTGAAAGTACCGTTTGTCCATAAGCAAGACCTGCAAATGAAACTGTATCGAAAGTGCTGAATGGGTGAAATGGGTTGCGGTTTATGTTGCAACGTTCTGCCGCTGCGTTTATAAAGCTCAAATCCATAACGGTATTATGCCCAACCATAATGGCACGCTTACATTGATTTTCTTTAAGGCTTTTGCGAATAAATGAAAAGATTTCACCTAGTGCTTGTTGTTCCCCAATTGCCATGCGAAATGGGTGATAAGGGTCTATTCCGGTTATTTCCAGAGATTTTGGCTCCATATTGGAGCCCTCGAACGGAACAATATGGCGGCAAATTTGCTCGTGAATTTCTATAATGCCGTTGTCATCTAATTTTAGGGTTGCAGCGGCAACCTCTAACAACGCATCCTTTTTAGCATTAAATCCACCGGTTTCAACATCTATTACAACTGGCATAAAGCCTCTAAAGCGGCGTGACATGGGGGTTGGTTTATCTGTATCTATACTCATTCGGGTGATGATCTTTTTAGTCAGCTGTAATATATTTTGATTATGAAAAATATAAAATCATGGTTTGTTCTGGCTTTGCTGTTAATTGCAGTCTCGCAGCATAGTTTGGCTAAGCCAGATAAGAAGCTGAGCATTCTACACCCCAATGGCTTGTTATGGAAAATTGAAAAGCAGGGAATGTCTGATAGTTATCTTTATGGCACGATGCATGTGGGGGATCCAAGGGTAATTAATTTGCCGCCGAAGGTCGATCAGGCGTTTATACAGGCTGATCATTTCGTGATGGAAGTGTTAATGAACTTTAAGACAATGGGATATATATCAAGCGCAAGTTTTTTTAATGATGGGCGCACCCTGAAAACTGTTATGGGAGATTTTGAATATAAGCGTTTGTCTCGTTTAATTAATAAGCGAATTTTAATAAAAGAGAATACGGTAAACCATATGAAACCCTGGGCAGTAATGATGTTGTTGATGGTGCCACTCGATCAACAGGTTCAGGAGGAAAGCGCGTTGGATATGGTGCTTTATCGGCGGGCTAGTAAAAGACATATACAGCTTACAGGGCTGGAAACCGCTGAAGAACAAATAGCCGTGTTTGAGGAAATGAGCATGAAAGATCAGCTGTGGTTGCTGAATCGCTCAATTGAACAAATTGAAACGACGGATGCACAATTTCCAGAAATGTTAGAAGCTTATCTTGCTAGAGATTTGGCGAGACTAGTTGCGATTCAGCAAGAATCGATGTACGAAGATTCAGAAATTGATGACAGTTTTGTTTATCAGTTGTTAAATGTACGAAATGTAAGGATGGTGAAGCGATTGCAGTCTATTTTAAAGCAGGGCAATGCCTTTATTGCCATTGGCGCCTTACACCTGCCAGGTGAGGCAGGGGTGTTGCATTTGCTTGAGCAGCAGGGGTACACGGTAACCCCGGTTTATTAGTGCTAAGACAGGTACATATGAGTTGTGTTGGAACTTCAGCCTTAGGGATAGCGTAAAAAAGTGAGGTCTGTCTCTGAGGGTGAATTAAATGATTTTAATATTTAAACTAGCTGCCAGTTTTCTGTCTCACCTGCATGTAAAGGTACAATTTTCTCATCCAGGAAAGGGTAACTCTCAGGTACCGTCCAGTTAGCCTTCTGCAGGGTAATGGTTTGTGTGTTTCTCTCTACCCCATAAAAGTCTGCACCATAAAAACTGGCAAAGCCTTCCAGTTTATCTAATGCATTATTTGCATCAAATGCACGAGCGTAGAGTTCAATTGCTAGTGGTGCAGAGAATATCCCCGCACAGCCACAAGCTGTTTCTTTATTACTTTGGGCGTGGGGTGCGCTATCTGTACCCAGAAAAAACTTACTATTGCCTGAGCAGGCAGCTGTATTTAATGCTATTCGATGTTCTTCTCTTTTTAAAACGGGTAAGCAGAAGTAATGGGGCCGGATGCCTCCTTTGAAAATAGCATTACGATTATAAAGCAGGTGCTGGGGTGTGATGGTGGCCCCAGTATGCTGGTCTTCAGATAATACGTAATCCACAGCATCTTTAGTTGTGATGTGCTCAAAGACGATTTTAAGCTCTGGAAATGCCTTGCGAGTTGGTATTAGAACTGTATCAATAAACTGTTTTTCTCGATCAAACACATCCACGTTAGGGTCAGTTACCTCACCGTGCACAAGTAATGGCATGTTGTGTAGTTGCAATGCTTCCAGTGTTTTATAGCACTTGGTAATGTCGGTGACACCAGCATCAGAGTTTGTTGTTGCTCCAGCAGGGTATAGCTTTACCGCAACTACATGGCCACTTTGTTTGGCTCTTTCGATTTCATCAGCAGGTGTGTTGTCGGTTAGATATAAGGTCATCAATGGTTGGAAGTTGAGTTTTTCCGGGGTTACCGCAAGAATACGTTCGCGATATGCCATGGCCTGCTCGGTGGTAATGTTGGGAGGTGTTAGGTTCGGCATAATAATCGCGCGAGAAAATTGTCGGGCAGTAAAGGGTACAGTATATTTAAGTGCGTCACCATCACGTACGTGTAAGTGCCAGTCATCAGGGCGTGTAATTGTGAGTTTCATAAATATCAGAATATTTGTAGTTGTTAGGGTTATAATTATCGTGGATTAATTGGAAATTGCCAAATCAAATATGAATAGTTTTTTTAAGTCTATAATCGGTACCCTGTTTAACAACAAAGGTCCGCAAGATCTCCCGTACTCTACTATATTAATGCGTCTCTGTTTGGTGGTGTATTTTTTCTCAGGTTTACCTGGTTTGATGGTTAGATTTAGTTTTGAAAAAGCTATTTTAATTATGGCTATCGATATAGGTGTATTGCTGTTATTTGTCTATTTTTGCCTGCGGGCATTTACCAAGTTAGAGCGATATATACAAAGCATAACAAGCCTGGCTGCAGTGGGTGTTTTTTTTCAACTAATAATGTACCCATTGCTTTCAGAGATAGGCGCTGAGACTAAACCAGATGAATCTACACTTGGCCTAATTCTGGTTTTCGCGATCTGGCAATTTACTGTATATGCACATATTTTTAGAGAGTCATTTACAGTACGCTTACCTGCTGCTATTGCGTTGACCATCTGCTATGTTTTTATGAGTCAAATTATAAGTAGTCTTTTTTTTCCAGAACTAATTCAATAAGTTAAATCGGAGTTTAAGCTTTGCACATTCATATATTGGGAATTTGTGGAACATTTATGGGTGGCGTAGCTGTGCTTGCAAGGCAGGCTGGTCACCAGGTGACGGGGTCAGATGCTAATGTTTATCCTCCTATGAGTACTCAACTTGAGGCGCAGGGCATAGATTTAATGCAGGGCTTTAAAGCTGAGCACCTTATAAAACAAGACCAGGTGGTGGTGGGTAATGTGATGTCACGGGGGAATGAGGCAATTGAGCATGTGCTAAATAAAAATATACCTTACACATCCGGCCCGCAGTGGCTTGCTGAAAATGTATTAAAAGATAAGTGGGTGCTAGCGGTTGCGGGGACTCATGGAAAGACAACGACTAGCTCAATACTTGCGTGGATATTGGAGTATGCAGGTTTGAAACCCGGTTTTTTAATTGGTGGAGTACCAGCAAATTTTGGTGTTTCTGCGCGTTTAGGTGAGGGTCCTTTTTTTGTTGTAGAGGCTGATGAGTACGATACAGCATTCTTTGATAAGCGTTCAAAGTTTGTTCATTATCATCCCAGAACAGCAATTTTAAATAATCTTGAGTTTGATCATGCAGATATTTTTGATGATTTGGATGCAATTAAAAAGCAGTTTCATCATTTAGTAAGGACCGTGCCCAGTGAGGGCTTGATTGTATATAACGATGATGAAAGTAATGTGCAAGATGTTTTACAAAAAGGCTGCTGGAGTGAGCAGGCAGGGTTTGCTTGTAAAAGTAAAAACGATAACAATAAGCAACAAAGTTTGTGGATGATTGATAATGTTTCTGCAGATGGTCGTTGTTTTGATGTGCTCTATAAAAATAAAAAACAGGGCACAGTCAAAGGTCATTTACTTGGTCCGCATAACAGAATGAATGCTTTGGCGGCAATAATTGCAGCGCAACATGTGGGTGTTCCTGTGGAGCAGTCGATTTTGGCATTGAAGGAATTTAAAGGTATTAAGCGGCGCATGGAAGTCGTAGGCGAAGTTAATAATAAAATTGTATACGATGATTTTGCTCATCACCCAACTGCAATTTCTAAAACCTTACAGGGGTTAAGGGATGCGGTAGGCAAGGCAAAAATATGGGCTATATTAGAGCCACGTTCAAATACCATGCGTATGGGCGTACATAAACAACAGCTTGCACCATCATTGGGTTTAGCGGATGAAGTTATACTATTTCAGCCTGCAGATGTAGATTGGGATATGCAATCGGTAGTTGATGGTGTGGGTGGCTCGGCCAGGTTAATACGTTCAATAGACGACATAGTGAACTTATTAGCAGGGCAAAGTCTGCCTGGTGATCATATACTCGTTATGAGTAATGGTGCGTTCGGTGGGATACATCATAAAATATTAGCTGTGCTTTAAGTACAAAAAAACATAAGTTAAAAATTTAAATGGCTGCAACTTGTCTTGCATATATAAGGTGAATGGCACCGGTACAGAGTGCATAAACCATCGATAAGGAAGACTTAAATATTTTTGTTATATTGTCGTTCTTTGTGTGTTTTGGTGTTGTTCTGTTCTTTTAATAAAGGAGGTAATATGAATTCAGATAAAAAAACAATTATTCTCGCTATAAGTGGCGCATCTGGTGTTCAGTATGGTATTCGTTTATTAGAGCAACTGTTAACCCACGAGCATAAGGTTTATTTGCTTGTTACCCGAGCAGCGCATGTAGTAATTAGTATGGAGACGGAGTTGTCATGGCCAGCGAATAATCATGAATTACATGAACAATTATGTAAGCGTTATGGTGTTGATGATACACAATTAAAAGTATGCGGGGAGAAGGAGTGGACTTCGCCTGTCGCGAGTGGTTCTTCTTCTGTAGATGCAATGGTTGTATGTCCCTGCTCAATGGGGAGCTTGTCATCTATTGCGGTGGGGGCAAGTGCAAATCTGCTGGAGCGGGCAGCAGATGTTATTTTAAAAGAGCGCAAGAAGCTTGTCCTGGTGCCCCGAGAAACTCCCTTCTCAGATATTCACCTGGAAAATATGCTTAAACTTTCTCGTATGGGTGCAGTTATGCTGTCGGCAAACCCGGGCTTTTACAATAAGCCGCAAACCGTTGATGATATTGTGGATTTTATGGTGGCACGCATACTCGATCACTTAGGTGTCAAACAAAGTTTGCAACCTAAGTGGGGGGAGTAACTCACTTAGTGTTATTGCTGTAAAAGTTTATCAAGGTATTTGGCTGGAAATTACAGTGTAAGTTTCAGCTTTATGTCTTGCCATAAAGTGCTACAGAGTTAACCTGAAGTGTTAAAAGTTTAGTAGTGCTGATATAAAAAAGACAGGGCTCTAAGGACCTGTCTTTTTTATTATAGATCAGTATTACCAGCTTCAGTGTTACTAACGTCTTCTGCCTGTAAACCTTTCTGGCTGTCAATCAGGTTAAATTCGACCTTCTGGCCGTCTTTAAGTGTTCTGAATCCATCACCTCGAATTGCACGAAAGTGAACAAACACATCATCACCTGTATCACGCTCTATAAAACCATATCCTTTCGAATTGTTAAACCACTTAACAGTTCCAGTTTCACGATCTGACATTTACTTATACCTTTTTAGTTCTTCATTTTATTTGGTAAGCACTTTCCTGTGTATACCAAAGACACAACGTCACGAGGCAATGGCAACATCCTCTGCCTGTAGCCCCTTATCACCTTCGGTGATATTAAACTCAACGCGTTGCCCTTCAAACAGGGTTCTATGGCCCTGGCCACGAATTGAGCGGAAGTGAACAAAGACATCATCACCTGCATCGCGAGTAATAAAGCCAAAGCCCTTGCTTGTATTAAACCACTTTACAGTACCCGATTCACGGGAATTATCTGTATTTGAGACATTTTGCGCAATTTTTGATGAATTAGATTTACCTCTATTAGAGGTGACTAATGCAGTCGTAATAGTTGATGCAAAAATTAAAGCCGCAAGTATCGTTAGACCTGTCGTTGTTGAAAAGTTCTCTACAGTTAAAAATTGTTTTGAAATAAATGTTGCTACGGCTGATGTTAAAAGACTGATTGTAATAATGCGAAATAAAACAGTGTTCATATAAGCGTTTCCTAAAGCTAAAGTAATAAATGTAAATATAGGGTAGGGAAAAATTCCCTATAAAAAACCTGCGTGTTGTTGAATCAAAAAAAATGCATATCGAAATTGTGCTTAAAAAATCTTAATTTTTTTTCAATTATAGTAAATAAATCCAATGCTACCAGTAGTGTACGATATTTTTTAATATGCTCTTTATGTTAAGGCTGATCCTATCGAGAAGCCTAATTCAAACCAAATATACCATGAAAAACAGGTGATATTCAGAGAAAGCCCGAATACGATTATATATTCGGGCGCAGAAGAATAGATAAGTCTATTTTGATAGCTTGGCCATTAGCTCTTCAATCGATGTTTGCGGTGGTAGTTGCAAGTGAAACTTTTGAGATTGAAGATTAGCCATAACTTTTATGGGGTTTTCTATTGCGAGCTTCGTGTCTTTTTTAATTTCTAATGCCATTGCGAACGTTAGCTCCCCTAGGGAGCTTTTTATTTTCCCATCAATGCAGTCAAAGTCATTTTCTTCGGCAAGATAAATATACATATCCTGTTTTGCTCCGCAGCGATAAACATAACAGTTGTCTGGCATTATAGGCTTCCTAAAACTTTATCAGCCGCATTGATTGTGGCTTGAATATCTTCGTCACTGTGCATGCAACTAACAAAGCCAGCTTCATATGCTGAAGGTGCAAGGTAAATCCCTTGCTCTTGCATGCCGTGAAAAAACTTTTGAAATCTATCAACGTTACATTGTGTTGCCTGTTCGAAGTTAGTTACTTTTTCTTCATCTGTGAAGAACAGGCCAAACATTCCACCAACAATATTTTGTGTCATAGGTATATTATGTTTAGCTGCCTTTTCAAGTATGCCGTTTACCAGGGTATTTACTTTACTGTTTAAATCTTCAAAAAAATTGTCAGTAGAAATTAACTCTAATGTTTTAAGGCCGGCTGCCATAGCTATAGGATTGCCCGACAATGTGCCAGCCTGATAAACGGGCCCGGTTGGCGCTATATACTCCATAATGTCTTTGCGACCACCAAATGCACCCACGGGCATACCACCACCGACGACTTTGCCTAGTGTAGTGAGGTCTGGTTTAATGTTATATACCGATTGAGCACCACCAAGTGCTGTACGAAAGCCGGTCATTACTTCATCAAAAATCAATACGCTGCCATGTTCATCGCAGATTTCGCGCAGCCCTTCAAGAAAGCCTTCAACCGGTGGAATGCAGTTCATATTGCCTGCTACCGGCTCAACAATAATGCAGGCAATTTTATCACCTGAGGTTTTAAAGGTTTCTCTAACCTGGTCAAGGTCATTATATGAAAGTGTAATTGTGTGCTCAGCAAGGCAGGCTGGAACGCCTGGAGAGCTAGGAACTCCTAAAGTGAGTGCTCCTGAGCCGGCCTTTACCAAAAGAGAGTCTGAATGACCGTGATAACAGCCCTCAAACTTGACGATGCTATCTCGGCCTGTGAACCCACGGGCCAGACGTATAGCGCTCATGGTTGCTTCTGTGCCAGAGCTAACCATACGCACTGACTCAATGGAGGGGACAAGTTGGCAGATACGTTCGGCCATTTCTGTTTCAATCGCCGTTGGTGCGCCAAAGCTTAGGCCTTTTTCAGCGCTGATTTTCACAGCCTTTATTACTTCAGGGTGTGCATGACCCAAAATCATAGGTCCCCATGAGCCTACGTAATCAATATAACGTTTGTCGTCTGTATCCCAGATATATGCCCCATTTGCACGATCTATAAAAACAGGGTTGCCGCCAACGCCTTTAAATGCCCTGACAGGCGAGTTTACGCCGCCGGGAATGACCGATTGTGCCTGATTAAAGAGTTCAGCCTGAGATTTGTTCTGGGACATATTGGGTTTCCTGAGTGCCATGTTTTTATAAGGTCAGGTATTTTACATTAAAACGTTAATATGTTCAGAATTCTAAATACTTACTGACAGTAGGCTGTCAGTAAGGTGAAGGTAGACTGCAGGCTTGCACATAAACAAAAGGAAATTATGATGAATTTGGTAAATGCGGTTAACTGGTTTGAAATCCCGGTAAGCGATTATGAGCGAGCCATCAGTTTTTATGAAGGCATGTTGGGTGTAACGCTTAAAAGGGAAAGTATGAATGATATTGATTTTGCGGTTTTTCCAGCTGATGAAATGGCAATAGCTGGGGCATTGATTAAGGTTGGTTTTCAGCAGCCCAGTGAGCACGGGTGTCTGGTGTATTTAAATGTGGAGGGTAAGATGGACGTGGCGATTGAGCGTGCACAGGAACAAGGTTCAACTGTGTACTTTCCAAAAACCCATATTGGGGAAAATGGTTATATTGCTCACGTTAGCGATAGTGAAGGTAATAAAATTGGATTTCACTCTATGGCCGGGTGACGGAGGAATGGTCTATAAGTGGTAATGTGATTGCTGCAGAAGTGTCTTAGCTTCTGCAGCCATAAGGGGGAGGTATGCGACGTGGTGATCGATTGTTTCAAATTGTTCAACTACTAAGAACAAACCAAAACATTACGGCACAGCAGATGGCTCAGCGCCTGGAAGTGTCTGTGCGTACGATTTATAGAGATATGAAGGATCTTTCCCTTTCATCTGTTCCTGTGATTTCAGAAACGGGCGTAGGGTACTCGATAGATTCGTCATATAGTTTACCACCGATTACCTTTAATGAAGATGAGTTAGAGGCATTGCTCTTAGGTGTTCGTATGGTGCAGTCATGGAGTGACAGGCAAATGGCCGCTGAAGCGACCCGGGTGATAGAAAAAATCGAGTGTATTTTACCGCAGGGCTTAAAGAGAGCTTTGCAAAGCAAAGAAATTTTGGTACCGGCTTTTCATGTGTTTAGTGAAGAAGCTGATTTAATGCCGGAAATTCGGCAAGCGATTAAGCTGCAGCATAAATTACATCTACAATATAAGCGAGCTGATGAACAGAAATCCCAAAGGGTAATTTGGCCACTGGGGTTGTTTTTCTGGGGAAAAGTCTGGACCGTAGTCGCATGGTGTGAGTACAGGGTTGGTTATAGGCAGTTTCGTATAGATAGAATTGTGAAATATTCCGTATTAGATGAAGCGTTCAAGCTTGAAAAAAATCAAACTTTAGAAAACTATTTATTACACGTATGCAAAGAAGACGATAATGAAAAGATGTGAATGGGTGACTGATAATAAACTCTACCAAAAATACCACGATGAAGAATGGGGTGTTCCTAGTCATGATGATAGCCAACTCTTTGAAATGTTAATTTTAGAGGGAGCTCAGGCGGGTTTGAGCTGGCTTACTATCTTGAAAAAACGAGAAGGTTATAGGCAGGCATTTGATGGTTTTGATGCATATAAAATGGCCAGGTATACACAGAAAAAAATAGACCGGTTATTGCAGAACCCTGAAATCGTAAGAAATAAATTGAAAGTAAATTCGGCAGTGACGAATGCTCAATCATATCTAAAAATAAAAAAAGAGTTTGGGAGTTTTTCAGGTTATATGTGGCAGTTTGTAAATGGTGTGCCAATTGTAAACAAGTGGAAAAAACTGGCTGATATACCTGTTTCGACAGCTGAGTCTGAAGCGATGAGTAAGGATTTGAAAAAACGTGGATTTAAGTTTGTGGGTTCTACTATCTGTTATGCATATATGCAGGCGGTAGGTATGGTTAATGATCATACTACTGATTGCAGTTGTTATAAAAAGCTTAAATGATTTAAATATTTGAATATAATATTAGTGGTTTTACGCAGAGATACAAGGTGAGTGGAGAAAATAATATTCTGTAAGGAGTGACAGGTTATTCACTATGTTTCCTGGTTAAATGTTTTAAAAGATTCTAAATATTTAGTGCATTGTGCAGAAATATACTCATTATTTGCCTGAGAAAAAATATCGCTAATAACTGCAAGCATATCGGTACCTGCTTGCAGTAGTGGTTGGTGGTTTTCTATGGTGATGCCTCCAATGCAGCAAACGGGAACATCATGTGTTTGTTTGATGGTTGTAATTAAATCGCTACCAGCATGAGGTGCATCTGGTTTTATTGATGATCCAAAAAAGCTGCCAAACGCAATATAATCTGCGCCATTGTCTATGGCATTTTCTGCCAGACTTATTTTGTTGTAGCAACTAACGCCAATTATTTTATTCGTGCCAAGCTGTTTTCTGGTCTCACTAAGAGAGAGGTCATTTTTGCCAATGTGTATGCCATCTGCGTCCACCTGTTTAGCCAGGTTTATATCATCGTTAATAATAAAAATTGCATTATGTTGGTCACAAAGAGCTTTAAGTGCATGAGCCTGATGCTGTCTTTTGTTTATATCCGAGCTTTTATCTCGGTATTGTAAAATAGAAACGCCAGATGCTAATGCGGCTTCCGCCATGTTCAAAAAGTGTTCTTCGGGCATCAGATTTTCATTTGTAATAGCATAGAGACCAGAAAGTTTTTTTATCATAAATTTCGATTAGGTATAAGTTGGCCGCTACCCAGAGCGTTGGCATTTACAAGTGACTTATATGTGAAGTCGAGTGCGTTCTGGCATGCGTTTATGGGGTCTATCTCATTTGCTGTGAGCGCCGCAAGACTAGCTGCAAGAGTGCAGCCAGACCCATGGTACTCGTTTCTTAGGCGTTTGTATTTAAAGGTTTTTTGAAGCTTTGATTTGAAATAAAGCCTATGTATTACTTCAGGACTATCCGTATGAGTGCCTGTTAATAAAACATATTTTGCACCCATTTTATTTAGAAGTTTAGCTGAGATATCGGGTTTTGATTTTAAGTTGCACAGTAAGCCTGCTTCTGGAGTATTTGGTGTAAGAATATAAGTGTGAGGAATGATAAGTGTATTGATAGTTTCTATCAGGTTCTTGTGCGCAAGAGCCGAGCCACCTCCTGCAGCTAAAACAGGATCAAATATAACGGGAATATCACTGTGTTTATTTAATAGTGTGTATATTGCTTCAGCGGCTTCACTAGAGCCTAACATGCCAATTTTTATAGTGCTTATTGGCATGTCTTTTAAAATTGTACGGGCTTGCTTAAGTATTAGTCTCGCATCAACAGGCTGGAAGCTAATAACATTGTGTGTGTCCTGTACTGTGTTAGCGGTGATAACGGGGGCGGCATGGCAGCCATGTTTGGCAATGGATTCAATGTCAGCCTGAATGCCAGCACCGCCTGTTGGGTCCAAACCGGAAAAGCAAAGCACGACCGGTGGTTTAGAAAATTTCATTTTAGCTCAAAAATTGTTAGAAATCGGGTCGTTTATTAAGCAGCTGCTTTTGAGTTGTGCTCATAACTAAGGTGCAGCAGCCACGTTATTAATTGATAATGAGGTATTCTAGTTAAATAACAGGGCGACTGTCAAAAAAATGTATAAGGCGAGTATTTAACAAACCTTACGGGCAGACTTTGCAAGGTCAATGACTCTTGCTCGTATAAACTGGTTACCAGGTGAGTCAGGTGAAAGCTTAAGGTAGGCACTATAATCAGCCAATGCGGGAATATGGCATTCCTGTTGATCATAAATGGCAGCACGGGCTTTCAGGGCGTCGGCCTGATCATCATCCATATCCACCATAATGTCAGCTAATGGTAAGGCTTTTTCCCAGATTTCATCCTGAATGTAAAGGTTTCGTAAGTTACGCATTACCCGTAATACGATATCTCTCTTTGGGCTGCTTGAAAGTACGCCATAGGTGCGCGATTTGTTTAATTTTGCACCGTAATATTCTCGTAGACGATCCTCAATATCTTCTTCATTTAAAGAAATCCCCCCAAAATAAGGGTCCAGGACAATTGCTCCATCACTAATTTCCAGTTTTACCAGAAAATGCCCTGGGAATGATATTCCGCTTAATGGTAGTCCAAGAGCATTTCCTAGCTCGATGTATAAAATAGACAAGCTAATAGGGATGCCGAGCTTTCTTTCAATCACATCATTTAAAAAGCTGTTGCGCGGGTCATAGTACGCATCCGTATTGCCTTCATAGCCCTTTTCAATAAAGAGCACGTGGTTTAATTGTTTTAATATTTCAGCAGCATTAGCTGTGGCGGGAAGGCGGTTATGGATTTCTTCGGCCATGTTTTGGATTTTTAATAGATAGTCATTAATGTTGAGCTCAGGATATTCAAGCTTGGCAATCATTAATGCTGCTTTAGCCAGGCTGATATCGTTGTCAGGCTGATTAAGTATTTGTTTAAATGCATTTCTATCTGAGGTAATTGAGCTCATGGTTGTTCGTTAAGCCTTGTATCTCATGCGAGTTCCATGCTCAAGTGAGAGCAGTATTTCGTTTGCGTCGAGAGCCGCGGGGAAAAATACACCTGAAATTTGAGCGCCATGAATGCTTGCTCCTTCAAGGCAAGTGTTAGAAAAATCAATGCCTCTTAAGTTGCTCATTCTAAAGTAGCTGTTACTTAGGTCTAGCCCCTCTGCATTTAATCCCGTTAGGTCTACACTGCGAAAGTCTGCACAGGTTAAGTCACAGGTTTCACCATTTTCTTTGCGGGAGTTAAACTCATCTATTTTACCCTCTCTAAGTAGGCGGTAAAGTTCATCAGTCTTAATTTGTGGTGCAATGATCGGCATTATTAAGGAACTCCTGTGTATGTACTAACTCAAGTATAGCAGCTGTGTGCCCAAATTTGTCTTACAGGCCTGTTATAATAAACTTATAGAAACGGCATATATATGTTTTATTAAAATAAGGAAGAGAAAAAGGTGGTACGAAATAATTATGCATTATACGGATGGATAGGTCTGTCCCTGTATGGTTGCGATAAGCATTCTATTTGATGCATGGTTACGGTGTTCACATAAATAGATTCCTTGCCAAATTCCCATGTTTAACGAGCCGTTGGAGATAGGGATAGTAACACTGGAGCCTAATAAGCAACTTTTAATATGCGCAGGCATATCGTCATCCCCTTCATCGGTATGTTTATAGTAAGGGGCGGCTTCAGGTACAAATTTGTTAAAGTAACTTTCTAAATCTACTCTTACGGATGGATCAGCATTTTCATTTATCGTTAATGAAGCTGAGGTATGCTTTATGAACAGGTGAAGTAAGCCAGTTTCAATAGATCTTAATTCTGGTAGAGCACTGAGGATTTCGCCTGTTATCAGGTGAAATCCTCTCTTTTTAGCGGGGCAATAAATTTCTTGTTGAAACCACATTTTAGATATCTATATTATTTCCTAATAATTAAAAATGATGTAGTTTAACAGGCTTGATGGATTTTTATGAGTAGATCGAGGTCCACATAGCTAGCGCCGTGATTTTCACCTGAAAGTGTTGTGAAAGCCTTATCAGGTTCACCCAGTTGGTCTAATACTAAAGATGCGCCGGTAAAGTCATGTGCTTTTGTATAGTCATTAATGGTAATGACTGTTTTAAGCCCGGCACCCAGAGAGGATTTAATCCCGTTTTCGGAGTCTTCAAAAGCAAGGCAGTCTTGTGGCTTTAAATTAAGCTCTTTCAGCGCCCAAACATATATATCAGCAGCTGGTTTTTTATCAGGAACAATATCTCCTGCAGCAATTACTTCAAACCAGTCTGTAGAGCCTTTTTCTAATGCATGCTCAAGTAAGGCTGTAACATTCGCGGGCGTGGTTGTAGTTGATACGGCGAGACGCATATCATTTTCTCGTGCTTCATGAATAAGGCGCCTTACACCCGGTCTAAGGGGGATGGCTCCAGTAGATAGCAGCTCAGTATAGTGAGCTGTTTTTGACTGGTGAAGTTCCTTAATTAATAAAGGGGTTTTGTCATCTGTGGGAAATTCGGTATTGAACTTATCAAGATAGTAAGCCATGCGTTCTTTGCCACCAGTTACGGCAAGCAGTTCGCCGTATAGTTCGACCGACCAGTTCCAGTCTAAACCCGCGTCGTTAAACGCCTGGTTAAAAGCTACTCGGTGACCGTCGCGCTCGGTATCGGAGAGTGTTCCATCTACATCGAAAATTAAAGCCTGAAGTGAAGACATACATCATTACCTGAATAAAAAAATTTAGTGGATTGTAGAGCAAGCAGCGAAGAAATAATAGCCTATACTTAGAAAGTTATTATGTGCAAGAGCGCGCATTAGATAATTGGACTAAAAGAACTATGCCTGGTATTTCAGCAACAATTAAACGCTACATGAAATCTATATCCATCAAGAAAAAATTGATGGTGATTATTATGGCTGTGAGTTTAATTGGTCTAGGTACAGTCGGAGCAAGTATTTTACTAAATGAGTTAATTAATCTGAATAAAATGCAAAAGGTGGATTTGCAAGTTATGGCGGATATTGTGGCTGAAACATCATCAGGTTATCTGGTATTTAATGATGATGAGGGTGCGGATATATCTCTGGCATCCTTAAGGGCAAAAAAACAGATAGTTAGAGCTATTATTTATGGTCATGATAAACAGGTGTTTGTTGTATATTCAAGGGATGGCGATAATCGACGAATGGTTTATGATCAAATAAGAGAAAACAATTTAACAAGTGATACTTTTTTCGTTGTTAAAGAAATAATTGTAGATAATGACCTGGCTGGTTATTTGTACCTGGAATCTGATTACTCATTAATACAAGGCTTTATCGTCGATTCAATTATAGGGCTAATATTTATAATTATACTGGGCTCACTAATTGCGTATTTTTTAGCTGCAAAATTGCAAAAAATAATATCTGAACCGATTGAACATCTAACTAAGACAGCACTAAAAATAACTCAACAGCAAGACTACTCTTTGCGCGCAGAAAAAGAGAGTGATGATGAGGTTGGGGTGCTTACGGATGAATTTAATGAAATGCTTGTTCAGCTACAAAAGAGAAATAACAAGTTAATTGAAAGTGAAAATAAATTTAGAGAAGTAGTGGAGCAGTCGACAGATGCATTATTTATTTTAGATGAAGGAGGTGAGTTTATTGATGTAAATAATTCTGCGTGTGAAGCATTAGGGTATGAAAGAGAAGAGCTTCTTACAAAGAGTGTGGCAGATATTGATGGGATATATAATGACAGGGATAAAATGCAGGGGTTATTAGAAGAGTTAACTCAAAAAAAACACATTATAGTCGATAGTGTTCACTTTAGAAAAAACAATAAATCGTTTCCTGTTGAAATGAGTTTAGGATTTGTGAATATCGAAGGGAAGAGATTGATTTTAGCGTCTGTTCGGGATATTACAGAAAGAAAGCAGGCTCAAGAAAGTATGCAGCAGGCAAATGAGTTGCTTGAGGCGAAAGTTGATGAGAGAACACAAGAATTAATAAGTATAAATATTGACCTGGAAAATGCAAAGAAAAAAGCTGAATCAGCTAGTTATGCTAAAAGTTTATTTTTGGCGAATATGAGTCATGAAATTAGAACGCCTATGAATGCAATTATAGGGTTTACTGATTTATTAGCCTCTAGTGAGTTGGGCGATAAACAGACAGAGTACATTAGGTCTATACAGTCGGGCAGTAGGAATTTATTAAGTTTAATAAATGATATTCTTGATCTGTCTAAAATTGAAGCTGGAAAAATAAAAATAAATTCAGATAAAATATATGTAAAACACTTATTGAAAGATATATATCAGGTTTTTTATAATTCAGCTAAAGAAAAAGGGCTTGAATTGAGTTTGAATGTTGATGAGTCAGTTCCTGAGTTGTTAATGTCAGATGAAATTAGGTTAAGACAAATCTTGTTTAATCTTTTAAATAATGCAATAAAATTCACACGAGAAGGTGGTATAAAAATCCATGCGGAATATAAGCGAGTTTCAGCAGAAAATATTTATTATAGTATGATTTTTCGGGTTGAAGATACCGGTATAGGTGTGCGAAAAAGTGATCAGGAAAATATATTTAATATATTTGAACAGCAAGATAATCAAAATACAAGAGAGTTCGGAGGGGCTGGGTTAGGTTTAGCAATTAGCTCACGCCTTGCGGAAAAACTGGGCGCAATAATTACCGTTGAAAGTGAGCCTGGTGAGGGAAGTGTTTTTCAGTTGTTGCTAAAAAATCCTGAAATTGTGCAAAAAGATAAACCAAAAAATGAGCCGACAATTTCACGTAATATTGTATTTAAAACTGCAAAAGTATTGATTGTTGATGATGTTGAATTGAACAGAGAGCTGGTTTGTGAATATTTGACTAATCAGCCGTTAACTCTAATAGAGGCAAAAAATGGTAAGCAGGCGGTAGAGCTTGTCAAAAGTGAAAAACCTGACGTGGTGCTTATGGATATTCGTATGCCCATTATGAATGGTATTATAGCGACAGAAATTATAAAGAATGACCTTTTGTTGTGTCATACACCGGTGATCGCGTTAACTGCATCAGTGGTTGGTGATGAAAGAACTGAAATGAAAAAATCGCTATTCGATATGGTTTTATATAAACCCCTCAATAGAATAACGCTGATGGAATCGCTTGCAAAGTTTATTGAAATAGAGGCAGTTAATGAAAGTGTTATAAAGGATATTGAATGTGATAGCTTATACCATGAAGAGGTTAAGTCGGTAAGTGGGGTGGTTGCAGGTATTCTTATGCAGTATCAACAGCCGCTTGAAAAGGCTAAAAATAGAGGTAGTTTTAGTGGCCTTGATCAATTGCTAGATGAGTTGCATGAGGTAGCAAAAAAATATGACATGCCAGGATTAAGTGGCATGCTTGATAAATTGAAAAATGCTAATCAGGTGTTTGATATAGAGGAAACTCAAAAAATAATAAGCAAAATTTTAGTGGGCATATCTGAATTGCCAAGGATTAATCATGACAAAACGATTTAAAATACTGATAGTTGATGATGTGCCTAAAAATATTCAGGTTATTGCAAACCTGTTGGGTGATGAAAGGTATGATATTTCTTACGCAACGAATGGACAGCAGGCATTGGGGCAAATTGATGAGATTAAATTTGATTTGATTTTACTAGATATAATGATGCCAGAAATGGATGGTTATGAAGTTTGTCGAAGAATAAAGAGTCGTACAGTGGCAAATGAAATTCCAATTATATTTATTACAGCTAAAACAGATGAGGCGAGCTTGCTAGAGGCTTTTGATGCTGGTGGTCAGGATTATGTTACCAAACCATTTAATGCGCCGGAGCTTATGGCAAGAGTAAAAACACATTTAAAACTGAAAGCATTTGAAGATTCTCAGCAGGTTGTTATTGATAATGCATTGGCCGAACTTAAAAATTTAAATAAGGAAATAGTGGAAACTCAAAAGGAGGTTATTTTCACTATGGGGTCCATCGGCGAAACACGATCAAAAGAGACAGGGTTGCATGTGAAACGTGTAGCGGAGTATTCAAGGTTGTTGGCAAGTATGTCTGGTTTGAATGAAGTTGAAGCAGATATGATTGCTATGGCATCACCTATGCATGATATAGGTAAAGTGGGTATACCAGATGCAATTTTAAATAAAAAGGGTAGATTAACAGACGAAGAGTTTAAGGTCATGAAGACACATGCCGTTTTAGGTTATGACATGCTTAAGCACAGTGATCGTATGTTAATGCGTACAGCGGCAATTATTGCTTTAGAGCATCATGAGAAGTGGGATGGTACTGGTTATCCAAGCGCTTCTAGTGAAGATGCTATTCATATATATGGAAGAATTACTGCTCTGGCTGATGTCTTCGATGCACTGGGCTCAGAGCGTTGTTATAAAAAATCCTGGGAAGATGAAAAAATATTCGAATTGTTGAGAGAGCAGTCAGGTAAGCATTTTGATCCGAACCTGATTTCGGTTTTTTTTGATAATATAGATAAGTTTTTCGAAGTTAGAGAAAAGTATAAGGATATTGTTTAGGTAGATGTTTTATGTTTTTCGTTATCTAAATGTTAGGTTTAATACGGCTAGTTAAAGTTTAATGTTTTTTGTTCTGCATGGTCTGTCCTTATTAAGTTCACCTAGTATTTTGTTTATTTTTAAAAGAGCAGCCTCTGAGCTCGAGCGATAGGAGGTTAGTTTTCCTCCGATAAGAGTTACTAATCCAGGTGTCGTTGAGTTATGAGTTATCAGGCTTTCTCTTGGCTTGTTGAACGCTAGCTTTCCGTGTGCAGGTAAAACTCTTAAACCTGTAAATGAATCGCTAATATCATCTCGTGATAAATGCATTTTGAAATATCGATTATACGTTCTAATAAGGTAGGTTATTTCATTCTCTGTAGGTGTAATGCAGTCTGCGCCACCAGTGTAAGATCTCTCTGTTGTGCCAATAAGTGTTTGCTTGTTTTTCCATGGCATAACGAATACTGCGCGATTGTCTTCAGCTTCCACATAGTATATGCCTTGTTTGATTGGCCGGTTGACTATTATATGTGTGCCAGCAACTAATTCTATTGGAGGCAATTCTAATAAAGGAGTGATTCTTTCTTGTGTAGACTTAACCCATGGTCCAGTACAGTTAATAATGCACCTGCATTCTACAGTATGCTTTTTAGAATTTTTTTTATAAATCACTTTATGTGTATTGTCTAGAATATGGGACTCTATAAAGTCAGCATTGTATTGAACTTTTGCGCCATGTTTTTCTGCCGAAGAAATCACTGATTTAGTGAGTTTTTGATCATCGGTCTGTGCGTCATAGTATTTGAAAATGGTTTTAATTTTATCTGTTTTGATATTATCAAGTGATTTCCATGTGTTTTTTTTAATTATGGAAAATGGTTTGATGCTAAAGAGAGAGTAGATGAACAAGCCTGTCCAGATTAACCAGGCAGGCCTTATGTTATGAGAGTATACGGGAATATAAAAAGGAACCAGGTTGACCAGCTTGGGGGCATTTTTCAGTAGACGTTTTCTTTCGTTTAAACATTCCAATACAAGTTTAAACTGCCTGCTTTCTAAATATCTAAGGCCGCCATGAATAAGTTTACTGGATTTAGATGATGTGCCCAGGCCTGCATCTGAATATTTTTCTAATACCAGTGTTTTATACCCACAGGCAGCGGTTGCTTGTGCAACTCCTGCACCTTGTATGCCCGCTCCTATAACAATAATATCGTAGACTTTATCTTCAGGCATTATGTTTTGGAGTTGGAGTTGGAGTTTGTATTAAAAAAATCAATATTCATATGTATTTATTAGCCTGTATATTGTTTGGTTTAGTGTGAGGTTGTTTTCTTTGTTTGTATAGGTATAAAAAGATTACTTTATTGTTATAGGTGTTAGTTATTTTACCTGATTTTGTGATAGGTTTAATGCGAGTATGGGGTGTTCGAGCATGCTTCTAATATCACGTGTTTCAATAAGAGGTATATTGTGACTAGCATAATGCAAAGCCAATTCAGGGTCGGTAATATCGTAAACCATCCAGTGCCAGTTGCCAGGCCATGGGTCAGAATTTTTTGGGATTTTGCGATGGTTTACGATTAAATAGTCAGGTAGTATTTTTTTTGCTATTACATGACTGGCATTGTCGTAGTCATGTAAAACCCAGCCAGTTAAAAAATCACTGTATTTTTTTGTGTACTCTATAGCGCTTTTATCGTATGAAATAATCACGCATTGGGAATGAATAATATCCAGTGTTTTTAAAAGGTCTGGCATAATTTGATCGGTGCCATACTGTTCTAATGTTTCTTCTTTTATTTCTACAAATACGGTTGCTCGTGGATATTTTTGTAGTAGTTGAACTACATCGCTTAGTAGAGGAATGCGTTGGTTAAAAAATGCTAATGAAAAACGCTCTGGTTCATGAGCGCGAATATTCTTGAGTTCTTCATAACTCATTTCAAATAAGTTGCCTTGAATACCCGTGGTGCGTAAAAGGTCGGTGTCATGAAATACTACCAGGTGCCCATCGGCGGTACACTGCACATCAAATTCAAGAAAAGAAGCGCCACAGAGTAAGGCTGACTCCAGAGAAATCAGCGTGTTTTCGGGGTAGGATTCCATAAACCCACGGTGTGCGACAAGGTGTGGTATTGCCATTCTTTAGCCCAAATTTATGAATAATATATTGCTTAATCTATTTCGTTAGTTGTAGTGCAAGCCCTAAATAATGTTAGTGAGCTCAACGAATATATCTATTGTTTATATTAGTTTAGTCATTGTTGCAGCGCTTGTTTAACTCTCCGACAAACTGTTGATATCTATTCTTCAGCTGTAAGTGCTCATTCAGATATTTAGATGCATAAAATTGTTGAGAAATTTCCAGAATTTTCCAGTTCAAGTTGTTGTTTTGTAATGATTGATTGGAAAGCCACGCGCAGCCTCTTGCAGTTGCTTCGGTATTGGTATAACGAACAACTCTAGTTTTTGATAAATCTGAAAGTTTCTGACATAAGGTATCTAGTTTGGATAAACCTCCGCTAATAAAAAGAGTGTCTGGAGATGTATCGAGGTGCTGTATATTATTGAAAATTAAAAAAACGATGCTCTCAATAATCGCTACGTATCTATCGGGCTGACGGTGAGCGTGTTTACCAATAAATTCTGGATCGCCCGCGTTGCACCACCAGGGTGAGCCTAAATTGGAGATGTTGTTAATAAAAACCGGAGGTGAGGTAACTTGTTTTAGCCAGATTGGGAGTTTTGAGAATATATCATCACAAGGATCATTTTCCTGTGCCCAGCTTAAAGAAGCCCCAGCGCCATTTACAGTGCCTTCTGTAACAAAAACAGCATTTTGTGCATTACTGCTTGCAATGGTACGCAGTAGTCTGGGCTCTTTGTTCTTACGCTCTTCTGATGCGGATAAAATGAATGCGCCTGTACCTATATTAATAAGTGCGTTATTTTTCTGTAGGGGAGGGTAGGCGTATAAAACGGCATTTTGGTCGCCACACACACAAGTTAATGGAATATTGTTTAATGTAAGTGTGCCATAGGGATGAATGACCGGTGCGCATTTAGGTAGTACTTCTTTTTCAATTTTAAACCATTGTAATAGGTCGTTTGACCAGTCAAGCGTTTGGGTGTTAAAAAGCTGGCAGCGTTGTGCATTGCTGTGATCAATGATTTGTGGCTTTTCATTAAGTAGGTGAAACATCAGGAAACTGGCGATTGGGGAAATACATAATTGCTTGTTTTTAGTGGCTTCTTTGACTGTCGTGTTATTTTCTAAAAGCCAGTGTATTTTTCCTGCAGAATAATGTGCAGATAATGGTAGTCCGGAGATTTTCCTAATCTTAGAGGCAAATGCTGAGAGTTTGTCCATTAGGGGTTGTGCACGTGTATCTCGCCAACTAATTGATGGTGATAACGCTTCTCCGGTCGTCCTGTGCCATGCAACAATTGTTGATCGTTGTGTGCATAAACCGCAGCACTTGATATTATTTCTTAACCCAATAGGGAGTTCGTTTAATAGCGTTTGTATTGATAGTAGTATTTCATTTGCATTCTGTTCGTATTGGTTTTGTTGGGTGGGGTGTTCCAGGGAGTTAGTTGAAATATTTTTTGACTTTAAATAATGTAAATCACCTGTTTCTGTAAACAGCGCAATACGGCTTGCGTGAGATCCCTGATCAATGACCAGGGTTAAAGATGAGGGATGTGATGTGTGTGTTGGCATGATTACAGTAATCGTGTGGTTTAATAGTGATTAAAGGCCATTTTTGTTTAAAAATCATTAAAAGGTTGTGAGTAATGTGACTCGCTCTTAATATAAGTTGGTGTTAATATTTGCCTCTGAGAATTTGGGCTGCCAGAGAGGGCGCTCATTACAAATAACTAATTTTGGTGATTGTTACATTAATTGTCATCAATCTCTAATTACCCACCGGGAGATAAGCTTGTGGCAACTGTTGAATTAACTGAAGAATCACTGGAAAAAACCATAGTTGAAAATGATATTGTAATCATTGATTTTTGGGCTGAGTGGTGTGGCCCGTGTAAATCTTTTAGTCCAATTTATGAAGAAGTGTCTGAAAAGCACCCTGATATCGTATTTGCTAAAGTTAATACTGAGGTAGAGCAGGGAATTGCTGCCCACTTTCAAATTCGCTCTATACCAACCTTGATGATATTTCGTGAGCAGATTGTGCTTTTTTCAGAGGCGGGTATGTTGCCGGCAACTGCTCTTGAACAGGTTATTCAGCAGGTTAGAGAGCTAGATATGGAAAAAGTGAAAGCCGATATTGAAGCAGCACAAGCGGAAGAAGAGCAGAAATCATAATGCTCCGGTGTCCGCAGGCGCACAAGCTAAGCGTTTGTATGTGTTTGCGGTTCCATTCTTTTACGCATTCGTGTCTACTTCATATTCTTTTTGTTGCAGACCGAACGTACTAATTTAATTGTATTTTGGTATTGGTTGGCTGCCATTCGGCAATCCATGTTTCAACTTTATCAAGTGATTGTAATGATAGGTTGTTTTGTAAGTTTACATATAGCTGCCGACGCTTGTCCTGGATAGCTTGTGCTAGTTGCAGGTTGTTTTTGGATGCCAGGCTTAGCCATTTATATGCTAGCAGGTCATTCTTTTCCACCCCTTTCCCACGTAAATACATATTACCGAGCATATGTTGGGCAGAGCTCCAGTTGTGTTCGGCTAGTGTTTTGAAAAGACTAGCTGCTTTTTCAGCTGACTTCACCGCGCCGTTTCGGCCAAGCAAGTAATCTAAAGCCTGTTGATAAATAATAATAGGGCTAGAGTGGCTCACAGCCAGAGGTGTGTTTAAGGTTGTTGGTTGAGTTGTTACTTCAGCGTTAACGCTGAGTGGGCTGAGTGTTAGTATCAGGCAGAGTTTATATATTATATTTTTTAACCGCATAATAGGCATCCATTAACAAAATTTAAGTAATTTCCATGTCTCCATGAATCCGTGTCGCTCAGGGTATTTTCTCTGAGTCATCACTTCCCTGTTCTTTTGTCATTTTATAGCCATTCGAATGAGTGATATCTAAATGAAATGGGTAACTGCAGTTTGAAGCATGAAGTATTCCAGCTTTAAAAAAAATAGCGCAAACAATAACTTAAGTCTATTTGTGGTTTAAGGGGCTTTAAAGAGTGTAAATAATTATTTATATGGGCATCTTGAATAATGGTTTTATCGTTATAAATCAGTTGGTTGCGGCGTAAACTTGCCGTGACGGATTAATTTACAGTTATTAGCTGAAACTGTTTTGTTTGGTTTTAATTATAAAAAACAAGAAGATACAAAGAGCTTTTTGTCGATTTTTTTTACGCAATAACAAAGACCGCTAACTAGTAGCGGTCTTTGTTGTTTGATTATGCTGTTCCCATTACTGGAAATTGTGACTGGATTATTTCAGACTCTTCAGCATTTTTTGAACGTCTTTTTCCCATTTCGCAGAGAATTGTCTACGAACCAGCTCTTTGTTTAACGCTATATCAATAAGCGCCTTGCTACGTTTTTCAGTTTGGGAAATATCTGCATTAAGCTGTTTCAGCTCGGCCTTTAGTTGTTTAAGTAAATCTCGGTCATCTATTGGCTTAGCTGTTTTCTTTTTGGCTACATGCTTCTTTTTAGGTGCTGGTTTTGCAGCAGCTTTTTTCTTTGTAGCTACTTTCGCTGGAGGAGTCTTCTTCTTCGCAGCAGGCTTACTTGAAACAGGTTTTTCTTTTGTTTTCTTTTTAACCGGTGCTTTTTTAGCGGCAGCCTGCTTAGTTGCAGTTTTTTTGCTATCAGGTGATTTTGCTTTCTCCTGAGGCTTTTTAGCAGGCTTTTTCTTTGGTTTTTCTATAGTCGGGGATTCAGTAGCTGATTTTTCTGTTGCTACAGGCGTTGCTACTGGAGTAGTTGGTTGGGTGGGTGCAGGTGTAGGCTCTACAGGTGTTACAGGCGCTGCTGCGGCCGGTTCGTTCTCAGCTGTGAGTGTATCTTGAGCAGGCGCTTTAGCTATGGGGGTAGGCGCTGTATTCATGCTGGTAGAGGGGCGGGCGCTCTTTAGCGCTATCTCCATAGCGGAATAAATGTCCTTTATTTCGCCTTTACCTTCTACAACAGAGAGTTTGTTCTGTTTCTGGTAAAAATCTGCAACAGGCTGTGTTTGTGTTTCGTATACCCGTAGACGTTTACCAATGGTCTCTTCATTATCATCTGAGCGATGGTGTAGTTTGCCGCCGCATTTGTCGCACTCTTCTTCTAATGATGGAGGGTTGGTAAAAATATTGAATACTTCACCACAATCTTCACAGGTTAATCGGCCGGTAAGGCGTTGCATTAGAATATCGAAATCTACATCAATCAATATGGATTTTTGAATCGGCATAGACAGGCCACGAAGTAATTCGTCTAAGGCCTGTGCCTGGTCTACATTACGAGGGAAACCATCGAGAATAAAACCGTTTTGTGCATCTGGGCTGCTGAGGCGCTCGCGGATCATGCCCAGAACCAGATCATTGGGTACTAACTGCCCTGCATCCATAATGGCTTTGGCTTGTCGGCCTAATGGAGTTTGTGCTTCTACTGCGGCGCGTAGTAAATCACCTGTTGAAATTTGTGGAATGTTCAATTTTTCAACTAATAGTTTGGCTTGTGTGCCCTTGCCGGAGCCGGGTGCGCCTAGTAGTACGAGTCTCATATCCTTTTTCTCCCCCCTGTTACAGGATTTTTAGCTTAGAAGGTCAATTTGAAGTCTATACGAAGTGTAAATTATTGACTTGAGTGGTGTCATGGAAAAGTACGAAAACACCAGTCTGACAATGAGCGTGAATCTCATAAGGTCATAAAAATCAATAGCTTGCACTGAGTAAATGCTGCCAACTAATCGTTCCAGGTTCAGGATTATTATTGGCATTAGCAATGGATTGTAATCAATGTTCAGAATATGTCGAGTATTCTCTGGTGCTGCTTCTTGATATAATCCCCAAAATGCTAAAAAAGTTCCAAAGAGCTGTAATTATAAGGTAAAAAATATATGAATCTTGATAACCTCCCCTTGGGAGAAAACGTACCCCATGACATTAATGTCGTAATTGAAATTCCATCGCATGGCTCACCTGTAAAGTATGAAGTAGAGAAAGATAGTGGCATGTTGGTGGTTGATCGGTTTATGGGAACGGCGATGTTCTATCCCTGTAATTATGGTTTTCTGCCGCATACTTTATCAGAAGATGGTGACCCGGTTGATGTCTTGGTAGTAACACCAGTACCCCTGATATCAGGTTCGGTTATTCGTTGTCGTCCAGTAGGTATGCTGGAAATGACGGATGAAGCTGGTGAAGACCATAAAGTGCTGGCCGTACCTGTAAGTCAACTGACTAAGCTGTATGATGATGTGCAATCACCTCAGGATCTACATGATGATATGTTGGGTCAAATAACGCACTTTTTTGAACAATATAAAGCATTAGAAACAGGTAAATGGGTGAAAGTTGAAAACTGGGTAGGCGTGGATCGTGCTCATGAAGAGATAATTACTAGTATAGAGCGTTACAATAAGACCTCTGGGTAATTTGTTTTGGTGGCAGTTATTTTAAGTTTTAATTGATACGAAAATACTTGTCGATATAGGGTGTGGTTTATTTTTAGAATAGTATATGTGTGAATTTAATTTTTCACATTGAACTAAAGCCATATAGCGACAATCTGAAATGCTACATATTTAACTTAAAAACAGGATATAAAACTCAAATAATGAATTCACAAGGCCTAGCTGTTTACTAAATGCCACGTCGTGCAGTAATTAAAAACCATACTCTAGAAGCGCTGCTGTTTAAGCGGCGGGCACTGGTGGCAGCTATATTTAGTGTGTTGATTCTACTGGTGTTGTTAGCACGCCTTGTATATTTGCAGTTTTTTGAATTTAGTCACTTTGCTTCACTCTCAGAAAATAATCGTGTTCGTCTAAGTCCGTTAGTGCCTAATCGTGGCTTGATTTATGATCGAAACGGTGTGGTGCTGGCGGAAAATCGGCCTTCTTACCAGCTAGAGCTCATTCCCGAACAGATCAATGATATGCAACAAACACTGAGTGACCTCGGTGAAATAGTCGTCCTGGATGATGATGTTTTGAAGCGATTTAAGCGGCTTTTAAAGCGCAGTCGTAAATTTGAAGGTGTGCCATTACGAACTAAGTTGTCAGAAGAGGAGGTGGCAAAACTGGCAGTAAACCGACATCGTTTTCTCGGTGTCGAAGTGAAAGCGACACTTGGTAGATTTTATCCTTTATCTAAAAGCATGGCCCATGTGGTTGGGTATGTTGGGCGTATAGATGAAAATGAATTAAAACGGGTTGATGAAGCCAATTATAAGGGTTCAACCCATATTGGGAAAACTGGAATTGAGCGTTATTATGAAGATCAGTTGCACGGACTGGTGGGGTATAAAAATATTTTCCGATCTGTGCAGGGGCGAGAGCTTCGTGTACTTGATAAAATTCCGCCAGTACCAGGAAGTAATTTGTGGCTGACTCTGGATGCACGGCTACAAAAAGTGGCTGAGAAAGCGCTACAAGGATTTAGTGGCTCTGTCGTAGTGATGAAGCCGCATACGGGTGAAATATTGGCGATGGTGAGTTTGCCCGCATTTGATCCCAACTTATTTGTACATGGAATTAGCCATAAAGATTATAGTCGACTTCGTGATTCTCCCGACAGGCCTTTATTTAATCGCTCAATCATGGGGCAGTACCCCCCGGGCTCTACGGTAAAGCCTTTTGTTGGTTTGGGAGGGTTAGAAACGAGATCGATAGGGTATAAGGAGCAGATAAACTGTACCGGACATTATTTGTTACCCAATGAAGAGAGAAAATATCGTGACTGGAAAAAAACAGGTCATGGTCTCGTTGATCTTAATATATCCATAGAGCAATCCTGCGATGTTTATTACTACGAGTTGGCGTACCGTATGGGTATCAATCGCATTCACAATTTTTTACACCAGTTTGGTTTTGGTGAAAAAACCGGTGTCGATTTATTAGGTGAGCGCTCAGGCTTATTGCCATCAAGGGAGTGGAAAAAAAAGGCTAAAAATAAAATCTGGTTTCCTGGTGAAACGCTTATTACAGGTATTGGTCAGGGGTATATGTTAACTACTCCTTTACAGTTAGCTAGTGCAACATCAATCCTGGCAATGCGTGGGCAAGTGCATCCTCCTCACCTTTTATCGCAAATAGAAGAGGCAGGTAATGATGAAAAAACTAATATTGAATGGCAAGAGAAAGAGAGCGTAAAGCTAAAGCGTGAAGTTAATTGGAGGCATTCGATTGAGGGTATGGTGAGTGTGCTTCACAGCATTAGAGGTACTGCAAGAAGCTCGGGTTATGGCCTTAATTTTAAAATGGCAGGAAAAACCGGCACTGCTCAGGTATTTGGTATAGCCCAGGATGCAGAATATGACGAGGAAACGATCGCTAAAAAATTGCGTGACCACGCCCTGTTTGTTAGTTTTGCCCCCCATATTGACCCTAAAATTGCTGTGGCAGTGATTGCTGAAAACGGTAGCCACGGAAGCAGTGTTGCAGCGCCTATTGCTCGAAAAGTTGTTGATGAATGGTTACGAACAAATGAAGGACGTGTCGATAAGTGAGTGGTATTCAAGATAAGTACTATTACCCGAGTTTCAGCTTACGGCTTATGCGTGCGCTGCACCTTGATCATGTGCTGTTGTTTGGTATAGGGGCCTTACTGATAGTCGGGCTGGTGGTGTTGTATAGTGCTGGTGATGAGTCGGCAGCCTTGATAAATCGTCAGCTCACTCGAATAGGGCTGGCATTGGTGGTTATGCTGATTGTGGCACAAATACCCTCATCAACTTTGAGGTTCTGGTCACCCTGGATGTATATCGTAGGGGTTGTGTTGCTAGTGCTGGTGCTTGTAATGGGTGATGTAGGTAAGGGGGCGCAACGCTGGCTGGACTTAGGTTTTGTGCGTTTTCAGCCATCAGAAATGATGAAACTGGTCACCCCCATGATGATTGCATGGTACTTTTCTGATAAGCCATTACCTCCCTCGTGGAAAACCTTGTTTTTTGCAGCGTTTTTAATACTCATACCCACATTTTTAATTGCCAGGCAGCCAGATCTAGGGACATCATTGCTTGTATTTGCGGCTGGATTTTTTGTTTTATTTCTGGGTGGTCTTAGCTGGCGTCTGATGATTGGATTAGGGGTATTAGGCGCTTCTATGCTGCCGGTACTCTGGCATTTTATGCATGATTATCAGCGTGGGCGCGTTATGACATTACTTGATCCTCAGCGTGACCCGTTGGGTGCGGGTTATCATATTATTCAGTCACAAATAGCGATTGGCTCAGGTGGTGTTTATGGCCGAGGGTGGCTTAATGGTAGTCAATCTCATCTAAATTTTTTACCAGAGCAATCTACTGACTTTATATTTGCTGTTTTTGCAGAGGAATTTGGTCTGATAGGTGGTATATTTTTATTAGTTTTATATGGGTTTATTATTATTCGTGGATTAGTGATTGCAGTACAGGGGCAAGATACCTATGCGCGCTTGCTAGGCGGTAGTTTAAGTCTGACATTTTTTGTTTATTTATTTGTAAATGTAGGCATGGTTTCAGGTATTTTACCGGTGGTTGGGGTACCATTACCTTTAATTAGTTATGGTGGAACGTCAATGGTGACATTATTGGCTGCTTTTGGGATGTTAATGTCCATAAACTCCCACAGAAAGATATGGTCCAAGTAGAATGAATTTTAGAAAAACTTATACACATAAAGAAAATAGTAGATATATGAAAAAACAATCAATATTTAAAAATTCAGGTGCGCTGGTATTGCTTCTCTGTCTGTTGCCCGCAATCGTTAGTGCTAATTATAGTGAACGTAAAGATGTTCAGGCCTTCATTGCAGAAATGCATGAAAATCATGGTTTCGATATAGCTATTATGCGTAGCTGGATGGAAGGTGTTAAACAACAGAAAACGGCAATTGAGGCAATTGCGCGTCCGGCTGAAGGTGTGTTGACCTGGGCGAAATACCGAAAAATATTTATGACAGATAGTCGTATTGATAAAGGTGTGAAGTTCTGGAAAGACAATGCAAGTTTACTGGCTCGTGCAGAAAAAGAATTCGGTGTGCCATCTGAGTTTCTTGTCGCGATAATTGGCGTTGAAACATATTATGGTAAGCGAGCAGGAAATTACCTGGTGCTAGATGCGCTGACAACATTGGGCTTTGATTACCCAATTGAAAACACAACAAAAGAAAGGCGGGATGCGCGAGAGATTTTTTTTAGAAAAGAGTTAAAAGAATTTCTTTTGATGGCAAGAGAAGAAAAAGTGGACCCTCGTTTGTTGAAAGGCTCTTATGCGGGTGCCATGGGTATGCCGCAATTTATCCCAAGTAGTTTCAGACATTATGCGGTTGATTTTGATGGCAACGGAGTACGAGATTTCTGGAATGGTTCTGCAGATTCAATAGGTAGTGTAGCTAATTATTTTAAAAAACATGGCTGGAAAAAAGATCAACCGGTAGCGAGTCGTGCCAGTGTTGTTAAAAAATCAAAAGAGCTTGGCAGTAAAAAAATGAAACCTCATAAAAGCGTTGCAGAATACAAACGTATGGGGGTGAAACCTGAAGAGTCTTTTAAAGACTCAGATCAGGCTACTCTACTTAAACTTCAAGGTAAAAAAGGTGATGAGTACTGGATGACGTTAAATAACTTTTATGTCATTACACGATATAATCATAGCCCGTTGTATGCGATGGCTGTATACCAGCTAAGCCAGGCTGTTTCTGTTAAATACCATGCACAGTTAAATGCTCAAAAATAAATTTATTTATACTATTGTTCAGTTTGTTCTGTGCATAAATTTATTAAGTTGTGCCAGTACGGGTGATAATGCTCCGAACGGTTTCACACGTGATGATACGCCTGATGCAATTCCTGCAAATGAGCCATTAAGTCGTTATGGCAATATGCCGAGCTATACCGTGCGAGGCAAAACATATGAAGTGCTGAAAGAGTCAAATGGTTTTGTGCAAGAGGGTATTGCCTCCTGGTATGGTACAAAATTTCATGGCAGAAAAACCTCTAGTGGTGAGCCGTATGATATGTATGCGATGACAGCTGCGCATAAAACGCTACCGTTACCAACTTATGTTGAGGTAACTCATAAAGGGAATGGACGAAAAGTTATTTTAAAAGTAAATGATCGTGGGCCTTTTCATGAAGGTAGAGTTATTGATTTATCCTATGCGGCTGCTCGAAAGCTAGGTATCTCTGCAACCGGTACAGGCCCTGTTAGCCTGCGTACGATTAATACCTCAGCTCTAGATTTAAAAACTAGCGATGTGGTTTTGCCTGCAGCCATGAGTGAAAGCGGTAAAATCCATGTGCAAGTCGCAGCTATGGGGACTGAAACAGCGGCAGAAAAAATGGCAGGTAATTTGCGAGGTAAAAAAATACCTAGTGTACGTGTACATGTTGTTGAAAATGATGGCAGAAAATTATATAGAGTTCGCATTGGCCCCATTCCAAATACTGATATTGCATACGAAATTATTAATGAACTAAATGACATTGGCTTAAACGCAGCACGCGTTATTGTCGACTAATTATTTAAAGGCGCAGGCAAAAAATATTAAGATGAAAAAAATGATAATGAATAAGTTACTTATTGTCCTAACGGTATGTTTAAGTTTTATGGTTATGGCTGCACATGCAGCGCCTGTTCCATCCCCTCCCAAGCTGGCAGCTACAAGTTTTCTTTTAATTGATTTTAATAGTGGACGAATACTGGCAGAAAAAAATATTACCAAGAAAGTTGAGCCAGCTAGCATTACCAAGCTAATGACAGCATATGTTGTATATAAAGAAATTGAATCAGCTCGATTGAGTCTGGAAGAAGATGTAATTATTAGTAAAAAAGCCTGGAGAATGAAAGGCTCAAAAATGTTTATTGAAGTGGGTAAAAAAGTTACGGTAGAAAAATTATTAAAAGGTCTAATTATACAGTCAGGAAATGATGCGACAGTTGCCCTGGCAGAGCATATTGCTGGAAGCGAGTCTACTTTTGCGGATTATATGAATCAATATGCAGAAGAGCTAGGTATGAAAGATACCAATTTTGTTAACGCGACTGGCTGGCCAAATAAAAATCATGTAACCACTGCAGCAGATCTGGCAAAGCTTGCTATTGCAATAATTAGAGAATTTCCTGAGCATTATGAATGGTATAAGGAAAAAGAATATACATACAACGGTATTAAACAATATAACCGAAACAAGCTATTATGGCGCGATAAAAGTGTAGATGGATTTAAGACCGGGCATACTGATTCGGCTGGCTATTGCCTGGTGTCTTCCGCTAAACGTAAAGATATGCGTTTAATATCAATTGTACTCGGCACTAAAAGTGAAAAATCCAGAGAGAATGTTAGTCAGTCGTTGTTAAGTTATGGTTTTCGCTTTTATGAGAGTAACAAATTATATAGTGCAGGTGAGTCGCTTAATACCGCACGTATCTGGATGGGTGAAAATCATAGTATAAACCTGGGTTTAGACGAAGATTTATTTGTTACCATTCCTCGCGGACAGTATAAAAAGCTAGATGCAGTTATAGATATTAATAAAAGCATAGAGGCACCGGTTAAAAAAGGCCAGAAGTTAGGTGTGGTTAGCATTAAGCTGGAAGGCAAAGAGATTATTTCACAACCATTAATTGCCTTACAGTCAATTGCTGAAGGTAGTTTCTGGCAGCGTGGTAAAGATAGAATAATTCAGTTGTTTCAATAGATTTTTTGATTAACTGAAATTCAGGATATAAGACTAACGCTAATTAAGGCGCAAATGCACGCAAATAGAAGAAGTAGCTTTGTGTGTCGCAACACTCAAAAAATTATCATTTGAATTTGTTTGTGTCTTCTTTTGTTTTTCAAAACTTTGGGTGCATTAGAAATGTCTATTGTTTATTTGAATGGTGAGTATTTACCTCTTGATCAGGCAAAAATATCTGTTCTAGATCGAGGTTTTTTGTTTGCCGATGGTGTGTATGAAGTCATTCCAGCTTATGGTGGTCGTTTGTTGCGTATGCAAGAGCATATGCAACGCTTACAAAACAGCCTGAATGCTATTCGTTTAGAAAACCCCCTGTCTAATCAGCAATGGTTAGGAATTATAGAAAAGCTACTGGAAGAAAACCCTAATGCCGGTTCAGGTGAAGACAAATATGTTTATCTTCAGGTTACTCGTGGAGTGGCAGCAAAGCGTAATCATGGTTTTCCAGATGAGGTTAATCAAACTGTTTTATTGATGGTAAATGAGTTAGCACCTGTAGATAAAGAGGTGCTGAGACCAGGCGTGTCGGCTATCACTCTGGATGATATACGCTGGAAAGCCTGTAATGTTAAATCTATTTCTCTGTTGGGTAATATTTTGTTACGTCAACAGGCGCATGATAACGATGCGGCTGAAGCTATTTTAATTAATGATGGTTTGGTGACCGAAGGTGCTGCAAGTAATGTATTTGCGGTTATTAATGATGTATTGGTAACAGCACCTATAGGTTCTCGTTTATTGCCCGGTATTACCCGTGATTTGATTGTTGAGCTGGCAGAGGAGCATGGAGTGTCTTACGAGGAGCGTGATTTTACAGAGCAGGAATTGTTAGAAGCCTCCGAAATATGGTTCAGTAGCTCAACTAAAGAAATATTACCAGTTGTCGAACTTAATGGTAAGCCTGTTGCAAATGGGCAAGCTGGCCCCATATGGGAGAAGATGATAGATATTTATCAGGCCTATAAAGTTAGACTCAGGTCGGGTGAATCGAGTTAGCGACCTGGCTAAGGTCTGTATATGGTTTGAGTAATGAGCAAAAAAACAGTCGATCCAAAAGATATATATTATGATGAAGAGCAGGAAACACTGTTTAAGTTTCCCTGTGAATTCCCTATTAAAGCCATGGGTAGAACCGGTGATGAGCTAGAAATTGCTGTGCTAGAAATCATTAATCGACATGTGGATGATTTAGTTGAGGGTGCGGTTAAATTTAATCAAAGTAGTAACGGTAAGTTCACCAGTATAACGATTACTTTTACTGCTCACAGTAAAGATCATCTGGATAAGCTTTATATCGAGCTGACGGCCTGTGATCATGTATTGTATTGTCTTTAATATAACTGCAAGCTACTTGCATTCACTTTCTTTTTTCATTAAACCATAATGTCCCAGTCCTTAGATCAGTACGCAATTATCAGATATCTGGGTGTTAAAGATTATGCTGAAACACTTCTTGAAATGCAGCAGTTTAACGAGCAGCGTGATGAAAACACAGCCGATGAAATTTGGCTTTTAGAGCACCCCCCCGTATTTACCTTAGGTACTAACAGTCAGCCGGAGCATTTACTTAATCCGGAGAATATTCCAGTTGTGCAATCCGACAGAGGTGGGCAGGTTACATATCATGCTCCTGGGCAATTAATAGCCTATGTGTTGATAGATGTTAAGCGAAAGAATATGGGAGTGCGTAAGCTGGTTACTGCACTAGAAAGAGCCGTAATAAAGTTTCTGGGTAAAGTTGGAATAGAAGCTAATGCTGACCCTAAGGCGCCAGGCGTATATGTTAAAGGTGAAAAAATTGCTGCTCTTGGTTTAAGAGTAAAACAAGGTGGTTGTTATCATGGGCTTAGTTTGAATGTGGATATGAATTTAGCCGATTTTGATAGAATAAACCCCTGTGGTTATCAAGGGCTGCAGGTCACTAGTTTAAAAAAACTAGGTGTAGCAATGGGGTTACAGCAGGCAACATGGAAGTTAATGAGTGAGTTATGCCTGCAACTAAACATCGTAAATATTAGTGAACAAAAAGCTAGCGAATAAAAACATGAGCAAACAAAAAGTTATAGCGGGCGTAAAACAAACAGGCGCTGAAAAAGTTGCGCGTATCCCGGTAAAGATAGAAAAAACTGAAAAAATGCCACGTAAGCCTGAGTGGATTAGAGCGAAGGCGCCCACGCATCCTAATGTAAAGCGGTTGAAGAAAGTTTTACGAGAGCAAAAATTATTTACGGTTTGTGAAGAGGCCTCTTGTCCTAATTTAGGTGAGTGCTTTGGGCATGGCACAGCGACGTTTATGATTATGGGTGAAATTTGTACCCGTCGTTGCCCATTTTGTGATGTGGGGCATGGCCGTCCATTACCATTAGATACTGAAGAGCCAAAAAACATGGCTGACACGATTGAAGCTATGGAATTAAAGTATGTTGTTATTACGTCGGTAGATCGAGATGACCTGCGTGATGGTGGTGCTGCACACTTTGTTGAGTGTATAGAAAAAACCCGTATACAAACACCGAATATAAAAGTAGAAACTCTGGTGCCAGATTTTCGTGGGCGAGTTGACGTGGCAATGGATATTTTAAAGCAATCACCTCCTGATGTGTTTAATCATAATTTAGAAACAGTACCTCGTTTGTACAAAGAGTGTCGGCCCGGTGCAGACTATCAGGGTTCGTTAGACTTGTTGAAAGCATTTGGTGAAGCCTGTGAAAATGTGCCGACTAAATCAGGGCTAATGTTAGGCCTTGGTGAAGAGAAAGAAGAGGTTATTGAAGTTTTAAAAGATTTACGTGCACATGGTGTAAGTATGTTAACGCTGGGGCAATACCTGCAACCAACATTGCATCATTTGCCTGTAAAGCGCTTTGTAACGCCAGAAGAGTTTGAAGAGTATAAGCAGTTAGCAGAAGAAATGGGTTTTGAGCAAGTAGCCAGTGCCCCTATGGTGAGGTCATCTTATCACGCAGATTTACAGGCTTCAGGTGATTTTAATTAAAACCTGAGCCGCCCTTAAATAACTGATCTTTATATGAAAAGGTAGTACTTCTGCAAAATAAGCATTTATATTATGTTTGTGTGCCTGAGGCGCATAAACATAATATAAACGCTTTTGATTTTAAATGTATTTTTAAAACTCGAACTTAACACCAATATGTGCGCCGTCATCTAGTTCAATGTTGTTTCCCAGACCGTTTTCAAAGTCATATTCAATGTTTCTGTATCCTACGTATGCCCTTGCACTAGGAGTGACTTCTAGTTCTATTGCGAACTCGTATTCGCTATATGCATCAGCACCGCTAAATGATGTAATACTGGGTGCGTATGCAACACTGGCTAAAAATGCGATAGGCATTTCCGAGGCCATGATGTAACGGAACTGCCCTGCTATGGCCAATGCGCCGACCTCTTCGTTTATTGCATCAAGAGATGTAAACACTAACTGGCCACCTACACCAAATTGTACTGCCTTATTGTTGCCAGCAGGGTTGCCTGTAACCATTATTTTTGCATTAACCTGGTAGTCATCATTTTCCGTAAATAACATGCCAAAACCAATATCAGCACCGCCATAACCAAAGGTAGATGATTCGGTTAAGTAGGTGATTTGTGCCATTTCTTCGGCCAGTTTGAGGTCAAATCCACGGGCATTAATTTGTGATGAAACTGTCAGTAGAAAGATTGCAAATGCTAGTTTTTTAAACATAGTGTTTCCTGGATTAAGGTGTGTCGTGCATGCGTAGTGATTATTTGTTAATTGACCAGTGGGCGTCGTGGTTAGTTCAGTTGCATGATACACAATCTAGGGGTGAAAAAAAACACAGCGCACGATTGTTTGCTGTGTTTTTTAAATTAACCAGACCTGGTTCAAGCTACTGGCCTAACTTGAGCTAAGCCAGCCTGTAAAAAATGCTTTTACTAGACGGTTTGATAGTAAATATTCTGCGGATGATTTGCCTGTGCAAAGAAGAACCAGCGTTCTGCAAGTAAACCCACATATTGAATAATAAATGCTGCAGCTAAGACTTCTGTATTGCCAGTAGAAATAGCAGAAGAAAGTAGTAATACAGGAATAGGGAATACTAAAATCATAAAGATAAACTTAACTGATTTCAGAAACATAGCTGTCTTGCCATGAAAATATTCACGAGTATTAAATGACCCGCCCATTGCGCCCTGTGCTTTTTGTTCAATCTTGTTATGGCGAATACCGATAGCTGATTGAATTGATGATTTATACTTAATGCGGCTATTTCTGTATAGCGAAGCAGAGCGAGTGATAAATACAAGCACTGTTAAAGCAATAGCCCAGCCACCAAGAAACAATGTTTGTTCTTTAAGGCCCAGGTAGCTTGCTAGAGCAGTTGCCAGAGTAAAGCCTGACGCAGTACCAAACAAGAAGTAGTTAATAACGGTTAGTGGGCTAGACCATTCTTGTAAAAACTTGATGCAAGCATAGATCATTGCAGTGCATAGAAATAATGCAAAGGTTGCAACCACACCAAAAACACCAATAAACAGGCTGGTGCTTAATGTGATTTCACCATGGGTAAATGCTGTGCTATCTAAGCCCATAAGGTGTACAAGACCATAAGCAAACACAGCTGCCATCATGGTTGGCAGAGCAATAACTTCACGTGATAACCATGAGGTTTTCCAGCGTGCTGCTGAGCGCCAGGCACGTTCAGGGTGGCCTAAATGAAAGAATGATGAAACCAGGCCAGCAATTAGCAGTGCTAAAGAAATAGCAGCGCCTATGCCATAAAAATTGCTGTCACCAACGGCAGGTAACAGGTCAAATTCTGAATAAACTTGAGTTGAAAACAGTGCCAGGAATAAACCCTGAGCTGCACCGATTAATGTTGTTAAAAATATGACAGAAAATGCGGGATGCATACTTCTCTCCTTAATAAATTAAATTATTAATTCGGGCACAAAGCCCGAACAGAATGTTTTGGTACACTTTTACGCAAACACTTCTTAAATCGTGTTTGCGATAAAGATTAAATGAACGAGTTCTCGTCAAGTACCGAACCATCAACTGGTTTGTGGTGTTCTTTCTGCTCTTTATTAAGCGGATTATCAACACGTACAAGCTCATCTTTATGGATGGTGATTTTGTTCTTACGACGCGGTAAGTAATGGTTTGATGGCTGTGTGCCCCATTCAGGCATTAGCTGGTAACCACCGGCATCACGAATTAATTCGGATACTTCTGAATCGGCATCATGTACGTCACCAAATAAACGAGCTTGAGTTGGGCAGGCTAATACACAGGCCGGCTTACGTTCAGATTCTGGTAGCGTTTCATCGTAAATACGATCAACACACAAAGTACATTTTTTCATAACTTTCTGGTGTTCATCAATTTCACGTGCACCGTAAGGGCATGCCCATGAACAATATTTACAACCAATACACTTGTCGTAATCAACTAAAACAATACCATCTAGTTCGCGCTTGTAGCTTGCACCCGTTGGGCACACGGGAACACAAGGTGGCTCCTCACAGTGCAGGCATGACTTTGGAAAGTGAACCGTTTCTGTTTTTGGAAACTCGCCAACTTCATAAGTTTGCACACGATTAAAGAAAGTTCCAGTAGGGTCTTTCTGGTAGGGGTTGTCATCAGACATAAAACCCGCAGGGCCTGAAGTGTTCCATTCTTTACATGAAGTTACACAGGCACTACAGCCCACGCAAACATTAAGGTCAATAATAAGAGCTAACTGAGTCATTATTTAGACCCCTTCTTGTCAAACTTACCGGCAAAGAAGCCCTGCCATTTACGGCGCAGGCTCATACCTGGTAAAACTTTCATTGATTCAAATTGTGGCAAGGTGTGATCTGCATCATCCTCTGCTTTGTAAACACGTACGCGTACGTCATACCATGCAGCCTGACCAGTTACCGGGTCAGAGTTAGAGATGTGATCGCCACATTCGTTCTTAGGTAGTTCTTCTGCAATCAAGTGGTTAAGCAGGAAGCCTTGTTGTGATTCGTTGGCGTCATCACTTAAGTTCCATGCGCCCTTTGCCTTACCCACTGCATTCCAGGTCCAGATGGTGCCTGGCTCAACCGCCTCAGAGAAACGAGCCATGCAGCGTACTTTACCGTGCATTGATTCAACATAAATCCAGTCGCCATCGGCAAAGTTATGCTTTTCACCTAATGATGGATGCACGTGCATATAGTTATGCGCGTGAATCTGACGTAACCAGGCATTCTGTGAATCCCATGAGTGATACATCGCCATTGGGCGTTGAGTTAACGCATTAATAGGGTACTTCTGCTTATCCGTTAACTGACCTTCTAATGTTTCAGAGTAGAAAGGTAGCGGATTAAAGTGCTCTTCAACACGTGCACGTAAATGATCAGGTGGCTGGCGACCAGGGCGTTTGCCCTGTGCTGCTAATCTGAACTTCTGTAGGATTTCAGAATAAATATGAATATTAATCGGTTCATCGTAACGTGTTAAGCGATGGTCCTGTGCCCAGGTTAAATAACCCTGATTCCAGTTACGCATGTACTGGTAAGAAACCGGTAAATGATACTGGTATACACAGTTATTCTTTTCGTACATTTCCCACTGGTTCGGATTCGGTTCACCTTTCATGAACTTCTCGCCACCTTTACCACGCCAGCCGGCAAGGAAGCCAATGCCTGAACCCGGCTCGGTTTCAAAGTTGGTTACAAACTCTGGGTAGTCACGGTATTTACGTGAGCCATCTTTATTAACGAATACTGGTAGTTTTAAGCGTGAACCTAATTCAATCAATACTTCCTGGAATGGTTTGCAATCACCTTTAGGTGGAACAACCGGAATACGTACCGAGTCAACCGGGCCGTCAAATTCTGAGATAGGACGATCTAGCATCGACATTACATCGTGACGCTCTAAGTATGTAGTGTCAGGTAGGACTAGATCGGCGAAAGCAACAGTTTCTGAATGGAAAGCATCAGCAACAATCAAGAATGGAATCTTGTATTCACCGTCTTCATCTTTATCGTTAAGCATGTCGCGAACTTCATTGGTGTTCATTGACGAATTCCACGCCATGTTCGCCATAAAGATCATCATGGTGTCAATTTTGTACGGGTCGCCGCGCCATGCATTGGTAATCGCATTGTGCATTAAGCCGTGAGCCGATAATGGGAATTCCCATGAGAAGCCCTTGTCGAGTCGAACCGGGCCACCGTCATCATCCAGGAATAAATCTTCTGGTGCAGCCGGGAAACCTAATGGCATGCCGCCTAATGGCGTATTGGGCTTAACGCCCTCAGGACCACGAGGTGTTTTAGGACAAGGAGGAATCGGACGTGGGAATGGTGCCTTATGACGGAAACCACCCGGGCGATCAATCGTACCTAGAATAGACATTAAGATAGATAAACCACGAATCGTCTGAAAACCATTAGAGTGTGCAGCCAAACCACGCATTGCGTGGAATGAAACCGGGTTACCGATAACAGATGCATGCTCACGACCCCAGGTATCAGTCCAGGCTATGGGTAATTCGATTTTTTCATCACGTGCCACAATACCCATTTCGTGAGCCAGGCGACGGATGGTTTCAGCTGGAATACCCGTTACAGACGATGCCCATTCAGGTGTGTACTCTTCAACAGATTCTTTTAAAAGCTGGAATGCAGGTTTAACCAGCGTGCCGTCTTCCATTGTGAACTCACCCATTAAAAATGGATCAGCACCTTCGGTGTGTGTACGAACGGCTTTATTAGTATGACGATCCCACCACATCTGGTTCTGGTGATCAAAACAGCCTTCTTCAGGATCATTAACATCCATGCGGTAGAACATACCGTGCTGCTCTGAAGACTCATCACAATTAACCAGTTGGCCAGAGTTAGAATAATCTTTAACGAATTCACGATCGTATAAACCGGTTTCAATTAACTCACGCACAATCGCTAAAATCAGAGCGTTATCTGTACCAGGTTTGATGGGTACCCATTCATCTGCTATTGCAGAGTAACCCGTACGCACAGGATTAATCGAAATAAAACGACCACCGTCACGTTTAAATTTAGACAGGGCAATTTTCATCGGGTTCGAGTGGTGATCTTCCGCTGTACCAATCATAATGAACAGCTTGGAGCGTTCAAGATCGGGACCACCGAATTCCCAGAATGATCCACCGATAGAGTAGATCATGCCCGCAGCCATATTTACAGAGCAGAAACCACCGTGTGCAGAGTAGTTTGGTGTGCCGTAGTTCTTCGCGAACATACCGGTCAGGGCCTGCATCTGGTCACGGCCAGTAATTAAGGTGAATTTCTTAGGATCAGTAGCGCGAATATTCGCCAGGCGATCTTCCATAATGTCGAAAGCTTTATCCCAGGAAATTTCCTCGAATTCCGCATCTCCACGCAGTGAACCTTTCTTACGCAATAATGGTTTAGTTAAGCGCGCAGGAGAGTACTGCTTCATTATACCGGATGCGCCTTTAGCACAAATTACACCCTTATTAAGAGGGTGTTCCGGGTTGCCTTGTATATAGCGTACTTCGTTGTCTCGCAGTGTTACGCGAATGCCACAACGACAAGCACACATATAACATGTGGTGTTTTTGGTTTCGATACGACCAGCGGGTTGTTTGGTTGCATCGTGAATCACACTGGATGTCATACTGAAGTCCTATAATAAAGTGTCGGACGATTATATTGATCGAAATCAATAAAGCTAATCAGGATTGTTAAGTTAATCATAAAATACTTATATAGCTTATTACTAATATTGATGATTAACTAGAATGTAGTTATTACTGAGGTTTAGAGGTATAGCATAGAAAAATTGCTTTCACATAGTTGATAGCTAGCTGCAGCGAGGTTTTAGCTGAATATTTGGCTCTGTGAAATGATGCTTTTTAGGCTAAATCATTGTTTTTCATTGTAATAATTGAATTAGTATAAAAAGCATTATTTATAGGGTATTTGTTAGCGGATAAATTTAACTCGACAAACGGTCACAATGAATGTTTGTTTAAAGGAAATTGTGTCACTCGGGTGTATTTTCTCAACATTAAATAGCCCTACAAAGCGTGATGTAGCCTATATGTGTTTTTTCTTATATTATATGGGAAAGCTAGTGGTTCATTGATCGAAACCAATATTCAGTTTTATACACTGTATAAAATGTACCGGAACATTTGGTCGAAGCATTGATCAAAGCTCGGAATAATCTTCTGGGAATACATGTATCTACGCTCAAGTGAGATTGTAGGGAATCTTTTTAGGTTTGTTCGGGTCTTATGTTCACCAATGTAACAAGGATTAAGGTATGTCAGAAACAGTACTCATTGATCAGTTTGGACGTAGTATAGATTACGTTCGCATATCGGTTACTGATCGATGTGATCTACGCTGCACTTATTGCATGCCTAAGCACTTTAAAGATTTTCATGAGCCTGAAGAATGGTTAACTTTTGATGAGCTAGAAAGAGTCGTTGCTGCCTTCGCAAGAATGGGTACACGTCGAGTTCGTTTAACCGGTGGTGAGCCACTGGTTAGAAAAAATCTGCCTCAACTTGCACGGCGATTGTCTGCGTTGCCCGGTTTAGATGATTTATCCTTAAGTACAAACTGCACTCGCATGGTTAAACATGCTGAAGAGTTAAAAACCGCTGGCATTAGTCGTATCAATGTAAGTCTTGATAGCTTAAACGCAAATACATTTAAAGAATTAACCGGTGGTAAGCTGGAAAAAGTTATTAATGGTTTAATGGCGGCAAAAGAAGCAGGCCTTAGTCCCATAAAAGTTAATATGGTTTTAATGAAAGGCATAAATGATCATGAAGTAGAAAGCATGGTTGAATTCTGCGTGCTGCATGGTTTCACATTACGTTTTATAGAGACTATGCCGGTTGGCGATATGGGACGTAAAGCCACAGATAATTTTGTAAATTTGCAAGACACAAAGAAACGGCTGGCAAAGAGTTTTAATTTGGTGCCCGGAGTGATGCCAGGTGGTGGGCCTGCCAGATATATGAATGTGCAGGGTACAGATATTAATATTGGTTTTATTACCCCGTTATCACAGCATTTCTGCGAAACCTGTAACCGGGTTCGTTTATCTGTAGACGGTACAATTTATACCTGCCTGGGTCAGGAAGATAATTTTGAACTACGACCATTGTTACGTGCAGGTATTAGTGATGCAGAGCTAGAGCTGGCAATACGCACGGCAATAGATTTAAAACCAGAAAAACACGAGTTTAATGAAAACCCAGAAAAAGTGTTGCGTTTTATGTCTTATACCGGTGGCTAAAAGAGCAAAAACACAAGTTTTGTCACTGTGGTGCTGAGACACGGTATGTTAATATCGTTGGCGTGTTGTGATAGTTTGTCCTTTAATGGTTAGGCCCCTCTCCAAACTAGTCCTTTTAAAATTATAATCTTTCAAGTAGTCTATTATCTCTGAATATCCACATTTCTGTGGAAAGTCGTTCCATTTAAAAATTTTGGATGAATTTATGAACAAAGAAAAACGTGATGATGAATTTTGGGAAATTACCGATGAATTCATTAAGCTTGCTAATGATCAATGTGATAAGCATAAAAATGGAAAAGTCAGTACTTCAATACTTTTTTCGGCTGCGCGTTTTAATTCATTTATGTATGCCTCTACAGCAAAAAATCTGGATGATTTCATAAAAGATAAAGATATGGCGATTGAATACCTAACTGAGCAATATAAGAAAGTTCTAACTGAAAATTTAAGTGATTATGAGAAAAACTATAAAGATTACTTAGAGAAAAAATAAAAATATTGTTCGGTTAAAAGGTAATGGGTATGCAAAATCAGTTAAAATTTCATGAAAAGGCAATTGATATAAAGCTTACCCAATCGGCTGTTCAGCAAAGTAAAAAATTAGATTCGATATTACTAATTGAAATACAAATATATTTTAGCTGCCTGTTAGGTAAAAGGTTGGCATTTTATAGTGAAGAAAAAATGGACGGGGTCTGGCAACTAAATGCAGAAGATTTTTCTGATGTATTGAAGAGTGCGCAAAAATTAACAAATGATATTTATATACGTTTTAATACGGTTATGACCAAAACCTGTCCCGTGGGTGATCAAATTGGGCCTCCCCCAGTAACAGATTTTAAAGTGGCTAAGCAGAGACCTTATGTGCCTAACTGGATGAATATTGATTATGAATATAATCAGTGGAGCGGTCAATATGGATGGAATTCAAGCGAAAAAGGAAGTGAAAACACCAAACAGGTGAGGGGCTAGAGTCGCTTTGATTAAGTGATGTTTTGCTAGCACGTCATATATAAAAATATTTAATTGATTATTTTAAATAAATTATAAGTTATTATTTTACTAGAACATAATATGTATCGGAAGTATTAGAGAATATGAATATGATTAAATTACAACGGCTAAAATTTAGTACTCCATTGCTACTGGTTATAAGTTTATTTACGTCTGCTGGAGTATCTCATGCTGAAAATATTACAGTTGGATATTTTTTAGAGTGGCCTACACCTAGTCAGTTTGCCCAGGTGAAGAAAATTTATGATAAAGAGCTTGGTGTTGATGTTAAATGGGTATCATTTGATGCAGGTACTGCCATGTCAGCAGCAATGGCATCAGGTGATGTGCAGATATCATTCTCACAGGGAATACCCCCATTTGTTATAGCAGCTTCTGCCGGGCAGGACCTTCAGGTTGTTGATGTTGCAGTTTCTTATTCTGAAAATGATAACTGTGTAGTGCGTACTAGTCTGGAAATTGATAAGGATAATGCGAAAGAGCTAGAAGGCAAGCAGGTTGGAGTACCTATTGGTACAGCCGTACATTATGGTTTTCTAAAACAAATGCAATATTTTGGTGTAAATACATCGACGATGAAAATTGTTGATATGGCACCAGCAGATGGGGCTGCTGCTTTCGCAAATGGTAATTTGGATATGGTTTGTGGTTGGGGTGGTGCACTGCTACGTATGAAAGAGTATGGTAATGTGCTTATGACAGGTGCGGAAAAAGAAAAACTGGGAATACAGGTTTTTGATGCAACCACTGTTTCTGCTCAATGGGCGCAGGAAAACTCAGAATTATTATCTAAGTTTCTTAAAGTTACAGCGGATATGAACGCTCAGTTTTCCGAAAATGCTTCACAGGAAATGTTTCCTGTAATTTATAAGGCTGCTGGCATGACTGAAAGTACTGCGAGTGCCACAATGGCTGGATTTTCTTTCCCGACAATAAAAGAACAGTTAAGTGATAAATGGTTAGGTGGAGGCACGCAGAAATTTCTTAGAGAGGTAGCCGTGTTTTTTGTAAAACAGGGTATTATTCCAAAAGCTCGTGATGACTATGATAGTGCAGTAGATGCAAGTTATCTGCAGGCCGCTTCAAAAATGTAACTGAAATCATTAAAAACTATACTCATTTCTGTAAATATAACGAAATTCTATTTTGAATAAACCAAATCTACATATAAATAATGTCTCAATGACATTTGATCTGCCAGATGGTAGTGATGTTAATGCGTTGAAAGATGTTTCCCTTGAAATTAATAAAGGTGAGCTTTTATCGATACTAGGGCCTTCAGGTTGTGGGAAAACGACATTGTTGAATATTGTGGCAGGTTTTCTTTCGCCGACCGCAGGGAATGTTGTTTTAAATGATAAAGCGGTAACCGGGCCTGGTTCTGAGCGAGGAATGGTGTTTCAACAGGGCGCGTTATTTGAATGGATGAATGTTCGTAAAAATATTTCATTTGGTCCTGATATGAAAGGCGTACCGGTATCGAAAACGCAATTGCACGTAGATGAACTGTTAGAAACTGTTGGTTTAAAAGGCTTTGCAGAAAAAGCAGTTTACGAGCTCTCCGGTGGTATGCAGCAACGTGTTGCTCTAGCTCGTTGTCTTGCTAACGACCCAGATGTGATATTAATGGACGAACCTCTTGGTGCGCTCGATGCATTAACACGTGAGAAAATGCAGGGGCTTATACTTAAACTGTGGAGGGAGACGGGTAAAACTATCATTTTAATCACCCACTCAGTAGAAGAAGCGTTGTTGCTAGGCGAGCGTCTTTTGGTTATGGCTCCAAGGCCGGGGCACATACATAAAGAATATAAATTACCGTTTGCCCATTTAGCCATCGAGTCAAATTTGCGAGAAGTTAAAAAACGTGAAGACTATCTTGAAAAGCGAGAAGAAATTCTTTCTATGATATGGGAAATGGAAGAAGAGATTATGGGTGGTAAAGAATAAGTCATGTTGATACTTGCAATTTATATTTTTTTGTTTGTGTTGGCATATATTCTTTATGGAGTGATTCATAAAATAGTTGCTAATCGAAAAATTAATAAACATGGATTCAATGAAAGAAAAACAGTGACGTTTGGTGATGAGAGTGCTGTTAAACCTAATCGAGTTGCATCGGTTGTCTCTATCGTAGTTTTATTTCTTATTTGGGGAGCGTTTACCAACTCTAAACTAACACCGATTCATGTAGCAGGGCCTTATATTGGTGATACCTCTTTTAGTTATACTGCAATTAACGCGGAGAAGCAGAGTGATAAGGCTACAGTTTTTATCCGGGTAGGGCATAGGGGTGATAAATTTAAAAGGCCTGATATAACTCAAAAATCACAAACAGGTTTCGCTAAAAATGATACAGGCAAAGTGAGTGCCTGGCGAAGTGTACTCATTCGTGTGCAAAAAAATGATATCGGTGGCAAAGAAAATGACTACCGTGTTATTGCAATTAATAATCAACCAATACTAGCGAATCAATCAGTAAGTGTAGAAAATGGCATTGTAAAGATGACCGCAAAAGGGAGCTTAAGTTTTGTACCGGATAAAGGCTGGCAGATGGAACCTATCTGGTTGCCTGCACCAGAAGCTGTGTTCAACCGATTAATTGAAATTGCTCGTGATGGTTATCAAAATATTAGTCTTAGCGAAAATATTGGATGGTCCTTACTTCGTGTGTTGGCGGGCTTTTTACTTGGGAGTTTGGTTGGTATACCTCTTGGCTATGCAATGGGACTGAATAGTTGGTTTCGTGGTTGGTTTGACCCTATCGTAGAATTTATGCGCCCGATACCACCATTGGCACTAATCCCGTTGATTATAATATGGTTTGGAATTTGGGAAACAGGTAAGATTAGTTTACTGTTTCTCGCAGCATTATGGATAATGACAATTGCAGCACGTGCAGGTGTATCTGGTGTGAATATTACTAAAATACATGCTGCATATTCGCTTGGTGCATCTAAGTTTCAAATCCTTACACGAGTGATCATACCTAATTCATTGCCTGAAATTTTTACTGGGGCACGGGTCGCAATGGGGGTTTGCTGGGGGACGGTTGTAGCTGCAGAGTTAGTGGCTGCGGAAAAAGGAGCGGGAAAGATGATTATCGCAGCATCAAAATTTCAACAAACCGATATTGTTATAATGGGCATTGTGTTGATAGGAATAATTGGTTATGGAATTGATGTTCTTATGCGTCGTTTAGAAAAAAAACTAGTTCCCTGGAAAGGGAAAAGTTGAAGATATATAAACTTATTAGAAATTAACACTTAAATCGAAGCTTCTAAATAATTGTTTTAATAATGATTTAATCCTTTTAAATTAAGAGAGTCTTGTGAAAGAAAATAATAATTTATTTGGAATGGTAGTAATCGTCGCTTTTGTGTCGATGATTGGCCCCTTCAGTATCGATACTTATTTACCTTCTTTTCCTTCTATCGAATCAGAGTTTAATAGTTCGCGAGCTCTGTTATCTCAGTCTATAGCTTTGTATTTGGTGGCTACTGCAATATCAAGTTTGTTTTGGGGGCCATTATCTGATCGGCTTGGTCGGAAATACATAATTTTAGGCTCATTGTTTTTATATTCGATAGCATCAATTGGCTGTGCTTTCGCATCAGATTATCCCGAGTTTTTATTGTTTCGAATTTTTCAGGGGTTAGCTGCAAGTGGAGGGCTTGTGGCAGGTCGGGCAATGGTCAGGGATACCTATGATGGCAATAGTGCACAGCGTGTAATGGCATATGTATTGATGCTATTTGCATTGGCACCAGCGATCGCGCCAATAATTGGAGGCTGGTTACATTATTTATTTGGCTGGCGAAGTGTATTTTATTTTTTAAGTTTATACGGTGTAATTATGCTGATGGTATGCTGGGTAATACTTAAAGAATCCTTGCATAAATCAAAGCAACAATCATTTCATCCTTTTCATGTATTGGGTGTTTATGCGAAAACTTTATTACATGTTCGATTTCTTTCTATAGTAACTGCACTTGGTACCAGCTTTGCAGGGTTGTTTATTTACATTGCCGGTTCGCCAACTTTTATGATTGATTTATTGTCATTAAATAGTACAGATTTCTGGATGCAGTTTGTGCCAATGACAGGCGGTATTATAGCGGGTTCGTTTCTATCAGGTAAATTGAGTCGATATTGGACACGTATAAAAGTTATTAATTTTGCATTTGGTTTTATGTTTATTGGCATGCTGGTGAATACTGTGCAAGTTAATATAATTCAGGTAGATCCATTCTGGGCGATTACTCCGATTGTTATCTATGCATTTGGTGTCGCTTTATCTATGCCCGGTTTAGGTATTTTAGCGCTAGATTGTTTTCCGGATAATAAAGGTGCAGCTTCTGCTGTGCAGAGTTTTACGCAGATAATGATGTCGGGGCTTGTTGCGGGGGTGTTGTTACCACTAATACCTCAAAGTTTAGAAGCATTTGCGAATTTACAGATGATATTACTACTGGTGTCATTATTGTTATGGTGCGTATCATGTGTTTACAATAAAGCTTAGCGTGTTTAATGACTGTTTAATTTGATGCTTTTAAAATTAAACCTGATTAAAGTGAGAGGTTAAAACATCAATAAATAATCTATTTTTTCCAGACAAATGTCGGCGATGAGAGTATGAGCCATATCAAGTCATATTGTAAAAATCATATGCATCTAAAATAGTAGTTACCTTGTAAGTAAGAAATGATGATCTAATATCGCTCAATCTTGATTATAGTGTAAATAATTATCAATTGATGATGTTTAGTTTGCAAGATAAGTGTTAATAGATTGTTAGCTTGATGTGAAGGAATATCTAGGACCAATGGCTGCTTATATAATCTAAGCAGCCATATTAAAAATATTATTTCCAACGCCCAGATAAGATATTTGAATTTTCAGCTATTGAATAATAATCAGTAGATCTGATGCTGTCCAAATTTCTAACGGACCATAATGGAGTCAATCCATACTCACGTAAAATTTCACCTCCTTTTTCTGTTAACATGATTTCGGCTATTGGTTTGTTTACTGTTTCACCATCATTTAAATAGTAGTAAGTTGGTAAATTATCTGTTTGAAATGTTTCGTTTAATCGCATGCCCCAGCCATTGTTTTTAAAGTTTCGAGCTATGCATTCTGTTTTGATAAATGCAGCATTACCCCATAAAAAACTTTCATGTGAATTATCATTTTTTATTTCTTCAAATACAAATGAGTCAATAGGTTTGCTTTTTTTACCATAAGGTAGGCGAAGTAAAAAACGAGGTAAAGCAAGTCCAATATAAGAAGCTTGAGAAGATTGTCTCAGCATTGTCCATGCTTTACTTGCACCTTCACTAATTGAATGATTCCAGTCTTCATAGTCAGGTGTTTTTGCAAGTGATTCGCAACCCGCAAGGGTTTCATTTGCAGCAGCTATAAAAGCCGCATTTGCCTGATGTGCAATGCTGCCGATATTGGCGAGAGATAACACATCTTCAATATTATCAGTGAACCTGTAATTACCAAGTAAAATACTCCATGGCAGGTCACCCTCAGATGTATCACAAAATAATTTGTATATAGAAGATGACGATATATCATCGACTGCAAGGTCATCTTGTAATTCCCGCTTAGTGATATCAAGAACAGATATTTTTAGCTTTGAATCTGTTTCAAGTCGTTTAATTAAAAAATATAAAGATTGCCATGCCGCTTCCATCGCCTGAAAATCGGGATGGTGTAATATATTTCTCATATGACTTTCTATTGCCTTGTCGACAATAGCAATCATTTCATCCTGCCTGGGATCAGTAGCAGGCTCTGCATAGGGTGCTACGATACTTTTAATTAACTTATCTATATTCGTGGCTTCTGCAGTTGTAGCGCTGTATGACAGTTCTTGTGATGAAGCAAAAATGTCATCTAAAATATTTTCAGTTAAGCTGTCAGGATTGGTAGTGCTGGTGTCGGAAAGCGGAGCCTTTACAGGCTTGTTGTCTGTGACGTCACTAGAAGGTAGCCAGCTTTGTATTTCAGCGGCTGCATCAGCAAAGCCATTGCTGCTTTTCAAACGTCTACGTAAATTACGTAATTTGCTGAATGACTCTAGCTTTTCATATAGTTCATCGGGGTGAAAATCGTCTAGTTCATTTAATTCTAGACTGACACTTGTCTTGTCAGCCAGGTTTAAATTTAAACGTATATTGAAATTTGACATGACATCTTCGAAATTGTCACGATCAATATTAATAGGGCGTAATTGGTTTCTTCCCTCTTCATGCATTTTAGAGTGGCTTAGACGACCACTAAAATCCCCCATTACGGCAATGCAAAATGGGCTGTGGGCATGAGTTACAGGTGCGTTAGAACCAGGTGAACTAAGTGAAACCGCCTTTTCAGACGAAGAGTTGGTGTTAATATTAACTGCTACACCAATTTTAGCTTTATCAGACATTTCAGAGATCCATTTCTTTATTGAATCTCCGATTATACGTTATTGAGCTACAGCATGACTGCGATAATACTAGTTTTTACTGAGTAATTTTGCCTTTGCGTTTTCTTTTGCAATATATTTTTCAATGGCATCTCTTGGTACACCACCTAACTGTACAGCTGTTACCTTACCTTTAGGGTCAACGAGTATAACTGTAGGGGTACCTTGTAGTCGGCCTAAGTCTAAATCAGAAAATATCTTAGAGCTAATTAACAAGTTAGGAAAGCTAATGAAATAATCATCTTCAAATTGTTGTACCTGTTTAAGATTTGCGTACGAAAACGAAGGGAAATCTATCGCCAAACCCAGTACATTAATATTTGTTTTGTCTTTATCATCGTATAAACCTTGAATTTCAGGTATTTCTTCAATACAAGCCGGGCATTTCGGTCCCCAGACAAATATCGTGGTCCACTTATCTTTAGCCAGATAATCTTTGATGTGATGTTGTTTTCCATCACTCCCCATTAATTTCAAGTTGGGTAGCTCGATTGCAGAAGCTGAATAAGTAAGGCTTAGCAGTGCAATGAATAACAGGTTTTTAACAGGTCTTATAAGGTTCATATTGGCTTCTGCAGTAAGTTTAATGAATAAGGTGCATTATATGACATAAAAAACAACAAAAAGTTATAAATAAGTTTAAAAATGTCAAAATTAAAATATTTCTATATCTGGTTATTCTTATGTTGATAGCAGGTTAAATCTATTGGTATCTACTTACTAGTGTTAGTGAATTAGCATTATTTATATAGGTTTTCTAAATGTTCCTCATTATTAGAATCGTTAAAGCGTGCCATATAATTATCTGTAAATTTTTGACAGAGTTCAAATAATTCAGAGCATTTCCAGGAATCTGTTTTTCTACTATATAGATATAAGTTAAGCGCTTCAATTTTTTCGGCCAGATCTTTGTCTACCCTGGTAGATATGTCCCCAAGTGAATGCACATGTTGATTGATAAACAGAACCCCAGCCCATTGTAGAAGAGCATCTTTTGCGGCTTTTTCATTTGAGTTTTCACAGGCCGTTTTAATGCTTTTTAATGCGCTATTTAATGATGTTGATTTCTTATGTGTCGACTCTACAGTTAAAGCTTTGGTTTTGTTTCTTTTTAATAATAAAAACAGGCTAATTAATAAACCAGTAGCGAGTAAAAATGATGTAATTTTCCAGGGTAAGCTATTGTCAGGTGTATATGTGGTTTTATCTATGCTTGTAACAGTTGGTTTTTCATCCGCCTTGCCTATTTCATTTATTTTGCTAGACGGTGAAGTGCCAGTGTCAGGCATGCGGCTATTTTCGGAATTGCTTACTGTAAATGTTCTTGGTTTTATTTTGGCATATTCTAAAGTGTTGCTTTCTATGTTCCACCAGGGAATTGATATCTCAGGCAAAGTATAACTACCAGCTGCGGACGGTATAATAGCGATCTTAATTTGTTGTGCGCCGGTGATGCCATCTTCATTTGTGTTGTTTTGAAGTAGCGGTTTGTCCGGGTATTGTTTTAATCCGTTAACAGAAGCTGTAATGATTTCTGGAAGTTGAGATGAATTTTGTCCATCAGCCAGTAACAGGATAGTACGTGTAATAGGTTCTCCCACCTTAAATATTGTAGATTCTGGAAATTCTTCTACTAATTGAACTTCTTTTGCAGCAAGCCAATGTTTGCCCTTAAATGAATCAGGCATAGCTTTAACAGAAATTTCTTTTTTATCTGATGAGCGCCTTAGTGTTTTTGTATTGCTTCTAAATGGATCAAAAGTAGAGCGGTTACCTCTGTTGTTTTGGAGTGCAATACGTGCACTTGCTACGCTGGGTTCTATTGTTAGCGTACCTGAAGTTTGAGGGTAAATAACAAAGCTTTGCTCAAGAACAAGGTATGGAGTGCCGCCACTATTAGTTTGATATTGTTTTATTTCACCTAGTTTTTCTGTAATAACGTCAACACCACTGGTTTTTAAAGGTGAGAATTCATAAGCATTTATATTGCTTGAGCTAAGTAATCTCTGAGTGACTATCACCTGTTGTTGAGGGAAAGCAGAAGTGTTGCTTATCTCCAGTTCAGAAATGAAAGATTCATCACGACTTGCGGATGACTTCTTCGGTTGGGTTATAGTTATCTGATAGCCAGGGCTAGTATCGTCACCAAAGCTAATAGCGGGAATAGTAATTGTGCCTTCGTGTAACGCTTTCAGCAACACGATCCATTTTTGAGAGCGAGTGTATTCACCGTTAACAATACTAATATTGCTGCTGGTGCTTTTATTTAAAATTTGAAAATCTTTTTTAAGTGGTGAAAAGTCAGGGTCATCATCGGGAGATTCGCTACTTTCAAAAATTAACGTAAATGTTTCATTAAGCTCAATTTGAGTGCGATCTACTTTTACTTGTATATCTACAGCATTTGCTGTGAATGAAACTAATAGTAAAAATAACAAAAATATTCTAATAACCAGGTTTTTAATATTCATAGTATTTGAAAAATTCACGGTTTAAATTGCTAGCAGAAGGTATAAAAATAATATCGTATAAGGCTTCGGTGAGGTTACCACGGGTTTTCCTCGTTATGATTTTGTTCGCGACTATACTGATATTTAAATTTACGTCTTAATAGCCCACCCGGGTCATCCGGTATTTTATTAAGCCATTGTTGAGTTTGTTGTTGTTCTAAGTCGGGTGTTTCTTCAGATCTACTTAGTTGCTGAGATGATTTGTTTTTCTCATCTTTTTGTTGATCTGATTCAGATTTTGATGCGCTTTGTTGCTGTTCTTCTTTTGCATCAGTATTATCCTGTTGTTTATTTTCAGTGCTTGATTCTTTGTTTTGTTCTTCATCGGAAGATTGTTGAGACTGGTTTTGGTTCTCGGTATTACTATTTGATGATTTTTCTGAATTCTCTTTAGAAATCTGGCTCTTACTGTCTTTAGATTCTGAATCTGATTTATCCTGTTGCTGGTTCTTGTCGTCACTTTTTTTGTCGTTAGACTGTTGCTTGTCTTTTTGTTCCTGTTGAGATTTTTCTAACAGTTGTTTGTTGTGTTTTGCGTCTTCGTGGTCAGGGCTTATTTCTAATGCACGGGTATAAGCTTTTATTGCACCGCTTAAATCACCGGCTTTAGCTAATGCATTGCCGCGGTTATAGTTTGCGTCGGCAGTATCGATGTTGCTCAGGAGCTCTGCCGATTGTTGATAATTACCTGCTTTATATTGTGCAGCAGACTTCCATTCTGGATTATTAAAAAGATCGGCAGCAAGTTCTGTGTTGCCTTCTTGCAGGGCGATTTCACCACGCTGATTACTATTCTTCCATAGATCAGTCCAGCCGAATGCCTGGGCTGGTTGTGGAAGCGGTAAGACAAAAACAAGTATTAAAAAAATCAAGCCTTTACGAAATACATAGGCAGCAAAGGGTATAACGAATAATAAGAGCCAGGGGCCTTCTTCGTGCCAGATATCTGTTGTGAATTTTTCGCCGGTAGCATCAGATTGCTCTTCTCCGAGTTTGTTACTTTTTATATCAATTGCAGATAGAAGATGGTTAATGTCGTTGTCATTAGCCGTTAGCAAGCTGAATTTTCCGCCAGCAGAAAAAGCGGCATTTTTTATGTTGTAAACATCCAGTTTAGGTACAACAATTGACCCTTTTTTATCTTTTACAAATCCGCCTTCCTGATCCGCAATGGGCGCACCATCTTCAGTGCCAACAGCTAGAATGGATGTTATATAATTTTTAGACGCAAGTTCTTTTAATCTCTTTTTGTCGTTTGAACTGATGCTGTCAGTAATAACGAGAATATTCCCCTTAGAGTGCCCTGCATTATTAAAAAGTTGTAGTGCTTTTTCTAAGGCAATATCAAGTCGACTACCTTGTGACGGCATGATGTAGGTTTCTAATGCAGAAACTTGTGATGCAATAGTGTCTGCATCATCTGTCAGGGGGCTAACAATATAAGCATCGGCTGCATATGCAATTAATGCTGTCTGGCCCTCTTTACGCATTTTGATAATGTCATTAATTTTAAAGTGTGCCCGGCTTAACCTGCTGGGTTTAATATCCGTTGCATCCATAGAACGGGACAGGTCTAAAATAATAACCAGTGCAGACTGTGTTTTAAATACCGGTTGAGGCAGTTTGTTAAAGGCGGGGCCTGCCAGTGCAAAAATAATAAGCAGGCCTAAAATAAACATGCCTATCACAGGGCTTCGTTTCTTACTGCTATCTACGCCCTGTAGTAAGTGGGGTAGTAGTCGTTTATCGATAACAGATGCCCAGCTGCGGCTGCGTATCTCATTTCGAGAATATAACCAGATAGCTAAGGCAAGGGGAAACACGGCCAGTAACCATAATGGTCGAATAAGATGAAACTGTTGAATCCACTGAAGGCTATCCATTGTTGATGGTCTCCTTAGAAAATAGCCCTATCATCTTATCTATTACTTGAAGTAGAGCAGGTAGTACGGCAATACAAACTGACAATATTAATGCAATTGCCAGTGGCCATATATAGAGAGACATAACCGGACGAAAACTTTGGCTCTCCTGTTCTACAGGTTCTAACTTGTCTATTAGTGAATAAATTTCATTAAGCTCTTTAGTATTATGTGCACGAAAATACTGACCACCGGTTATCTGAGCAATTTCATGTAGGGTTTTTTCATCAATTTCATTATTTTTTACAGTTTGTTTAAAAAACATGCCGCCCATTTTTCGTGTGGCTGCACCAATTCCAATAGTGTAAATTTTTAAATCTTGCTTGGCGGCCAATTCGGCAGCTTGTAGTGGTGTTACTTCTCCGGCCGTATTGGCGCCATCGGTGAGCAATATCAATATTTGTTTTTCTGCAGTTTTACCGTCAAGACGCTTTATTGCCAGACCTATGGCATCACCTATAGCTGTCATTTTTCCAGCGATACCAATTAATGATTCTTGCAGCATGGTATTAATTGTTTTAGTGTCAAACGTTAAAGGGGTTTGTAAATAGGCCTGTTGTCCAAATAAAATTAAACCAATACGGTCACCTTCGCGTTTCTTAATGAATTCACCAGCAACGATTTTTACTGCCTGTAAACGATTAATGGTTTGCCCGTTAATTTCAAAATCTTTAGCTGCCATGCTGCCTGATAAATCTACCGCCATCATTAAGTCTCTACCGCTTACGGGTATCTCAACACGCTCACCTAACCATTGTGGACGAGCAGCAGCTAAAATCAGAAAAACCCATGCCAGTGTTGCCAGTAAGGCTAACAGCTTGTTTTTATTTATATAACCCACATTATGTGACGCAGAGTTAAAGTCTTCTATAAATGGCACGTATAAAGGGGTATCCTGATTTTTATCACTTACGGGTAGCAGCAGGCGTATTAAAAGAGGCAGAGGTAGTAATATGAATACCCAGGGCCATACAAACTGAATATTTGAAATAATGCTCACTGAGTGACTCCAGTGAAACTTGTTGGTTCTGGCTTAGCAGTTTCAGGTAATGCATTTATCCATTGCTCGCATATGTTGAGTAATTCTTTTTGATTAAATTCGCTATTAGCCTGGTAGGGTGCACGCTCTAATAATGTACCAACTTCATTTGTGAAGATGTTTTGTGTGCTTAGCTTATTTAGCTGCTCAATCCAGAGTTTTCCCGTAAGGCTGGCAATGTTTTCTCTTGGCAGATAGCTTAATGCGACGCGGCGTAATAATGAAGATATTGAACGTATCAACTCAACTGAGTTTTCTTCATTACTAAACTGTGTACGAATTATATTTAATTCTTTGAGTGCCATTTTTCTATAAGCAACTTTCTGTTTATGTTTATTACGCTGAATTACTTTGTAAACTGTAAACGCAATTACCGTTATTAGCAGGGGTAAAAGCCACCAACCAATAGCCAGGGGCCACCAGCTTACGGCTTCAGGTAAGTGGATGTCTCTGAGTGGTAACTCATTCATTAACGTCGGGCTCCTGATCTAGATTTTTTTGCAGGAGATTTTATCCCTAGTTTTTGTTGCAAAATTGACAGGTAGTCATCATTTGTTGAGATGCTTAGATAATGCATTCCAATTTTTCTACTGATATTTTGTAACTGTATTTGCTGGTCTATAAAACGTTGCTGATATTGCTCGCGTTGATTTCTATTATAGGTGTTTAAGTTAAGTTCTTTTTCACCATTACTTATTTTGTAATTACCTGCAGGTGGTAGTTGTTGTTCCAGTGGGTCATGTACAGAAATTAATATCACATCTGAATGTCGGCTGAGTTGGGAAAGTTGAGACCAGCCGAGTTCATCCATATTGCGAAAATCGCTAATTAGAAAAATAAGCGACCCGGGTTTGTTTACGCGTTGTAAGCGGCTCAGTGCATCGGCTGCGCCTTTTATCGGTTGATTTGTGTCAGTTGCTTTTTCCCAGGCAGAATGTTGAGCAAGTTGCTTTATAAAGTGCAGGCTTGCTGACTTTCCCCTGCTAGGTCGGAGTTCGATATGAGAGGTTTCAGAAAAAATAAGTCCGCCCAGACGATCTCCGTGATGAGCTGTGCTCCAGGCAAGTAAAGCAGCAATTTTAGCAGCAAGCACCGATTTAAAATGTTGTTGTGTACCAAAGAACATGGGTTGACGATAATCTACCCACAATAAAACCGGGCGCTCGCGTTCTTCTCGAAAAACTTTTGAATGGGCTTTACCCGTTCGCGCGGTTACTCTCCAGTCCATAGCACGAATATCATCCCCAGGTTGATAGGGGCGTGACTCATCAAACTCCATGCCTCTGCCTTTAAAGGTAGATAAATACTGGCCGTTAAACTGGGCTCTAATACTGGCAGAATTTAAAGGTAACTGTCTGGCATCACGGTTTAAACCGATTAACGTTGACTGGCTGATGCGCACAATGTCATCGGCAATGTTTTCTCTATTCGACATTATGGAACTGCAATACGTGCTATTAGTTCATCAATAAATTGATCTTTAGTAATACCTTCCGCCTCGGCTTCGAAACTTAAAATAATACGGTGGCGTAAAACATCATGAGAAATAGCCTGAATGTCTTCAGGCCCTACAAAATCACGGCCAGCTAACCAGGCATGAGCACGAGCACATCTGTCTAATGCCATTGAAGCACGAGGAGATGCGCCATATTCAAGCCAGTCTGCGAGTTTTTTGTCGTATTTACCCGGATCACGGGTAGCCAGTACCAGTTGTAGCAGGTAATTTTCTAGCTCATCAGACATATAAACATCTAAGGCTTCGTTACGTGCATCAAATAGAGCCTTCTGAGCAATTACATCATCAGGTTTAGCCGGTTCACTAAGCCCTTGTCGCGCTTCGGCGCGAGTTAGGTGAAGAATGTCACGTTCTGTCTCGGCGCTTGGGTAGTCTACAAATACATGCATTAAAAATCGATCTAATTGAGCCTCGGGCAGGGGATACGTGCCTTCCTGCTCAATTGGGTTTTGTGTGGCCATGACTAAAAATAATTCGGGTAGAGGATAGGTGACAGAACCAACGGTGATCTGTCGTTCAGCCATGGCTTCGAGTAATGCTGATTGCACCTTGGCAGGTGCTCGGTTTATTTCATCAGCAAGAATCAGGTTGTGGAACAGTGGGCCTTTCTGGAACTGGAAGGATGAGTCCTGTGGGCGATAAATCTCTGTGCCGGTTAAATCAGCAGGCAAGAGGTCGGGCGTAAACTGTACCCGGTGAAATTCACCTTCTACACCTTCACTTAATACTTTTATTGCACGGGTCTTAGCCAGACCGGGAGCACCTTCAACTAAAAGGTGGCCGTTTGCTAAAAGCGCTATAATGAGCCGGTCGACAAGTGTGGACTGACCAAGTATTTGCTGGCCTATATAGTCTCTAAGTTGTGAAATGGCAGTATGCTGCGACAAAATGTTCTCCAGTAAACAGATTTAAATGGTTTTATAATTTAATTTGCGCCAAATTTTATCATTTATACGCTGATAATAAAGACCATAATAAGAGACAAAAGTTTAAGTAGAAAACAAAATATGAAATTTATAAGTCGAATACTCCTGAAAATGCTGGGATGGGAGTTAGAACAGAAGCAGCCAATAACTCATCGGTATGTGTTAATTGCCTATCCTCATACCAGTAACTGGGATTTTATATTAGGTATGCTAGCAAAATGGGCGATGGATATGCCACTTAACTGGGTCGCCAAACACAGTATGTTTTGGGGACCTTTTCGACCATTGTTTATCGCCATGGGGGGAGTGCCAATTAATCGTGATAAAACAATCGGCTTTATTCAAAAAAATATTGGGCTTTTTCAAACAAGAGAGAGCTTTGTGCTGGGTATTATGCCTGAAGGTACAAGAAAAAAGACAGATAGATTGAAAACAGGTTTTTATCATATTGCCAACGGAGCAAATGTACCCATAGTACTGGCATATCTCGATTATAAAAATAAAAAACTGGGCGTGGGTAAAGTGATAGAAGCCACTGGGGATATTGGTCGTGATTTTGAGATTATTAAGGAGTTTTATCAGGATAAAACAGGTTATAACCCTGAAAATCAAAGTGATCTTGTTATAGTGAAGCGAAAATAAAATGTTCTATAAATTAATATTACTACTGTTGTTTGTTTCTCCTTTGCATGGCGCACAAAGCATAAAAGTAATAGATGATGCGGGAGTTGTTGTTGAGTTAAAACACTCGGCAAAACGGGTAGTGAGTTTGTCGCCTCATATCACGGAGTTGTTATATGCTGTAGGAGGCGAAGGAAAAATAATAGCTGCTGTAGATTATAGTAACTACCCGGATAAAGCTAAAAAACTTCCCAGAGTTGGTTCGGGTTATCAGCTAGATTTAGAGTCTATCGTGGGGTTAAAGCCAGATTTAATTGTTGGGTGGCAAAGTGGTAATAATCTGGTGCAGTTGCAGCAACTAAAAAATATGGGGTTTACTGTTTATTTAAGTGAGCCAAAAGGATTAGAGGGTATAGCTGAGAACCTGTTAGATTTAGGTTTATTGCTTGGTGAGAGTGAGCGGTCAAAAAATAAAGCTGAACTGTTCTTAAATGGCATTAATCGTTTAACTAAAAAAAATAGACATTCTAAAAAAGTTACCGTTTTTTACCAGGTTTGGCAGCAGCCACTGTTTACTATTAATGGAGATCATATTATTTCACATATTATTGAAATCTGTGGAGGAAAAAATATTTTTAAAGAGTTGGAGGTGCTTTCTCCCCAGGTAGATATTGAGTCTGTTATAGTTAAAAATCCGGATGTAATAATTGCTGGTGTAGGTGGTGATAGAAAAGACTGGCTGTCGAACTGGCATAAATGGGATTCTATAGAAGCTGTGAAAAATAAACAATTATATGGGATTGAAGCTGATTTAATCGTGCGTCACACTCTAAGGATACTACAGGGTGCAGAGATGATGTGTGATATTTTACAAAAAACAAGAGAAGCAAAACCTTAGTTCAGCTGAAAAGATACAGGTATGCTTTTTAGAGTTGTCTGGCTAAGTGTAAACTGATTTCTGATAGGGAGTTTTATTTGTTTAACGGAGTTAAGTGCGGCCCGATCTAAAATGTCATAGCCGGAACTTTTTGCAATTTGTATGTTGCTAATCTGTCCGTCAGCATCAAGTGTAAATGTAACAATTAAATTTCCCTGCCAGTTACGTCTTATGGCAGCTTTGGGATAATAAAAATATTTATTAAGCTCAGTTTTAAGTAAATCATCTAAATTGCCCTGTAATACTGAGTGGTTTTTATCGATGATTACAGTCTTATTTATATCTATCCTGTTTGTTACGGGTGTAATTTGGGAGATGGATGAAAGCGTTCTTTCTGGTAGCGGTTCGTTGTTTTGTTGTGTGGTTATGGGCTTAGTTAGTGTTTTTTGAGTTGCAATAATGCGAGGCTGTTTTACAGGTGATACATCGGGTTTTATTATTGCAGGTTTTGAATGAGTGATTTCTACTGAAATAGAAGAACTTCCTTGTTCTGTTCTTTTATCAATATCGAGCATCCACACGCTACTTAAGTTAAACGCAGCCAGGTGAGCTGTTGCAGACAAGGATATAAATAAAAAGAGTCCAGGTTTCATTTTCTTAATTACATGTTGTATCGCAGGTTAACAAAGAGTGTTCTGCCTAATGTATTATATGTGCCATTGAAGCTATCCTCGTTAATAACGTATTCTGTATCAGCAATATTATTGATCTTAGCCGTTAAGGTAGCTTGTTTACTAAGTGCGTAAGCTACGCTGGCATCTATAATGGCATAACCTGGAATTGAAGAACTATTATCCAGGTTGGTATAACGTTTATCTTGCGCCAGTAGAGAAACACTAAACACATGTTTTCCATAATTACGATCAGCTTGTATATTTAGTGTTTCTTTTGCTCGCGCAACAAGCTGCTTTCCTTTGTTTATGCCGGATTGATTTTTTGCATCAGAATAAGCAAAGGAGAAATTCATATTCCATTTAAAAGCTGAAAATTCTGAAATAAGTTCAGCGCCAGTGATTTGGGCTTTATTTATATTACTGGCTGTGAATGTATCGGGATCAGAGGCAATTAAATTATCAATATCTGTTTGATAAACATTTAGTGACCATTTTGCAGAAGAGTATATTCCCTTAATGCCGAGCTCTACACTTTCTGATTCTTCAGGGTTTAAGGTATCAACCCCAAAAAAGGGAAAATATAGGTCATTGAATGTTGGGGCTTTGAACGCGCTACCATATGAAAGCATTAGCTTTAGCTCATTACTAATTGAGTGGCCAAGTGAAAGGCTGCCTGTGCTGTGTGTGCCAAATTGCTCATTGTCATCATTTCGTAAACTGATATTTAATTCAAATGAGTCATACTGGCTATCCCAGGCAATAAAGGCGGCTTTATTATCTCGTTTGTCTGGAGTGCTTGTTGGGTATTCGGCTGTATTTACAGTATCTTGCGCATAATCCAAACCTAAAACTATGAGTTGATTTTCTGTTAACTGGAAGTTATTTACAAATGAAATATCGATGCGTTCAGTTTCAAATGAAAAGTTATCGCTAGACTCCCAAAAGTTTTCGTCATTATCTCTTGAACGACCAAGCAAAAGCTGTCCATCCCATAAGTCATTTGACGTAAACTTTAATATATTACTAAAGCTTTGTTGTTCAAAATTTGTATCACAATCATCTGAAGTGGCGAATGTTGAATTGTTGAAGCAATTGTCATATTCAGTGTTGCCCTGTGCATTTAAAAAGGTTGATTCAAAAGACAGCATGTTGCTGAATTTATAAGCAAAACTAGCGCTAATTGAATCGTTAATATAGCCGTCATCATCATTGTTGGTGCTGTGTTTTATAGCGTCGATTCCATCAGTGCTTGAATGGTTTGCGTTTAAACTAAAACGTGCATTACCTTCTGAACCGCTAAGTAAAGCAGAAATCTCACGTGTGTTATTTTCACCATAACCAATATTTGTTGAAGCTTTAGTTTGTCCACTACCTTTGCGAGTAAATATTTGTATAACACCACCAATAGCTTCTGAGCCATACAGGCTTGACTTGGGACCACGTACAATTTCAATTCGTTCAATCTGGTCTAATGGAATATAGTGAAATGCGGTGCTACCAGCAGATGCAGAAAATAACTTTACTCCATCTATTAGTGTCAAGGTATGGCCTGAGTTGGTACCACGAAGAAAAACTGAACTTAACTTTCCATAAGGACCATTGTTTTTCAGGTCGAAACCGGCAACGCTATTTAGTAATGCAGGCAGATCCTTTGCTGACGATTTCTCTATGTCATTACGATTGATGATGGTCACTGACGACAGACTTTCATCGGCTGATTGTGAATAACGGTTTGCAGTGACAATAATCTCTTCCTGACTAATGTCCGCCGTATATGCGTTTTGACTGATAATTAATAATAAACTTAAAACGATTGAATGAACTGTTTTTTTAAACACAAAGTGTCTCCGTAGCGCCGCCCGTGCTGGCTTATGATGGAGAGTGTGTGGAAAGATGGAATATGAGTTGTCAGACATAAAGCATCCGCCCAACTACCCGCCGTAGTTAACGTAATAAAATTAGGCCGGTCTCCGGGCTTGCGCATTGTTTTAACGCCTTCCCATGCATATGCACAGTGGCTCTGGGTTATGAGATAACCCAATTGTTAAAACTTTAAACGCTTACCGTTGCGGGGGCAGCACTGGCCTTGAATGATTAATTCTCACCAGTTTCCCGTTTAATCCGTTGGTATGAGATACCGTTGGACACCTAATAATGGATGGCAAAGATACCGTCTTTATGGCTGAAATTCAATCATAAATATTAATTTCACAGCAGTCTATTTAACGACTGGAGCGTAAGCTGCTGATTGCATGGACTTTAAATGTTAGAATTTTTTTATTTTGCGATAAATACTGGATAGTCAGCCGATTCAAGTCGGCTGATGGGATAATCATAAAGCTCCCGAAGATTATTTTCACTAAGGAGTTCGTTTGAATCACCTATAAGTGCTTTGCCATTGCCTAACAATAAAATTAGTTTGTCACAGTAACGCGCTGCCAGGTTGAGATCGTGAAGTGTCATTAAAACAGTTTTTTGTTGCGTTTTGCTAAGCTGGCACAGGTAATCGAGTAGTTGAATCTGGTATTTTAAATCAAGATGGCTGTTAGGTTCGTCCAGTAACATAATGTCTGGATTTTGTGTGATTAATGTAGCGATAGAAACCCTCTGTCGTTCACCACCTGAGAGCTGATTTATTGGGCGCTCAGACAGCTGTGAAAGTTGTACTGTTTCTAATGCATGGTGAGCTATTTTCCAGTCATTATCGCTTTCCCACTGCCACTGGTTTATGTGTGGGTGGCGTCCGGTGATAACCGTTTCAATAACGCTGCTCGGGAAGCTATCTTCATGGTGCTGTAGTAATACGCCTAACTGTTGAGCAATTTCTTTACGCGATAATTCATTAATGTTTTTTTGTTTAATAAATATGTCACCACTTTGTTCAGAACGTAAACCAGCCAGTGTGTGAAGTAAAGTTGTTTTGCCTTTACCGTTGCGCCCAAGTATGCCCCATACTTCACCCGGTTTGCATTCAATGTTTAAGTTATCGCAAACTTGTATGCTACCAATGTTAATACTGAGTTTTGTTGTGCTAAGCAAGCTCATGACTCCACCTGCTGGCGATAGCCTCGATTTAATAAGTATAGGAATATCGGCACACCGATAAAGGCGGTGATAACCCCTACCGGAAGTTGTTGAGGTGCGATGATGGTGCGGGCAAGGGTATCAGATAATAAGAGAAGGCTGCCACCGGCTAGCACTGAGGCGGGAGCTAACCAGCGGTGGTCACTGCTTATTATTAAGCGCATCATATGGGGAACTATTAAACCTATGAAGCCGATGCTACCAGCATGGGTAACAGCGGTAGCGGTAAGCGCAGAGGCGAGTAGAAATAAACTTAACCGGAGTGGCTTAATAGAAACACCCAGTGCGCTTGCCTGCATCTCACCGCGAGATAATATATTTAGGGAGCGAGCCAGACTCAGGCTAAGTAATAAACCCGTTACCAGTATTATTGGTAGTGCCGGGTTAGTTAATTGATTCGCATCTGCCTGACTTAAATCTCCCATTAACCAGAACAACATGCCTTTGAGTGGCTGATTGGAGCTTAGGGAGAGGATGAAATTAATAATCGCACCCCAGCCAGTCGCAATGACTATGCCGGTAAGTAAAAGTCGTGATGGGTTCCAGCTACCACGACCGTGTGCCAGGCCAAATACTAATATAATTGATATAAGAGAACCAATAAAAGCACTACCGGAAACCCAACTGCTAAAACCCATTGAAATTGCCAGCATGGCACCTACCGATGCCCCTCCAGAAACACCTAAGATATAAGGGTCGGCAAGGGGGTTACGCAAAAGTACCTGCATTAACATACCCGCAAGCGCTAATAGCCCGCCAGTAATAAAGGCAACATATGCTCGGGGTAAACGCAGATCAAAAATCACGCTATTGGAAATTATACTGCCATTGCCCTGTAATGTTTGCAGTACCTCGCTGAGTGATAGAGGTAAGCTGCCGATTGATAATGCAAAAACAAAACTGAATAAACTGATAAATAAAAGCAGAATGATAATGGTCAGGGGTTTTTGCATCGAAAAAAGTTGGCCTTGTGTGGGTTTATTTTATGCGACTGTGATTATATGCTTAAATGACTTAATTAACACACAGGTTTAAATAATGGGTTATCGTCTTTCTAAAATATATACGCGCACGGGTGATACTGGAACTACTGGCATGGCAGATGGCAGCAGACTTGCCAAAGACAGTTTGCGTATGCATGCCATTGGTGATGTGGATGAGCTGAATAGTATGATAGGTGTGGTCATTAATAAAAGTTTATCGGCTGGTGATATTCAGGAAAATTTGATTACTATCCAGCATGACCTGTTTAACCTCGGAGGGCAGTTGGCAATGCCTGATTACACCATGGTTAATCAAGATCGTATAGATTGGCTAGAAAGCACACTGGATGGAATGAATGAGCAGCTTGAACCGCTTAAAGAGTTTATTTTGCCTGGTGGTGATGAGGCCTCTTGTTTTTGTCATATGGCACGAACTATTTGCCGCCGGGCAGAGCGCTCTCTAGTTTCTTTGAATGCTGAAACGGAAATAAACGGCGTACTGTTGGCTTATATTAATCGGTTATCAGACTGGTTGTTTGTTGCAAGTAGAATGCTAAATAAAGTGCAAGGTAAAGCAGAAGTTTACTGGCAGTCAGATCGCCTTAATAAATAATAAAAAGCAGTCTTATAATATGCGTATTGGTATTGATTTAGGTGGTACAAAAATAGAAGGTGTAGCACTGGATGATAATGGCAAGGAGTTAATTCGTCATAGGATTTCAACCCCATCAGGCGACTACTCTGCAACACTGAATGCAATAGTAGAACTGGTGAATTATCTTGAGTCAGATACCAGACATTCTGGCAGTGTTGGTATTGGAACTCCCGGCTCTTTATCTCCAGCTAGTCATTTGTTGCGTAATTCTAATTCTGTTTGTATGAATGGCATGCCGGTAAAGCAAGATTTAGAAAAATTATTAAATCGAGAAATACGTCTGAGTAATGATGCAAATTGCTTTGCATTATCAGAGGCAACGGATGGAGCAGCAAAAGGAGCGGTCGTTGTTTTTGGTGTGATCATTGGAACCGGAACGGGTGCAGGCATAGTGGTTAATGGTAAGGTGCTGGATGGGCCAAATGCAATAGCCGGGGAATGGGGGCACAACCCCTTGCCATGGCCGAACGGTGATGAGCTGCCCGGAGCAGAGTGCTATTGCGGTAAACACGGCTGCATAGAAACCTTTCTATCTGGCCCCGGCTTATCTCATGATTATCAGGCAGCAGCAGGTAATAAACTAAGCGCGCTTGAGATAGTCGAGCAGGCTGTCCAAAATAGATTGGCTAACGAGTGTTTAGAGCGTTATGAAGATCGCATGGCCAGGGGGCTGGCGCATATCATCAATATATTAGATCCGGATGTAATTGTCCTGGGTGGTGGCATGTCGAATGTGGCGAGGCTTTATCAGAATGTACCCAAATTATTGGGCTCTTATGTGTTTTCCGACGTAATAAATACCCGGTTAGTGGCTCCTATGTATGGAGACTCTAGTGGTGTAAGGGGTGCTGCCTGGTTGTGGGATTAGTAAGCTTGTTGTTTTGAGCATGCCCTGAGGTTGTGTTCTCGTGAGTCTGCAGAGCAGGGAAAGGGGGAGTGATGCCGCGCATTTTTCTTGAAATTAACAAAAAGTACTATCGTTTAGCTTATATGTATCATCATAAAGTTCAAAGATTTTGGCTTAAATATTAGCAGTCCATCACTTCTGCGTTATCTACGCAAAGACATTGTAATAAAATCACGTTAAAATAGTCTTATTTAGAATATATTACTGAGACATTCCAATGAGCAATCCTTTCGCAGAACAGTTTCTTAAAGCCGGTGTGGTGAACAAACAGCAGGTGCAAAAAGCACAACAAGATAAAAATAAAAAGAAAAAACAGCAGCATAATAATAAAAAGTTAAAACCTGAAATTAATGAGGCCCAGCTGAAAGCGAAAAAAGCGGCTGAAGAAAAAGCTGCTCGTGATCGTGAGATGAACAAGAAAAAAGAAGCTCAGGCCAAAGGCAAGGCGTTATCTGCAGAAATTAATCAGCTAATCACTAATAATAAACTGCCGCGTGATATGAGTTGCGAAATTGAATATAACTTTGAACATCAGAATAAAGTTAAGAAAATATATGTTAATGCAGAAATGAAGCAGCAGTTGGTTAAGGGTAAGTTAGGTATTGCGCGTATCGAAGGTGTTTATGAATTAGTGCCATTAGAGGTTGCAGAAAAAATACAACAACGTAATGAAAAACGTGTGGTTATTTTTGAAGAAGAAACAAAAGATGCAGATGACCCGTATGCTGATTTTGAAGTGCCAGATGATCTGGTTTGGTAGCTAAATCATTAGAGCAGAGTACAAAGGTTTTCTAGGTAGGAGGCTTTATTGCTCAGTTAACTAAAATACAGTCTTACCTATTCTAAGTCATCAACTTCCTGACTTGCGCTCTGTAACGCTGGGTTAATATCGGACGACTTAGCAGCGTTGTTATCGAAGTAGCGATAATTATTTCGACCTGCCGTTTTAGCTTGATACATAGCATCATCAGCTTGACTGACCAGCTCCTTAATATCCTTAATTTTTTCACTGTAAATGCTAATGCCTATACTTGCACCGACGCTCAGTGTTTTTTCTCCATAAGTAATAGGATTAGATATCACGCTCAATAGTTTTTCGGTTATACGAGAAATATTTTCTTTTCTCTGTACATCAAGTAGTAACATACCAAATTCATCGCCACCAAGCCGAGCAACTGTATCAGTCTCGCGTATAGTTGACTGCATTCTCCGAGATACAATTTTCAGAACCAGATCACCTGCTTCATGACCATACTTATCATTGATTGGTTTAAAGTGATCAAGATCTATAAATAACATCGCTAAGTGCTGTTTTGATTGATTAAATGATTCTTGCAGGCGCTCATTAAACAGTGTGCGATTTGGTAGCGATGTTAGATGATCATGGTTTGCACGATGACTAAGCTCCAATTGTTTTTGGCGTTGAACGGTGATATCAATCCCTGTCCCAATCAGTGATTTAGTTTGCCCATTTTCACCAATAAGTTTATTAAATTTCCATTCTACTAGAACCTCAGTACTATTCAGACATAAGATTGAGGTGCAGTGTTTCTGTAACAGATTTTCGGAAAAATCCTCGAAATCAGCAACTATATCAGAGCTCTCCTCTGATCTCATTTTATGACCGTCACAGTCAAAATCTATAGTTGACGCAATATGTAGTTCCATTAGTGAATCTGTCTCACTACCCAAAGCATTTGCAAATATCTGATTAGCCAGCAATATGTAGCCATACTTATCAAGTACGACAACCATGTTGCTAGCAGTATTTATAATTGACATAATGAATTCATGTTCATCGCGAAGAAATTCTTTTTCATTATGAATTATGTTGAATTCATGCAATATTTTTCTACGATAGAATAGGTAGATCATCCCGCCAATCAATGAAACTGAAAAAATCATCAGGCTAGTGGTATATAGCATCGTATCGTGTCTATCCGCTATTAGCTGTCGAATATCCAGTGTAAGTTTGAGAGCACCAATATTGTTGTCATCGTTAATAATCGGCTGTGAAAAGGTGCGACTATCTTTATGATTTGGGTTCCCCTCCTCAAATAACTTCACTCCATTTGCGTCTTCTATAGAAAGAAAAAGCACACCAGGATCAGTGTGCATTGTCTTCTTGCCTAACTCCACGATTAGTTCATTTTCAAAATGTGTCAGGTAGTAACCCGTAGATGAGTCCAGAAAATCCATTTTTGCAGCTGCCCTGTTTTCAAGGGTTTCAGTGAGGTGACTTGTGTGATCATGGTAAAACCAAAAGTTCATTGCCCCAATAACGGCTATCAGTGTGATAGCGATAAAGAGGATAAACTGAGATGTTAAATCTATATTTTTCATTTTCGATTCTAATTAGGTGGCAGAAATCCAGAATCAATTACAATCTTATGCCATGTTTTAGTTTTAGCAAACTCAATTGCTGTCTTTACTACGGGATGATCCTGGTTTTTTGTATCATAGACAAGGCCCAGGCTGACACCCGTTTTGAAACCTTCAACATGTAAAAGATACTCGTCGTCAAAATTTGATTGGGCGCCGAAACTAATGGCATAGTCTCCCTGGTTCGACTTTATAAAATTCACAAGTTGATGATCACGAGTTAATGCTTTATCAAACTTAACGTGACGAAAAAATGGGTGATCACGTTTTATAATGCTGAACGCTGCTTCGGTTGGCTCCCTGCCAGCCAGTATAATGCCTGCATCTGTACCTCCTAAAACTTTCCAGTTGGTGATTTTTCGAGAGAATATGCCCTCTAGTTGATCCATATTGATATGTTTTACACCTGCTTTTTTGCCAACGACGAAAGATAGTGGAATACGAGCGATAAAAAGATCGTGTTTATTGTCCTGTTTTTCTTTTCTATTTAGAGGTCGCCCAGTACGTCCGAATAGATATTGTCCTGAGGCCCGTATGCCGCCAGCATGTTTAATGGAGCGGGGCTCAACTATGAAGTTATAGTCTTGCGTAATGGGTAATGAAGATAAATGCTTAAAAAAATGTTTAGCAACTACGGTTGAAGGGCCTGCGCCCATTACTGGCTGCTTTTCTGCAGCAAGGCTCTTGGACTGGATGATAGCTAAAATAAAAAAGAGCTTAATAATAAAAATAGTGAAACGCTGAAGTATTAAAATATTATTTCGCATAACTTACTCAAAAAACATACTTGTCTCGTAATTATAGCTACCTTTGGATATTATTTTAGCCAGGAATAACGAAATATGTCATTAACATCTATTATTGATGTGGTTTTGTTCTGAATCAATGAACCTGAAGAAATGAACAGATTAATTGTGCTGATGGAAATGCTTCTGTATAGAAAATTTCAGACCTTTACAAAGCCTTAGGTCACTTTAAATGACTAATGCATTCACTCAGGCGCTATCTATAAAAACGTAAACTCATAACTCACCATATTATTACCCGGGTCTTTTATTTCCAGGTTTATATTGATGGGTACATCGGGTTGCATATTTGATATTTGATTTTCAGGTATGCCCAGGTACTCAACGGGACTAAAGCGCCTTCCGGCAATTGAAATTCCTCGCACATTTTCAAAGCGTAATTCAATGACAGGGTAAGACTGTGCAAAGTCTGCCTGATTTATAATGCTTGCGGAAACCATTAATGCACTTTCTGTGTTCGGGTGGGAGAAAATGTTTTTACTGCTAAGTACTATTTTTGATCGATCGGTGGGTGCAGGTAGTGTGCAATTGAGCTGGTCGCACATTATGTTTAACCATGGGCGCAATTTTACTATTTTTACCAGGCTATTTCGGTTGTAGTATGCATATTGTAAAAACAGTCCGGCAACACTGGTTAAAATTAAAGTGCTTAGTATCAGTGTGCCAAGAAAACCAAATCGACTTTTTCCCTTTCTCGTTTCGCTACGCAATTCTGGCGGAATGACGTCAGCAACAGCGTGAGAAGTTTCCAGTGTGAAGCCATCATTTGACTCACTGGCAAGAAACTCATCGGCTATTTCATTGGTGTCATCAAGTGGCTGAGCATCAATCGTATTGTATGGGTTGTCTGCAGTGAATATTGCCAGACAGTGTCCGCAGCGAACTTGCCCGTTAGCCTGTTCGAGTATGGCTTCACTTACGCGAAAAACGGTATTACAGTGTGGGCATTCAGTTTGCATAAGGCTTATATTATTTGTAGGGTGGATCAAGCGAAGCGCATCCACCATAAGTTTGTTTCGTGCCAGGTGGACCCGCTTTGCTTGATCCACCCTACAGTTATTTTTTCTTACCAGTTACTCTAATCCAGTCGTCTTTTACTGCGACGGGGTCAAGATCAAACCAGGGCGAGTAAGCCTGAATTATTTTTTCAGATTGTGTTTCTAATATGCCGGATAAAACAATGTCACCACCGGGTTTGCAATAATCAGCAAGCTGTTCCGCAAGTTCAGTTAAAGGGCCGGCAAGAATATTGGCTAATACTATGTCGTAATTGCCATGTGACTGGCTAGCTGGTATATCAGCGGGTAAATAACAATCTAGTTTATCTGCTACATGGTTTTCAATGGCATTATCTTTACTGGCGATAATTGCCTGTGGGTCAATGTCTGTTCCGACACAATGTTTAGCACCTAATAATAAGGCTGCAATTGCAAGCACACCAGAGCCACAGCCAAAGTCTAATACTTCTTTATTTTTGGTGTCAGCAGAGTCTAGCCATTCTAAACATAATGCAGTTGTTGGGTGAGTTCCAGTACCAAAGGCCAGGCCAGGGTCTAGCATTAAATTCACTGCATCAGCCTGTGGTGGCGGTATGTGTTTTGGACAAACCCATAAACGTTTTCCAAACTGCATGGGCTTGTAGTTATCCATCCATGCGCGAATCCAGTCTTTATCTTCAAGAGCCTCAAGTTTAAGTGAAGTTTTTTCACCTAATTGAGCATCTATTTGTAACATTAATGATTCAGTGTCGATGTCAGCTTCAAACAATCCCGTTAGAATTATCTCATCCCATAAAGGCGTCTCGCCGGGTAAGGGTTCTAAAACAGGTTTATCTTCTGCGTCTTTAAGTGTGACAGATAGAGCGCCAGCATCGAGTAAAGCCTGTTCGGCTTTATCGTTATTGGCTTTGTCGGTTTGAAGTATTAATTGAATCCAGGGCATCTTTTTCGCCACAAAGACACAGAGTAAACAGAGTAATGAAACTTTTAATTAAAAATTTCAGTATTCTCTGTAACTCTGTGACAATGTTTTAAGAGTTTTCCAGTTTCTTTTCAAGATAATGGATATTCGCACCACCGGCTTGAAAATTGGCATCCTGCATAATGCTCATCTGTAGTTTTGTGCTGGTGTTAATACCATCAATAACCATTTCAGATAATGCACCCGTCATACGGGCGATTGCCACATCACGGGTATTACCATGGCAAATTAATTTACCAATCATTGAGTCGTAATGTGGTGGTACTCTATAGCCAGCGTAAATATGAGACTCAACACGCACACCAGGGCCGCCCGGAGGATGGTAACGAGTAATTAAACCAGGTGATGGCATAAATGTTTTGTGGTGTTCCGCATTGATACGACACTCAATGGCGTGACCAGTGAACGTAATGTCTTCCTGCTTTAAACGTAATGGCTCACCTGCGGCAATATATAATTGTTCTTTAACAATATCGACACCAGTAATCATTTCCGTTACAGGATGTTCAACCTGAACACGGGTGTTCATCTCAATGAAATAAAACTCACCGTTTTCAAATAAAAATTCAAATGTACCCGCACCGCGATAATTCATTTCCAGGCAGGCATTGACACATACGGCACCAATTTTTGCACGTAGCTCTGGGGTGATGCCAGGTGCTGGAGCTTCCTCAACCACCTTCTGGTTGCGACGCTGCATTGAGCAGTCACGTTCACCTAAATGAATCGCATTACCCTGGCCATCTGATAACACCTGAATTTCTACATGGCGTGGGTGTTCCAGATATTTTTCCATGTAAACTGCATCGTTACCAAAGGCGGCTGCGGCTTCAGCTTTAGTTAAAGAAATTGAGCTATTTAAGGCGCTTTCAGTGTGTACGACTCGCATGCCGCGACCGCCACCACCACCAGAAGCTTTAATGATAATTGGGTAACCAATTTCTTTGGCGATACGTAGGTTGCCTGCAGTGTCACTTTCGTCCAATACGCCATCAGAGCCTGGTACGCAAGGTACGCCAGCTTTTTGCATAGTGGCAATAGCGGCAACCTTATCACCCATGGTGCGAATTGAATCAGCTTTTGGGCCAATAAAAATAAAGCCGCTGTCTTCAACACGTTCGGCAAAGTCTGCATTCTCAGATAAAAAACCATAACCCGGATGTATGGCCATGGCATCTGTTACTTCCGCGGCACTAATGATGGCTGGAATATTTAAGTAACTTTGATCTGAAGGTGCTGGGCCGATACAAACTGATTCATCGGCAAGGCGCACGTGTTTTAAATCACGATCAGCCTCTGAATGAATGGCAACGGTTTTAATGTCCATCTCGCGACAGGCACGCAATATACGCAGAGCTATTTCACCGCGATTAGCTATAACTACTTTTTCTATCATAATATCTATTCAATAATAAAGAGAGGTTGACCAAATTCAACAGGCTGACCATTTTCAACCAGCACGGCTTTAATTGTGCCCGTCTTGTCAGCTTCAATTTGGTTAAGAATTTTCATTGCTTCAATAATGCAAAGTGTATCGCCTTCCTTAACACTCTGGCCTACATCGGTAAATACCGCAGCGCCGGGAGATGCCGAACGATAGAAAGTGCCTACCATTGGTGATGTTAGCTGGTGTCCAGTAACTTCGGGTTCAGCAGCAGGTACATCTGCTACCGGAGCGGCAGCGGGTGCAGCAGCGGCAGGTGCAGCAACCGGCGCGGGCGCATACATTTGTTGTGGCGGTGCAGAAACTACATTCTGTTGGCGTGAAATGCGAACAGATTCTTCGCCTTCTTTAATTTCGATTTCAGCAACACCGGATTCATCCAGTAGCTCAATCAGTTTTTTTATCTTGCGTATATCCATGAGGGTGATACACCTTTTATTGGGTTTATTTAAATGTTAATTAAATCTACCTCTACTAACAGCTTATGTCCTTAATGGCTAAAAGCTATTATTTAGAGGTTTCAGTTATGTGTTTATGAGCAGCGAGCAGGGCAAGTTGATAACCCTGCGCACCTAAACCTGAAATTACGCCCAGCGCAATATCAGAAAAATAAGAGTGTTTGCGAAAATCTTCACGGGCATGCACATTTGAAAGGTGCATTTCAATGAAGGGGATTTTTACACCACTTAGGGCATCACGCAGTGCCACACTGGTATGTGTGAATGCGGCGGGGTTAATGATGATAAATTCAGTGCCATCCGATTGTGCAGCGTGAACTCTCTCAATTAACTGGTGTTCCTGATTGCTTTGTAAATGAGCAATGGAATGCCCTAGTGTTTTCGCTTGCGAACCCATTTCTTCAATGATCGAGTCTAATGTGGCACTACCATAATATTCCGGCTCACGAGTGCCAAGCAGGTTCAAATTAGGGCCATTTAGAACAAGAATTTGTGTCATAAAAGTTTATTCTGGGGTCGCTGTTTTTACTAAGAGTGAATTGTGCAACGAAATAGAGACGTTGTCTACAGAATTTAACTCATTCCCTGCAAAATCAGTGAAGATAGACGCATTTTTGCCAACAAACATGAGCTGTTTCACACTGACTATATGCATATTATGCCTGAGATGCCCCGATATGCTGTGTGGGAATTGTTAATGGCTGTCTCAAGGGTGCCTGTTAATAGCCACAAGGCGAAAGTTAAAGGGCTGATTTGCCGGGTTCCGTTGTCATCACAAAGCGGATGGTTTACTCCCCTCTTTTTCTAAAGGGGAGGGTTAACATCCGCTTACACAACAAAGCGGGCGGTTGTAACATGGGTCTCTGTTATCACCCAAAGCACCCAATAACAGGAATTAATTCCGCTTATGCGTTTTTGAATAACACTTTAAATACTCCTTAGATTACTGAATTGTTTCTATAAAGTGGGTATATTAGTGTGAGTCTTAATCTTGATAGCAGGAAAATGGTCCTTTAAACAGATGTTAGGCTTATAAATAAAAGATCATGGAAAATGATTGAATTCATTATTGAGGCACTATTTACACCAGGGCCGGTTTGGGTTGGCATAGTCATAGGCGTCCTCATTGCAATATGCGCATGGTATTTCTTACCTGAACACATAGATCGAGCATCTATTGCTATTTGGTCAATTAGTATAGGTTTTATAAGTGGTTTGGTTATATCGTTTCCATTTAAAGAGTTTAAGAAATGAACAAGATAAAAATCAAAAGCCTAACAATACGCTCAAGTCGTGTGTGCAAAAATGCGTGCACACACTGGAACCAAGCAAACAGCTCGCTTGGCGTTATACAAAATAGAAAATATGGAAATTCTTAAACTTAGATATAAATTAGCTTTAATAGCAGTGATAACTCTGTTTACTACTTCATGCTCAATCATTACAAATGTTCATGAATTAAGCGGTAGTCAAAACAACGATTGGAAGGCTGTAGGCACAGGCACCAACTATAGATACTATCTGTTTGATAATAATTATATTGGTGTGTATACACCAATGCTTTATGAAGAAGTGGTTTCAATCGGTCCATTAGTTTTCCCGATAATCCCAGTGTTCTTCTATGACCAACAAGTAATAGAGCCATACATAATAGATGTAACTACTAGCTGGGATGGAAAAGAGTTAAATACAAATGACATTTTAATTGATATAAATGATAGTAAATATAATTACACGTTATCGAGCGATAGAAGAGTTTTATACATAAATATGCCATCATCTAGTATTGAGGATTTAAAGTTTACAATCCCGCAATTCAATTATAAAGGTAGGTTAATAAGTGTACCGTCATTAATAATTAAATCGAAATCGAAATTTAAATTTACTACTGGCCCATAAAATGTATAACAAATTGTTCAAACGGACAATTAATGTGTCTCGTCTTTTGTGGCTTCCGCTTCGCTCCATTGTGTCACAAAAGCTAAGCTACATTAAGTGTCGGTTAACTCAGAGTTAGCTGCTTAATATTTGGAATAAATGCATGAAGAAATTAAAAAAATCAGGGTACAACGCATTAATTATTGTTGAAGATATTGGCTTACTGGTTATAGCTATTTCGACAGTCATTGCAATGAGCTTTGAAATTGTATCTATGTTCAAAGCCATGAAGGTAACGTTAGCAGACCTCTTATTGCTTTTTATATACCTTGAGGTATTGGCAATGGTTGGAATATACCTTAAGTCAGGGAAGCTTCCTGTTCGCATACCCCTTTATATAACTATAGTTGCGGTGGCGCGCTACATGATTCTTGATATGAAGAACCTGGATACATATAGAATTCTTGGCCTTTCAGGTGCAGTACTCATACTTGCTATAGCTATTCTCGCCATTCGATATGGCCATACTACATTCCCATATGATGATAAAGAAGACAGCTAACAATACGCTCTGAGTCCTTCGTCAACTAGTTTTCACCATTTATTTACGTAATTATTAATGTTTTCCGTTTTTT
>Ga0209345_10000107_pt1 | contig 119188 bp, 105 predicted proteins | sample Cruoilmetagenom7_FD_187294 | JGI IMG/M metagenome (GOLD analysis project Ga0209345, IMG submission 187294) | Oil polluted marine microbial communities from Coal Oil Point, Santa Barbara, California, USA - Sample 7 (SPAdes) (version 2) | ecosystem: Environmental > Aquatic > Marine > Oil seeps ... | reverse complement strand
GGTCACCATCCCATCAACCCAACGCCAGTCATACCCAGGCGAAATCAGAATCCGGGTATCAATCGCGTCACCAACATCCCCCCCCGATTCCTGCACCCCCGCAAAGCTCTCGAGTGTCCGCGCGCTGGTCGATCCCACAGCAAAGACACGCCCGCTCATTGGTTTCCCACCTTCAAAGAGACCAGCCGTCGAACCCATCGAGCATCGCTCTGAGTGCATGTCGTGGTCTTCGAGCCGTTCTGCGTCGATGGGTTTGAATGTCCCCGCACCGACATGCAGTACCACTTCACTGGTCGCGACTCCCCGATCGCTCAGTCCCGACATCACCCGATCAGTGAAGTGCAGCCCGGCCGTCGGGGCCGCGACTGATCCGGGATCATCCAAATCCGCGTACATCGTCTGGTACGCATCCCGATCAGACGCATCATTTATATGCTCATCCCGCGCCTTGCGCTGCGACAAAATATACGGCGGAAGCGGCGTCCCCCCGACGCTATTCAAAATCCCCGAACTCCCCATCCCCCGGCCACCATCAACCGCAAGCACCCACGCGCCGGGCCCTTCGCTCGGGAACGGCTCAACAAACTCCACGACAATCGGAGTCGGATTCCCATCCGCATCCACAAGCCCCGCCCTTCGCCCGACTCTGGGCCGCTTGGTCTTTACATACGCCACCCACATTGGACGAGCCTCGGTTGAATTAGGAGCCTCATGCAAATACAAGCCCTCGACCGCCCCACCCGTTTCGATATTGCTCCCCCGGAACCGCGCCGGCATCACGCTCGATCGATTGAACACCAATAAATCATCGGGCGAGAGCAGACCAGGCAGATCCGAAAAAACCCGGTCCTCCATCCGATCAGGATCGGAAATCGACACCACGAGCAGGCGCGAAGAATCCCGAGGCACCGCAGGCGTCGTCGCGATCAGCGATTCTGGGAGATCAAAATCAAGTTCATCGGTGCGCATTGTGAAGATGGTAGGTGATGATTCGCCACCGGCCATGTTGCCAAGATGCCACACCCCGCATGACCCGCATCCGGCCGTGCACCACCGAATCGAACTATTCGACCTCACGACCGCCCTCGCCCATGTATTCCCGGACCCTACCAATGTACCCGCTCAGGGCACCGGGTTCGCAACTCCATTGGCATGGCTGTTACTGGTATTGAATCTGTTCACCTAGTCACACCGATTGTTCGGTGTATTTCGAGTGTGCGCCCAAGAGATGCCCACGATACCCCCTTCTTCTCTGAGTTCCTCCAAACGAACCGTCCCGATCGACCAGGCGACACCTTCGAACTCTCAACTATTCACGATTCTGCCGCACCAAAACCAGCACAATCCGCCGATCCGATGCCCACCCCGCTACTCCCGAATCTTGGTGAGGTCATCGATGTCCAGCCTCGTCCAAAGGTTGCGGTGAATGAAACCAAGCTCTACCAACAACTCCTCCCCGCGACCGGCCACGCCCTCGATATCTACGCCTAAATCCTCTTTCTAGGGTGCCACTACTCGCCGTCTTCGGCGCAGTAGTGTCTTCAACCACACAGCCAATCCAAGACACTACTGCGCTCAAGAGAGCGAGTAGTGGCACCCGATCAATGAATCTCCTTGCATCCCATCGCCCCACATACTACCATACACATATCGAACACCCGTGGAGATATGAGTATGGCCTTGGCTCTTGATCACATTCTGACCCTCAGGAAATCCGCACGGATCGTGTCATGCACGATCGCGATGCTCATGCTTTTATCCACCACAGGATGCATCAAACGAATCTGGCTCCGCGACGACGATGCCCAAGACCGGATGCAGAACGCCCCGCTGATCATGCTAGAAGAGAACGACACCCATCACCTCGTCGTTATGCAGGCGCCATCACCCGGCTGGTCGATTCGGCTCGACGCGACTGAACGCACACCTACCGGAAAACGTGTCTTTGTCACACTGCGCAGCCCAGATCCCGCGTACGAATACCCCCAGCAGATCGTCCAGATGCATGTCCTAACCAGCGTTCGGCTTGATTCAAATATCGATGTCGTCGGACGGCTCCTTGAGTTCAACGAAAGAACCAAGGGAAAGGGCTACGCCCCCGTCATTCTGGTTGAGTCCTTTGAGTGATTTCTGTGGATCGGATCAGTGCCCCATCGCGTGACCTCCTCGCCCTAACCCTGATCCCGGGATTGGGACCGGTACGCATCGACCGATTGATCCAAGCCGCCGGTTCGCCGGGAGCGGTGCTCGGGATGTCGCAGAGCCAGCTCACACGAGTCGAGGGCATCGGCCAGCACACCGCGTCGCGGATTATCACTACCCGCCCTGATGCTGCGGGATTCGCTGATAACGAGCTCCAAACCATTGCAAACGCGGGTTGTTCCATGGTCACTATCATGGATGCCCACTACCCAGACCTGCTGCGAGCGATCCCCGGCGCGCCTCCCGTTCTTCAATATCGAGGCACGATGGACCCCGAATCCCACGAACATCCCATCGCGATGGTCGGTTCCCGCAAGTGCACCATCTACGGCACCGAACAAGCCACCCGATTTGCGGGTTCGCTGGGAAGTGCGGGGTTCACCATCGTCTCCGGCGGAGCACGCGGGATCGATTCAGCCGCCCACCGAGGTGCACTCGACGCGGGCGGACAAACGCTCGTTGTTCTTGGATGCGGGCTCGGGCATGTGTATCCTAAGGAAAACGCCCAACTCTTCGATCGCATTGTTAAACAAGGCGGGGCGATCATCTCCGAACTCCCCTTCAAAACCCCACCGTCAAGCGAAAACTTCCCCGCTCGAAACCGGATCATCTCCGGACTATCACTCGGCACGCTGGTCATCGAGGCCGGTCGCCGATCCGGGGCGCTGATCACCGCTCGGCACGCGGTCGAAGATCATGGCAGAGAGGTCTTTGCAGTCCCGGGGAGGATCGATTCGAGTGCTTCTGGCGGGAGCAACGATCTTCTCAAATCCGGCGCCCATCTGGTGACCGATCCGGGCGAGATCATCGAGATCCTCGAACGGAGCGCTGGTAATCTCAAGCAAGGTGCCCGTTCCCATTCGGCCCCGCAATCTTCACCAGCATCGGTTCAGCCGCTTGAACCAATCGGTGACATTGATCCTGTTGGGAGACAGATCCTCGAAGCACTGACCGAACCACGGACCGGCGACCAGCTCGCCGACCAGCTCGGGCTCGAGCCCGGTCAGGTCCGAGCGGCCGCGACGATGCTGGAAATCCAAGGCCGCATCCGGAGATCTGGTTCAAACTTCGAACGGACCCGATGAATCTGTAAAAGACCCTCATTTGACCCGATAACCACTTGTTTGTTCGGGTTGCGGCAGGATTTGCGCCGGGATTTTTATGCCCCGATAACCCTCACTTCTGGCTTGAATTCATCCGAATCAACCCAGAAATGGGATTCCCCCTTGTCGTCGGGTGGATGATCGGCTATCATTGACCGAACATAAGAAGAGAAAAGGTGTTTGGTCACCCGAGGAAGACCCGATCAGACTGGAAGAACAACGAGCACACTCGGCGTGTGCATCGAGAATCCAGACCCTGAAATCGAGCGCCTCACATGACATGTCAGACCCACGCACCTCTTCTCAAACTCGGCCCAGGCGGCGACTATTCATTTGAATATGACGATCATCATGCTGCAATTGGGTCACTCGTACTCCGCCCGGGGAGTTCTGTAACCGGGGAAGATGACCAGGCGTCTGGCCTGATCACAACAGTTCGACGCCGGCGGATGCTCGATCTCGGCATTCTCGTCAGCGGTCAACGGAAAATGAACGCCCAGCAGGATCTGCTCTTAAACTCGCTCAAGCAGATATCCAAGCTCTCGGGCACAACCAGAACACCAGTAATCGTCACAAGCGATTCACCATTGAACACTCGCAAGCGGAAGGATCTAAGCCATGAATCTCACTCCAAAGCAGCTCCGAATTCTCCAACTTATCCGCGATTCACGAATTCGCCGTGGTTATTCCCCGACGATGCAGGAACTCGCAGACGAAATCGGAGTCAGCAAAGTCACGGTCTTCGAGCACGTCGAAGCACTGATCAAAAAAGGAGCCCTCGTTCGGGAGGCGAACAAGGCACGCTCTTTATCGATTGCTGATGGGATCGCGGTCCCAGACGAATCCCGCCCGATGAAGTACCCGCTGGTCGGCAAGATCGCCGCAGGGTACCCCATCGAGAAGGTCGCCGATGCCGACGAGGTCGATCTGATCGAGTTCCTCGGCACTGTCGACGATGCAGGATCAACCTTCGCGCTGATCGTCGATGGCGAGTCCATGCGTGATGAGGGTATCCTTGATGGAGATCTCATCCTCCTCAAACGCGCCCAGGTTGCCAACAACGGCGACCGAGTCGTCGCACTCCTCGAGGACGGATCAACCACACTCAAAACCTTCTTCAAAGAAGCTGATCACATCCGCCTACAACCCGCCAACCCCGACTTTGATCCGATCCGGGTCCAGTTCTGCCAGATCCAAGGGATCGTCAAGGGTGTTATCCGCCGGTACTAAGCCACTCATTAAATCAATCAACACACAGCCGCCCATAGAGCAAACTATGGGCGGCTGTTTCTAAATACACACCAATGACCAGTATCAGGGAGAGATACATGAATGATCGATCATGTGCAGCTCTGTAGTTGATTGTGTCTTGTTATGGACATCCCTTGCCAAACACGAACAAGAAGATTGAAATATCAAAGAAATCCAAAGTGCCATCACCCGAGAAATCCACGATCATGTTTCCTGATGCGAACTCAGTGAGGAATGCGGAGATGTCAAAAAAATCAAGCTGATTATCGAATGTCAAATCCGCTGGGCATGCACTATTCCTCCCCGATGTATATGAGATATTGTCCAAGGTCGCTTGCCCCTGCAGATTCGAGTTAACATCGCCGCCATCGAAAACAGTTATAGAGTTAAATGCATCGGCTGCTGGGTCCCATTGGGCATATGTGTGTGAAACACTATTGAGAAGATCTCCTGTGACCGCGTCGAACACTTTGGCCTCAAACAACCCTGTTTCGACATCGACATCCAGCGAGAGTGTGTACCACTGTCCAACTGTAAACTGGGGACCATTCACTCGAAGATCAACCGCTGGCCGACCTCCTCCTGGAGCAATAAAGAGATTCCAAACCCGGCCGGTCCAAACATAAATCACGGCGTGTGGGTTTGCGTTGACATCGTCTTGGCCTGAGTATCGAGAATACCCCACTCCGACCGGCCAACCCGTATTGGCAGAATGCATGGAATCAACTCGGACATTCATACTCAGATGATGGGACGTTGTTTCAGAATGAATCTCTTGATAGAACCCATTGGTTCCAGGCTCCTGATTGGTCTGCGCAGCTTTCGTCTGATTACCAAGAGCATCGGTTGTTTGAACAATGGACATGGTGGGTGATACAGCAGGACTCCCAACAGTGCGATCGGCGATGTCGTGCCAATCACCGCCCGGGAAAGAACCGGTTTGATGCGATTCAAAGTCGTCGGAAATGGTTTGAGCGTAAAGAGTCGACGTAACGATGGCCGACCCGATCACGCACGCGATGCGTGGGATTTTCATGGTTTCTCCTGAAATTTGATGCGGACTACTCTCATGGTTGCCCGTGCATGTAGGTGTACGGCATTATTTTGCATTTGTTGCAGTTTGCAAACATATTTTATGACTATTCTTCCCTCATGCCCTTCAAACGCCCCCCAGACGAAGAGACCATCGATTCCCCAGAACAAATCCGGACGCTCTGTTCCCCGATGCGGCACGAGATCCACCAGGTCGTGCTGAGCCAAGGTGAAGCGTCGGTACGCGAGATCGCAGAGCAGATGGGACGCAAACCCGCATCGCTCTATCGGCATATCGATCAACTCGTCGAAGTTGGATTGCTGATCGAGATGGGAACCAAGAGTACCGCTCGTCGCGACGCCAAGGTGTACTCAACCAAGCTTGAGTTCATGCGGTATAGCCCTCGCAAGCCTGAAATGTCAAAGGCACTGGGCGAGTTTACCCGGTCTTCATTAAAGGACACCGGTCTCAAAATCACAAAATCGATCGAATCTGGCACAGCTATTCTTCCCGTCCCGCTTCGTGACACTTACATTGGTAGCCCCGCAGGATGGCTCGACGAAAGCGAGCTTGCACAACTCAACGAACACATCGATGCGATCATCGAGCTTATGGCTGACAAGCCGAGAAAGCCCGACGCGAAACGGATGGCCATCTCAGTTGGTTTGTACTGCGCCAGTTCGCTCAAGTAGCCCGGATTAGAAACGCTTGTGGGATGCCCGCTGTTTGTTGCCGTGTACATTCATAATCGCTCTGAGAACCGGTAGATCACCCGACCGGGTGAGTTTCATGTTTCGCTCATCACCCGCGACGGTTACGACTCGCTCGCCGAGGCGTTCGATCAAACCAGCGTCGTCGGTGCTTGAGAGATCATCCTGCTGATAGGCACGCTCGATCAGATCTTTGGCAAATACCTGAGGCGTCTGGACCTGCACCGCGTCTTGACGATCGATCCCCCCCACCACTTCGTGCATCGGAATTGCATCTCCGGCGCCGAGGATCGCCGCCAATGGGTCGGAGTCAGATTTGTCGTCGATCGGATCGGATGAAACACGCTTGAGTGTATCGCTCACCGGTACAACCGGGATCACCGCATCGAACCGAGCCGCGGCATCGAAGATTCGATCAACAAGTTCGGGCGGGGTCGCGGGACGCGCCGCGTCGTGGATCGCGATGTGGGTGGCATCATCGGATACTGCCCCGATCGCTGCCTGAACACTTTGCCAGCGATGATCTTTGCCACCTGCAACAAGTTCGGCCCCCAGTAGATTGATCCGGTCGGCGTGGTGTAGTTTGAACGATGACATCACTTCAGGGTCATGGGGTCCCGCAACGATGACCTGGCAGACATGTTCATGGGTGTGAAAGAGCTCGATGGTCCTCTGGAGGACGGTCTTACCGCCGAGGTCTTCGTCGAGCTTGGATCGGCCCATTCCCAGCAGGTCCGCGTCCTGTCCTGAGCCATTGAACCGGGTGGACATGCCTGCAGCGGGGATGATGACAGCGATCTTCATGCAAACCTCGGTTCTGACCCAACCGGTGCCAACGAGGTGCCGATGGAATACGATGGGTGACAAGAAAGTATACGAGAGCCGGGATCTGATGGCTCATGCAACACCGCGTCTGGAGACGGATTCATGACCACGCCATTCATCTATCTTGACAACGCCGCGACAAGCTGGCCCAAGTCCCCGTGCGTTGGCGAAGCGATGGTTGATTTCCTGAACAACAAGGCCGGAAATCCTGGCCGGGGCGGGCACAAGCTCACGCGTGCTGCGGGTGATGTTATCGAAGAAGCCCGATTCAAAATCGCAAAGATCATAAATGCACCATCCCCATCACGGGTTGTTCTCACCCATGGATGCACCGACGCGCTCAACCTCGCGATCCACGGCGTGATCCGAGCAACACAACGAACGGGGTGCGATCAACCGATCCGGATTGTGACATCCGTTGTTGAACACAATGCGGTGCTCCGCACGCTGCACTGTTATGCTGCCGATGACAAAATCGATCTTGTATTTGTTGGCTGTGACGACCATGGACGACTCAGCCCTGCAGAAATCGCAAAGGCTTGCACGGAGTGCACCGCGCTGGTGTGCTTGACGCACGCGTCCAACGCCGTGGGCACGATTCAACCGATTGAAGAGGCGGTGGCCGCCGTGCGTGAGGTCGCCCCGGATGCATTGGTTCTTGTAGACTGTGCCCAAACCCTTGGGCACTTCCCTGTCGATGTTCAAGAGATGAAGATTGATCTTCTGGCAATCGCTGGCCACAAGGGGCTCGGCGGACCAACCGGCACCGGCGCCCTGTACCTGAGCGACAAAGCGTTTCCTGACAACTGCTCACAGGAGGAATCTCGTGTATTCTGTGAACGCCGGGGTGGAACGGGTTCCAAGGCTCCGGGACTTGAGATGCCTACAGAACTCCCGGATGCACTCGAAGCCGGAACAAGCAATGCCGTGGGATTTGCGGGGCTCGTCGCGGCGATGAACGCGATGACACCAGAGGCCCACGAGCACGAGATGAAACTCACCCAGCAGATAATTGATGGACTCTCTGCGATCGATCAGATCACAATCTATGGGACACCCGGAATCGAGGGGCGAACACCCGTTGTGCTGTTCAATATCAGATCCATCCCGGCTCGACAGGTCGCCGATGATCTCGACAAGAAGTTCAACATCGCAACGCGCGCCGGATCTCATTGCGCCCCCCTCGCTCACAACGCCTTGGGCAATGATGAGGAAGGCGGCATCCGGGTTTCTCCCGGAGCAACTACGACGAGCGATGAGATTGCCCGATTCATTGATGCCGTGCGCTCGATCGTTGCGAATTCTGCAAAGCACACATAAAAAAACACCCGCACGAATGCGGGTGTTAGATTTATTGAATGACTTGCCTTACGGACAGCCGGCCTTCATCGCATCGATGAAGCTGAAGATATCAGTAATGTCAAGCTGATTGTCCATCGTCATGTCAGCGATCTGATCGTTGGCAATGTACGCGTTGAGGAACTTGGAGATGTCGAAGAAGTCGACATAACCGTCACCCTCAAAGTCAGCAGGGCAAGACTTGAGCCCGTCGAAGTATCGGCGTGCTTCGGTGAACGCTTCAGGACCGATCTCCTGACCCATGTGACGGCCTGGAAGGTCGTCAGCAGGTGGGTGGATCCCGCCCCAGATGCGTGAAAGCGAGCACTGATCCGATGCGTCCTGATAGGTCGCCCACTGGAGGGTGATGTCCATTGAAGGGCCGTCTTCAAAGACGAGGAACTCATTCATAGGTGCGATGAACTCACCCATCCCGCCGGGGAAGTAGGCGGTGCCAGTTAGCATGGTCATGATTTCTGCTGCACCACGCGAGAAGGTGGAGTGGCCCGAGACATATCCGGCAAACGGAGGAGTCACAAAGCTTGGACGCTGGTATGGCCACCAGTTCTCTGCGAGCATCCAACCAACACCCGCGATGTCCTCATCAGGATTCACGATATGGGTTGGTCCGAGCCAAGCCTTGATGGCGATCTTGCCTTCGTTGCCGAGCAGGTGCTCGTGCTTCTGACCTGGAGCTGTTGTTGCAACGGTAACGACCTCGATGATATCAGGGTACAAGTTGATCCCGCCAGGATTGAAGCTCGGCATTTTTGGATCGGAACATTGCCCCAGATCACACATAGCGCGGATCGCTGATACCGGACGGATGTAGTCGTAGTACCCTTTGACCGACCATGCCGCGATGGCGATGTCGTGCATGCCGCCGCCCATGATGAGGTAGGATTTCACATCCCACTCAAGATCATCAACGAGAGGGCCTTCACCCATGAAACGCTTCTCGTTGAGTGGGTGATCAGATACATAGTTCAGCAGTGAGAACCAGTGACCCGGAGGGGTTTCTGAATCTGGACCATCAGCCCAGAACTCTGCAAGGATGCGGCCGTAGTCACCACGGGGAACAATCTGTGGCTCGTATGGCAACTCGGTCACAGGGTTCACATCCCAGCCGGTACCCCAGTCGCCACCTTCAAGATGGTTGTAGTATATGGACTCTTCATTCATCTGCGCGAGGTCGGCGTTGCCGATCGCACCTGGCGAAATATCAATCATGACACCATCAGACGAATCGAGGTGCGCTGACCAAGTAACGACCATTTCATTGCCCCACTTGTAGCGGGCGTCGCCTTCTTTGGTGCCGTAGTAGGGTGGTGCACCCGGATCGTGCCAGACAGCCCAGTCGATGCCGTCGCGTTCAACAACCGTGAGGTCGTTTGGATTGAGTGAGAATGATGACACCTCGCCCCATTCAGGGCCAAGGAACTCTGGGTATCCGAACGGGATCGGATTCCCGGACTGGTCAACAAAGAACTCAAGGGCGAGCGGCTGCCAGCGGTTGACATCGATGATGTCTGGGTTTCCGGGGAAGTCTGGAAGCAGCGGCGGGTTGATTGGCTCGTATACAAGATTTGCGTAGCCGCCGATCTCGTTGGCACCATCGCTCAGACCGAAGATGATAATGGACTCTGCGATCCGGTTGCCGAGTGAGGCCGGATCGTTTCCGACCGTGCCCTCGTAAGAAATGTCATAGCCAAGCTCTGCCATCAGAAGGTCGTATTCAGGGAACATGATGGGAGCGGCGGGTGATGGAGCAAAACGGTGACGGAGCAAGCGGTACATCGCATAACTAATTGCTTCTTCGCGAGCGGCTTCGACATTTTTAGCTGTGAGCTTCTCGTGATGCAGCACCTGGTCGGCCTGGGCGTCGTAGGCGGCCCAAGCATCCCACATCGCGGCACTGGTGTGGTAGAGGTTGCGCGAGTGAACTGTCGGGCGTGCAAAGTCCTTGCGGATCGAGTCAAGAAGGACTTCATTCCACTGGCGAGCTACGGAGTGACCGAGCGTGCCTTGGTTCTGACGAATAGTTTCTCGTTTCTCTGCGGTCAACCCGGATTGGACTGTCATAACAGTACCCGAACGGTCGCCTGCTGAAGCCGTCGTGGTTCCCACTGAGACACAGAGGGCCATGCCAGCGCATAAAGAAAGCTTTTGAGTGATTGTGAACATATCTGATTCCTCCTCTTTGATTCCTGCCAAATCCGAACATGGAACTGCTCGGGTATACGACTCCAATGTACACATTTCTGACTATAAATCAAGGCTAAATAGCCATTTTCATGCAACCTGCTTGTACATCTAGGGTCCAACTTGATTATCTCAACGCCTGCACTACCAATAACCCTTGTCTAGGCATCTCAGGGGACATTTTTATCTGAATATCAGCTTCGTGGTCAATGCACTTTTTTAACAGGAACTTGAATGCGCCGCCTGGCGTAGTATCACATGAAGTGTTCTCGGGATGGTCCCGGGGCATGAAACTGGGGCCGATATGGCATTCGACCGGATTGGGAAGGCTTGGTGTGGCGAGTCGAGGAGCGTGTTAGCCTCGTAAAAAGTACGCAACTTTATATCTGCCAAACCGCAGTACGCACTCGCAGCCTAATTATTGGCTACGGATCCACCGCTCGACGTCCGATACGGTGGTGGATCACGATCTTCGGACTGGCTAACCCGTGGCGCCTCTTGGCGGGTTAGCAAGGAGGTTTCGAGAGGCTGGATCGAAATACAGGGTGTCGTTGCCCGGTACTAGATCGAGATTAAACCAACGACTACACCCGTAGAAGCGTCTTGCTGACAATCCCGGCACGGGGGTTCGATTCCCCCCGGCTCCATTTAAATTACTTTCCAAAGATCGAGGGACCTATTTGCTATAAGTCCATTCATCGATCCATAGCCGGAGTTCAGCAAATTTCGTTGTGTGATCAAATCGGATCGCTACCGTTGAAGCCATTGCCTGAAAGGGTACGCCCAATCGCATGAGACTCACTTCGCGGCAATATCTTTATTCACCTTGTAAATCTTCAATAGCTACTCAATGGAAAGATTAATCATTCAACGTGCTCAATCGAACTCGATTTATTAATCGCTGGAGAACTGTACAGTCAGCAAAGCCTCTGCTTCATGCGATTCAATGAGAAATGATTAAAAATGGAACACACAGAAAACCCGCACCCGTAAATCTACGGGCGCGGGCGAATGAAGATCGTCATATGTCAGCCTGATAAGAGGGATTTATCGGCGACGACGATTCAAAAACCCGGTTGCTCCCAAGAGCAACGCCAGTGAGCCTGGCGCAGGAACTGAGTTTAGAGTTAGGTTGTCGAGCAGTGCCCGCCCACCGGAGTTGTCTGAGCCGAAGCTTCCGTAGAGACGGAGCGAATCGAACTCAACACCATCGACCGAGAGGGTACTGAATGCGATATTATCGCGTCCGCCCAGATCCGAGAGGGTAAACGAATCGGAGCCGACAACATTGCCACCCATCATTGCGTCCAGGTGGTATTCGATACCGCCCCATGGACCGTTTTCGAGGTACGCCATCTCAACAGACGCAAAGTCAGAAACGGAATCAAGCGTCATGGTGACCGCTGAGAGTGCGCCAATTGAGAGGTTGTCACCCACGACAAACGAAGTCCCAAAGGTCAATGCGTTGTTGGCTGAGCCCCAGCTTGGGAAGTCGTTGTAGAGCAGTGTTGCATTCTCAACGATGATCGTGTTTCCCAAACCGGTTATCCCGCCGCCGGCGGTGAAGGTATCGCCGCCAGGGAAGACGCCGTCAACATTATTGACATCTGAGTAGGTCACGCCGTTGTAGTGGAATGTTTCTCCGTAGAAAGCCTCACTCAGATCGTCGTAGTTGCTTACCGAGATATCTGCCATTGCTGATGCGCTCATGAGCGCAACCGCACCGATACATACCAAATTCGTATTCATCTCTATTCTCCAGTCTCTAAAAAGTTTGTAGCTGCAGTTGCTACGTGGTTAAGTTTCTGAGCATTCGTGCTCAATTGCGCTCCCCGTCCTTTGGAAGCAACACATGTTTCATCATCACCGTCGTTGGCATCGGCGGGTACGCCAGCCGGACGCGGTACAACTCGTACTCGCTCGGATCTATTCCCAACCGATCAAATATCTCCACCGCAAGATCGTGATAACCAGGCAGATCCGGTGCCTGAGCCAGTGTCACTCCGCGCCCGAGCTTCGTCACCGTCTCGTTCACACTGAGTGCATCGGAGTCATTGAACGAGATCGAAGACGCGATATCCGAGAATACCCGGAGCTCGCGGTCTACATCCCCGAACAACCCATTCTTGACAAAGAGATCAAAGTGAAGCATTTCTGCTGGCGTCCGTATAGACGTTCCAAAATGGGCGACCTTGTCATTAGGCATCGCATGCGTTGGTGCGATATTGCGGAGCAGCTCACCGGTCACCAGTGTCCGCTCGCCCTGAAGCCCGATCACCGACGACAAGAACTCGTCTTGCATCATCCCGTCGTGCGTCTTGGATCGCATCATCGCTGGCATCGGATCCGAGCAGTACTCCGGGAGCACCGGGACGCCGTTGTGCACCTTGGCCGCCTGCGGATCAATCGCGACGCGCTGCATTGCTGATTCATGATTGACATCATCATCCACCGCGACCGATTGATTGATCACCCATCGCACATCGGATCGCAACTGCCGGAATCCCATCAGCCCACGAACCTGGGCCATATGAAAGAAATCCTCGCGATCATCCGAAGGCATCAGCACACACATCGCCATCAAAACCTTGCAATGCGCTCCCCATGTAAAGCTATTGCCATCGAATGCAAGCTGTCGCCATCGCTCCTCGGTCTGCGTGTCCTGCGACGACCCTGAAGATTCGATCAGAATGTCAAACTCCGACTTGCTCGAGGCATGCGTATGAATCAACTCCTGAAACCGATTGTCCGCACTGCGGACAGACTCAACGAGTTCCCCATCAATCCCACAAGACTCAGCCGCCTGAATCCACACCGCGATGCTCTTTGGGGAGGGCATGTGCTTTGCGGCGATAAACGGATCTTCCGCATACGCCACCTTGATCACCTGCCATGCGAGCTTGCGATGAATCCCGAATGCACTCGAGACCGCAGTAACGGCTTTGGACCCGGGACACTTCTCCTCAATAATCCTCGAATACGCATCGCGAGCAGCACTGATCGCCTGAATCGTGTCGGATTCAAACTGATCATTTCCATTAGATATTGACTGATCTTCTAGAGGCATAAGCCCAGTATACAGAATTTTGATACTGTTTCAAGTGCTATTTCAGAAACAATTTCAGTGACTATAACGCTACTAATCAACTCATACGCCGCATTTTGGCCTCCTGGGTGTAAAATTGAACGCCAGTTGTTTGACCGAGCCAAAATAACTCCAATGCCAAATAAACGATTTTACCGCCCTCTTCAAATTCCCTACCGGCATTGCCTGTATTGAGAGTGGGCCTGGCGATGAAAGAATCGAAACTGACACCCTCATCAACCAGACGAAGCCGGTGATCTAGGGCATCAGGTCTGGCTAATCCACTGGGTTTTTAAAACCGATGTACTTTTGGAATAGGGTTGCCTGATTCCGAAAATACTCAGCGAGTATGGAATTTAGGAGGAAGCCATACAGAGCGATTGTTGATACGCTTTGAATGTCTCTTCCCCAGCACGTACCCAGGTGAATTTTTCTTTGATGATCTCTTCAAGTGATGAAGGCCCTTCAGCTGATGGCTGGGAGTCTAGAGCATGCTCGATCGCGGCTCGAATCGATGCGGGGTCTGACGGGTCGGTGTACTGCGCCCAATCCCCGAAGTACTCGTAGGCTGATCCGTCACTGCCGACGACGAGCGAGCAGCCGAGGACGCCGGCTTCGAGGTTGACAAGCCCGGGGGTGTCGTACCAGCTCGGGCTCACATGGACCTTTGCACCTTTGTAAATCGACTTTAGTGAATCAACAGATTGGTGGGTCAAGAAACGCACATGCGGCCCCGCCGAAGCCCTGCACCTTCGGTAGTACCGGGAGCTAAATCTTCCGGGCGAGCCCACAACCGTGAGATCAATTGGCGGGCCGAACTCCTCGGAGACCGCGCGAATCAATGCGAGCTGGTTCTTTCTGGGTTCTATTCTTCCGACAGAAATTACACCACTGCGGGCAGGGGCGGATTCGCTCTCGTCTTGTGTGAGAAACTCATCGCGGACCGCGTTGGGCACCGCCACCATGCGGGCGTTGGATTCGAATCTACTTTGCAGCCTGTCCCATTCGATCTTGCTGTTGGGAAGACAGACCGATGCGTTTGAAAGAAGAAACCTTGCAGCGTTGTCGAACTGGAGACACATCGGGTCCAGTGGTGTCGGAACCCGCTCTTTGATCTTCGAGACACACCACCGCTCAGCTTGGCGGAACGATTGAAATGCGTGCCCACCAAATACACGAGCAATCCCGCCGTTGATGCCGGTCCTTGCAGCGCCATCGAACTTGCATGTTGGCCAATAAATCGTGCTGAGTGTGTACGGGAGCCCAACCTTCATCGCAGCCTTTGCCGCGGGGATGTTTTCCCAGAGGCGATCAAGATGAAACAGATGGACGAGATCGTACCGGTCCGCGTCTTCCTTCGTTGGCAACTGATCAACAGATCGCCGGTCAACGACGACACCCATGTTCTCCAACGCCTGCTGAGTATCAAGCACCTGGATCGTGTCGCCCCCAGGGAACTCAGTGAGATTTCGACGAACAAGCCAGAGTACACGCACCGGTGGGTTCCTCAGAATTATGCGGTCAGATTGACCGCTTTAAGGAATGCCAACTCGGGATCGCTCTCTTCGATCGGGATGCCGAGGAGACGCTTTGCGATCCGATCTGAAGCTTTGCCATCTCCAAAGACTGTGGTGGGCTGAGCCATTTTTTTGTAGATATTTGGATCACCGAGGAGCCGGGATGCCTGATCATTGATGCGTTGGCGGTCACAACCGACCGAGACCACAACTCCCGACTCGATCGCTTCAGGCCGCTCCGTACAGTCTCGGAGTAATAAAGTCGGGATACCCAGTGCGGAGGCTTCTTCTTGCACCCCCCCTGAATCACTCAGAATCATGTAGGCCTTGCTCAATAGTCCCACAAAGTCTGTGTAGTCCTGAGGCTCAAGTAGCTTGACCCTTGGTTCCCCGCCGAGGATCTCATAGACCGGCTGGCGGATCGCGGGATTTGGATGGACAGGGAAAACGATCCGGGCTCTGTCATTGGCTCTGGCGATGTCACGGATCGCAAGGCAGATCTGTTTGATAGGCTCGCCAAATGATTCTCTCCGGTGTGCCGTGACCACAACGAGCTTCTCATCAGGTTCCGCTGATGACTCTGGAGTGACCGAACCGTCCTGGAGTGATTTAACGGTCCAGTTGAGCGAATCGATTACGGTATTGCCCGTGACATGGATCGAATCGGGCGAAACACCTTCGTTGATGAGATTCTGCTGTGCACGCTGGGTCGCGGCAAAGTGCAGATCCGCAACCACGCCGACGACTCTTCTGTTGATCTCTTCTGGAAAGGGTTCGGCATTGTCATATGTCCGGAGTCCAGCCTCAACATGAGCGAGCTGTACCCGGTGCATTGATGCAGATAACGCACCGGCAACAACCGTCGCGGTATCACCCTGGACTACAACCCAGTCGGGATTGGTGTCTCGGTAGACCTGGCCGAGCTCGAGCATGAGCCGACCGATGACATCCGCCGGATTCTGTCCCGGCTCCATGATATTGAGATCAATGTCAGGCTTGATCCCGAACTGATTGAATATCTGGTGGAGCATCTCACGGTGCTGGCCCGTAGAGCAAACCAGCGTTTCATCGTCAGGCCCGCCATATCGCTTGAGGGCATGGACCACCGGAGCGAGTTTGATCGCTTCCGGGCGGGTTCCAAGTACTACAAGCGTTCGTGTCATAAGCCCTCTCTAGGCGTCGAGTTCTCGGTTCAGCGTGGATTGTATCGCTCTGAAAGAGCCGGGTTCGATTCCCCCGATTTCTACCCAAGAACTCTACTGCTATAGTATATCCACCCATGACTCCCCCTCAACCCACGATCGAGAAAGCACACGCATCGTCAGAGCAATCTGCCCCTCAACCGGGACAGCAGGCGGCGGCTGACGGGACGAATTCGGTTGCCGATTTATGTGTGCTCATCCCGGCATATAAGCCTACAGAGGACCTCATCGAGCTTGTCAATACGCTTCGTGGGTCTGGGTATGGTTCGATCGTACTGGTCGATGATGGATCAGGCGAAGAGTTCCTACCTATTTTCGAAGCCCTGAGCCGCCTAGAACGGGTCACGGTCCTCCGCCACGCGATTAATTTGGGGAAGGGGGCCGCGCTGAGGTATGGGCTCAATCACATCGCGGTCCATTCGCTTGCCAAGGTTGGGGTGCTCACTGCCGATGCCGACGGGCAGCATCTTCCAAACGACATTCTGAAAGTCGGGCAATCACTCATCGACAACCCCGCGTCGCTGATCATGGGCTCCCGGAGCTTTCAGGGCCCGGTCCCGCTCCGCTCACGAGTGGGGAATACCGCCACTCAATACGTCTTTAAGCTCTTTGCCCCCAGCAAACTCAGCGACACGCAAACAGGATTGCGGGGGATCCCGCTTGCCCTCATCCCACCCCTGCTCAAAATCCCGGGCAATAGATACGACTACGAAATGCGGATGCTGATCGAACTCAAAATCTTGGGTATTGAAATGGTCGAATGTGAAATTGAAACGGTGTACGAGGATGACAACTCGAGTTCCCACTTCCTCGCGGTCCGCGACTCGATGAGAATCTACTCGGTCTTTGCCCGCTTTCTTATTATCTCCTTTGCGACCTTTTTGATTGATGTGGTTGTCTTTACCTTCATGGTCCGGATGACAGATAACATCGCCCTCTCGATGGCGACCGCGAGAATCGTGGCTGGTGTGTATCAGTTCCATACCTGCCGTGTGTTTGTATTTAAATCCGGAAGACCGGTCGCCAGCTCTGCGTTCTGGTACGCGGTCCTGGTCGCAATGTCCGGGTTTGTGTCCTACGCGCTGATGACCGTAGGAACCATCTTCACAGAGCTCGATGTTGTTCTGCTCAAAATATTCTCAGAAACTCTTCTCATCATCGCCAACTTCTCCATCCAACGCCTCTTGATCTTCCCCATGACCCCGAGCTCATCGGGATCGGATCGGGACGAGCACATCTGAAAGCCGAGAATGAGTGAACCCGAATCGAAACTCACCCAGCCCGAGACCGAAACTGACTGGACCGGGTATTACAAAGCGCCGTTCCGTGCAACTTCGATCACCCGGAACTTCACAGGCAACCTGCTCGAGCGGTACCTCTCTCTGAACAACCAGAGCTCGGGCTCGGCTGGCGGGGCAAGCATTATCGAGATCGGCGGGGCGAACTCATGTTTCTATACCCGTCTCTGCGAGAAACTTAAGCCGAGTTTGTACACTGTCATCGATCTCAACGAGTACGGCCTAGACCTCTTCAGAGAGCAGCATGCCGAAACCGTGAGCGCAGGTAAAGCCGCTGCTATACAGGCCGATGTTCTAGATACCGAGACCCTTGGAAATATCCCAAAAGCGGACATCGTGTTGAGCGTTGGCCTCATCGAGCACTTCGACCAAGAAGGTACAGCGAACTCCATCCGCTCCCATTTCAAGCTCTGTAAACCCGGCGGATTGGTCGTGATGACATTCCCAACACCGACACTCTTGTACCGGCTCACTCGCCGAGTGGCAGAAATATCCGGGAAGTGGATCTTCCATGATGAACGCCCGCTCAAGTTCCCGGAAGTTCTCACGACCGCCGGGCAAGAAGGGGATCTCATCAAGAGCCAGATCAACTGGCCCATCTTCCTCACCCAGGGCATTGTTGCCTACCGGAGACATGACCAGGCCGAACAGCCGAGGGATTCGATTTGACCGCGAGTGACGCTCTACAGGTATCGCAGCTTGACGCCATCATGGGGATGATCGCGATCGTTCAGATGGTGTGGCTCCCGGGCTATATCGCCACCCGCGCGGCCCGGTATCCCAATGGGCTCACAAAGTTCTTGCTCGGATTTTCGTTTAGTCTGTGGTGGAATCTTGTGGTAGTCCTCGGGCTCTCCCTTCTTGGATTGCTCGGGCGACCAAGCGTGATTTCTGTGATGGTCTTTGAGATTGCTGTGCTGGCGTTGGTCTGCATTCTCCAGAGCCGACGAGGCACACCGCAATCAGCTCAAACTCCAGAACAGCGAGCAGATCAACCCCCTCGGAGTATCACTACCAAACGGGCGGGCGCGTTTGCATCCCTCTTTCTCGTTGTGTGCGCCGGGATCTGGATCATGTCGATCGGCGAGACATTCTTCAGGTGGGACGCGGTCGCAAGCTGGAACCGCTGGGCAACAGAATGGGCATCTGATGGGATGCCAAAGGCCATCCGCGACTACCCACAACTCGTGCCAGCGACATGGAGCATCAGCTATATCCTGATCGGTCACGATCAACTCCAACAGTTTGCCCGATCAATCCAGGGGCTTTTCCCGATGATGATCCTCGGCGGACTTTTCTGTGCCGGCGTGGCCAATAGATCCCCGCTGCTATTCCGCGCGGTCCCGATTACATTCTTTCTGATCTGGACCCTCTATAAGCCGTTCTTTATCTCTGGATATATGGATATCCCGGTCGCGGCCCTCACCACATTTTCTTGGTGCCTTGTCTTGCAAGCCCGCTCCCAGCGAGACCCGTCTCTGATCACACGTACGGTACTTGCTGGAGCATTTGTCGCTGGGGTATCCGGCGTGTGCAAGCAGGCCGGGCTCGTCATGGTGGTGTCGTACCCTGCTCTTGTTCTTATGCTGGTCCCATCAGACCTCGGCATCAAACGCATCCGGCTCACACTCCTTTCTCTCGCCATGATTCTTGTCGTTCTAGCCACCTGGTATGGGTATTCGGGATGGCTGATACTGTCTGGAAAAGAAACATTTATTGGCAACCATCTTGTTGGCAGCTTCCATGCAAGGCCGTCGATGACCGGACGCCTTATCACCGCATACGAACGGCTCGTCCCACCAATGTCATTCAACCGAAGCATCGAAGGGTCACTGGTTGTTTGGTTTTTCCTGATCACCTCATTGCTGGGTGTGCTGCACAAGGTTTCTCGACCAATAGTTCTGGCGGTTGCGATCCCATCGTGGTTCATCTGGGCCCTTGGATTCAGCTACAGCACACGGAATATGGCTGTTGCCGTCCCTGCGATGGGTGTGGGCATGGCGGGGTTCTTTACATTCCTTCTTGAATGTGCATTCTCGAACAGATCCGGTTTCTTCAAAGACAGAATCGGATTCCTCATTTCATGGAATCCGACCGCCGTGTTTTCCAAGCCACGGCTTGCCCGCTTCGGGCCACTTCTGGCGGTTACGGCGGTCCTGGTCATTGCCTCGCTCATCGGATGGTTGCGGCTGGACCCAGCCGAACTTGCACAGGATCAGATTGAGCAGAGAAGCAAACTTGGAGTCCCACCAATCAACACGATGCTCTTTGAGGCCGACCAAGGAACCCAAAGACTGGGACAGGTCGCTACCTCTTATGCAATTCTCCGGTTTATCCCCGGCTTCGAGGACCGGGCGATCTTTATGCGACCCACATCCTTCGAATCATTCGAGACACGCTGGGCGGATCCAAAGACCAAGTCGTTCCTTGTAAGGGATATCGGCCATGTCGCCGACGACGCCCGCATCATCGAAGAGTTCAATAGGCTCATCAGGACCGGGGCACTCATCCAGGTCGGGCAATATTCAGGCTGGACTGTCGCGATCAAATCATTCGATCCCGAGACCGAGCCCCCACCCCCGCTGGTCAACTCGTCATCTGAGCCTTAACCCGGCGCCCGAGCGACCATTGGTAATGACCACAGCTGCGGGAAGTCGATGCCGAACTGAGCATACGGCTCTTCGCAAATTTCCGGTTCTTGGAAACCTGCATTGACGAACTGGCTGATCAAGTGATCCTTGCCAAAGACCCGCATTTCAAGCGTTGCCCCACGCCCGCCGTGGAAGATCAAATCTTTGAACTCCTGGCGCTCGCCGGACTTTGTTGTGTTTGTCAGAACACTTGAATCGCCGCTGCCTGCGATATCAAAATCGTAGAGATCTGGGAAGTGCTCTACGGTTTCATCCAGTGAAAACGGGACACTGAATATGAAGACCCCGTTCGGTTTGAGAAGCTTGAGCGCGTTCTCGAACGCGATGGACACCGGCGGCGCCACATGTTCGTAGACATCTGAAGAGATCAGAAAGTCCAATGTCCCAAACAACTCCGGATCTGGATCCGTGATATCAAGATGTGGCTTGGTGTCGTAGTACGTGTTTTTGTATGTGAATACCTTTGAGAGCCGCTTAGCGTAAGTCTCCCAGTCGCTCATCCCGATCCCTTGGAGATCAGGCCTGCGTGGCATATCGCCGATCACCATGCTTTTACCAAAGATTTCTTTGCTGAGCAAGTGGATGATTGATCTCATCCGGACAGTTGATTGGCATTTCGAACACGAGCTTGTTTCTCGGCCAATCTGTTCGCTGGGGACTTCATTGTGGCTGCCGCAGATATTGCACTGAAACCGGACCATCAGATCATTCGCTTCAGCAGACCCTGACCCGTTGTCACATGCCGGACCGGATTGATTCGTATTGGAAGCCACATTCATGCTATGTCCTTCATTCAAAGCCCTTTGGGCTCAGCTCTTTGTGCTTGCCGGCTGCATCGCACGGCCTTCGGTTTCGTTGTCGGCATCTGATTCATCATTGACCCGATAGCGATGAGGAGACCATGTGCCCCACTTCGATTCATAGTACTTCAGGTTCTTGGCAAACAATGCGTCTCTCTTGCTGGAGTCAATGAGCTTAAATCCAGCCGAGAGATGATGGTGCACAAATACATCATTTGCGCAGCAGATCCGGTACCCACACTCGCGGACCCGCTGACAGTAATCGTCGTCCTCAAAGTACCCGAGTCCGAATTTTTCATCGAGCATCCCGACCTCTTCGAACACTGATCTTGAGAATATGCAGCAGAAGAACGCCGCCACGGGCATATCAAAAAGCTCACCCGCCTGTGATCGTGTGATGCGGAACACCTCGCCTGGCATTTCGTCGATCTCTTGATATCGGGTCTGGACCCGGGCCTCGTTGCCGATGTTATTGGTGATCGGCCCGAGCAGGCCGACATCCGGGTTCATCCGGAGATGGTTCACAAAAGTGCGGATCCAGCCGTGCGTGACCACGGTGTCGTTGTTCAGCAAAATCAGGTACTCGCCCCGGGCTTCTTTGAGTCCGATGTTGTTGCCACGCGCGAATCCTGTATTCTCTTGGCTCAGAACAATCCTGACATTCTCCTGAGATGACTCGAGCTCCGTGAGATATTCAGTAGTTCCATCAGTACTGGCGTTATCGACAACGATCAACTCGAAACTCTGGTAACTGTCATCTGCAAGAATGCTTTCCACGCAAGCCTTGGTGAGATCGAGATTGTTCCATGTCACCACAATGACGCTGACCAGAGAATCAGACTCACCCGGGGCTCTAAGCAAAGCGAGCTCCGCATCAAGAGCCTCGGAGCGATCCGACCAGCGGTTCTGGGCGGCATAGTCCTGGCGTTTCCTGCGGAGTGATTTGTTGTTTCGTGAGCCCAGTGCCTCTTCGATTTTTTCCAAGAACTCATCATGCGATCCCGCGAGATAGACCAAGCCATCAAGCTCTTTGAGACGCAGTTCAGGAAGATCCGTCGAAACCACCGGCTTGCCCGCTGCGAGCATCTCGTACACCTTCACAGGGTTGGTTGCCAGAATCAAATCGCTCAGAACAAACGGGATCAAACAAACATCCATCGATCTCACAAGCTCTGGCAGATCGCTGTAAGGCATTTCACCCTTCATTTGGATGTTGGGGATGTCGGATAGTTTTTCTGAGGCCCCGCAGGAATCCGCGCCCGCAATCAACACGGTCGCATCTGGATACTGCTGGGCAATTTTCCGGACAAGATCGGCATCGAACCATTCGGCAACCGCCCCAAAGTACCCAATGACTATACCTCTCGACGCCTTCTTTATTGACTTTGAATCATCGGCTGCCGCAGCAAAGTGTTCGTAGTCACACGCATTCCTGATTACGGAAACCCGATTGGCGTTGGGCTCGGCATATTCTCGGAGCCAGTTGCTGGTCACCACTGTCAGGTCCGCGTGCCCGATCAACCTGTCTTCATAGTCGGGCAACTCCGAAGATGTATTATCGAAGCCGTCGTGATGATCCATGCAATCGTAAATCATCTGTGCATTCGGTATCGACGCGGCAACATCGAGCCAAGCCGGATGCTGAACCATTGTGAACGCTCGGCCAATCCCGAAATGAAGAAGCATCGTCCTGAGCCCGGCAACAATCTGATCTTGCTGAGCCTTCGTCAGATCACAGTTATAGATGGGAGGCGTGCCCTTGACATGAAACCGGATCTGATGAACTTTCGACTCTGGGTCGTTCTTGTCGGGAGTGATCAGATCTTCGTCGTAGCCGGGCTTTGGAGTGTTCACAAACTGCGGGGAGATATAGAAAACCCGGTGTCCCCGACGGGCCAGTTGTTCAGCCAGATGCTGAGGACGCTGGAACCGAAAGAACCAATCGATCACACCGAACACAACAACAGCTTCCGGCACCCGATCGACATCGATCAACTGAACTTCTTCAGTGCTTGAATCCTGCGCCTTGTCTACGGCTGCTGAACTCGCCGACTCATTCTTAAACCTGAGCCGCTGCTGATGATTCGAATACCCGATCGTCTGACGCAACACCGGCTTTGTGACGCGGTAAAACACGCGTTCAAGTGCCCATTCAGTTTTACTCGACATCGGAACACGATGCTTTACCATTTTTCCGGCCTGCTCAACAGATCGCGACACGAGCCGCACTGTCTTTATGACCAGCTTCTTCAATGAGGAACTCACGATCCGGAGCGGTGCCGTCAGCCGCCACGAGCCCGATGTGTGTAGAGAATCGATGTAAGACAGATGCCGCGAGTACTCTGATTCAAGCCATTGGCGTCGCAATCTCAACGCATGGAGGTGCACTTCTGCATGGTCTATTTTCTTTCCCTGCTGGCTATTCCGCTCAGACAACTCATCATTTGCTGTGCTGGCCTGTGCGAGTTGATCTTGAATCTGCTCCCGTTCAACCAAGCTTTGATGAAGTTCTAAGCTCTTTTGAGACAAATCAGAGTGGGTTTGTGCCAGCTCAGAGTTGCTTTGACAGAGTTCTTTCTCGACCTTAGTCATCCGGTCGGCTTGCTGATCCGCTTTGACTCTCAGCTGGGCAATCTGATTGATCTTCTGATCGATCGTGGCGTTGAGATCGTTCTCAATCGCCGCGCTTTCTGCGGCCTGAAGCTCGGATTTCGTTTCGATCTGTTGAATTTTCTTGTTGGCCAGAGTTAGCATTGCATCGCCCTCTTGAGCATCAGCAAACGAACTCCGTGCCCTGCCCTCCGCCTGATCGATCCACCCACTAGAAAGGCCCCGAACCTCTTCAAAACGAGATCGAAGATCATCAAACTCATCCTCAAACGAACTGTTTGTCTGATCAATCACCCTGCCCAGCAGGCTGTAGGTATCCGTAACAATCTTTGGCATTGGGTTTGAGCCGCTGTCCTCGACACGATGATGCCAGTGTTCCGCTGAAACGAAACGATCTACTTCCGCCCCGCATTGCTCGATCTCCAAATCAAGACCAAGATGTTCCCCCACACCCCCCAGCACATTCCGCCAGTCATTCAGGATGTCTGTGTATCGCACAAACATCCGAGGCGTACCCCGAGTTTCATACTCAGCACGGAGAACATGGTCAAGCCACAACCACATCGACCTACCCTCGTCGAACCCGTTCCTTGATTGCAATGAAGCCGCGATCTCAAGGGGATGGCGAACAGGAATTAACACCGATGGACTGATTTTCAGTTCATCGAACACCAGCTTCCACAACGGCATTAGCCGACACATCCGAGGGTCCTTGAGCACAATCATTCTCGAATGATCAACCCCGAACTCTTCTCGCACACAGTCAGAAAGCTCCCGGATCCATTCCTTCGCCGTGCCCGTTGAATCAAGCAGGCCGAGAATGCCCTCGTCGCCGATCTGGCCCATCATCGGTGTGTCGTTCTGGATTCCGATACGGTCGAAAAGCCGCTCGTGTGCCGATACAACTTTCCTCGGCTCCCAGAATCCCGTCATGTTGTCAGCCGCTGGGGTTCCGGGGTTCATTGGGAGCTGCCCACCAAGGATCCCCATCATCCCAGAGAGCATTGATGTCCCGCTGCGATGCATCCCCAGAACAACCAGAGCCAACTGATCATCCAACACTTTCGACACCCCGGTAAGCGTGGCGTTCTGGCTCTTGATATCGGGGTTCGGTGACATTGCTTTCTCGATCTCTCCTTTGAAATACATCGTAGCACCGCCGGGAATCAGCCACCAAATTGAACCCGCTTCAGGCCCAGATCATGCGAGTGCGTGGGCGAATTCAAGCCTATCCTACCACACAGGCCGTTGCGCAATTCAATATTGGGCCCGCCCGGTCCCAGCCATCTGTCCCACATGCAATCCTGTTCCGTTGGTATATTTATGGATTCACAGCCCAAGAACTGCAATCCCAGCCGAGCAGAGCCTCGGTCTCCCGGATATCAGATTCAAAGAACTCACAGAGCACCGCTCGATCACCCGGGTCGATCGAACAGCGGTACTCCTGCGCAAACACGATCTCGTTCTGAATCCCAACCTCATCATCAACCCCAAGGAAACGAAAGATCCGCTTCATAGTCTCTTGGTGGTCTGACACAAAGTCCTGATATCGAATAAACAGGGTGTTCTCTTGCGGAACATGCTCCCACATCCGCCGGATCTGTAGTGCGTACATCCCTCGCGCCAGATATGAACCTATCCGATCGTGAGAACTACCCGAGTCGGAAGCGATCTGATCAGCTTCATCCCGGATCGCATCGGCAAATGATCTGAGTTCCCTCCCCCGCTCTGTTTCCATACTCCAATGGGAGAACGCCCGATCAACAGGATCCCTCAGAACCGCAATACATTTCATCGCCGGGTTATACCGAGCGACGCGCTCCATTGAGGGCGGCCAATACATATAGATCGGGGTCGATTCGCCACGAACCACAGCCTCCTGATCCCAGCGGAAGAAACTGTTGTAGTGCGAATAATCAGGATCCGTGCCATCAAACCGAGAATCAGTATCGAAGAAGTGGACCTCTTTCTGTGAAGCCATACTGATCTGCTTGTGCTGGCGGAGCAGCACATCCATCGCGGATGTACCAGATTTCTGAGCCCCGCAAACAAGGAAGTCGATCTTCAAAGATACTCTCCAGCTCTCGGGCCCTAAGTGATTCATGACAAACGACGCAGATCAGGAAGAACACGTAAACGCTAGGCTCATTCAGAGCTGCAAGCCTCGCTCGGAAGCGAGCAGTGATAGTCCACATCGGTTTGGAACCGGATCATCCCCTGCACAACGCGATCGGCGATCACATGAACCACTGCCACATTGACAATCCGATCAGCAACACAAGGTTTCCCGGTTTCATCAAGCACACTCACGCCCATCGTAACCGCGTATGACCCGGGCTGCAGGTACGGAATCCGGATTCTCCATGTAACTGTAACTTGTTCTGACGGATTCAGCTCCGGAACCGCCGAGCCTTCGTTGCCTGAATGCAACGCTGAGATATCGTCCCCGCGGATATTCTTGAGTGTCCAACCGGTCTGGAGTCTTCCAACACTATCGTCAGACGATCTGTTAACAAAGGTCAGCCGAAGATACATATCCCCGCCGGCTTCGATAACCGTGCTCCTCTTTCGCTGATTGTTGTACACACCAACACCAAGAATCTCTACGAGCCGATCACCGACCCGGTAATCTCCGCCCGGGATTGTAGATTCCGCAGGCGGAAACGCCTCACCCAATCCAAGAACAGCTTTAGCGGTTACCTTTGGCGCGGAAACAGGCTGGACAACGGGCGGTTGTTTCGGCCCGACTTCGGGTTCGCCCAGAAGCTCTTGCTCGATTGGCTCTCGTCTGCTGCTTTCAGATACGACCTCAAACTGATTCTCGAGGTACGCCTCGACCACTTCAGCAGAAGGGCCGATCATCCTCATCTTCCCATCATCGAGCCACAAAACACGATCGCAGAGTCTCCGAACCGCGCCTGCATCGTGGGCGACATACAGAATTGTTGCCCCGCGTTCTTTAAGCTGATTAATCCTGAGCATGCAGCGGTGCCGAAAGATGGCATCCCCAACAGCTAAAGCCTCATCAATGATCAGGATATCAGGATCAATATTGGCCATTACGCTGAATGCGAGCCTGGCGTACATGCCTTTGGAATAGGTCTTCACTGGACGCTCAAAGAACTGCCCGATATCTGCGAACTCTTCGATGCTTGAGATCCGCTTGTCCATCTCTTTGCGAGGGATCCCCAGCACCGTCCCGTTCATGTACACATTCTCTCGTCCAGAGAACTCCGGGTTAAACCCGCTCCCGAGTTCAAGCAGGGCTGTCATTTGCCCGATTGATTCGATCTCCCCCCCGGTTTTGGTGAGTGTGCCCGCGATGCACTGCAGTAGTGTTGTTTTCCCCGCACCGTTCCGGCCGATGATCCCAAAGGTTTCTCCCTTTTGGACTTCAAAGTTTACGTCCCTGAGGGCCCAGAACTCCGTGAAGTACCGCTTCTTGGTCCCCACAATATATTGCAAAAGACGATGCAGCGGCTTTGCATAGATCTCGTACATCTTCTCAACACCCGACACCTTGAGCACGACCTCTCGCGATTCGTCCCCCGATGTATCGGATACCAACTGTTGCTCAGACGACATCGCAGAACCCCCCGCGTGTCCGCTCAAACCACCGACGCCCGAGCATATACACCGCCATAGATTCTACGAACGCGATCCCGAGCCATGCCCAGGACGGGAACTGTCCATCGATCACAACATCCCTCGCGGATTCGATCACAACCGCGACCGGATTCACCAGGACGAGCAACCGGAGCGACTCATTTGGAAGCAGATCCATTGTCCAGACGACAGGGGTTAAAAAGAAAAACAACTGTATAAACGCCCTTGTAAAGTGCTGCGTGTCCCTGAGATAAGCCCCCACTGAAGACAGTACCCACCCAAGCCCCACAGTAAAGAAGTACAAAGGCAGCAACACCAAGGGGAGCAGCCAGAGCGTTCCGCTCACAACCCCATTGCTCAAAAACACCGCGATCAACAGCAGCACCGCGCCGATCACCGCGAAAACAGCCGATGTCCCAAACGCAACAACCGGGAGCACCTCAACCGGGAATATAACTTTCTTCACCAGTGACGGGCGGCTCACAATCAAAGACGGGGCGCGAGACACGACCTCAGAGAACACACCAAAGAAGATAATCCCACAATACAGATTCAGCACATACCCCAGCGAATCCGATGAGTCATCGATCACTCTCGGACGGAAGATGACCAGAAAGACAAACGCATACACGAGCAGTGTCAGCAGCGGATTGACAACCGCCCAGAGAAGCCCGAGCACAGACTCTTTGTATCGCGCCGAAACCTCTTGCTCGATCAGCTGCTTAATCAGCAGTCGCTTCGACCAGATTGTCTTTGAACTCTCATTGAGCATGAACCCATCCGAACTCTCTCAGACGCCAACCTCGTCGTGCTAGCCGTTCCGCAATGTACCAAGGATATCTTCAACACGCTCGCCGCATTGATCTTTCTCAGAAACAACCACCCGATTGGTCTTAGGCCAGCGGATTTGAATATCCGGATCATCCCAACGGATGCACCCCTCTAAATCCGGGGCATAGTGATCAGTGGTCTTGTACAGGACCTCGGCGGACTCTGAAAGTGTCAGGAATCCATGCGCAAACCCCTCGGGAATCCAGAGTTGTTTCTTATTCTCAGCGGAGAGCACCTGACCAACCCATCGCCCAACGGTGTCTGACCCAGGCCTGATATCAACCGCGACATCAAAGATCTCCCCGCTCACAACCCGCACAAGTTTCCCTTGGGATTTGGGCCGTCTTTGAAAGTGCAGCCCGCGAAGCACGCCATGCTCAGACAACGAATGATTATCCTGAACGAAGTTTGAAGGGCAACCCGTCACGCCCTCGAACTCCTTCGCGTGAAAGCTCTCAAAGAAGAACCCTCGTTCGTCATTGAACACTTTGGGTTCAAAGACTACGACCTCTGGGATTTCTAGCCTGGTATGCATCATCAGAAGGTCCGCTCCTGCAAGAGCCTCTCTAGATACCGGCCGTACTCGTTGGAACGCATGGGTTGTGCGAGTTTCAGGATCTGATCATCATCGATCCACCCCTGCCGATATGCAATCTCTTCAACGCACGCGACCTTGAGCCCTTGACGTTGTTCGATGGTCTGCACAAAGTGATGCGCCTGGAGCATGCTCTCGTGTGTTCCCGTATCGAGCCAGGCATACCCACGCCCCATCCGTTTAACAGTCAGCTCACCGAGTTCTAAGTACATCCTGTTAAGGTCTGTAATCTCGAGCTCGCCGCGATCCGATGGCTTGATCCTTTTGGCAAACTCGACGGCCCGGTTGTCATAAAAATACAAGCCTGTGACGGCAAAGTTCGACTTTGGACACTCGGGTTTTTCATCGATCCCCAGAGCCCGCCCATCAGGATCGACCTCAACAACCCCATACCGCTGAGGGTCCTGAACATGATACGCGAACACGCAGGCGCCGGACTCTTGCTCGCGGGCGGAGATGAGCAGGCTATCGAGCGAATGGCCGTGGAAAATATTGTCTCCCAGAATCATCGCTGAATGCGAATCCCCAATAAACGACTCACCAATAATGTAAGCCTGCGCAAGACCGTCTGGTGACGGCTGGACAGCATACTGAATCTCCATCCCCCACTGCGACCCATCCTTAAATAGCTCTTTAAACAGAGGAATATCGTGCGGAGTAGAAATAATGAGTACTTCTCTGATCCCCGCGTGCATAAGCGTGGAGAGCGGGTAGTAGATCATTGGCTTGTCGTAGATAGGGAGGAGCTGCTTGGACACAACCTGTGTAGCCGGGTACAGCCTCGTCCCTGATCCACCCGCAAGTATGATGCCTTTCCGATTCATTCAGCCTCCTGTGGAGACATGGTAGCAATCATGCGATCAACATGGAATCGCCAATCGGGCAGAGAGTAGCCAAATGTCCCTACAAACTTGGAACAATCAAGGAGTGAGTTCAGGGGACGAGCCGCAGAGGTTGGGTATTGATCGGTCGTCACAGGATTGAGCCGAGCCCGGCTCCCTGCTCCCGAGCATCGCTCTAGATAGTACTTGGCCAACTCGTACCAGCTGGTCTGCCCGTTTGGAGTTAAGTGATACAACCCCGAATACGACCCTTTCTCTTCACAGTTCAAGATCTCCATAGCGATCGCAGCCGCCGTTGCATCGGCGATCATCTCCGCACTGGTCGGGACACCCGTCTGATCCGAAACAATATTGAGCTGATCTCGATTGGCGGCTAGCCGCGAGATGGTCTTCAAAAAATTCGCACCCCGAACGCTGTACACCCAGCTCGTCCGGAAGATCAGATGCCGGCATCCGCTCTCTTGGATGGCGACTTCGCCATCGAGCTTGGTCTGCCCGTACACGCTCAGCGGGTTTGGAACATCGGACTCGTCGTACGCCCCCGCCTTTGTGCCATCGAAGACATAATCTGTCGAATAGTGAACCAGCAGAGCCCCAGACGAGGACGCGTATTTTGCGAGGAGATCAACCGCATCGGTATTCACCAAGCGGGCACGATCCGGCTCCTGCTCAGCTTTGTCAACAGCGGTATACGCCGCAGCGTTGACAACAACATCCGGACTGACTGTATCCAACAGTCCCGCGACACTGTCCACATACTGGAAATCCGCGTCCTGGCGTGTGCACGCGATGAGTTCGCCACAAGTTTCGAGCGACCTACGCAGTTCCCACCCGACCTGGCCATCAGCACCAAGCAGCAGCAGTTTCATGAGTACTGCCTCTCGACCCATACCCGGTACTCGCCGCTGGTGATATTGGCGACCCAGCCAGGGTGATCTAGGTACCACTGAACCGTCCGACGGATACCTTCCTCAAAGTTCACAGCGGGAGTCCACCCGAGTTCTGCCTCAATCTTCGACGCGTCAACCGCGTATCGCCGATCGTGCCCGGGTCGGTCTTTGACAAACTCAATCTTTTCTCGATACGACCCACCTTGAGCCCTCGGCCGGAGCTCATCGAGAATATCACAGATCTGGTGAACAATCGTGATATTTGCTTTCTCGTTGAGACCACCGATGTTGTACACCTCACCGAGTTTCCCCGCCTCAAGCACCCGGCGGATCGCGTCGCAGTGGTCCGACACGAAGAGCCAATCCCGGATCTGCTGCCCATCGCCGTAGATCGGGAGCCGGTCTCCAGAGAGGGCGTTGTGGATCACCAAAGGGATGAGTTTCTCGGGGAACTGAAACGGCCCATAGTTGTTTGAACAGTTCGTCGTGAGAACCGGGAACCTGTAAGTATGGTGGTACGCACGGATCATGTGATCCGAAGCGGCCTTACTCGCGCTGTACGGACTGTTTGGGAGGTACTTGTTCCGCTCTGTAAACGCGGGATCGCTGGGCCCCAAAGACCCATACACCTCGTCGGTTGAAATATGCATGAACCGAAATGCGGACCGCTCCTGATCTCCCAACGCTTCCCAATACGACCTCGCGGACTGCAGGAGTCTTGATGTCCCGACAACATTGGTCTGAATAAACTCCTCGGGCCCCTCGATCGACCTGTCAACGTGCGACTCGGCTGCAAAGTTGATAATCGCCCGTGGCTGATGTTCACTTAGCAGTTGCGAAACCAGCCCGTGATCACCGATATCCCCTCGAACAAATTTGTGTTTCGGGTTGTCCTTGATCGAGTCCAGATTCTCTAGATTCCCAGCATAAGTAAGCTTGTCTAGATTCACGATCGGCTCATCCGAGTCGCTCAGCCAACTGATCGCAAAGTTGGAACCAATGAACCCTGCTCCGCCTGTAATCATGATGGCCATGGATGCTCTTTCTCTCTTTCGTTTGTGAAGAACCGGTTGGTCACAATCGGAAAACTCCACATTGAATCACGATCCGATACGATATGCGGATACCTTCATCCCATTGAAATACAGCCCCCCAACACCCTTAAAAAGGGCCTACCGCGCGGGCTTGTCAGAGAAAAAGCCAAATAATCCAGCCGGAAATCAATGCCCCTGTATGCATTCATCCCACTCGCTCGTTTGCAACGGTCCTGATCTTAATTGCAAGCCGAGAACTATCCGGTCACCCACGACCAATATATCGCGGCCAGCATCAGCAAATTTCAATGAGCAGGGACGATATCCCATCGGATCCGTATCAGTATCATGTTGTCCGAAATACAAACGTCCATCGCATACTTTTTACCAATTTTCTTGTACTCACAATAGAATTTTTGTATAGTGGAATTATGCGGTTATCGGGCAGAAGTACACCCTGACGAACCGCGACGCCTCGCGTCTTCTGCGCGAGGGTTATTGCACCACTGGGGCGGTTTCCGCCCTGACAACAAGAGGGGTACGCCATGCGTATATCCAACAGGATCGCTGCTACTGCTACTGCTGCGCTGACATCGATCATCACACCCTCCTTGGCCGATGTCGGTCCGGGAGTGTGTGATGGCGAGCGTCCGCAGTTTACAGCCGACGAATATCAAGCCTTTGGCGGAGGACAGATCGCCGTCGGAACGCAATGGCGTTCAAACGACGCTGAGGGCGTGCTCAATGTGTACGACCTGACCGGCCAAACCGGAGCACCGCTGGGTGTTGATTGGCCAACCATTATCTACACACACCCGGAATGGGTCCGCTCGACTATTGGAGAGGTCTTCGGGGTCGCTCTGGATGATCGCGGGAATATCTACGCCGCCCACACCGCGGTTTACTTCTCAGACAACATCGGCTCCATCGGCGGACAGCCCGGACAGGTGTACATCATCGATTCGGTCACCGGCGCCCCCACCGTCTTTGCAACACTCCCCAACAACAGCGATCCCGTTATCGCGGCTTCACCGTTCGGTGTTGCCGAGTCCTACCCGGGTCTTGGCAATCTGTGCTTTGATGTTGGCAAGCAAGCTGTGTATGTATCCAACTTCGAAGACGGCCGCATCTACCGCATCGACGCAACGGGCACCTGCTTGAGCACATGGGACCACGCAACCGGGCTTGTCTCGGATTGCACCCCTGAAGCCGGTGACGGCGAGGGTGCCGCTCGTTTAGGCGAGCGTGTTTGGGCGGTCCAGTCATTCAATGGCCGCGTGTACTACTCACTCTGGGCAGAGGACCGGGGCGCTCCAGATCCAACGGCTGCAAACGAAATTTGGTCGGTCGCTTATGACGCTGCCGGCGAGTTTATCGCAGGCACAGAACAGCTCGAAATTTCAGTGCCTCCAATTACACCTGAATATTCGAATCCAGTTTCTGACATTTCCTTCGGGCCTGCTGGTCAAATGATGATCGCAGAGCGGACCATGAGGACCGACCCAGCCACAGGCCGGTTCAACACCGAACCGCACCAATCCCGAGCCCTTGAATATGTATGTGAGCAACAAGCACAAGGAGCAGTATGGGTCCCCTCGGGCAACGCCTTCTCCGTAGGCGGAGGAGTAAGCAACAGTGCTGATTCAGCCGGCGGCGTCGACTACTCATATGCCGCGGCTCCGGACGACCGCGTCTGGGTCACCAGCGACGCGATGATCCTCGGCACTCCGGGTATCGGTCCGAATGTCTACGGCATCCAAGGCTTGCCACAAGCAGGCGGGAATGTCGCCAACTCGATCTTGATCGATATGGACGCGGAAATCTTGCAACAGGACAAATCCGGTATTGGATCGGTCGAAGTTTCCTGCCCCGGATTCGTCCAGGGCCCATGCGCTTCGGTCTCCAACGAGGAAATCCTCTGTGACCTCGATAACTCGGGCAACTACACATACACCTTCGACCTGACCAACAACTCAGGCCAAGACGTCGCGTATCTGCTCGTACTTCCCGATGCCGGTCTCAATGTTGTCCCATCCGGGCTCATCGTGCTGCCATCACTCCTGCTCGACGGAGACACCACGCAAGTCTCGATCACATTCAACGGCGGAAACCCGGGCGACGAGCTGTGCTTCACACTCAGCCTCAACACCTCGGACTTCGAAGAATGCTGTGCGATCCGCCCGTGCATCATCGTGCCCGATTGTGAATGTGCACAGATCCATGACGAGAGCGTTGTTTGCACCCCTGATGGCACCGGATGCTTTACCTACACCTTCGATGTAGATAACCTGCTCCCGATCGACATCTACTACTCGTACTTCGTGCCGATCTCACCAGCAGGTGTCACGATCGACACAGGCAACGTTGATCCGTCCCGCTGGGACTACAGCCCGGTCCCGAGTCTGGGAACCGAGACTGTGACCGTCACCATCTGTGGCTCAATGCCTGGCGAAGAAGTGTGTTTCCTGATGACCATGCACAACGAGTCACTCGAAGAGTGCTGCTCGATTGAGATCTGCGTCATCACACCCGATTGCGCGAATGGGATTGAGTGCCCTGCAGATTGCAACGGTGATGGCGTGCTGGACTTCTTTGATATCTCAGTATTCCTCAACGAGTTCACAACTCAAGATCCGCGTGCGGACATGAACAACGATGGGAGCTGGGACTTCTTTGATATCTCCGCATTCCTGACCCTGTTCAATCAGGGCTGCCCTTAAGCCGAGACCGAACTCGAACCACAACTAACCCCCTGCATTCACTTCAGAAAGCAGGGGGTTTTTCGATGCCGCGATCACACACAAAGAACGCCCCAAGATTTCTTGGGGCGTTCCTGGATTCCATAAACCTGTTGCTTTATCTAAGGTCTAACCAGCTATTCAATCACGGGCAACCGGCACTAAACGCCGTCAGGAATGCGGAGATATCAAAGAAATCGAATACGGTGTCGCCATTGAAATCGACCGTGTTAGAAAGAAAGAACGAGATGTCGAAGAAGTCCAGCGCGCCGTCGCCATTGAGGTCCGCTTGGCAAGGGTCTATCACCGTGTAGTTACTTGGCCCATGAAGACGGCCATCTCCCTCGTCGGTGAGTGAAAGCGAGGTCGAGTTCGCAGCCGTTGAAACAAACTCACCGGTCGCTGTCCAGAGTCCCTGGGAAACAGCTTGACCGGTACGAAACTCGGCGTTGCCAGCCCCTTGCCCATCAATATTCCATTGAACATGGTCAGCTATTAGAGAACTATTCCCAAAGCTAATCGAACCATTGACATCGGGAAAGAACAACTGCATGCCATACGCATCTTGATCCAATGGAACCGAGAAGCCACCGCCAAGCGACGAGCGGTCAATCCGATCAGGGTCAATCGGCGCATCATTATTAAAATGAATATACACCGAAGTCCCAGCTTCGATAATCACCCCATTGAACCCGGAAGCCCCCGAGTACTGGAGCGCCTGATTGAAGTCGTGGGTACAAGTACGCCACCCGGTCAAATCCTGATCGATTGTTCCATAGTTGAAAAACTCGATGATCCCGTTATCGAAATCGATGCTACGAATCTGCACATCCCGAGGCTGGGCCTGCTGGCCCGCAACAACCTCAATCCGCCCGGTCATGTCAATGTGCCCTGTGATTCGGCAGGTATAGAAATAATCCCCGATATCGCCAGCAACCAGTGTCCACTCGATGAAATCTGTCGTCGGCGCGGGATCAGCCGTAAAGTCTGCAATCGGGGCGAGTGTTGCCGCGTCGATCACAGCGCCGCTCGCGGTGGTACGAAAATACGAACCATCAGATCCGGCCACTGGCATCGAGGTATCGGTGATGACAAACGGATGACCGCTTGTAGTCCTGCTGAATGTATAGGTTTGCCCAGCTGTCAGAATTAGCGTCGGGTCTTCCTCGTTCACTACGCTCCCGCTCGAATCTGTCCAGCTGAACAAGTAACTGGAAATACCTGTATGACTCAACTCGAAGCTCACTCCAGATTCGACACGGAAGACATTCGGAGCAACCTCTGTGGTCTGCGCGTGCCCGAGTGTTGCTAGGGCCATCGCAAGGCCAACCATGACTTTGTTCATCTTCATTTGCTCTCTCCATTGGTAGCTTTGATTGAGTTACACACCGATTAGTTATGCTTCGAGTGCGTCAAAATATTGCCTGAATCTTGCGTATTCACATAAGTGTTTACAGGATTATCACCAGCGATTTCCATTGTGTCGAGACACACATATAGATTTCAATGCACAAGCAGTACATTGAAATCTGATACACATCACTGTTTAGTTCGAAGGAGTGTTAAGGGCAACCAGCCGAGAACTCTGAGAGGAACGCGCTGATATCAAAGAAGTCGAATACGGTATCGTTGTTGTAATCCACTGTGTTGGAGAGGAAGAACGAGATATCAAAGAAGTCCAGAGCCCCATCGCCATTGAGATCTGCTGGGCATGGAGCAGCGGTGCTTACACCAGCCCAGAATCCCCCGGTGAGTGAGAACGATCCGCCGGTCATCGGGCCACTTGCATCGGGTTGACCGATCGTACCGCTTAAGTTAAACGAACCACCAGAGGTGTTGATGGCTCCGCCACCGTCGATTGTTGACCAAGGGATACTAAAGACGCCTCCCGAAGGACCGCCAGCCAGCACGGGCAATGAGGCCATTGTGATCAAAGTGATCCCTGCCAATGCAAATGTCATACGACTCATAGTCATCTCCCTTTTTGATCGGATACAGCAATATCGTATCATAATCTCATTGAATTACTCAGAGGATACTCAACAATTGAGATAATAAAATCCCGCAGATTAAGGACATCCGCCTGAGAATGCTGTGAGGAATGCGCTGATATCGAAGAAGTCAAAGGTGGTGTCCCCATTGAAATCTACCGAGTTGGACAAGAAGAACGAAATATCGAAGAAATCCAAGGCCCCGTCGCCATTGAGATCCGCTACACAAGGATTCATCGCAGCGATGTCCTCAGCATCGATATCAAAGTCGCCATCCATATCAAAGATCTCGACACCAGGCTCGATTTTAATACCAGGGCCAGTAATCGCAGCGGTTGCAGCTGCGATCTCGGCAGCATCGATTATCCCGTCGTTATTCGGATCTCCAAGTCGAGATTGGCTGTAAATCGACCATGTCTTATCAGCTGGGACTCCGGTCAACTGACGGATCGCTCCGCCTGGCCAGACCACATCTACAACCTGTGCTTCAGTATCCGTGCCAAGACCAAACTGGACAGTTCGCCCTTCACTCGCTTTGTAGTTCACCCCGGAGCGGGCTTCCCCGGCTTGCCACTTCCCATTGGCAAGAACATTGAAACATGTACCAACGCACATGATGTTTCCGTTGTCACCAATTGGTTTGAACCGGACCATGTGGTTGTTGGCGGCGTCCGGTGACTGATTGATAAAGAGCTTCACCGTGCTGTTGGTGTTTCCCACCAGCATATCGAGCAAGCCATCGTTATTCACATCACCTACAGCGACGGAGTATGAGGTGCCACTGACATTAACACCGGCGGCGGGTCCCTCATCGGTCATCGGCCAGTCTGCAATATCCTCGCCCCGATACAAGCGGTTCTCGGTGATCATGTTGCACACATACAAATCAGGGAACGAGTCATTATCAAAGTCAGCGAACACGGTGCCCCAACCGATTCTGCCGGACGTCGCACCCGCTGCATCGGTCACATCTGTATACGCAGAGGTCCCGTCATGCATGTACAGAACATTCCGTGAGCCGTCGGTCATATACACATCAAAGAACGAGTCGTTGTTCAGATCAGTAACCGCGATCCCCATGCAGTCGATATACGCGAACGCATTGGCCGACGCTGTAATCTCGGTAAAGACCCCGCCATCGTTGCGGTACAGACGGTTCCACCAAGCGAGCGAGGACCCCTTATCTGTTCCCAGATAAATATCGTCGTCCCCGTCACGATCAAAGTCGTAGAACGAGGAAAGAAGTGTTGGGTCATTCTCAGCGTCTACATCCAAAGCGACCGCAACATCGGTAAATGTGCCATCGCCATTGTTGTGGAACAGCATGTTGGCTACCCAGTTACCGCTTGTGCCTGTACGAGTGGGCATATACAAATCCATGAAGCCGTCAAGGTCATAGTCAGCCCATGACGGACCCATCGCGGCAGAAACGGCGTTCACACCCGCAGCAACGGAAACATCAGTAAAGACAAAGTTGCCATCATTCCGGTACAACTTGCTCGATGAGAGCCACCCGCTTATGAAGATATCCTGATCGCCATCATTGTCGTAGTCAGCACACGCAATACCCGACGCTGTGATTGCAGCCAGATTTGATCCAATGCTGCGATCAGTATACTGACCGGTCCCGTCGTTTTCGTAGACGCGGAGTGCCCCGCCATTCATCCCGGCAAGGATGATGTCGAGATCGTCATCGCCATCAAGATCCAGCAGCCCGAGTCCTGGACCAAACTGAGTCGCCATGGACGGAGCGATGGTGTAGTGAATCCCCCGGGCGATTGCCTCTTCAGAGAATGATAACGGCTGAGCCGCCATCGCCACCGACGATGCCGCCATACCAAGACACACGATAATTTTCAGACCCGTCATACTCTCATCCTCCACAAGATCTTCTCTCGTCAAAATTCAGAGAACACGACATTCAAAAGTCTGAATCTGACCCACACAATCTATCACATTTGGGGTCATGTGAGCAAGCATAAAATATCAAAATGAGCTCCAAATCCTCACTCATTTATCGCTTATAAGCCTGTTTCCAACCGATTCCACCCTTATCTGTTTGGGTGGTATTTCAATTGAAAGCTGGAAATCGAATCCACAGTTTCATCAATGCGATGAATTCATTCAGTCAATTTGAATGATTGAATCCACCTAGTCCTGATCACAGCGGACGACGATTTGTGAATCACATACACGCTGACGCATTGCTTCATAGCTGTAAAACCTGCAATGATCAGTCTTCATTTCTCATCCATATGGGATCCAGCAAGGTCTCCAAGCGAACATACTTTCAGATTCAGCCCGACTTTGTATGACGGCATATTCAGAATCATGAAAGGATCTACAACTTACATAGACCCGTCCGTATTCCTAGCAAAACCTGTACTTTGATCCGCGTCACCATATTGGACCGCTTCGATCAAACTACGGATTCACAAGGACTGATAAACGCAGACGGATGACAAATCGGTGGTTTCTGGGCTGGATCGTCAATGTCCCCAACCAGTCTGGAAACCCTCCCCGGCGGGGCACACCGCCCAGCCGGGGTTTTCGGGAGGGGAGCAGCCAATGTGGCTGCCACCTTCGGACGCGGGAAGGCGAGAGCCCGCGTCCGTTTTTTATGAACTCTCGGGTTTGCGGCATTGCCCGGAACCCGTACCGACGCCGGGTGGGTAGAAACTCGGCATCACAGTAGAACGGTCAGTCTGCCCACAATCCGTTTGGACTGTTCAAACCAGGCAACCAAACACGCCAACACCAGCGTCCACGCTTTGTGTACGATCACTTCATGCCAGATCAACAACAAGCCAAGGCCTATCTCTCCATCTTGGGATGGCCCGCCGGCTTCAGTCTCGATGATCGCCTTGAGGCACTGGTAGCCTCCGTTGGTATGGATCCAGACCAAGCGCGATCCGAAGCCATGATGGAACCCCCGACAGTCGTGGGGACGGTCGACGCGATCATCACCGACGAGATTTTGCGGGTGCTCCACAATCTTGGGGTACTTGCAGTCGCGCCAAGCGATGACGAGCTGGGCTCATATCCCGATCCCGAGCCCATAAAGAGGATCGCCCGCTTCCCGGGGACCAACCCCACAGCGTTTGCCGCCGACGACAACGATGAGCCCGCGTGGACATTTACAACCAACGACATCAGGCTGGTGGTCGCGGGGACCGCTCGGCTGACAGAAACTAGGGTCAATGCCGAGCGCACAACGATGGGTCACGGACGAGGGAATCAGCGGTACACCTCAGAAGTAAGGACCGTCAGAACCGAGCGGAACCGCACCAAAGACATGCTCGATATCCACCTGGTCATGAACGGGAAGCCCCGACTGCTCCGGCTAACCGGGCAACGCACACTCATCCGGTCACTCGAAAATATTGACGATCGCCCCTCACTGCTCACCCCCCCTGATGCGATCGAAATCCTCAAGCCTCACATCCCGGGGGTTCAGATCGATCAGGCCTTTGATTCATTCAACCCCCCCCAAAAAATCAGGCTGAAATCGGGCTCCAGTCGTCATGGGGCCAAGAAACGCACCCCCGAGGCGTTCGGCTTTTACTCAGTATGGCTCGCGACTGTCAATCGCATGCTCCAAGGCGAAGACTAGGAAGCCAAAGATTCGCTCTTGAATTACCCAAGCATGTGGTATTATGTCGAAATCAGACCGACCCGATTCCCATTACATCTATACGAGGCACTAGGCCACAGAGACACACGGCCTGATTGACTCATCTGGAGAACCTGAATGGAAAGCCTAATACACGAGTTCATCAACAATGAGGAAGCCTTTGTCGTGACTCTTATCACGACGGCGATTGTGCTGATTGTCATATTCAAAGCAATCACACGCATGGTCACCGGGATCGCAAGCGAACGCACCCGCAGAGAGATCGCGGCCTACATCGCAGAGGGATCCATGACCCCCGAGCAAGGCGAACGCCTCCTCAACTCCGGCAAATCTCGAGGCTGCAACTAACCCCAAAAGTGAAGACCACGGCTATTTATTCCTTTTGATAGCCGAACGAAGGAAAACATATGAACCAAACGCTCGCAATCACACTGTGCGAAAGCCCTGCAGCAAACGCCATCAGCGCAATGGATGACAACTGGGTAGTTGCCACCATCTTCGGCGTAGTCGGGTTTCTCATCTTTATTTCCATCCTCTCCCGTATCTCCGGAACCAATGAACAGGAAAAGACCAAGAGAGAAGTTGCGGCGTATATCGCGGAAGGTTCCATGACACCAGAAGAAGGCGAACGGATATTAAACTCCGGGAATCGCGGCTGCAAATAACCCCCCCACCCAATAATGAAGATCACGCCAAGTGCTAAGCTGACGGCTGAATGAAGGATAAACACATGGACCTCATGCTCGCAACCACCACACTCTGTCAGAATGATGCATCCGAAATGATCTCGGCTTTGGGCGACAATCTTGTTGTCGCCATCGTCTTTGGGGTCGGCGGGGTGATCGCGATTGTTGCCATTCTCTTTGGGACACTCACGGGTGTCGCCAACACCAAAGAACGCGAGAAAACCAAACGCGAACTCGCTGCCTATGTCGCCGAGGGCTCAATGACGCCAACCGACGCTGAGCGGATCCTGAAAGCCGACAAAGAAGCCTGATCTATTGACGCGATTGGGAATGCGTGTAGTTGGGGGACTCTTTCGTAATCCGGATATCATGCGGATGGTTCTCGACCACTGTGGCGCTCGAGACCCGGACGAATGTCGCATGTTTCCTGAACTCTTCGATCGTTGCACAGCCGCAGTAGCCCATCGCTGACTTGAGACCCCCGACAAGCTGATACGCAAACTCGGCAAGCGAGCCGCGGTACGGCACCAACCCCTCAACACCCTCAGGAACAAACTTCTGGGCTTCTCTGCCCGGGATCGCGAGTTTGTCGGACTGTCGATATCGGTCCGCGGACCCGGCCCCCATCGCGCCTTCTGAGCCCATGCCCCGGTAGGACTTGAATCGGCGGCCGCCGGAGATCACCAGTTCGCCGGGGGATTCATCGAGCCCGCCGAAAAGCGAGCCCATCATGACTGAATCGGCACCCGCGGCGATTGCCTTGGCGATGTCCCCACTGAGACGGATCCCGCCATCGGCGATGACTGGGATGTCTGAGCCGATCGAGGCGATACCTTCGACCGCGTTCATGATCGCGGTAATCTGGGGCATCCCTACGCCGGTTACGACGCGAGTAGTACAGATCGACCCGGGACCGATCCCGACCTTGACGGCATCTGCACCGGCGTTCGCAAGCTCAATAGCGGCTTCGGCGGTCGCGATGTTGCCCGCGATGACATCGATTGTGTATCTTTTTTTGATCTCTCGGACAGTGTCAATCACCGCACCGGAATGCCCGTGGGCGGTATCGACCACCAGCACATCGACCTCTGCAGCGAGCAACGCCTCGACGCGATCAAACTGATTTGGACCAACAGCGGCACCTACACGGAGCCGACCTCGCGAATCCACACACGCATGTGGGAACTGGCTGAGCCGTTCGATATCCCGCATGGTGATGAGCCCCGCAAGACACCCGGCATCATCAACAAGGAGCAACTTCTCGACCTTGTGCTGGTTCAAGAACTGTTCCGCTTGGTTCAGGGTCGTCCCTGCCGGGCCGGTGACCAGATTCTCTTTGGTCATGACCTCGTCGATCGGGGTTTGGTGGTTGCTTGCGAATTTGAGATCGCGCCGGGTCAGGATCCCCAAGAGTTTGCCCTTGGAGCGGAGGGTGGTGTTGCCGTCTTCAGTAATCGGGAACCCCGAGACATTGTGAGCGTGCATCAGCTCGATGGCTTTACCGACAGTGTCGGTTGGCCCCAGGGTGATGGGGTCAGTGATGACGCCGTTGGCGGAGCGTTTTACGGTCGTAACCTCGCGGGCCTGGTCTTGGGCTGAGAGATTTTTGTGAATGATCCCGATCCCGCCTTCTTGTGCCAACGCGATGGCGAGAACGGATTCGGTCACGGTGTCCATCGGGGCAGAGATCAATGGGGTATTGATATTGATGGATTTGGTCAGGCGCGTAGCCGTGATTGTGCCAGCGGGGAGGACATCGGAGTGCTGCGGGATAAGCAACACGTCATCGAAGGTGATCCCTTCCATGACGATCTTTGGATTGACGCTCGAAGGTTGTTTTTTGGGGTGCTCCATGAGAGAGTATCGCAGGGTGGTGCCCACTTGTCTACGATTTTGATGTGAAGAGTGCGACAAATACAGATCAGACCCAGATCCCATCAGTTTCATGGGAGCCCAAGCAACCTGTCGGTCTCTCAGTCGGTCTCTCGGCGGATGCCGAGTGGGTGCTGGCGACAGGCAACGGGTCCTTCGCGATGGGCTCGATCGACGCGACCCCGCGCCGAAGATACCACGGCTTGCTGATCGCGAGCCAATCACCCCCGGTCCAGCGGGCCAATCTGGTCTTGGCAATCGACGAGTGCGTCCGGATTAGCCAGGAGCACTGCTGCACCCCAGAACTCGCGATCCGGCTGACCAAGTTCCGGTTTGGTGATGACCAATCTCCCCCGATCACTATGCTGGGGTTGGTGGGATTCGAGCATTCGCATGATCGATGTGTGTGGACCTACCACATCCCCACCCAGCAGGGCGCGATCTCGATCCGCAAGACACTGACCATCCCCGACCGCACAAACGCAGCACTGCTCACATACGAAATTCAATCCCCCGTTGATGCGACCATGGACCTGACTCCGCTGCTGGCGATGCGGGACTTCCATGAGCTGAACCATCCAGGATCGATTGGTATAGAGAACTTTGCGACCAAAGCGCTCAAAGAACCGGCCGTCGAGGGTGTTCGGGTTGATCGTGGATCACTTGGGGTTAATCTGCGTGGGCTCCATATCAACTGGACCGATCAGCCGACCATCTACAACGGCATCCGTCTCGATCACGAGACTCACCGAGGGCAGCCCGATCTCGAAGACCTGTTTGCACCTGGGCGATGGCAGGTTGAGATCAGCAAGGGGATCTCGCAGACGATACATATCGAGCTGGCTGACGCGGAAATCGGGACAGTTGATTGGAACGGGCTCGCCGAGAAGAAAACCAAACGACTCCAGTCATCGATTGATCACGCAATCGCGGCGGCGGGCGATCCCGATGAGCAAGCGGTACGGGATTCGATCGCGATGCTCGCGTCGGCGGCCGATGCGTATGTGGTCGACCGAACTGATCCAAAGAGCTGCTCAACCTCGATCATCGCGGGGTACCCGTGGTTCAGCGATTGGGGACGCGACACGATGATCGCGTTGCCCGGATTACTCCTTGTGACAGGCCGATTCGACGAAGCCCTTGACACACTGACCACCTTCGCAAACGCTCGCCAAGACGGCCTGATCCCCAATCGGTTCGACGACGATGGGGGCCCGGCTCACTTTAATACCGTCGACGCATCGCTCTGGTTTGTCCATGCGTGCTCCCAATGGTGTGCCGCAACATCAAATCCGTTGCCCGATTCGCTCGATTCCGCGTGTGGAGATATTCTCAACGCCTACACCAGAGGAATAATCCACAATATTGGGGTCGACCCGATCGACGGCTTGGTCACCGCTGGAAGCGAGGACACCCAGCTCACTTGGATGGATGCTCAGCGAAACGGTGTCACTTTCACACCCCGACACGGCAAAGCGATCGAGATCAACGCCCTGTGGATCAACGCCCTCCGCGCCTACGCCCGGCTCATCAACCCAACGCGACCGACCGAAGCAACTGCATTGCGTGCACATGCCGACATTACTCAAAGCTCGATCTCCGCATTGATGACCAAGGGCCCATCGCGCGGGCTTGTTGATTGCCTGACCCCGACGAGCCAAGCGCGGGCTTCGCAGTGGGAACGCTCGAACGAACTCCGCCCGAATCAGATCTTCGCGTTGTCGCTTCCGGAGGTTCAACTCCCGGTCGCGGTTCGGGATGATGCGATCTTGGCAATCTGGGATTCGCTCATCACCCCGGCTGGGGTCCGGACACTCGCGCCCGACGATCCAAGCTACCACCCCTGCTACAAGGGCACGCTGATGGATCGCGACGCGGCGTACCACAACGGGACCGTCTGGCCTTGGCTGCTTGGCCCGGCGTGCGAGGCATTGATGCGGACGCGGGGGTTTGATGATGTTTCTCGCGCGACGACCATCCAACGGCTCACCGGTTTGGCATCAGTTATGACCCACGACAGCGTGGGGCAGATCCACGAGATCTACGACGCTGATCCTGACCAATCAGGGCTCCACCGCCCCGATGGATGCCCCGCACAGGCGTGGTCGATCGCTGAGACGCTCCGGGTGCTGATTCTGGCGTGCAACCCCGGTTCTGAGCCGATTTGAACCCTATATTCCATGGAATTCGAGTCTAAAATGCTCGAACGCCGATCCCAATAAGAATCGGTATTTAATCCAGTTTCATCCCTCCCCAATCGGAGATCATCAATATGAGAATGCTTCAATCACGCAACCCGGCTATGGGCGCTTTCGGACAAGAAGACCGCTTCGGCGACGCCCAGATCGCCAAGAGCGAATCCAACACCATGACCATCGGGGGCACCGTCTCGGCGACCTCGATTTTACTGGCGATCGTCGCAGCCGTAGGGATCTTCACCTGGCAACAGATGGTCTCCGGCGGGGCAATGACCAAGTTCCTCTGGCCCATTCTGATTGGTGGGTTCATCTTCGGGATCGCCATCTCGTTTGTGATCTACGCCAAGCCCAAGTCCGCTCGCGTTCTTGGACCGGTCCATGCGGTGTTTCAGGGAGTGTTTGTCGGGGCGCTGAGCTACATGATCCCGATGCAGTTCCTCGGCAACGCTGCGGATCCCGCGGCGAGCAACTCGATGCAGACACTGATCCTCCAAGCGGTCATCGCAACCTTCGGCGTTGCCGGGGCGATGCTGGCGGGGTACGCGTCCGGGCTCTTGCGGGTCGGGCCTTTCATCCAGAAGATGATCATCACCGCAACCCTCGGGCTGGTGTTCTACGCCGGGATGCTGTTCATTCTTCAGATGTTCGGAGTTGGGATCTGGAACGGGTTTGCCGATACCGGGATAATGGGGATCGGATTCACTGGGTTCTGCGTCGCGCTCGCGTCGTTGTTCCTGCTTCTGGATTTCCAGTACATCGAGAAGAATGTCGAAGCCGGGGCACCGAAGTACATGGAGTGGGTCGGCGCGTGGGCACTGATGGTGACGCTCGTCTGGCTGTACATCGAGATCCTGCGTCTGCTCTCCAAGCTCCAGTCACGCGACTAAGCGATTCGGGAACTGAGCTCTATAAAGACAGCTATTTGAGCAGGTACTTCTGCGCTTTGGACATGTTCTGTTCGATTTTGAGCAGGCGATCGAGGCGGGTGAGTTTCATGACGCCGAGGATGTCCTCGTTGATCCCGGTCAGGACCATCTTTGCATCGCAATCGCTGGCCGCCTGCGAAATGGTGATCATCGCCCCGAGCCCGGCACTGGCGACGAACTCGACATCGCTGTAGTCCATCACGATCAGCTGCTTGCCGCTGTTTTTGAGGTACGCTTTGAACTCGTCGATGAGGAGCGTGGCTTCGTGCTCGTGGAGCTTGTGGTCCATCACGCGCAGGATCGCGCCATTGTCGGAAAAATCTGTCGCGTTGATGTGGCCCGTGCTCATATGCACCAGTATACACGGGTTGCCGCGGGCTAGTCGAGCTTGAGATTCCCGCGTTCGGGCGGCTCGTGATAGAACCCCTGCCCGTCGTAGGCGAGTATGCCCTTCTTGACCATCACCTTCCAGATCAGCGGATCAAACTCCGACGCTCCGGGGGGCTGCATCGAATCGATCTGGGCTTTTATTCCGCCGGTGAGGTTCCGCTGGGAGATGCGGGATTCGTCGTCGAGTTTTTTGTATTTGATCCGATGCCGAAACGCGCGGAGGGCCTCGTTCATCAGGGCCTGCTCAAACTCGGGCAGCGGCTCTTCCTTGGTCTTGAAGGCGTCGGGGTCTTCGAGTTTCTTGATCATCACATCGAGCCCGATCCCGTCACGGTCTTTGATGATGCGGGCGAGTTCGGGCTGGTCTACGGGCATGCGGCCTAGGAGTCTTTCGAGGAGCTGCCAGGAATCGAGCTGCTTCATGGGATCACTGATCGCGCGGAGCTTGGTTTCGGTGTCTCGGATTTTTTCGATGATGTTCATGATTAGATGTTAGGACAACCCAAGCGACCGAAGAATTTCGCCCGATGATTTACTGATTCGCATCTGTAGTTTTCTCAGCTTGATGTTCACCCTCTTCTCTTCGGAACCCTCATTGATTCGATGCCCGTTGCATTGGCACAACACAAGATCATTGAAGCTCCCCATTTTTCCAAACCAAGAGTGTATTTTGCGGACATCTGCTTCTTTGGACATCGGCTCGCGAACTGATAGCACCTCGTTGATTCGGCTGCACCAGTTCTCTTCGCCATGCTTTGCAAGAAGTTCGGCACACAAATGTAGATCACGCTCTAGTTCTTTGCGTTCGCCGAGAAAATCTGGAGGTCCGTATTCGCCATTGGTATTCACCTTTTTCATCTTCGTTCCTGCTCACGACGCTTGGTTTCGGTGTCTCGGATTTTTTCGATAATGTTCATGCATACTCCCAAGAAAAACTGAATCAAGAAGGGTTCATATGCAATTCTAGTCATATGACTCGATTTCGAGATTCGAAGTAAACTGTGCAGCGAACGATCCCGCAGGGATTCCATCCTCGACAGGCTCGAAGCCATTGCCTGTGCTTTGCATTTCCTTTTCGTGTGAAACTTCAACTTCGACTTTCCATCGAGTCGAATCAATGCGATCGATCGCAAGCTGTAGCTCACCTCTCAGAAAAAGATGCTTCTGCGGATCATATTTACCTGCAGTGTTTGAGCAAGAAGGCGGCTCATACATAACTGATGCCATTCCAACAGTGCTTCCAGGACGAACCCATGGCTTCTTAAACAGCCAGCGGCCAAGAGACAGCCATGGGGTTGGATAATCGCCGGTATCTAATGACTGTCGAATCCTGAGCCCATCCAGCTCCCTCGGGATGCGTCCCCGAAGGTACAGATCGATATCTGTTATCGTCAGATGAGGAAACTCATCATTGACTGGTTCAACATACAGACTCAACAGATGGCGCCACCCACCAAACGGGTGATCTTCACGCCCTACATGGGGCTCAATGCTAAAGCCACACTCACCGATCTCGAATACACGATCGTTTACACGAATAAACTCCTGCACTTCGCTCAAAGATTCCCTCGTCGCTCTTGCTCAAGTTCCAAACTCTCGAACAACGCCTTGAAGTTGCCCTTGCCGAAGCTCTGGCTGCCGCGGCGGCAGATGATTTCGATGAAGAAAGTCGGGCGGTCCTGCATTGGTTTGGTGAAGAGTTGGAGCAAGTACCCCTCGTCGTCGGCATCGACCAAGATCCCGAGGTCTTTGATGCGTTGGTGGTCTTCTTTGACGGCTTCGTGGCCGTGGTCGGTGAGCATCTTGTTGACGCGGTCCCAGACGGCTTCGTAGTACGTATCGGGCATCGACAAGAAATCCACACCACGCCGGCGGAGTTCGGCGATGGTTTTGAGACCGTCGTCGGTCCGGAAGGCGAGGTGCTGGACGCCGGGGGTCATGTTGTGCCATTCGAGGTATTCGAGGATCTGGCTCTTTTTGACGCCGTCGGCGGGTTCGTTGATGGGCATCTTGATCAGGTTGTTGCCTGATGCCATGACCTTGGACATGAGTGCGGAGTACTCGGTCGAAATATCTGCATCGTCGAAGTGCTTGAACATCTCGAAGCCCATGACATCTTCGTACCACTTGACCCACTCGTTCATCTTGCCCTCTTCGACATTGCCGACGAAGTGGTCACAGTACATGAGCCCGCAGGGGTTGTCTTCGTTGTATTTGTTGAGCTGGGAGTCGAACTTCTTGAAGGTCGGCATGAAGGGCCCGCCCTTGCGGAGATTCTCGTGGTTGTACTCGCCGGTGCGGGAGACGAAGGTATGGATCACGCGGCCGTAGATCTTGATGGATGCGACGGTGACGGTGCCACGCTCATCTTCAAGCGTCCTTGGCGCCTGGGCACATTCGGCGCCGTTGGCGATGGCTTTGTTGTAGGTTGCGGTCGTGTCTTCGACGGTGAGTGCGACTTCTTTGACGCCGTCGCCGTAGAGCTTGATCTCCTCGGCGGCTGGGTGATCTTTGCTCAGCGGGGTGGTCAGCAGGATGCGGATGTTGCCCTGGGTGAGGAGGTAGTCTGCTTCATCACGCGAGCCGGTGGTGAGGTCGGCGATCTGGTCGATGCGGAAGCCGAAGGTATGGGCGTAGAAATACGCGGCTTGCTTGGCGTTGCCCACATAGAAACGGACATGGTCCACATCGATGAGGGTGAGTGGGTCAGCCGAAATCGAAGCGTTCTGGGTCGAGGCGGTGGTCATCTCTGAGTCCTTGTGTCAATCTTGGGCGGTGAATCAACAATGCAGCGATAGAATCGCCCGGCGGGAGCCCAGGTCCCGTAATGACATTATAGAGCGGCCCAGCCGCACTTCCAAAGACTATTTCGAACTGTAATTGCCGCTTATGGCGTCCTAGACAATCGTACAGGCACGGACCTCGGCCTCGTCGGCGACGCGGAAGCCCGATGACGGATCCCCGACACGCAGGATCGCAACCGTGCTCTGGGCGAGAATTGCACCCAGCGGCTTTCCGGCGACAAGCAGCACCGGATCGCCCTCAGCGACCAAGCCTCGAGCGACGAGCATCTCTTCGACCTGATCGGTCCAACTCCGGAGCTTGCCCTTATGGGGCGGATCCGTCAAGATCGGTGTGACCCCTCCGAACAGTGCCATCCGGCGCGAGCCGATGGGTGATGATGTGTAGGCGTAGATCGGGACACGGAAGTTGTTCTGGGAGAGGTACCGAGCCATCCCGCCTGCCTGCGACCAGACGACGACCGCTTTGGCATCGATTTCCTCGGCCATGTGCCAGACGCCTCGCGCCATCGCCGCCGAACGGAATGGGTATTCCTTGAGATCTGTCGGAGCACCCGTTGCATGGGCAAGCTCGTCCATCCGGGCCTCGGTGACCTTGATGATCTTCTGCATGGTTTCAACGGCGATGTCGGGGAACTTGCCCACGGCCGTCTCTCCCGAGAGCATGACCGCGTCGCAGCCATCAAAGACGGCGTTGGCGACATCTGACGCCTCGGCACGCGTGGGGGTTGGCGAGTCGATCATCGATTCGAGCATCTGCGTCGCGACAATACAGGGCTTGCCCTGCTCGTTGCACTTGGCCAAAATATGCTTCTGGACCACGGGCACCTTGGCGACATCCATCTCCACACCGAGATCACCACGCGCCACCATCACCGCGTCGGTCGCCTCGATAATTTCTTCTAAATTGTCCACCGCTTGGGGCTTCTCGACCTTGACAATCACCGGGATCCGCAACGAGAGATCCTTCTCTGCCCATGGCAGATCGGGCGTGCACCATTCGGTGAGCTTCGTGGTGAGTTCGATAACTTCGTCTGCGGTGCGGACGAAGGAGAGTGCTAGATAATCCACGCCGTTGTCCACGGCCCAGCGGGCGCATTCCCAGTCGCGTTCGGTGATCGCGGGAACACTGATGTCCGATTCTGGGAGATTGACACCCTTACTGCTGGTAATCCGGCCGCCGACAGTCGCGGTGCATTTGAGCCATTTGCCATTCTCATGCTCGATCGCGAGCATACGGATAGCGCCGTCGTTGATCAGGACACGCTGGCCCGGGAGGACATCGGTGTACAACGGATCAAAGGTCACGCTAAAGGTCGCTACGCCATCAACCATCGCGGCTTCGCCCTGATCGATTCGGAACATCACCGTGTCGCCAGTTTTGACGACGATCCCGCCATCGGGGTCGATATCCGGGACTTTGCCGACCCGCATCTTGGGGCCTTGGAGATCGCCGAGGATCGCGATACACCGACCCGAACGCATAGAGGCTTCGCGGACATTCTGAATCCGGGTATCCATGTCGGCGAGCGTGCCATGAGAGAAGTTAAGGCGAAAGACAGAAACGCCCCTCTCGATGAGCTTGTCGAGCATCTCTGGGGAATCCGAGGCCGGTCCGAGGGTCGCGACGATCTTGGCGTGGGCTGGACAGGTGGAATCTGCGAGATCCCAGATAGGAGTTTTCGAATGGGTCTTCATGATGGCTCCGCTGAAGGATCCGGGAAATCAGTGCAGTACAGAACCGTTATCGGCCTGATTGATGCCGAATCTGAGCGTTTCTATGCACAAATAGGCCTGTTTAGGCTTCTGAATCAGACATTGAACAAGAAGTTGCACACATCCGCGTCGTGCATCACATAGCCCTTGCCCTCAACTCGGAGCTTCCCGGCTTCCTTGATCGCCTTCTCAGACTTGAACTCCACCAGATCATCGACCGAGTAGCACTCGACGCGGATAAACCCGCGTTCAAAGTCTGTATGGATGACCCCAGCGGCTTGCGGGGCCTTGCAGCCCTCCGGGATGGTCCAAGCACGAACCTCTTTTTCGCCGGCGGTGTAGTACGACTGGTACCCCAGTAGCTTGTAAGCAGCCCGAGCCAGCTTTCCAAGCGCAGGCTCGTCCATACCCATGTCTTGGAGCATTTCGAGCTTGTCATCCTCGTCGAGTTCTGACAGTTCGGACTCAATCCGTGCGCACACGGGAACCATGACCGCGCCAACAGTCTCGGCGTGCTCGCGGACTTTTTGGGCAAGATCGCCCTCGCCGTTGGCGTCGTCGTCGGCGACATTGGCGATGTACAAGATCGGCTTGGTCGTAATCAGCCCGAGTTTGGCGAGTGCGGTGATCAGATCTGGATCCGTGAGCTTGAGTGCCCGCGCCGGTTTCTGGTCTTCTAGTACAGGGGTCAGCAGCTCGATGACCTTCATGCGGGCGATCGCCTCGCGGTCGCCGCCCTTGGCGTTGCGTTTGGCCTTACTCGCGGCGTTCTCGATGGTCTGGATATCAGCAAGGATCAACTCAAGTTCAATCGTCTCGATATCGCGGAGTGGATCGACCGAGCCATCAACATGGGTGATGTCCTCGCCGCCTGGGGCTTTCTCGAAACAACGGACGACCTGGACGATCGCATCGACATCCTTGATGTGACCAAGGAACGCGTTGCCCTTGCCTTCGCCGGTCGATGCACCCTTAACGAGCCCGGCGATATCGACGAGCTCTAGCACAGCCGGGATGATCTTCTGGGTTTCGATGTGGGAGTGGATGATTTCGAGCCGAGGATCGGGGATGGGGACGACGCCGACATTGGGATCGATGGTCGCAAACGGGTAGTTGGCGGCCAGCGCGCCCGCGTTGGTCAGTGCGTTAAAGAGGGTCGATTTGCCCACATTGGGGAGTCCAACAATGCCTGCTTTCATAGCCAATCTCCGTATCCGCACGCCTTCATCGGTCGCGGCCACGATTGTAGTCGCCCGGCCCATCGCACGGAATACAATGCCTCTGACCAAATCAGTGTCCAAGCCCGGGTAGCTCAGTTGGATAGAGCAGCGCTTTCCTAAAGCGCAGGTCGCAGGTTCGATCCCTGTCTCGGGTGTTCCCCACCCCCTCCCCCCAAAGTATGAAGATTCCGAAACAACCATCCTCTGCTCCTCCCAATCGCGGGCACCTACTCACAGAGCAGCGCCTTGATGCCTCTACGGATCTCGATGCCGGGTCGATCGGGGACACACTCAGGACGATCAACGACGCCGATTCTGGGATTGCTCAGGCTGTACGGGATCAGATCGAGCCGATAGGCCGGATTGTTGAAATGGTCGTCGAGTCTCTCGAATCGGGCGGGAGGCTGATCTACCTTGGAGCAGGAACTAGCGGTCGGCTCGGGGTGCTTGATGCCTCGGAATGCCCACCGACCTTCAATAGCGATCCAAACCAGGTCATCGGGATCATCGCCGGCGGGGACTCGGCCCTTCGAAAGTCATCAGAACACAAAGAAGACGACCCCGCTGGGGTACACGGCCAACTCGACGAGTTGGACATAGGTCCCAATGACACGGTCATCGGGATCGCCGCTGGAGGAACAACACCATTCGTGCTCGGTGGGGTGGGGCACGCAAAGTCACTCGGGGCTTCAACGGGATTGCTCACCTGCACACCGATAGACCTGCCGAGTTGGTGTGATGTGCTGATTGCCATTAAAACCGGAGCGGAGGTGGTCACCGGATCGACCCGCATGAAAGCCGGGACGGCAACCAAGATGGTGCTCAACATGATCACCACCGGCGCAATGGTGCATTCTGGAAAGGTCTACGGGCACTTGATGGTCGATATGCGGGCCACCAACGACAAACTCCGTGATCGGGCCGCGCGGATCATCTCGCAGATAACTCTCATTGATCGAGACGAAGCGTTTGGTCTTTTGGACCTCGCCGGCGGGAGTGTCAAACCGGCGTTGGTGATGCACGCCAAGAACCTCTCACTCGATCAAGCGAATGAGCTGCTCGATCAACACCACGGGCGGCTGCGCCCGATCTTGGGTGAACCATCATGAATCAGAGTAAACTCGCCGGCGCGTGCATCATGACCGGGTTCCGCGGCGCATCGCTCGACGACCCGCAGTGCCGGGCGGATATTAAGCTCCTCAAAGATCTGCACATCAAGGGCGTGATCCTCTTTGACCAGCACCTCCCCTCTAAAGGCATGCGGAACATTGTCAACGAAGATCAACTCCGACAACTCACGGATGATCTGAGAAACGAGCTCGGCGACGATCTCATCATCGGCATCGATCAAGAAGGCGGGGAGGTCAATCGGCTCAGATTATTTCAAGACAACGCGGTCAGCGAACAGCTCAGCTCCAAGATGCAGGGCGCGATGAGCCAGCATCAGCTTGCCGCGATAATCAAACCTGTCGCAGAGGCACTATCAGATGCGGGAATCAACCTGAACTTCGCCCCATGCGTGGACCTTGAAATCAATCCCGACAACCCCATCATCACGAGCAAGGACCGCTCGATGGGACGCGACCCGCAACGCGTTGCTCAGGCCGCGATGACCATCGTACAGACTTACCACAACCAAGGCGTTGGATGCTGCATCAAACACTACCCGGGCCACGGCTCAACCACAGTCGATACGCACCTCGGCCTGGCGGACATAACAGAAACACATGAAAGCGACGAAACCGAAGTCTTCTCAAAGCTAATCTTGGCGATGCACTCCGGCACCATGCCAAATACCGCGATCATGAGCGGACACCTGTTCAACAAGGGTGTCGACCAGACCCACCCCGCGAGCCTATCGCATGCGCACACAAGCACAACCCTTCGGAGCAAGCTCCGCTTTGATGGATTGATCTTCACCGATTCTCTGGATATGAATGCCATCGAGTCGAAATGGAACACGGGAGAAGCCTGCGCACTCGCTATTCATTCAGGAGCAGACATCGCAGTACACGGGTTTAACAATCTCAACGAAACCGATCATCCGGCGGCCCAGATGCATCGCGCATTGATCGAGCTGCTCGAACACATGAACCAGGATGCGGTCGAAAGACTCGGATACATGAATCGCCGGCGCCGCCAAGCTCTGCTCCAATAACAACCGATAACAGTTCGTCCTGAGCGTTTAAGCCTTAATTTCTCGCATGTTCTGGCTCAAGAGTGATGTTTTAGTAGCGGCAAGCAAAAACCTGTGGTCCGTTATAGGCATGAAACTCCAAATGAAGACACGATCCATCGCCATTGGTGCAGCCCTCGCGGGTATCGCACTGTTCTCAGGCTGCACATCCTCGCACCCATCAACCGCTTGGCAAGGACGCGGGTACGACGCGGGATCTAGCGGGAGTTCATCGGCATTGGTGTTCATCCCAAGAAACGAAGATGCCGGACCACTGGTTTTCTCCGATGTACGCGGCCCCGAATATGGGCGACGCGATCACCATATGTCGAGCATCGAAACTTCGAGGCGCGATGAACTCTTTGGTGTTCGTCAGCAGAGACTCCCCTCACTGAGCCGCTCACGCACCTTCCGTAGCACAAACCGGGCTGATGAGTACCGATACCCAACCCAGGAGAGTCGTCGGCATCATGGCTACCGGAGATACACCCGAGACCACTAAAATACTAATTCAATGAAAAATGGAGAGGGCCGACCCTTAGTCTAAGGATCGGCCCATCACCAACACCAACATGCACCAATAAACTCGTGATTAGTCGTACAGCGCGGCCGTCGGAGGAAGCTCGACAGCCCGGAGCTGCAATGTGGTTTCAATCCGGAAGTTCGAACCGCTGTAGCGACGCTCGGCATGGAAGATATCGAGCGAATAGGTCGTGTCATCCTGCAGCCAATCGAGACGATCCAGATCTAGGAACTGCTCGCGTTGCGGGTGAAGCCCGCCAAGATCTACGACCAAACGCCCATCAATAAACACCCAAACATCGTCATCACCGGTGAACTTAAACACCTGACCGGACTGGCGATGGAATGTAAACTGGGTATTGATCTGGGTTGTGAAGTGATAGTTGCGGTCGCTACGGTAATCGCCGTAAAGCTCACCGTTGATCGGGAAGAACCCATAGGTTCCGTGGACAGTATCAGAGGCTGAATCAAAGACATAGCGATCAGTGCCTTCGACACGCTGCAGAGTGAGCTGGATGGTCGAAGACAGATTCACCCCTGGAACATCGCGGTACCACTGATCAAAGCGTTCCGATGATGTCAATCCATTTCCCGAAGGGCCATTGACAAGTTGGCCTTGACTGTCATCCATTTCTGGATCAAACATTGCTGGATTAATATTTCGTCCCTGAGAATCGCGGAACTCACTGTAGATTTTCATGCCCCGCAGATCACCAGAAGAAACCGGTTTCCCATCCTCACCGAGCATATCTGCTACGAGACCGACGGTTGTGGTGCCCCCGAAATACTCGAAGTCAGGGTGCCCGCCTTCCCACTGCCTGGGTTTGAAATCACGGATGACGCAATCAAGCTCGAGGGTATCGGGGAGCGCATCGGTTGCACCATCTTGAGCCGATGCGGCCCAGGCAACGGACATTGCTCCTACTCCACCGACTAGAAACGCGAGAACTCCGGCCTTTGAGAAGCCATTAGATGTGTTTACTTTGTGCTGTTGCATGCTTTCATTCCTTCCCGCAGCGAGAGGCTGCGCCCCCGTACTTGTTAATCAATCATGTGGACCCGCCATAAACGGGCTCAGTCCAGGGTGGATTCCACCGAAGCGATGCTTGCGGATGAATCCTGAGATGCTGATACGAACGCCGTACCAATCGAAAAGATCATGGAAAGCCCCGAGGCGGCAATTGCTGCGATAAGCAGAGCCTGCATTAGTTTGTTCTGACCGGCGAGCGGGGCGTCGCCTTCTCCGGCCATTTCCTGAAGTGGTGGTGCTGTGGTGCTCATTGCATGCTCTCCTGGCGGGGGGTTGGTTTGGTGTTGATCCCGCAGATGAACACTCCAATTCATCCACGACGATGCCAGTGATTCACATTGATAAGTCAGCCAATCCTTTCCCTTTGTGCCGGTTGTGACGGCTGCCCGGCTCCAGACTGAGTCAACGGGAGTTGGTCTCTCATGATCTGGAATTTGTGAACTCAGGCCCAAATGCCCGATGGAATCAGAGAATGATGTGATACACTGCCTCGGTATGGCGGCCTCATGACGACCTGCGCGGGAGAATTGCTCAATGGATGTCTTTGTAATCGAGGGTGGACGACAACTCACCGGAAAAATTCGGGTCAATGGCTCAAAGAATGCCGCTCTGCCACTCATGGCTGCCGCCCTGCTCACCGACGAGCCCCTCGTCCTCAGCGATGTACCCAATCTCTCCGATATCCGCAATATGACCCGACTCCTGACCGAACTCGGGGTCCACAGCTCGATAGATGCCCTCGAAAATGGCCAGACGATCACCCACCAAGTCACTGATCCGACGCAATCCCACGCCCGATACGAAATAGTCCGCACTATGAGGGCCAGCATCAGCACCCTCGGTCCACTACTGGCCAAACGCGGCAGCGCCCGCGTCTCGCTCCCCGGCGGCTGCGCGATCGGGCAACGCCCTGTTGATCTCCACCTTAGAGGTCTCGAGGCACTCGGAGCCAAGATCACCCTTGATGGCGGTGACATCGAGGCCGTCGCCCCGACCGGCACCGGCGGACGCCTTATCGGGGCCCCTATCTTCCTTGGAGGCCCGTTTGGATCGACCGTCTTGGGCACCGCCAACATCATGTCGGCCGCCACGCTTGCTCGCGGCACCACGACTATCGAATCCGCAGCGTGCGAGCCTGAGATCGTGGACCTTGCCAATATGCTCATCGCGATGGGCGCCAAGATCACCGGAGCGGGCTCGCCCCGGATCATCATCGAGGGCGTCGAAGAACTCGGGGGCACCAGCCACCGCGTGATGGCCGACCGGATCGAGGCCGGGACCTATATGTGCGCCGCGGCGATCACGGGATCAGACCTCACACTCGAGAACTGCCCGCTCGATGCGATGATGAGCGCCGTCGATACCTTTGGCCACATGGGCATCCATGTTGATCCTGTTGGGTCAAACAATGACCCGATGCGTCAATCCTGCACGATTTCTAGATCGGGCCAGATCAAATCCGTACAAATCACCACCCAGCCGCATCCGGGATTCCCGACTGATCTGCAGGCTCAGTTCATGGCGCTGCTCTGTCTATCTAATGGCAACTCGGTCATCACCGAAAAAATCTTCCCAGAACGGTTCCTTCATGTCGCCGAGCTCTCGCGGATGGGTGCCCAGATCCATCGTCAGGGAGCGACCGCGGTCGTCACCGGGGTTGAGGAACTTACGGGCGCACCAGTGATGGCGTCTGATCTGCGTGCGAGCGCGGGACTGGTTATCGCTGCTCTTGCCGCCAACGGGACAACAGTAATTAACCGTGTGTATCACATCGATCGCGGGTACGAGAACCTGGAAGAAAAACTGGCTGGGGTTGGGGCCTCGATCCGCAGAGCGGACGCCGAAGAGTTTGCTGATTCAGCGATGACGCTCTAAAACAGTGCTTCAAACAAAGTAATCAATCATCTTCTTCATCGAAGCCTCGCCGGACCATCTCGCTGAGGTGCTCGAGACATGCTTTGGCATCATCTCCATTGCAGACTACTTCTATCGAGGTTCCCTTGGTCGCTGCTAGGAGCATGAGGTCCATGACCGACTTTCCATCGGCGTCTTCTTCGTTGGCTTTGACGCGGACATCGGCGTCGAACTTCCCGGCCGCGATCGCAAAATCGGTCGCCGGACGAGCGTGGAGCCCGTATCGGTTAACAATTTTGAGTTTGGCCGAACACGACTTAGGCACACTTTTCTCCATCAATCACAGCTTTATCTGCTCAACACACACATCTCGCCATAAGCGGGATGCCTGAAAAAATCATCTCTCGCTACTCTTACAACCGCTCAACAACCCAGAACCGAGATCACGCCTCGCCGAGCCGATGATGGTCGGCATCATCGAGCAGCGTGGCGATCTCGTCGACCCCTTGCGTCTGACGCATACAGCGACGGAAGGTCTCTTTGGACAGATTCTTGAAGATCGTTTCCATCGCTTGCAGGTGATCCTCAGGCTGATCTGCCGGGGTCAAAAGCATGACAATGGTGTACACAGGGAGCTTGTCGCGGGATTCAAAGTCGATCCCGCGCTGACTGAGCCCGATTCCCGCAGCCAGTTTGGCGATCTTGGGGTGCTTGATATGAGGCACCGCCACGCCGTACCCGAATCCGGTCGAGGATTTGCGTTCGCGTTCGAGGATCTTTGCAAGCAGCTCGTCGCGGATCTCGGCCGGGGCCGATCCGCTTGCGACGAGCATATCGATCATCTCGGCGATTGCACCATCACGGTCGCTCGCTTGAAGATCGCTACAAATGGCACTGGGTTGAATAATCTCGGTCAGTTTCATGTGAGCCCCATACGAGCGTTCTGTACGCATACACCATAGCCCCAAACCATCCAAAAGGTGGCCTGAGAGCGACTTATGCATAGCCGAGCGGTTTATCGCACTGACTTGAGCTTCTCGCGGTGATCATGGAGCTGACGGTCGGCCTTAACCACGACCTCGTCGATCGCGTCATAGACATCCGGGCCCTCGGCCTTGGCAATAAAGTCCTCGTGGCGTTCAACATCAACCGTCACTTCGACGGCGTATTGCTCTTTAGTCGGGCTTTCTTTCCAGACAAGGAAGTCCATCTGCTGAACAAAGCCCTTGTATGAACTGAGTTTTTCGGCCTTCTTTTCGATGTGAAGGCGGATTGGATCGGTGATTTCAAACTGACGCCCAACAATGTTAATACGCATGGAGGTCTCCTTTGGGCTGGGGGCACGCAAACTCACGCGCCCTGTGACTGCTCTATTCTAGGATATCAACCTCCAACTTCCAAGTGTCTTTTTGAGAGTACAGCCCCAATCACCTACGCCCGAGAAACCCCCTAGACTTGCCACCATGTCCGCTAAAGCCCTCCGCAACTTAATTCAGTACGGCATCCTTGCGATGCTCCTCGGCCTCCTCGGGATTTTCCTGCTCTACCCGATCGGGCTCACCGTCCGCGGTGGCTTTGCTACTGATCCCGCAACGGGCAGCGGGTGGACCTTTGACCATATCCTGTTGGTCTTCCAAGACCCGCTCCAGATAACCGGGCTCATCAACTCGCTCAAGATCGCGGTGATGACCACCTTCTTCTGCATCATCATCTCGCTCCCGCTGGCAACCCTCAGCGCCCGCTACACCTTCCCGGGAAAGAAAGCCCTCAACGCCGCGATCTTGGTGCCGCTCATCCTCCCGCCGTTCGTCGGCGCGATCGGGATCAGCAAACTCATGGGACGCGAGGGCGCCCTCAACGCGATGCTCGGGACCGACTGGGACCTGCTGGGAAATGGCAAGTTCTGGGGCGTTGTCCTCGTTCAAGCCCTCCACCTCTATCCGATCATCTATCTCAACACTGTCGCATCGCTCGCGAATCTAGATCCGGCTCTTGATGAGTGCGCCGAAAACCTTGGCGCGGGCGGGTGGAAAAGGTTCTTCAAAATCACACTCCCGCTGATCCGCCCGGGTTTGTTTGCGGGATCAACGATCGTTTTCATCTGGAGCTTTACCGAACTCGGCACCCCGCTGATGTTCGATTACTCAACAGTCACCCCGGTACAAATCTTCTACGGACTCAAAGAAGTCCAGAACAGCGCCGAGCCGTACGCATTGACCGTGGTGCTGCTGTTCTCAGCAATCATGATCTATGTACTCGGCAAACTGGTTTTTGGACGCAAGGGATACGCGATGTATTCCAAGGCTTCGCGGGCCGGATCCGAAATCACACTCAAACCGTTCTGGGGACTGATGGCGATGCTCGCCTTCGGTGGAGTCACGGCACTGGCACTCATGCCTCACATCGGGGTCATCCTGACTTCGCTCGCTGAGCCCGGATCTTGGTACGCCTCGGCACTCCCAAATTCCTTCACCCTATCGCACTTCGAGCAGGCACTGACCGCTGGCGAATCATTCAACTCGATCAAGAACTCGCTGATCCTGTCACTGCTGGCGATGATCCTCAATATGGGCTTCGGTGTGCTTATTGGCTACATCCTCGTCCGCACCAAAGTCCTCGGGCGCGGGGTGCTTGACGCCCTGTGCATGATGCCGCTGGCGGTCCCGGGGCTGGTGATGGCGTTTGGCTATGTCGCGATGACGCTCCGCTGGCCGTTCGGCGCGGGCGACCCACTCGAAGGCACGCTGGCGGTCTTCGGGACCAATCCAAACCCGTTCCCGCTGCTGATCATCGCCTATGCGGTGCGACGCTTGCCTTACATTGTGCGTTCGACGGTTGCTGGGCTAGAGCAGACATCAGGCGAGCTTGAAGAAGCAGCTGTGAACCTGGGCGCGACACGAGTTGCTGCGGTCCGCAAGGTCATCATCCCACTGATCATGGCCAACCTGATCGCGGGTGGTTTACTAGTCTTTAGTTTCTCGATGCTCGAAGTTTCGGACTCGCTGATCTTGGCCCAACGCTCTGACCACTTCCCGATCACGAAAATGATTTATGAGTTCACGAACCGGCTGGGCGATGGACAGTACATTGCTTCAGCGATGGGTGTCTGGGGCATGACGCTCCTGACAGTCACACTTGTTGGCGCATCAGTGATGATGGGCAAGAAACTCGGTTCCATCTTTAGAGTTTAATAGAATGAACATCAGATTTACCCATCCCGATGATGTCCCCGCCATCACGGCGATGCTCAATTCCGAAATTGCCAACGGCATCGCCCACTTCGGGACCGACCCAATCGACGATTCGGCAATCTCCACTGAGCTCAAAGCCGCAGGAAACAAGTTCCCTTGGTACACCGCTGAGGACAACGCCGGCAAGTTCCTCGGATTCTGTAAGTCCGCCCCATGGAGCCCGCGCGGCGGATACGACTGGACCGCAGAGATCACCATATACATCACCAAGCACGCCCAAGGCCGGGGCGTTGGCAAAGCTCTCTATACCCGACTTCTCGGTACCCTCCGCGCCCAGCGGTTCCAGATTATCGTCGCTGGTGTTTCAGAGCCCAACCCCGCGAGCGTTGGGCTCCATACCTCCATCGGGATGGATCAAACCGGCTACAACAAGACAATGGGCTACAAACATGGGCAGTGGATCGATGTAAGCTACTACCAGATGATCCTCGGCGATCTGGCCAGTCATCCCCTTCCGGTGCTGGATATCGACAAGGCCATATCAGACCAATCAAGCTGATACACTCAATGCATGCTTGACCCCAACGCCAGCACCCTGATCCGTTCACAGCACATCATGCGATCCGCGTGGTCGGCGACGCTGCTCTTTGATCAATCACCATTTGAAACCAAATGTATGATTGACCCACGGACCGGCGACTTTATCGTTGCGGTCCTCAAGGATGCCCTCGACGGTGACGATCTGGTCCTTGCCTGCCCGCGCGACTCACTCGACACTCAGATACGCATCTCGATCGAACTCTCTGATAGCGTTACCGAAGAACAGACTGACCGCTTCACCGCCTATCACCTTCCCTCAACCACCCCGCTACTCGCTATTGGGAAGCTTGAGTACGCCAAACTCGATTCGGGAGAGGTGGTCACACACGAAGATTGTTCGCTTGCAAACCCCCTGGTTGATTCAATGGGACAGCTGTGCAGAGTACTCAACGCGAACCGAGGCGACCTGGCAGGGGTATGCAAGTTTTTATCAGGGGTTGATCACGAATCACCGCTGGCGGTTGGTGTTGACCCGACCGGGATTGATATCCGTGCGAGTTTTGGGCTAGTTCGTTTGGTGTTCCCGATCCCGGTTCACGACGCCGATGAAGCGATGAACTCAATCGAAGCACTGTTGGAATCTTGCAATGCGTGAAGCGCATGCACATCTATTTCAACTCGGTCGTTCGCTAACTATGCTGGATTGTTCCGGGTGCCAGAGCCGAGAGGCGATGCTTGATTCAATTGCCGCATTCAGCCAATCGCTTCAATCTACCGATTGGGTGCTCGCCCACAGCGTCCGCCCTGAGGGTTGGGCGGATCCCAGGTGGCCATCACGGCAGGAACTCGATCACGCCAGCGACAACCGCCCGGTCTGCGCGTGGTGCTTCGATTACCACTCGATGGGAGCATCATCATCCGCACTCGACCACGCGGGAATCTCGAGCGAGACCATCATCGACCGCGGCATCATCGAACTCGATTCCGATAAAACCCCAACCGGTGTACTCTTCGAACACGCGGCCCTCAAGCTTTGGTCGTCGGTTCCAGAACCCGATCCATCACAACGCCGATCACATGTTCTTAGCGCGTGCCAACACCTATGCAAACTTGGGTTCACCGAGATTCATGATCTCAAAGCCCAGCCCTGGCTGGGGCAAGCCCTGCATGATCTTCAGGTTGCGGGCGAGATCAATCAGCGGTTCCAACTCTTCCCGCTGACAAAGGATCTTGACTCGACACTGGCAACTCGCGTTCAGTGGGAGTCCGATCGACTCGTCCTCGCGGGTACCAAAATCTTTACCGATGGCTCCCTCAACTCCCGCACCGCGTGGATGCTCGATCCATACACCGATACGGACACCGTTGGCACCCCGATGATGAGTCATCAAGAAATCGACGATGCGATGCTCAAGAGCAAAGCCCACAACCTACCAGTTGCGGCACACGCGATCGGGGATGCCGCCGTCCGGGCGGTGCTGGATTCAATCGAACGGACCCGATGCACGCATATGAGTGCCCGCATCGAGCACGCTGAGTTGATCCATCCTGATGACATCGCCCGTTTCGTTGAACTCGGTGTGATTGTTTCGGTCCAGCCGTGCCATCTGCTGCCGGATATCGAGGCGCTCAATACAGGGCTCTCCGATCGGCTCGACCGGGTGCTCCCGCTGCGTTCATTGATCAATTCTGGGTGCGTACCGGGCGAATCGCTTCTCTTTGGGTCCGACGTCCCCATCGTCCGCGCTGACCACGAAGACTCGATTCAAGCGGCAGTCCACAGAAGGCGCGAAGGCATGCCCGAGTCCGATGCGATCGGTCCCAGCCAACGGCTGACACGCGACGAATCAATCGCGTGCTTTGGTGCTAACTAAGAACCTCGTCATTCAGCGGGATCCGGAGTTCAAACTCCGCGCCGTGACCACGCTTTCGGATCAGCGATAGGTCACCGCCCATCTCCACAGCCAATCCACGCGAGAGCGCAAGCCCCAATCCCAACCCTGAACGATCACGCAGTGCTGATGAAGAACCACGCACAAACTCACCAAAGATCTTCCGCCGGTCTCGGCTGGCAACGCCCGGGCCGTGATCAGCGACCACCAACAGCAATGAATTGCCATCGACCGAGGCATCGAGATGGACGCGGAGGTCGCGGTCGTCTCCCAGTTCATGATCACCGCCCGCGTACTTACATGCGTTGTCCATGAGATTCATCACGATCCGTTCGATCGCGTGTGGGTCGAGTGTCACCGTTCGCTGTGCGTGGTCTCCTGTTTCATCCGACACCACCAGATCCATCCCGGACTGCTCACCCAAACGCGACATCGGGGGGACGATGCGTGCGATTAACTCGCCTACAGAGATCCGCTGCTCGCCTTTAGGCTTGTCCTTGCCGTAACGCTGGCGGGAGATTCGTGCGTATTCAAGTACATTTTCCACGATCCCTGTGAGCCGATCGGATTCTCGTTTGAGCGTTGTGAGATATTCTTTGCGGACCGATTCATCGGTCACCATCCCATCGGCAAGCATCTGCGAGTACAACCGGAAGGTCGTCAAGGGGGTTCGCAGTTCATGTGTCACCGCCCCGACAAAGTGCGCCCGCCTTGCCGACAAGGTCAGAACCGTCCGCAGCACGATTCCAACTGCGATCATCGCAAGAATCACCGCGATCCAGGTCACCAGCATCGCCATCATCGCGGGCGTCAATCTATCCCCCGACACATCAACCGCTCCGCCCGGAATAAATGAAACGGGAACCGTCGCCAGCCGATACGCCGGGAGTTGCTGCCTGCTCTTGCCGCCCTTGCCACGGGGCGACAGGGCGCGGTCGCTGGTGATGGGGATCAGTGTTGAAGTTGGGAGTAGATCACGGATCGACCCCAATAGCTCGCTGGACATGCTTGCCCAATCGAGCCAGACACCCTGAACGACAGGGTGCCCCCCGCGCTGAATTGTCCGGGTCAGGATGAGTTCATGAGTACCGTCATCGCGGAGTACCCAGCGGGGCTCGATCGCGCCGACCACATCTTCGATCGCATTTGCTTCACGATCCTTTGCCCGGCTGTCGTCATCGAAACGGCCCGAGTCGTCCATGTCTTTCTGATTTACTTTCTGATCAATATCCGCACTTTCAAACTTCTCTTTGCTATCCGCTTTGCGATCATCAATGATTGGGGTCCGTGAATCACCAGCCGCGGCGCCGGAGATAAATCCAGTAGAAACAGACGTCGCATCAACGATCTCTTCCAACGCCGGGCTCGCAGAAAGTGCCTGGCTGTTCTGGGCGATGTTGGCGATCTGCTGCCTCGCTTCAAAGTCCGCCTCGGATTTCGCAGGAATAGATAATGAACTCCTCCGTAGGGCCAACGCATTCGAGCTAGCCAGCCCTTCCTCCTGCTCGTCCATAACCATCAAGGACTCACTCTCAACCTCCTGTGCAATCAAGCCCCCATCGAGCACCTGCTGCTGCGTATTGGTCAGCATCGCGATCGCATCGGCCTCGCTCCCTGAGCCTTTGGTCGAACCGAGCTCGTCGATTTCAAAGAACCCTTGTGCGTAATCGCCTCCTACAAATGCCTTTTTCTGTTGCTCAGCCGCGGTTTCAACCCGATCGCCCAATGGCGCGGGCGGATTCAGATCCAGTACATTTTCATAATCCTCGATCGGGCGTGCCGCCTCCAAGGCAATCATCGGCGCGAGGCGAGAGTCCATCCGCCAGAGCGCCAGCCGGATGAGTTCCTGACGCTGATTCATCGCCCGAGATTCCGCGCTTCGGGCTTCGAGCGTGTAGACCGTGATGCTCGCCCAGCTCAGTGCGGAGACGATTAAAAACACCCCGCCCCAGAACGCCCACCAGAGTTTGCTCCGGCCGTTTTTCATGAATCTTTACCCCCGTTGCTATCGGGAGCCGCCAGCATGTAGCCTTTACCCCGCACCGTCCGTACGACCTCTGGACTAGCCGGGTCATCATCGAGTGTCTCGCGGATCCGGGCGATTGCCATATCGACGGTCCGTGTGTGAGTGCCACGCGGGTCAAGCCCCCATACTTTCTGCAGCAGCTCATCACGCGACACCGCGCGTCCGGGGTTGGCTGCCAGGAACCCGATGACCTCCGCTTCGCGCTCGGTCATCGTCCGGCGTGACCCGTCTGCAAGGATCGCCTCGCGGCGTTCAAAGTCGATCTGCCTCCCCGCGATCATCATCTTCTTTCGCTGCGACGGGCGTGCCGGCATCCGCCGGAAAACCGCCTCGATACGCGCGATCAGTTCATCGAGCGAGAACGGCTTGACAATATAATCATCCGCGCCCAGCTTGAGCCCGCCGATCCGATCGCTTTCCTCGCCTCGGGCGGTCAGGAAAATTACAGGGACATCCGGCTTAGGCTTGCGGAGTTCTCGCAACACTTCGAGCCCATCCATTTTGGGCATCATGATGTCGAGCAGCACAAGATCCGCTTCGACGCTCAGGCACATCGCCAGCCCTTGCTCGCCGTCGCTTGCCTCATGGACCGTGTACCCTGTATACGACAACGCATCGACCAGGCCTCGCCTGATCGAATCGTCGTCCTCCACTACAACCAATACACCTAATGACAAACCGAAATCCTTTCGCTTCTACCTTACCACGAATAGTGGACCGTGTAGGTGACAATACCTTCTTCGTCGGGCTCAAGCGTCACCGGTACATGCATGGTTCTTGCATCGAGCATCTTATACTTGTGCGATATTTTCTGGATATCTAAGTTGGACCAGCGATAGAGCCGCTCCTGAACAACGACCTCGACCGGCACATCCTTGCGGTTCCGCAGCTTGACCTCGATCGTCTCGGTGATCCACCGACTCCCGCGCTCAAAGTTCACTTGGCGACGCTCGCCAACCACATCAAACGCATTGCCGAGCTTGATCATGATGGTTTCTTCGCGCGCCGTATGGTCGATCACATGCTCGCCGATGAACTCGTATGCCCCGTCGGCCTCGTCGAGTTGGTTGACCCGCATCCGTCCGGACGGAAGCGGCACACCCAGCCCATCATCCTCCGCGTTGTCGAACTTGAGATAGACCTCGACCTTTGAGTTGGATTGCACACCCCAGTGCTGATCGGCCATCGCATCACTGCCGGTCCATCGCGCCTGTGCGGTGCCGTCGTACATCAGGATTTTTTCTGCAGGCACGCCGTTGACCGCCTCGAACAGCTCGATCTGCTTCGTGGAGCGATCTGGGATCGTTGTCGGACGACCGAGCGTGTAGAGGTGGTATTCAAAGAATGATTTTTCTGCAAACCCAGCGGACTTCCCTGCTGTGTCCATTCTCGACATACTCTCGTATCGCGCATACTGATTCTGCGGCTGCGCCCGGTGCACATCTCCCGCCACCAGTTTAAGCTTCGCGTTCTCGTAAGTCCCGCCCGATTGATTCAGGATCGAGACCCACGCCCCGATATCAATCGTCCCCGAGTTGGCGTCTTTGCCCTCGGTATACACAAGATTGTAATCTGCCCACCAGGTAATCCCGGTCGTCTGGTACGACACCCGAGTCTCGTGCTCCCCGCCCTTGTTTGCATCGACCTGCCACATGAGCGTCGGCTTGGTCACCAGCGATTCATCGAGCGACGGGAACACGACGCCGCTGTAGCCCTGCTGGAACTGCACGCGCCCGTCATCGAGTTGCAGCAGCATCCCGCCCGCGGCCGTCGACATCAGCGTCACTTCTTGCCCGTTGTGAATAATTGTCTGATCAATATACCGCTCAAGCATCCGTCCCATCGACAGCAAATCAAACCGGTAGCTCTGCTCAAGAACGCTGGTTCCGTCTGGATCAGTCAACGACGAGAATCGGACAGTCGTTGGATCGAGTAGCGCCGCGACATCGGTGAACTTGAGCTCGCTGAACCCCTGCTCGATATTAAGTACCCGGTCTTGGCGGATCACGGCGTAGCCGGGGATCTGGTTATACCGGTTGTACCCATTGCTCTGCGATTGGCCGGGGACCGGACGGTACCACTCGGCGGGGATCGCCCCAGGGCTCGCGGTTGAATAGATAGTCAGTGCGGTGTCGTCGGCGATTGCTAGACCACTCACGCCGATCAAGACCGCTGTAGCAGCTCGTACATTGAACATCTTCATTGGGGTACTCCTTGTGTGCCTTGGGCTTCTTTCAAATCCCAGTCTCAGTATACAAACCCCGGCACCCGAGCTATCGAATGCCGGGGGGTGAATGGAACAATCGTCTCATCTTTACTTCGGATTTTTAACCAGGATCCGCTTGCCGTGGTTCATCAGCTCAACATCGCCACGGTTAGCCATGATCCACTGACGACCCTGGCTCGTCAGATCATCAACAAGTGACCAATACGCGTCGGTCGCGAACTCGATCGTGTCATCAATCGCCTGATCAACATTGACCGTGACCGATACATCCACCCACCGCCCTTCCTTCCGGTAGAGCGTTGAGTTCTTGCCGCGCTGAACCGTCGTGATCTCAATCTTGTTCATGTCTGCATCGAAATACTGGTTGCTCTGGATCATCCCGCTTGATTGAACGACCGCATTGGAAGCAACCCCAGATTGCAGCGATGACACGCGCTGATCCATACGATTCATAGACTGCGACACAGCGCCACGGCCGGAGCGTGCCTTGGATTTGAGACCGGATTGCTGGTTCGCGATCCTGTCTATTTGCCGCGCGCCACTCGCGTCAACCTCGGCCAGCTCTTCAAACGCCATGTCCTCGGTCGCGAGGAACGCGGTGTATTCGGTCATAATCCCGTGTTCCAATGACAGATTGGTGACTTCATCAACAAGTTCGGAATTGGGCTGGGAACCATCAGCGGTCTGGGTACGGATCTGTGTAATCAACGAATCTATCCGTTGCTGCGCCCATAAACGCGGGATGAATCCGTGCTTGGCTGACGCTTCGTCGTTCGTGACATGGCTCCCAAGTGTCGCATTCTGACCGCTTCGATCGCCCGACAGCCGGAGCCACAAGGGCATCCCGCTTGGGTTTTCATATTTCCCAAGCACGACGACTCTTGATCCCTGATACAGATCACCCAGCCCACCGTCCTCAATGCTGTAGACCTTCGACCTTCGTATCAAGTCTCTTGTTTCTTGGGTCATCCCCGTGCCGCAGAATCCGCCCACGCCTCCTTCAAACTCGATGCCTGTCATGACCGGCTCGTTGAGCTTATCAAAGACCCGCCCGACCTTGATCTCGACATCCTCGCCTGGGAGTACAAAGGTGGACTCCCCCTTGGTCTCATGAGAGATCGAATCGAGCAGCGGGGCATTGACATCAAACCCCAGCCCGAAAGTGAATACGCGACGACCAGCGGTATTGTTTTCGATCGCTGCGTCGCGGATCTGCACCTCTCCAGTCGATGCCAACCCATCGGTCATAAACAAGACCAAAGGCAGCATCCCATCAACGCTCGGCTGCCGCAAGGCTTCAACGAACGCATCGAGGAGGTTCGTCCCGCCTCCTGACTGGATTCGATTAATGTACTGAATCAGATCTTTGCGGGATTCCTTGGTGATCACTACCGACCCGTCGGCAAACGAGCGCACATCGCCGCTGTAGTCCACGATGCTGATCCGCTCACCGATCGCCATCCCGTAGACGATCTGTTTGGCGGATTCTTTAGCTTGCTCGATCTTTTCCCCACCCATCGATCCGGACCGGTCGATCACGATCGTCACCTCGCGGAGCATCGGGCTCTGATCCGTATCGATCGGTTCCGGCGCATCGGCTACAAACATAAAGTACCCACTCGTGTCATCGGTTGGGTACAGAAGCACCGTTGGCTCACCAGTATCATCCCCGGTCGATGCATACAACACAAACGCCCCCGGCTCATCGAGCATCGGGACATCTACACGCATCCGCCGATCCCCCTCTGGGGTACTCACAATTGGGTGCGACGGCGAGAATACCGCCCCAAGCTCCGCATCAGCGGACTCGACCGAAATCTCTAGCTCCCAGCCAATAGACGAGTCACCCACACCAGCCGAGCGTGGGAGTACATACTCCACCGTACCCCGGTGCGCATCGAGTACCTGCTCGTACGCGATGGTCACCGTCCGCTCTGAGCCAGGCTCAACCGGGAACACACTCGATTGGATCATCGCGTTGCCCACAAACTCAAGCAATCCCGGATCAACCATCTGGCGCACGATCTCCTGGTATCTCCTTGTCGCTTCTTCGCGTGGGAGCAGTTCTGCCGTCGGTTCGTCGCCGATCCCATCAATCCCAAAGGTATTGATCGCCGCGCCGTCCGGCACCGGGACCACCACTCGCACCTGGGCGCGGCGATTGGTCGGGTTATGCACCACCATGGTCAGTGTGGTTGTCGCGACACTCCCCACGATCCGCACATCGGCGTGCACAGACTTGACCGCAGTAACCACACCAACCCCAGGTACGGCGATTGAGCGCTGAGGCACCAGTGTCTGGACCTGATCCGATCGGATCGGCTGACTGCACGCAATAGAGTTGCCCGCCCCGATCACGATCGCCGCTGCCAAACCTATCGGGACGAATCCCAACCCGCTCAGACTTAAACTCACTCCCATGCCCAGTACGCTTCGATTAACTTGCTTCATCCGATTCATATGTGGTCTCCTTGTGTACATGCTGTACGAATAGAGATACCAACCTATTGCTCGCAAGGTCGTCACACAAATGTCACACGCGCTATGCGAAATCCCAATGTCACAATCGTGTCACGCGGCCGTCACAGCCGTGTCACACCGATCTTGATCTATCACTCAGAATCGTGATTTAGTCCGCGCTGCGAACAATCAGTGTGTGCGGCAATAAAATTGTAACAAATCCCGCAATCGCAAGCACAACCGCCGTGACCATGAACGCGGCGTCGATCCCCACCCCCTCGACCAGCCTCGCTTGCATCGAATCGGGCAGCAGCTCAACACCCCACATCACAAACCCAGGCACATTCGGCTTGGCCCCCAAACCATTCTGCACAACCTCGGCACCCAACGGCCCAAGGAACGACAACGACCACGCCCCACCAAGCATCAACCCCGAAACCAAACTCGTCCGATGCGGCAGCAAACGCTGAGCGAGCGACATGCTGACCGGGATCGCCGCCCCGAACCCAACGCCAGACAACACCGACGCCCCCATCACCATCCATCGTCCGATCTCGGGATCCATCGCCGACAACTTCGGGATCATCGCGATGCATACGGCCCCGAGCATCGGCAGAACCACAAACACAGCTTTCTCAAACCGTGCCGCGAGGATAAAGCCGAGCGTAATCCCCGCCCCGCCCATCCCGACCTGCATTGACGCCTGCAGCGTCCCGTTGACCTGCGACGCCTCGATCCCGAGCCGGTCGGTCATCGAATCGGTCCCGCTCCGAGCAAGCACATACTGCGAAGCCCACTCGGTAAACAGATACATCAACGCCATATTGGTCGTAAACCGCAGCACATTGCTCGCGTATAACACCCAGACCGCGAACCACCGCCAGAATCGCTCGCTGCTGTCCCAAGAATCTTTTTGAGCATGGGCCGCGTGATGGCGGTGCCCGGATTTGTGGATCGCCATCGCCAGTATCAACGCCGCGATGAGCCCGACTGGGATAAACCATCTGATCGAAAGCAATCCGTCCTTGGCATTGGCACCGTTCTCGATTGCCACCGCATCGGGCGTCATCCATTCAACGAACTGAGGCGTAAACACATTTCCAACAATCCCGCCGACCATCCCCGCGAGAAAGAATACCGCGACATACATCGACCTTCGTCCGCTGAGTTGCCCCATCCGACCCACAGTTGCCGCCGCGGGGGGGTGGAATGCACCGATCCCCATCGCTCCAATGCTGTAAAGAATCGAAAGCTCAACAAAATCCCGCGCCATCCCAAGATTCCCGATGCACAGCACCGCCACAACAAATCCAATAGTCCCGAACGCCCGTGAATCAAATCGATCGCTCGCCCACGCGACAATTGGTTGGACTACCCCAGAACACACCGAACCGAGCGCGAGCAAAAGTGCTTTCTGTTCGGGACGGATATCGAGCATCACCGCGAGCATCGGAAGCAATGCCACGCCTATAAACGAGAACACATCGACGACAAAGTGTGCGCAAACTGTCACCCCCGCGCGGAGCGGGGCTCGAGTCACTGAGCCGTCGTTGATTTCTGTAGTTTCCATTAGCCTTTAGTCTATGCCGCTGGGTCGCCCACCCTTGCGTGGATCACTCGCCGCCTGCCAGCCATGCTCACTACGCATAATCACCTGCACATTGGCCACCGTGGCATTCCGTCTGCCAAGATTCTGTTTATACCCACGCGCAGGGTTGCCCAAGACATTGAGTATATAGATGCTGTACCCTTCCTCGAAGAGCACCTCGTTGGGCATCCACTGGTGGTGAAAGCGAGGGGCCGCGACCGCCTGCCCCGCGTCCATCCCCGCCATGACATTGAGTAGCACCTGCATCGTCCCCGTGATAATCCGAGGCCCGCCCGACGCCCCCGCGATCGCCAGAATATTCCCATCCTCATCAAGCATGATCGTCGGCGACATGCTCGAGAGCGGCCGCTTGCCAATCTCGGGCATGTTCCGGTCCGACTGCACCAGCCCGAACCCGTTTGGCTGAGCATTGGGATGCGTGAAGTCGTCCATCTCGTTATTGAGGATAAACCCGAACTCCTCGACCCCAACCCGAGAACCAAACTCGAAGTTGATCGTCTCGGTGAGCCCCACGCCCCCGCCCCACTGGTCGACCACGCTCAGATGGCTGGTCCCGTCGTCGTCGGGAATCGCGTCATGCGTGCCGTAGTACTCAGGCTCATGCCCGTGATCATCAATAAGCCCCGCCATGCGATCAATGTTTGCCGGATCAAGCATCGCAACGGTTGGTACAGGAGAAAACGCCGGGTCGGCAAGGTACCGCGACCGATCCGCAAACGCGTGCTTGAGCGATTCGATCATCAGATGCACCCTCGCGTTCTTGACCGACGGATCATCAAAGTCGTACCCCTTGGCCTCCAAGATCGCCAGCGTCTCAAACATCGTCACCCCACCGCTCGAAGGCGGCGGCATCCCGACCAGCCGCCTCCCCGCGATGGTCGCCTCGATCGGTTCCATCTCCAGCACCTCATACGACGCGAGGTCTTCAAGCGTCATAGTCCCACCCTTGTGATTGAGCGCCTTGACCACTGCACGGCCGATCTCACCGGTCCACGCATCGAGCCCGTCACGAGCGATCAACCCAAGAGCCCTCGCCTGCTCGGGGTTCTTGATCCGATCACCCAACTTCACCCGCCCCCACAACGCAAACTTCTCCCAGGGATACGACATATGCGAACTCTGCAAACTAGGATTCTTGGTGTACTTATTGATCAGCCCATCAACGGCAAGCATGTAGTGGTCATCAACAACAAACCCATCAACCGCCGCCGCGATCGCCGGGGCGAGCACCGTTTCCCGGTCCAGCGTCCCGTACTTCTCAAGCGTGTAGAGCAACCCCGCCACAGTCCCTGGGACCGCAACAGACAACCGCCCGTTGGTCATTGACAATCCAGACGCATACACGGACTTGTCATACGGCGAAGTCTCTCGATAGTTGACCGCGGTGTGCACATACCCGTGCGTCGGGTCATCGGGCAGATGAATCACCATAAACCCGCCCCCACCGATCCCGCACGAATACGGCCGAACCACCGAGAGCGTGAACGATGCGGCGACCGCCGCATCAACCGCGTTGCCGCCCTTGGCAAGCATCTGTGCTCCTGCCGATGAGGCCATCGCATGATCCGCCGCAACCGCGCCGCGGGCATAGGAATCAAAGAACACATCCGCATCGCGGGCCTGCCCATTCGCAACCCCGGCTGCTACGCCAATAACACACAACGAAATCGCAAGAAGACGGCAAATAGTGAGTTTGATCATGCCCGGATTCTATGTCAGGACGATCTATCCAGCCGTCGACGCTGAACGATCCAGAATCGATGATCCTCAGGATCAGGCCCCTTGCCGTCCTCACCACGGATCGGACCCCGGAACAACGCTCTTAAGAATGCTTTGACACCATTAATCACGCGCGCAATCCCAACCCCGCCCTCTCGCCCGTCATGACGCATGAGCCTGTACCCGAACAAATGAAACACCTGCCTGCGGAGCACGCACGCCAGATCACCATCAACAAGCAGCGTCGAATCCTCACCGTGATACACCCCGGGCATTGCCCCGATCAACCCATGAACCCAGCTCTGCTGACGAAGCCGCGCCGACAAGTTCACCCACCCGGTGCTGATCGTCCGCACAATAAAGAACCCATCGTCACCGAGTCGTTTGTGCGCCTGCATATTGGGCAAGAACACCAGCCCATAGATCGGCGAGTACACCTTCTCCCCGCCCTGCATTGCCAGCACTGTTCTGTGCGGATGCACTTCTGTACCGGTCTCGATATCCTTGCAGATCTCAAAGTCTGTATCAACGATCGGCTCGCGATGACGGACATCGTACACCACATGCCCGCGATCCCGCGACGCTTGTTTCATGTATCCGAGCGGATCCGCATCGTTGGTATCAAGCCCGACGATCCCCGCGGTATCAAGCGCGATCCAGATCGCCGCTTCGTGGACATCAATCGAGACCGGATCGTCGTGCTGCCCGCCTTCGATCAGGTACGAGACGCACCCGAGCCGGTTGGTCACCGCGTCGATCACCAGCCCGTTGGCCTCTTCTTCGATCCCTAGGTATTTCGGGCAGGGCATCGCCATCGCATGAACGCGTGCAGGGAGCGAATCCTCGAACGCAACGACCGGGCGCGAGACCGCGCTTGTTGTGTGCAGATCGAGCACGATCATCTCCTGACCGTCTTCCTTGCATGAATCAAGAATCCCTTCGAGAGCCGCGAAGAGCTCAAACATCTGACCGTGCTCTACACTGGTCGAAGCCGGCTCGTCAAATTTTTGACGCTGGCACATCCGATTCAGATCGCGATCCACATACCGCATATCCGGATCTTCATGATTGAGCGCCGCCATGTTCCCAGCCAGCACAACCAATCGGCCTGTTAGCGTTGGGCCTTTGCTTTCATCAAGCCGGTCAAGCACCCGCCGCCCCGCGATCAGCCCAGCACGCTCGTTGCCATGGACACCCCCGAGCACAACCAGCGTTGTCCCGGCGCTGCCATCACCAGCACGCCCAAGTTCCCGTTCAAGATAGCGGGTCGGCACCTCTTGTACACGCTCGGTTTCAATCTCGGGTTTGGTTTCAGTCATCGGCACTGTACGCTCCGCAACGATCCCCACATACTGATATCGGCATAAACACGCCCATCATTCAGTATCATTGCCGCCCCGGAGCTGATCTTCGAGCAGCTTGCCCGCAATCCTCATGTAATCGTGCTCGGTCACAATCCCCACCAGCTTCCCGTCCTCCTGGACCACAGGCAGGCACGACGCCCGATGCTTCTTCATGAGCTGGATCGCTTCGAGCGTCGGCATCGAAGGAGCCGCCGAAATCGGGTCTTTCTCCATGATGTCCTCAACAGCGATCGAATCGCTTTTCCGCTTGACGGGATCAGCCACCAGCCTCAGGAGTGCCCTATAGCTCACCAGCCCCACCAAACGGTGCTCCTTATCCTCAACCGGGATATGCCGGATCTGCTCCCAGTCCATAATCGACGCCGCCAGATCAATCAACTCATCCCTCCGGACCGTAAAGAGCTCCGTCTGCATGTACTGCCCGACCGTCGAGTAGTGGTGCCTCCACTCCCCGCTCTCGCGGATCTCGGCGACATCCCACTCATGAACCGGTCTCCCCTCCTGCTGCCGGGTAATCGTCCCCGCGGTCAGCGTCGAGAGTCGCTCGGCTCGCGTGCCCTGCTCGCGGAGGTGCTCGACAGATGAGATCATCCATCGCGCCCCATTGCGTCCCGTCTCGGTCCGCTCGCTGATGATGTTCATGTACTTATCAATATCATCCCCGTCCACGCCCGCGTCTCGAAGCCCCTCGATCGCCATGGGGACAAGCTCACCCAGGATCAGATCCCGCACCGGGATGACCTTCCCATCGAGCCACCGCATCTTGAAATCCAATCCCGACCGAGCAGAAGCGACAAAGTTCGCCTTCGCATCAGCAAACGAGAGCCGATCCGTCAGATCCGGATACACCCTGGGCATCCGTCTCATCAATCCGAACCAGAACGCCGAGTTGGCGACCTCATCCGCAATCGTCGGCCCTGCGGGCAGTACCCGGTTTTCGATTCTCAGGTGGGGCTTGCCGTTGGTAATCCCATAGCACGGGCGGTTCCAGCGATACAGCGTCCCGTTGTAGGTCTGCAGTGCCGAGAGCTTTGGGATCTCCCCGCCCATGACCAATTCCAGTGAATCCTCAGCAACATCAGCCTTGAACATATTTCGGAAACGGGCGATATCGGATTTGAACAACTCAACGACCGATTCCTTGACCCACCCTTCACCGAAACGGACCCGCTTGATGATGTCCCGCTGAGTCGGGATGTCCTGACCTGAGGTGTCGACGGTCTGCTCGAAGATTGCAATGCGTGTCTCGTGCCAGAGCCGCTTGCCGAAAAGCACCGCTGAGTTGGCGGCCGCCGCGAGCACCGGGCCCGTCACCGCTTGGGCGACGTTGTACGAGATCGCAAAGTCTTCCGGATCAACCTGATAGTGAAGCTGGTACGAGGTATTGAGTGCTTCGAGCATCACCGAATCATGCGAGAAGTTAATCTCGTCGATTCCTTTGATTCGTATGTCGTATCGCCCACCGCGCGCCTGGGTGATCCGCTCGTCGAGTGCGTAGTACCGTTGTTTGGGGGTGATGTAATCTTTGGACAGGTGCTCCTGCTGGAGTGTCGGGACAATCCCGATCAGGATTGGCATCGCGCCGAGCTTCATCGAAGCGTTTTGGGCCAGCGTCATCAGCTCCTCGAGCTCGCTGTGGAGTTCGGTAAGCACCGGGCCGCTGAACACCTTCGGGTTGCAGTTGAACTCCATATTGAACTGCCCGATCTCGGTCGTCGCGCGATCTTCGTTGATCAGCGCGAGAATCTGAGGCCCAAGCGGGGCCGGGCGCATCGCCTCATCAACAAACGCGAGCTCCTGCTCGGCACCGATCCGGGTGATCCCGGTCTCAAACTTGTCATGATCGAGCATGTATTCAAGAGCTCGCAAATCCGTGAGCACATCGTGGGTCGATGCCCGGTGCTCTTGTCCCCCGCTGGATTGGCTCATTTCTTGTATGCCCATATCGGCTCCGCGATCCAACAAGACTAAATGTACACTACACTCCGTAAATTTCGTCTTTCCTATTCGATTGTGACATGTTCAAGCCAAGAACGCAACCATTGAGCATCAACTCCTCTCAATTCGCAACCATTTTCCCCATGTTGCGTAGAGTTTCTTGCCTGAGCGGAACACCGATCAACCCCAGAGTGGCTCTTGATCCATACAGTTCTCGGACCTTCAGTCCACCCACCCGCTCGATCGCCGGATCTGTTCTCCACGATCATCAATCGTATCGAACCGCAGTTCTGCCCCTGCCGATACACCAGCAATCAGTTCTCGCTCTTGAAATTCTGCTCAGAGCGACCAACCACCTCCGGAGAAGAGATGCCCACCCCCCCCACCACACGACTACTCCTCGCTGTTCTTGGTCTCGCAACAACGACCGCGATGGCCCAGAATGCTCTGCAAATCCAGCAGGCCCAACCAGCCGAGCGGATCGATCTCCTGAACCACCAAACCCCGGCCGTGTACAAGAACCACATGGTCGTCTCAGTCAGGATCAACTCTGTCGAGCAGCTCCAAGCCTCCCTTGACCTCGCTGAATCCTCATGGACCGAGAGGCCCGGGCTCGGGCAGGTCGCCCTCCAGATCACCCGCGACAACCTCCCCGCACTCACCAAACTCGGCGTCAATCCGATCGTCCAGATCGAGGACCTCCAGGCGCACAACCAACAACAGTGGTCCGCCCTGGTCGCCCGCGAACAACTCGATATCAATAACAAAGCGGGCGCATTCCGTCCTCTTGCGAACTTCCAGCGCGGTGCCTCGACCCACGACGAGAACTGGTTCACCGCTTATAAACAACTCGCCGACATCTACGCCTATATGGACATTCAAGTCGCGGCTCACCCCGATCTGATCACCAAAGCCGACATCGGGGATACGATCCAGTCCCGCGACATCTTCTCATTCACGATTACCGCGCCTGATGCGCCGGGGAATCTGGCTGCAGATCGCCCGGTGATCCTCTGGAACGGGTGCCAGCACGCCCGGGAGTGGGTCAGTCCGATGACCGTGACCTACATCGCTTCCAAGCTCCTCGACGACTCCGATACAGACCCAGAAGTCACGGCCCTCATGAACTCGGTCCGATTTGTTATCATCCCCGTTACCAACCCCGACGGCTATTTGTACTCATGGTCAAACGAACGCTACTGGCGAAAGAACCGTCGAAACAACGCGGGCTCCTCATTCTTCGGCGTTGACCTCAATCGCAACTGGGATTCAGTCGAGTTCGGCGGCGACGGCACCTCAACTGATCCATCTTCAGATGTGTACCACGGCTCAGGGCCATTCTCTGAACCAGAAACACTGGCCGTCAGCAACCTAGCGACCGGCTTCGGGACGGACCTTGCCGCCCACATCGACTACCACACCTACTCTCAACTCATCCTCTGGCCGCTGGGCTACGCGTCTGGTCTTGTTACCCCAGAACCGGACCGCACGATGTTCATCAATCTCTCGGGCGATCTCTCGGCTCTAATCCAATCCGTTTCTGGTGCGTTCTATGACCCGATCCAATCCTGGCTTCTCTACCCCGCAGCGGGGACATGCTCGGACTGGTTCTATGACGATCGGGATGTCCCGAGTTTCACCTTTGAACTCCGTCCCGCAAGCGGAGCCGGAATTGACGGATTCTCGCCCCCAGACACCGTGATCCTCCCGACGGCTCAGGAGAACTGGGAAGCCGCCAAACTCTTCGCTCAGCGGACCACCCAATCGATGACCCTTTCCCACATTCCATTGCTGGTCACCCAAGCCAACACCCCAACCCCCGTAACCCTCTCGGCTGCGCCGGGGATCAGCGAGGTCGATCCTGCATCCGTTGTGCTCCACACCAGAATAGGTGCCGCTGGTCCCTTTGATGCTGTTGCGATGGTGGTCAGCGGGCCAGGCGAGTTTGCAGGACACCTCCCAGGAGCACCGTGCGACCAGACCATCCAGTATTACTTCACGGCTGATTCACTCAGCGGTGTATCAATGGACTACCCGGTCGGCGGCGAATCATCCGCACTCTCTGCACTCAGCCAAGAAATCAACATCGCCTTCGATGACGACATGGAAACCAGCACCGGCTGGACCGTCGGACAAGGCTCTGACACCGCGACCACAGGTCTCTGGGAACGCACCAACCCGCAAGCGACCGCGGCTCAGCCCGAGGACGACCACACTCCCGGAGCGGGCACTCTCTGCTGGGTGACCGACGGGGCCGCGGGCGGATCCCTCGGCGCCAACGACATCGACGGCGGAGCCACCACACTCACCTCTCCCACCCTTGATGCAAGCATCGGGGGCGGCGATGCCGAACTCGTCTACTGGCGCTGGTACTCCAACAACTCGGGGGCATCACCGAACGAAGATTCCATGCTTGTCCAGATCTCCGATGACGACGGTTCTTCATGGAGCACGCTCGAAACCGTCACCAATAACGCCGGCGTCTGGAGCGAGCAGCGATTCATAATCTCGACCTATGTCGATCCGACCAGCGAGGTCCGTGTCCGGTTCATTGCCTCGGATGTAGGCTCGGGTTCAATCGTTGAAGCGGGGGTCGATGACCTCCGGATCGAGACGGTTGGTTGCTCTAGCAATCCAGCGGATATCAATGGCGACGGCCAGCTCGATTTCTTCGATATATCCGCATTCCTGACGCTGTATTCCGCCCAAGACCCCATCGCAGACTTCACCAATGACGGGGTTTGGGATTTCTTTGATGTATCCGCTTTTCTGGTCGCGTTTAGTGCCGGATGATTGATTTGGGCTATACTTCCGTAGCCAGATGACAAATCTGGTGTATACTTGAGAGACACTTTGACAACTTGAGCCGCTTCAATCGTGCTCACCACAACCTTGCCCCCCAAAGTCCCCCCGATATGGTCCACCCCCCACCCCGGATCGATCGGGGGGCACCTTTTTTTATACCAATCGCCTAATATTGAGATCGACTCTCATTTGATTGTCTGTGTGTACAAAGGAACGACCGTGACAGCATCACCTATTACCGATCGACTCAAAAACGACAACTGGGACCTCCACCAGATCGCTGAACGTGGCGGGACTCCCGAATCCATGATCAAGGGCACCATGAGCCGAGATCAATTCGCGGCTTACCTGGGACAAGCAATCCATGTCCAAAGGGCACTGGATTCAGCGCTCCAGCAAGCCATCAAGCTCATGCCCGACCTCGGGTATCTGGTCACCGAGAAACACTCCTTCGAGCGGTACTTTGCGTCCGACCTTGAGTACTACGAGACAGGAATGGCCGAAATCCCGGCGCCGGGAACCCAACGATTCGTCGATCACATTCTGGCCCACGCCGACCAGCCCCTCCACATCTTCGGGCTCCACTATGTCCGCATGGGCGCTCTCAACGGCAACCGCTTCGTTGCTCGCAAACTCAGGCAAGTGTTTAAAATCGACCACCCCACCGACGGCATGATGAGCCACGACCCGTTCGGCGATTCACAACGCGGCGACTGGATGAGTTTCAAGCAAGGCATCGACGCACTGGACCTGAACAACACCCAGCGCGACGATCTCTTTCATGGTGTCCGAGCCGCGTATGTGCTGACGATCAATCTTGATCTTGAAGACTACATGAACGACCAGCAACTCCTCGACGCTCATGGCAAATCACTGGACCGCGATGTCTTCGACAAGGGCCACTCGATCCATGTCCCGTCCGGCTCTTAACGGCTCAGCGGATCATTCAGCCCACAGTTCAAACATCGCCGCGATCTCATCGGCCACCTCACCCAGCGACCCAGACGGGAGCAACCCGAGCGGGTGATCGATCAACCCGATCCGCCCGGACTCAAAGGCCGCGATCGGTAGATCCGCAAGCGGTCCGAAGCTCTCCTTGATTTCATCAAGTGTTGGCTTAGCAGGTTCGCCGAAGCGGTCGTCATCAGTCGTCTGTTGAGGCACGATGAGAACTATGGAATCGGGATTCAGGGCAATCAGATCCTCGTAATCAAGCTCGATCCACATCGAGCCTTCCGCGATTGCCGGCGAAGCCCCGAGCCGTTCGATGATCTGGTAATGATATGAACCCGGTCCCATCGCGCCGATTGGGTCAACCGAGCCAAGCACCAGCACCGTCCCGGCCGCATCTGCGGCCGGTCCAATGTCATCCCACGAGATCGCGAGCCCCTCACTGGGGGGGGTGTGGGGAGCTTGGGAGGTTTGGTTCTGAAATTGCATCACATCAAACTCGGTTGGCTGCTCTTGCGGCGCTCCTTTGAAAAGGTAATACAGATCGTCCATCGTCACTGCGATGTCATCGAGCGTGTTGAGTGGACGCTCGATGATGATCCACCCACGCTCCTCTGCGATCTGCACAAACTTGGGGGAACGCTCGGCACTGGTCTTCTGAAAGAACAGGTGTGTCGGATTGGCTTTGATGAGGACTTCAAGATCGAATCCCAGTTCAGATCCGGCCACGGGAACTTGATTGCTCAAAACCATGTCGTAGTCGTGTTTGGCGACGATGCGATCCTCATAGCCAAGATCACGCAGCATCACCGCGATCGCCGGAGAGAGGGCTGCTATACGGACCTCGGCCTGTTCGGCGTCCTCGCTCTTCTTGGAAACAGGATTGACAGACGGCGATGGTCCGCATGAAACAAGCAACAGAACACAGAGAGCGAGGAAATATCGAAGTGAGGTCATAACAGAGGGTATCAACCCCCACCCCCGAGGGCTCGGATGACCTCGTCTTTGAGTGATTGGAGTTGCAGATCGGTATACAGCGGGAACGCCCAAGTTCGACTATTTGCAATCTCGCGGGCCTCCCGAGAATCAAGAGCGGCTCTTGAGGCCGCGTCGAACTCTTCGATCGCCCCGGCGTGGTTTGATCTGGTTTCTACCAGCAGCTGTTGGAGCTGGGCAAAGAGCTTGGCTGTGTGATTCTGATTCCCATGAAGCTTGGATTCAGCAATCTCGTCAACCAACGCCAACTTCTGATCCGCAGCGACATAATCACCAAGCATCGCGGGATCGTGACGGGCATGATGGGCAGCCCAGACTGCACGGTCTGGATCCGATGCGATTGGAATATCAAACTCCAGCCGCATCGTTGCGGTGGCGGCGGCGATCGGGGCGAGGGCTAGGTCCCGCCAGCCATCTAGCCATGCTTCGCTGATCTGGTCGTACTCGTATCCACCGGTGCCGTGGATGAAGAGATCGCAGACGAAAGCCCGCATGATCGCGGTCATCATGATCCCGCGAGGGATGAGATTGCTCCGGTCAAACATCGTTTCCGAATCCAGATCAACAAATACCGGAACGCGTCCTTCACCATCGAGCCGCCAGAGTGGGAGTTCGATCCGGGTCTTGGTGATCGATAGTGGACGGACCCCAGCATCGGGAAATTTTTCTACGCTCGCGTTGTAGGATTCGATCGCGGCCTTGGGATCCGCGAGCATCGCATCAATCAACCCAGAACCCGCATCGGTCGAGAGCAGGTCGGATGCAAAGATCAATATTGGTTCGTGAAGATCGAGCTGCTCGCACAGCATACCAACAGTTGCGCTTGAAAACTGACGAGCGAGCGATGCCTCATGCTCGTAACCCATGAGCCACGAACCGATGGAGTCGAGTTGATCGGGTAGCGCGTCACTGATCGCGATCGCAGGTTGAGATACAACCGGAGAATGTTCAACTGGTCCCCCACCGATGCGGATGCTTTCAACCGTAAGTGACTCGCCATCTTGCTTTGGCAATCGAACCAAAGCGGGATCCACCACATCCTGATCTGGCACAACCCAGACCGCGGCGGCCCCGGTTTCTGTAGACCAGTAATCCAACGCAATGAGCTTGGCGACGATGCCCGGATGGAAGAGGATTGGCTGGTGACCCGATGCGATGATCGGGCGATCAACCGGGAGCCCAAGCTGCCGGCGTGCGAGGCTCTTTTGCTCAGAATCCGGGGCTTTTAAATCCGCGGGCCATGCATCGGGCGCTGGAAGCAAAGTGATCTCGGCGGGTTTGGGAGGGTGTGTGCTGGTATTTTCTATAGCCATACACGCGGATTCCTGTGCGTGACAAAGCGGGGTTGACGGGGGCATCAACACCGACATCGAGACCCAGCACGAGACTGGGCGGTGGACTGGGCGGGCTGCTTGACCGTCGCTGTCTTAACCTGCGCATTGGCGTTGACGATCTCGCGAGCAAGCACCTGTCGGTAATGCGCAAGACGGTGGACCGAATCATCGAGCCCCCCACCAAAGGTCCGGTTGGGGTCGTTGTAGATGAGATCGACTTCGACCTCGCCAACGCGGAGGTTGTACGCCGATGACTGGGCCCAGAGCTGCATGGGGAACGCGTAGCCGCTCTCGGTCAGGTTTATTCTTTGCATGGCGCTGACGCGGTGGGCTTTGAAGCCACAGAACGCGTCGGTGAGTGTGTAGCCGAATCGGTCGTTAATCTCGTTGGCGAGCGTCATGTTAATGGCCCGGCGGTCGGCGGGGGCGATCTCGGATTTGGCGTCGAGATTCAGGTAGCGGGAGCCTGAGATAATGTCGAGGTCGTCGCGCCCGATGGCGTCCATGAATGTTGGGATATGAGCCGGTTCGTGCTGGTCGTCGCAGTCCATCGTGATGACCCAGTCGTACCCATCGCGGGCGCCGCGTTTGAAGCTCTCGCTGATCGCGCTGCCATACCCCATATTGGTGGTGTACCGGATGATGTCGAGCCCCATCGGTTCGCGGAGTTCTTCGAGGATCTCGGGGGTGCCATCGGTTGAGCCGTCGTCTATTAAGAGGATGTTGTCGGCGTACTGACGCACGCGATCAAGGATGCCGCGGACATAGCCCACTTCGTTGTAGACAGGGATAGCAATCAGTACTGACATAGAAAATCTCCGGCTCAATGATAGGTGGACGAACAGTTTATATCTGAACGCTCGTTCGGGAATGATTATTCCCCGCGATTAACGAGATTCTGGAGATTGCTGGTCATCAATCGCTAAACCATCATCGTCCTCTGACCTAGACAGAGCGGTATAGGCACCGAATCCAAACGGGAGTCCGCTTCCAACCTCTTGGTCCTCGTCCTGGAGATCCTCAGCCGCTGCTTCGAGCTGGCGGACCAGATCTTCGGAGAGCGAATGGATTCCGATAATCTGCGAGATCGGCAGGGTGTAGGTCTCTCCGGTTGGGGTTGTGATCCGGAAGACGGTGCACTGGACATCAGCAGATCGCTCGCGGTCCATTGGTGAACCGACCGCTGAGCACGCGAAGACGGGGAAGATGTCCGCGATGGGAATACGCTGCCCGAGGCTGGTGATTATCCCCATCCGCCCATCAAACAGGTCTGCAACGGGAGCTATCGAATGCTGTGCCGCCGATGGGGTCGGGCTCAGACGGGAGCTGGAACTCGCTGCAGCGGTAGCCATCGCCATAAGGGTGTCGCGGACAACATTGGACCAGAACTGATCGCGGCGGGCTTGGACACGGACCGCCTGGGGCACCATGGCTACGGACGCATCGGCGGGATGTGGCCAATGCGGCGCAGACTGTGTGGAATCTGGAGTGTCAAGAGGGCTATTGGATGGGTTCATGGTCCATTAGTTTATCCACTCAACCCATATAACCCCCACTGCTATACCCTCTATACAGGTCTGTTTTTCATATTCCAGAGCCCCATCGTCATAATCGGCACAGCCACCGATCGATTGGCATTTGTCCCATATCCACGGCCAAGTCTTACCTGCGAGTCGCCGATGCATTGTCCACACGGAGGATGAATTATGGAAAGCAACGGCAAGGCATTCAATGAGGTACGGGCACTTCTTAATAAGATGGATCGCTCCATCGATGACGCCCGCACCAAACGATTGGGGCCTGCAATCGGCTCACCACAACAGTCCCCAAAGAACAACCCTGTTGGGTCGGTTGATCTGGATCAGGAAGTCGGGGGCTCAACCCCAGCTCGCCCGATGACAGAACTCCAACGCAAACGCGCCTCGTTCGGACGCGCCAAGCCGCTCGGACGCAACGACTCCAAGAGCCAATGGAAGTCCACAGGCTCCGACGATTCCATCGGCTAACACAAAGAATCAAACACACGACCCTCTCACGGGGTATGAGTCGGCCGCTGATCATTGATCCAGCGGTTGATTTGTTTTTCGAGGAGCGGTAATGGAAGCGAGCCATCTTTGAGCACCTCATCGTGGAATGCGCGGATCTCAAAGGCATCGCCAAGCTCCGCCTCAGCCATCGCCCGCAGCCCGCGGATTGAGAGCTGCCCAATCATGTACCCCGTCGCCTGACCGGGCCAACCGATATATCGATCAACTTCTGAAGAGATGTTATGGGGAGCGAGCGCACTGTTGGCGATCATGTAATCAATCGCCTGCTGGCGGGACCAGCCCTTGGCGTGAATACCCGTATCAACAACCAGCCGTAATGCCCGCCACATCTCCATGTTGAGACGCCCAAAGTTGTCGTATGGATTGGCGTAGAGTCCGTTGGTCGCCTTATCGCCCATCTCCAGCCCGAGTGCTTCTGCATACAACGCCCAGCCCTCCCCGAACGCTGTAAAGTTCATAGTCTGACGGATCGGGTGCTGATTCTCTATCTCACGAACCAACGAGTACTGATGGTGATGCCCGGGGACCGCTTCGTGCATGGTGAGCGCGAGCATCTCGTAGCGGGGCCTTTGATCGAGCTTGGAGCAGTTGGCCATGAAGTATCCGGGGACTCCTGAGTTCATGTCGCCGGGGTAGTAGTACGCGGTGGGCGCGCTGGCCTCTTGATATTGGGGGAGCCGTTTGACGCCGTAGGAGAGCCGGGGGAGACGACCGAAGAGTTCGACCATCCCAGGATCAATCCGCTTGCTGATGGCCTGGTACTCAGCGAGCAAAGCATCCGGGTCGGTGTGGTAGAAGCGAGGGTCGGTGCGGAGATACTCGATGAATGCAGTAAAAATCGCGTCGTCTGACTTCCAATCACTGCTCCCGTTGACACCAGAGATGAACCAATCCGTTTGCCGAATGACATCAATCATCTCGGCCTTGAGGCGGTCGATCTCAGCAAGCCCCAAGTTATGAACCGCTTGGGCGGTCACGCGAGGCATGGTTGTGTGGTATGCGAGTTGACTGTTGTACCCCGCGACCCCGTCGACACCGTCGCTGGCACCGATCGTCTCCCGGCAAGCGGGGATGTACTCGTTCTGCAGAAACAACGCGAGTTCTAAGAACACAGGAAGGATTTCACCCTTGATGATTTCAATCGCTTCGCTCGCCTGTGGATCCTCGGGGTTCATTGAACGGAACGGTCCATAAAAAGAAGACATGGTCGGGACGTTGCGGATCTCGCCTGAGCATTGCGCCAAAACCTGGGCGACCGTCGATGAAAGGATCACTTTCGGCGGGACGCGTCCGGATTGGATGCCGGCACGCATGTTGTCGATGTGATCGCCGATGAGCACATCGATCCGCTTGAGCCGCTGGATGTACATCTCTCGGTGGGCGTGGGTCGTCATCGGGATCCGCGAACCCATCTGGGGGAGCCAGATCTGCGGACCAGAAATTGAGGAAATTGGGGTCTGGAATGATTTGAACTTGCTCTGAGCGATGCTGGTCATGAGCCTGTACTGGACGAGATCGAAATCTGTGCGGTCCGCGTCGCTGTATGAGGATTGATCGAGGGCTCTGAGATCCGTGAGGAGTTCCCCTTGTTGATCAATCCAGACCTGCTGAGCGGCCGCCGAGATATCTCCCATCTCGCCGAGTCGTGATTCATCGTTGACGATCTGGTAGTAGCCGTCTGGGTTGTTGTCGTACATCTCTAAGAGATAGCGATCCATGAATCCCCAGAGGGCTAGGTCACGATCAGCGGGACAATCTGGGAGAACCGGCTGGGCCATCGCGGCTGAACACATAACCAAGACAATGGCAGCGATTACGATCTGGAGGGATTTGAGCATCCACCAGCATAGGAGTCATACTAGATTCTGGGTTGCCCTCAGCGATGGAGCGGATAGGATACTGGGCTGCAGACCGGGCCGTTTGGCCGATCGAGGCGACAATCCGAGGGATTAGTGTAATGGTAGCACGAGGGTTTCTGATACCCTTAGTAAGAGTTCAAATCTCTTATCCCTTATTTCCACCACCCCCCAAAGTAATGATCACGGCTAAGAACAGTTTTTTAGAGACTGGCTTTGGGCTGTAGCTGTTCGTCGGAGTCATCGGTCAACTGCATGCGGAGCAGTTGGGCATACCGGCCGTCGGCTTCCAGCAGTTCTTCGTGCGTGCCAACTTCTTGGATGGTGCCCTCTTCGAGCACCACGATCCGGCTCGCGTGACGGATGGTGCTCAGGCGGTGGGCGATCACGAAACTGGTTCGCGATTTCATCAGTGTGTTGAGAGCCTGTTGGATCAATCGTTCGGACTCTGTATCAAGCGAGCTGGTGGCTTCATCAAGAATAAGGATCTTTGGGTCTGCCAAAATCGCGCGGGCGATGGCGATGCGTTGTTTCTGGCCGCCTGAGAGACGGATTCCGCGTTCGCCGATGACCGTGTCGTAGCCCTCTTCGAGATCTTCAACAAACCCATGCGCATTGGCCGCTTTGGCTGCATTGACAATCTGCTCATGCGTCGCGCGGCGTTTCGCGTACCCGATGTTGTCGGTGACGCTCCCGTCAAAGAGGAAGACATCTTGTTCAACGATCCCGAGCAATGCACGGTACTGCTCGATGGGGATGTCTTTGAGGTCGATCCCGTCGAGAGCGATGGTTCCCGATGTCGGGTCATCGAATCGTGCGATGAGGTTGCAGAAGGTTGTTTTCCCGGCGCCCGAAGCCCCCACGAGAGCAATGGTCTCCCCTTGGTTGATCGAGAGTGAGATGTCGTGGAGGACGGGCTCGCCCCGAACCGTTTCTAGGCTGGGTTTGTCACGCGAGTTGGTGCGGAGGGGGTAGCTGTATCCAAGATCGGTGATGGTGAGCTCGCCATGCACATCAGATGGGTTGATGGGGTGGGTCGCCTCGATGCCCTCAAACTCCCGGTCCTCGTTGAGCAGATCCAGCACCCTGTCGAGTGCGGCTAGGTTGTTCTGGACATTGGTGGCGCTGGAAACCAGCGATTCGAGCGGGCCTAGTAGGGCGAGGATATAGGCGGAGAACGCCATGAGGTCGCCGATGGTGAGTGTGCCGTCGATGACGGCGGTGCCGCCGTAGAGAAGCACAGCGATCGACGCGACGGGGATCATGACCTGCCAGACGATCTCGATGGTCCGCGCCCACCACCAGGTGTAGAGCTCTTGGCGGACTAATAAGTGCCCCTCGGTCGTAAACCGCGCGGCTTCGGCCTGACGGCGATTGAACGCACGGACGACCCTCATCCCCGCGAACGATTCGGCGCTCATCGCGTCGATGCCCTGACGGCGCGATCGGATGTCGCGGTACATCGGACGGATGCGCTGGATCCAAGTGCGGTGGCTGATCCAAATCACGGGGAGCATAACTAGGGCACCGATGACGAGACGCCAATCGATCCAGATGAGAACGAGGAGTGTGCCGAGGAACTGGATGATTGCTCGCCAGGGATTGTAGATGAGTGAGAAAATCAGGTCACCGACGCCGCCAGCGTCTTCGCGGAGGATAGATGCGACGCCGCCGGATTTAAGGTGGTGGATGCGGTGGAGTGGGAGGCGGGATGCATGCCCAAAGACCCGCTTGCGGAGTGCGACTTGCACGCGCTTGGTGATGCGGGTGCACTGCCAGCGTCCCCACATGGCAAACGAGATCGAGAACGCGGTGACCACAAGCATGATCGCCCCGAGTTGCCAGATCAACCCGACACGGTCAGCACGGGAGCCGTCGTGGGTTCCCAGAAAAACGGGGAGCCCGGTGGGTCCCGGGGTATCGTTGATGATGTAGTCGATCGCGATTTTCATGCTCATCGGCATCGCGAGCCCGAAGACTACCGCGAGTGAAAGAGTCATCAATGAGGCAACGATGGTCCACTGGAACCCTGCGAGGAGTTTCCAAAACTCGGCGAGCAAACCCATTGCGGATCGTTTGGCACCCTGAGCATGCTTCTTGTCGGTCGCCTTATCAACACTCTCGTGAACAGATTGCTGGGCATTCTTAAGGCGGCGGACCGCGAGGTACCGCAAAAACCGGGCTTTACTGGATCGATTAGAATTACGCACAGCGGGATGCTACCCGCTGTGCGCTTGGAGAACACATGATTTGTGAATATCAACAGCGAATTCAGCGGCGGCGGCGTGAGACCATGAGTACGCCGGAGCCCATCAGTGCCATTGAGCCGGGGGTTGGAACAGCAGGGCTGAAGCTAACCTGGAAGACCGCGTCGTTGAAATCGCTGTCGCCGCCGGGAAGACGGATGTCTTCAACGCCGATCCAGATGTTGTTTGGATCCGAGGCGTCAACACTGAACTGTGCCCAGTCTGAGGCATCGGCTGTTTCGAACAGGTCAAGGCCGCCCCTGATCACTTCGTAGCTGAAGTCGATCCGCTCACCCGCTTGGAAGGTCTTGGGGAGGGTCACGGATTCACCGATGGCGGATTCGTGATTGTTCAAGAGGGCGACGCTTGCCGAAATATCTGGATTAATCCAGTTCATGACACCGGTGTAGCCGGCGCTTGAGCTGACGAAAGTGATCTTGGCTTGAGCGTTGTCAAACGGGGAGTAGACGCCCGGGTCCGCGATGTCTGCGGTGGCGATGGTTGCGGTAGCGGTGATGGTCAAAGCGATGATTGTGTTGCGAGTCTTCATGGTTGTGTTCTCCGTTGTTTGTTGCCTATGAGCAATAAGCTCTGGGTACAACATGCAACGAGATTGGAGACTTGCCCTCTGTTTCGGGGGGGCAATCACCACTTCTGGCGTTTCAAGGGGGCATGATCATCACAGTCGTTTCAGAGTGAACCAGATATCGACACTGGCACGCAGAGGCGAGGTCCGGTAAGGTAGAACACCCGGGCGATGTATACGCCCGAATCAGGATGGAAAGGACACCGATGGGCTCTCAGAATCGAATAGCACTGCACTGGAAAATCCTCATCGGCCTCGTCTTGGGCGTGGCTGTCGGGCTCGCGATCAACACCATGTGGGACGCCTCGACCTGGGACTCGATCGGCGTCGGCGATCCAGCATCGTGGGTGGACGGCACCTCTGGCGTCGAAGCCAACGCCGATGCCAATGCCATCGCCCATGGAGCACGCTTTATCCGCAATCTCAACAGCTTCGTCGGCGATCTCTTTATGCGAGGGCTGCGGTTCATTGCGGTCCCGATTGTCATCTTTAGCTTGATCGTCGGCGCATCGAGTTTGAATGATCTCTCCAAACTCAGCCGGATCGGTGGAAAGACGATTGGAATCTACCTCGTCACGACGGCGCTGGCGATTTCGGTGGGGTTGCTGTTTGCCAACATTGTCAAGCCGGGCAACTTTGTCAGCGAAGAAACCCGCGATGGGTTTGTCGCTCAGTTTGGTGAGCAAGCACAATCCAAGGTCGCGGCGGCACAAGCCCCCGATATCTGGGATACGGTGCTCAATATCGTTCCCAAGAACCCGTTCAATGCGATCGCGCAGGGCAACATGCTCCAGGTGGTCTTTGCATCCCTGCTTGTAGGTATCGCACTGACCCTCATCAAACGCGAGAAGGCGATGGTCGTCATTAGTTTCTTTGACGCGATGACTGATGTGATTATCAAGGTCGTTGAGATCGTGCTGATGATCGCGCCGTATGCTGTGTTTGCGTTGATCGTTGATCAGATCGCCGAGCTCGGCTTGGATATTCTGGCGTCGCTGGCGGTGTACTGCCTTGTCGTGGTCGCTGGGCTGGCGACTATGGCGTTTGTTGTCTACCCGATCGGATTCAAGCTTCTCGGCGGGATCTCGTTTGGACGGTTCTTCAAAGCTATCAGCCCAGCACAGTTGCTCGCGTTCAGTTCGGCGAGTTCCTCGGCGACACTCCCCGTCACCATGGAATGCTGCGAGCAACGCCTCGGGATCAAGGAAGAGGTCAGCGCGTTTGTGCTACCGATCGGAGCGACCATCAATATGGACGGGACCGCCCTCTACCAGGGCGTCGCGGCGGTCTTTATCGCCCAACTTTACGGGATGGACCTCACCATCGCCGACCAGCTCACCATCGTTCTGACGGCGACCCTTGCCTCTATTGGTACAGCAGGGGTCCCCGGGGTTGGGATGATCATGCTCGTAATTGTGCTTGAGAGCGTTGGGATTCCGCTTGAAGGGATCGCTGTGATTCTGGGCGTAGACCGGATTCTGGATATGTGCCGGACAAGCTGCAATGTTACGGGCGATTGCATGGTGTGTGCGGTGGTCGCATCGAGCGAAGGGGCGATCGAAACCCCCGAGCAGGTCGCGGCGAGGCTCGCCCTCCCGATGGATGAAGATCCGCGAGATGAGGGCCGATTGGCTAAGTGAGAACCTACACTTGCGTGATGAGTACCAACACGCAAAACCAACCGACGCTCGACCCCGCCGCCGCCCTCGATGACCGCTTTCGTGCCGCTATCCGCGCGGTTGTCCCCGATCTCCCAGACGATCAGGTCAAGGCCCACATCGGCCCGTCGCGCCAGCCCAAGCTCGGAGACTTCCAGTCCAACTGCGCGATGCCGATTGCCAAGCGTGTCGGGATGAAGCCTCGGGATCTGGCGGCCAAGATTGTTGAAGCGATTGATGTCACGGGGCTCGCTCAGCCGCTGAGTGAAGAGTCGATCGCGGGACCGGGGTTTATCAATGTTTCACTCCTACCCGAAGCGCTGGGATCCGCGCTTGGGGCAATGGACTCAGATCAACTCGGCATCGAGGCCCCCACGACCCCAAAGACCATTGTCGTCGATGTCTGCGGCGTCAACCTCGCCAAACAGATGCATGTCGGGCACCTCCGCTCAACCGTCATCGGCGACGCAATCGCCCGCGTTCAGGAACGACTCGGCCACTGCGTCAAGCGCCAGAGCCATGTCGGGGACTGGGGGCGTCCGATCGCGATGGTTGTTGAAGAACTGGCCGTGATGGAGGACGCGGGGACTGATTTATCTGAAATCACCCTCGCTCAGCTCAATGCGATCTATAAAATCGTTGGAGCCAAATGCAAATCTGAAACCAAGGCACTCGAGATCATCAAGAAGGTCGGCGGACACGCCAAAGCCGAGATCGAACTCGAAGAACGCATCGCCGATGCCGATGCCGCGATGGATAAGGCCAAGGCCCGGCTTGTTTCATTGCAATCTGGCGATGAGCGATCGGTCCGGCTCTGGCAGTTGATCTACGACATCACCATGACCGCGTGCCTGGCAACCTGCCAGCGGCTCCACGCCAACATCACCGACGAGCACAGCGCCGGTGAATCAACCTACCGTGACGAGCTCGGGCCGCTGGTTCAGGATCTTATTGATCGGAAAATCGCTGTTGAGGATGACGGGGCACTCGTTGTTCACTGCGAAGGCATCAAAGAACCCACCATCATCCGCAAGCGTGACGGGGGGTTCTTGTACGCAACAACCGACCTGGCCGCGATCAAACGTCGGGTAGGAAAGCTCGGCGGCGATGAGGTTGTGTACTGCGTCGATTCGCGCCAGGGACTTCATTTCAAGCAGGTCTTTGCTGCGGCGCATAAAGCGGGGTACGACAAGAACGCATCAGGTAACAATGCGGTGCTGGTCCACACGATGTTCGGAACGATCTTCGGTGAGGACAACAAGCCGCTCAAATCTCGCTCAGGCGAGAACCTAAACCTGAGCGACTTGCTCGACGAAGCGGTCGCGCGTGCATCGACGTCGGTCGCTGAGAAGAACCCGGACATGCCCGAATCTGAGCGTCAGCCGATCAGCGAAGCCGTGGCAATGGCGGCGGTGAAGTACGCCGATCTCTCGACAGAGCGGATCAAGGACTATGTGTTCAGCTTCGATCGGATGCTGGCGTTTGAGGGCGACACGGGGCCGTACATGCTTTACGCCATCGCGCGGGTCAAGAACATGCTCCGCAAGGCAACCGATAAAGGCGTGGATGTCGAGGCGGCCAAGAATGCCGAGTTCTCGCTTACCGATCCTGCTGAACGGGCGTTGGCCTTGATGGTGCTCCGCTACCCAACAGTCATCCATGCAACGGGCGACAACCACGAGCCCCACCGCTTGTGCGGCTACCTGTACGAACTCGCCTCGCTGTTCGCCAAGTTCTACGAACAGTGTCCGGTTCTCAAAGACGGCGTCGAAGAATCAACCCGCGACGGCCGCTTGCGTCTGAGCATGCTCGCGTTGCGTGTCCTCGAAGATGGCTGCGGCACGCTTGGCATCCCCACTGTTGATCGAATGTAAAAAAGCCGGCCCACTTCGATGCGGACCGGGCTTCATATGTATTCAAATGTTTAGCGACTCAGAAGAGCAACTGAATCTGAGCAGTGACCGCGAACTGATCTGTGGTTGAATCTGGGAGCAGGTTTCCCCTGATCGCCACGATCGATTCCGTTGTTGCATCTGGGTAGTGCTGGACTTCAAGCGTGAACTTGGCCGCGTGTGATTCGGGGATGATGTAGTGGTTCCATCCAACAGTAAATGTGTTGAAATCATTGGAACCCGACACACCTACAACCGTTGGGTTTGAGTCTGATGGCATGATCAGGTCCCAGCGTGCAAAGAACTCGTCCGAATCTGAAACAAAGACCCCGCCATGCACCACAAACCCCCCGTCAGTAAGTGTCATCATACCGGTGTTCATTGAACGCCAGATGCCTGCGGCAAAGAGGTTCCAGCCGTCACGGACCAAGGACGCGTCCGCAGTAAATGTTGTCATTTCTGTTTGCGGGATTGTGGAAGGGTTGGTGTTGCCCATCCCTTGGTAGTTGACGGCGGCCCCGAGCAGCAGCCCGTTGTTAGCACCGCGCCATGAAGTGAACTGTTTATACTGTGACCACGATGCTTCGCCGAGTTTCAGTTCGCCGCGAGCTGTCACCGCATAGTCCGCTTCTGCCGCCGATGTGAAGAAGGTGTTGTCGGTCCCGAACCCGTCGTTGAAGCTACCGATCAACCGCCAATCGTCATTGGTAATGATCAACTCGACGCCCTGGGTGAAATCTTGGTTGAATGTCTCGTTCATTGCTGAGCGATCGGTCGCGAGTTGCTTTGATGACGAGATGTTTTCTTCGCGGATCAACCCGGGCTTAAACTGCCCCGCACGAAGGGCGACCGTATCGCTGAGCTTCCATTTGAGAACGGCGCTCTCAAGAGCGGCCCCTCCCGAGGACTGGCTGAAGGCGAACTTGATCTTGGCGGAGATATCATCGGTCACCTTGCCCTCGATCCCGACCTTTGTTCGGCGGGTTGTGAATCCAAGCGTGAGATCGTTTTTGGGTGCCGCAAGCGTGGTGCTATCGTCACCACGTTTGTTGATGCTGTATCTGAACTGTGTATGGATACCCACTTTGAGTGAGTCTGCGATCGGCGAACTAAGCAGCGATGCACTCTCGTTATCCATAAGTGAATACGCATGGTTAAGCTCGAGCAACCGCTCGGACTCCTCTCCGGCGATTACGGTTCCGACCAAGCCACCCGTCAGAGCAGCGACGATTGAGACATTCTTAAGGTTCACATCAAACTCCAGATTCAACAAGTTTCAGGACGAAGACCACAACAGACCCTCTTGTATTGTTATAGACCTATACCAAATCGAAACGAGAAGGCAACTGATTAAAGTTCCTTAACAGGTGCGCGTCGGCAGCCTTTGTACATCTTCAAATTGAATGAGACTATTGACTATAAAAAGAACGGGAGGGACCCGAAGGTCCCTCCCGTATGATTACATCAGAAGATGTTGATCGTTGTCAGATTCGCAAACTCAGAAGAGGAGCGAGAACTGGCCACGGATCATGAGATCGCTCTCAGTGGTTGGAGCAGTACCGCCGATGAAGCCGGTAGTCTGCATGTCACCAAAGCCACGGGTATCGAGGCCTGAGGTGTCGTCAAGACCGAAGGAAACATCCATCGAGAAACGAGCGGCGTATGACTCAGGAACGAGGTAGTAGTTGAAACCAATGGTGAATGTCGAGTAGGCATCGTCATCGGTTGCAGCGAGTGGGGTGATTGCTGCCAGGTCATCATCAAGCATGATCATGTCGTAGCGAGCGAATGCTTCGAACTGTTCGGTGAAGAACATGTTACCCTGGATGACGAAACCGTCATCGGTCTGGTCGGCACTGCCACCAGCGATGAAGTCGTTGTCAACATTGGTGCTCTGGTATGAAGCAAAGATGCCCCAGCCGTCGCCTTCGTACTGACCGTCAACGGTCCATGCGGTTACGGTTGCGGTATCGATAGGAGCGAGTGATGGGTTGGTATCACCAGCCTGTGACCAGTGGAGGCCAGCACCGACGCGGAAGCCGGTGTTGGAGCCCTGCCATGAAGCGAAATCGCTGAACTGATCCCAGTTGCCTGAGATGAGCCAGTCAAGACGACCGCTAACAGAGAAATCTGATTCTGCTGCTGAGGTGTAGAAAGTATTTGCTGAGGCAGGGCCGTCAGCGATAACTACGGTGAACTTCCACTCGTCGTCCGAGTAGTTCAGGCCGATGCCTTGAGCGTAGCCAACATCGAAGAACGAGTTGGTGAGTGAACGCTCAACACCCTGAGAGAACTCAGGAGCTACGTTTGATTCCCAGCTGAATGGGTTCTTGAGCTGACCGAACAGGAATGTCCAGTTGTCGTCGAGGCCCCAAGTACCGTATGCTTCGCGGAGGGTTGCACCACCGTCGCCGCCTGCACCAGCTGATGCACCGTGATCGAAAGCACCACCGAAGTCAAACGAAACGTGACCTGTGATGTCAGTACCTTCAACGCCACCGCTCATACGAACCTGAGTACGTGGGGTTGAGAAACCAACAGTGGTGTCAGCGTCACCGAGAGTGGTAGTTACCACTTCGTCACGGCTGTCGTAGGTGTAACGGAACTGGGTAAAGATCGAAACGTCGAGTGCCGAACCTGATGAACCGAGGAGGCTCGAACGGGTGTTGGCGTCGGCACGCAGCTCGGCTGCGTATGCACGATCGATGTCAAGTCCTGATTGAGCTAGCGCTGAGCCGCTCATGGTAACCAAAGCGATGGTTGTAATTGTCTTCTTCATTTCAGTGCTCCTTCTCGTTGGGCAGTGATTGTAAATGTCTTTTCAAATGAACGAGCCGTATTCCGTACGACTCGCCTCTGAACGACTATAGGCCAGACTAACCTTCGTGAGTTTTATTATTCGACCTTTTGTTGGCACTAACTATCAATTTTAACCGCCTAGGGCCATAAAAATATTCAAAACCCCCTTTAAACACCCGAAACGGCTATTAACGCGCAAATCACGCATTTAAGTTTTCCACACTTCCAGTCTACCATTCCCTAACAAATAATGAATACCTGTTCGAATTGCAAGCCGTACAGTCACTTTTGCCTCTCACATACATTCAACTTGAATTGTTTGGATTGAATGAACTCTGTATTTTCACCTCACAACATACCTCATACTTCTCTACAGTTGCATACCGCGATTCACAGCTTTGAACACCGGAGCACGCCATGCCCCAATCTGAAACTGAACCACAGACAACTACTGATGCCCTGATGGTGCTGGTGGTCGATGACGAACCTGATATCAGAGAGTTGATCCAATACAACTTGAATCAGAGTGGACACTCGGTATTGACCGCCTCCGAAGGGGTTTCTGCCCTTGAGCTTGCGCAATCAAAGCTCCCCGATGTCATTGTTCTCGATGTCATGATGCCGGGGCTCACGGGCATCGAGGTTGCCAAACGCCTGCGATCACAGACTCAAACGAGCTCGATCCCGATCATCATGCTGACGGCAAAGGCTGAAGAATCACACGAACTCGAAGGGCTTCATGCGGGAGCGGACGATTACATCACCAAACCCTTCTCGATGCCCATCCTGATTGCCCGCATCCATTCTCTTGCGAGACGAACACAGATGGATTCCGATGCGGGGGTGATCCTCGCGCTCGGGCCTGTGTCGATCAATCTCAATGAACACCAGGTCGTGATTGATGAAGTACCGATCCAACTCACCATCACCGAGTTCCGACTGCTGGCCACGCTTGTTCAATCTAAGGGCAAAGTCCTGTCGCGAGCAGAACTCATTAGCCGTGCTATTGGACCTGCAGTGACTGTGACGCCTCGGACTGTTGATGTTCACATTACCGCTCTCAGAAAAAAGCTAGGCGACCATGGCGCACTGATCTCCACAGTCCGTGCGGTAGGATATCGTGCCGACGACCCCGAGGCGTCTTCATGACATTGGGTAGGCATAGGCTATATATAGATAGATGGAATCACACCACACCACAGCACAAAGCCCCCACGGAAGCGACCCCCTAAACACGGGGGGATCGAATGGGTGGCCACTCCCGGCTTCCATTCTGGCCGGGTCCATCGTCGTTGGGCTCTTTCAGCCCGTCTTTCTTGCCATTGCCCTAGGCGCGTTAATCTGGCTCGGGTTCGTACACCGAGTGACCTCGCGCCGGTTGATTGGATTAGCGTCCACGAATCGCCTGGCACAGAACGAGATCGGGCGTGCTCAACTCTTGGCCGCTCGGCTTGGATCAATCCTTGAATCCGCTGATGTGCCCATCTTGGCTACCAACACCGATGGATTAATCATCCAGGCCAACTTTGCGGCAAAGTCAACACTCGGATCTGGCCGCCCTCTAATCGGCGAGCACTTTGACTCACTCATTACGCAAGGTGCGGTGCACGAACTCGAACGACTCGCTCGATCGGGCGAGCCTGGGCACGCACGCCTCGAACTCCCAGTCGGGGGCGACATGCGCATCTTCGATGTCGCGGCTGATCCCGTCGCAAGCACACACGGGGCGGTCTGTACGTTCACGGACATCACCGAACTGTCCCGGTCGGCGACACTCAAAGCGGACTTTGCTGCTAACGCGAGCCACGAGCTCCGCACGCCGATCGCCTCAATCTTGGGCGCTATCCAAACCCTCGAAGGCCCTGCAAAGGATGACCCCGCGATGATCGAGCGGCTTATCCAGATGATCTCGTCCAATGCATCGCGTCTGGATCTCATGGTCAAGGACCTGCTCGATCTCTCGAAGCTTGAATCCACTCTTGTCCCTGTCGCACTGACCCGTATTGACCTCGTCGAACTGATCGAACAGAACTCACTGCCTTTTTCATCTGCATGTCAGCGTAGGGGGCTGACCATCGAGCCTCGGATTGATCCCGATTGCTCATTCATCACTTCGGACGAGTCGATGCTCGAACTCATCTTGCGGAACCTGATCGGAAACGCCGCCAAGTTCGCCCATGAGAACACAACCATTACGATCCACGCAGAGCCAATCTCCCTCGGGATTGATCCAGAGAGCCCGCCCCCCGATGGGCTTACCGATGAGAGAGGTGTCCGCATAGGTGTACGAGACGAGGGGATCGGCATCCCGCTCTCACAACAGCAGAGAATCTTTGAACGCTTCTACCAAGTCGATGAAGCACGAGATGGGTCGTCAGCCAGGCGTGGTACCGGGCTCGGGCTGGCGATTGTCAAACACGCCGCCAGAACCTTGGGAGGGAACATCAGGCTCAAAAGCATCCCCCAGCAGGGGACCACCATGATCGTGGAACTCCCCAGTTGCCTGAGCGGTAAGGGCGATATCACCGATTCAACACCCTGAGCGTCGTTCAGATCCCGCAATGAGCCCACATCAACGAGTATGGGGGCTTATCATTTGTGCCAGCCAAATTTGTCTGAACACAACCCGGTTCTCGGACCTCAGTTGAGTGCTGATTCACCCGATACCTACCTATATATAGATCGCATGGCCAAAGACCCCTCCAAACCCAGTTCAAAGACCGGCCCCAAGTCCACTCATAAGGCCGGCCCTCGCAACGGATCAACGCCAAGGCGTTCGACTGTGCGCATCGCCAACAAACCAATCCGCCAACAACTCGCCGATCTGATCGCATCCCCCAACCTGTTCTGGGGAATCGTGGCCTTGCTCGGGTTTGTGCTCATCATCGGATCGATCACCAACTGGACACGCGGCCAGCTCCTCGTGTCGGTCGGACAGGTTATGCAGGACACCCGGACCTCGAGGGTTGAGTTCAACACCGAAGACATTCAGCAGACGCAGATGCATCAGCAAGCCGCGCGTCTCAATGTTCCGAGAATCCACAATGCGGATTTGCCGGTGCTCGAAGAGATCCGCGCCTCGCTGGCTAACCTGCCACGCACGCTGGGCGGGGTCGCTTCGCTCGATGAAGTGGACCGGGATATCCGTGTCCGTTTCGGGCTCTCAGAAGAAACCTTTGCTACTCTCCGCGAAACCGCGGCTCAGGAAGCGAGTCTCAAACTCTGGAGCGATCAAGTCAACACGCTCGACGAGATCCTCCGCCGTCGTCCGCTCTTGGACCGGCAGACCTGGCAGCGTGCCACCCAAGAAGGGCTCAATACACAGATCGAACTCCGGTTCGGCCCCGCTGAAGAAGGCATCCAACCACCGGCGCGGATCAGCCGCGACGATTCGATCAATATCGACAACACCGACCAGTTCAAAGCCGAGATCGAACGCATGGTCCGGATCGCAGGATTCGCCGGCCCGGTGGATGCGGTGGTCCTCAACCGTTTGAGCTTCGAAACCAGACCGACCTTCGCGTTTGATGAATCAACAACCGCCGCGACCCAGGAAGCCTCTGCAGAGCGGATCCAGCCTGTGCGCCGGGCTATTACCGTCGGCCAGCGCATCTTTGCTCGCGGGGATGTGCTCGAACAAGCCGCCTTCGAACTGGCCAAAACCGAAATCGACCAGTTCTCTATGCAGGGCAATATGTCCCGGCGCGTGCTCAAGTTCTTGTCGGTCTATGGCATGGTCGCGATGCTCGGTGTTATCCTCGCGGGTTACATCTTTATGTACTGCCCCAAAATCGCGAGGCGCCCCGCACGGACAGGGTGGCTGACCGGGATGATTGCCGCGTGCGTTTTCTCGGCGTGTGTACTGAGTGTCTTTGACCCAAGGCTCATCTGGCTCGCCTCGATTACCCCGGTGGTCCTTGTCGCGATCCTTGTTTGCATCGCATACGACCAACGCACCGCGCTGGCGGTCTGCGGGATCACCGCGATCCTCGTCGGGCTCGCTCTCAAGATGCACACCGGGATGTTTGTCCTGATGCTCGTAGGGTCGGCGGGCGCTATCGCTCAACTCAAAGAAATCCGTGACCGCCGAACAATCATCCGCATGTCGCTGGTGATCGCCGGCGTGCTGACAGTCGTCGCGGTATTCGACCAGCTCATCTCGCTGCCAACAGTCGGGGTCGGGGGATCTGAGATCCTGCGTCCATTAGTCGGCGCATCTGTACAGGCTGGGATTTCCGGACTACTGGCGGGCGGGATCGCGTTGTTTATCCTGCCGTTCATTGAGAAGATCTTTGACATCTCGACGGGTATGACGCTCATCGAGCTGCGTGATCCCAAGCAGCCGCTGCTCCGTGAACTCCAGCAGCGCGCGCCGGGGACCTACAACCACTCGCTCAATGTCGCTTCGATCGCCGAGAGCGCGGCCGAGTCAATCGGTGCCGACGCGCTGCTGACCTATGTCGGCTGCCTGTATCATGACATCGGGAAGATGAACAAACCCGATTACTTTATAGAGAATCAATCGGGCGGGCCCAACAAGCACGACAAACTCAACCCCGCAATGTCACTCTTGGTCATCGTCGGCCATGTCAAGGATGGCGTAGAAATGGCCCGCGAGAACGGGCTGCCAAAGTCACTCCATCACTTCATCGATGCGCACCACGGAACAACCCTGGTCGAATATTTTTATCGCCGAGCAAAGGAACTCGCGGCTCAGTCCGACGAGGAACGCTCGCCAGAGCAGATTATTGCTGACAACGACGGCGACCAGTTCCCCGATGAAGTGGATTACCGCTACCCGGGACCCAAGCCACAGACAAAGGAAGTCGCGATCGTGATGTTGTCGGATGCTGTCGAGAGTGCGACACGGACACTCACCGAGCCCACCCCATCACGCATCGACGCGTTGGTGCGGTCGCTTGCCAACAAACGGTTGATGGACGGGCAGTTCGACGATTGCAATCTGAACTTCCGCGAGCTCAAGACTATTTGCGATTCGATCTCCAAGACCGTCGCGAGCATCTACCACGGGCGCATCCGCTACTCCGCAGAACCCGACGAGCCAAAGCGGGGAAGCGACACGGGGACACCACCGAGCACGCAAGCCGACAAATCCGCGTAATGCGGTTCTAGCCCTTGCGTTTCTTGGCCTGGTTATGGGTGTTGCCCTTCATCTTGCCGCTCTTTTTCTTGGTCGTCATTTCGGTGAACATGGCGATCACACTCACGATGGTAAACAGAACAACAATCCCCAGAACAATCAGCAATATCACATTCATCGACATATCAGGTTCCTTCCGCTGTCAGTATACCAGATCCTCACGGCGCGCCAAGAGGCAAATCTTACTCCCCCATGAGTTCTTTGTTGAACGCCTTGGTCCCACCCGGGGGGAGCGTGAACCATTTCCATTCATCGGTCCCAACGAGCTGGCGGGCGATGATATTGATCTGCCCGATATGGAAGCTGTAATGGTCGATCTGGCGAACGACCGCTGCATGCACCGGATGCTCAACCTTGCGGATCGTGATGATTTTCGACAAGTCCTCGGCCGTCAATGAATCCAGAGCCGCAAAGAGCACTGACCAACCCAGCCCCCACCGCTCCATGATCTTGGCGCGTTCTTCAGAGGTGTGTTCAGCCGGCGGCTCAAACTCGGTGTCCCGGTCCCGATTTGCTTTCTCGCCATCGGTGGTCAAAAAATCTGTCCGCCGGCTGAGCATGTTCCCCGCGAGGTGATTGGCGATAATCGCGCACGAGTTGAGACCCGGAGCGAGGATCGCGAAGAACTGCTCGTTGCTGAGTTGATTGAACGCGTGCTCTCCGAATGCCTTCTGTCGTTCAAAGACCTGCCGCCAAACAGTTACCATATCGTTGGAGAGCGGCTTTGCGTATTGAGCGTTCATAATTGAGTGTAGATCTAAGCGATTCAAAGAACACTTATTATCGACAAGACCGCAGCGTATACATGGAGCACCACACCAAAGAATGTCATGCACACAACAGCAACTGCGGGCCGAACGAAATGGCGAAGTTCCAGCAGCATGCCTTTTCTCGCCCTTGACCAGAGTCTCGCTGTCCAATAGAGAGTAGCCATCCAGAAAATATGCCCACCGAAATACATGACCCCATATACAAGAGTGGCCGGAATTGTCCCATCGACCAAAATGGTGATGAGTGATGCGGTGTTTGAGATGACATAGCCTGCCGAGTACAACACCAGAAATAAGATGCCAAGACGAATAACTCTCTGAGGGTCGAGTGGTTTATCTCTGTCATAAACCTGTAGTGCGATTGCGCAGCCGCATTCTGGGCAAGGACTTTCTTTTCCGTCCCGGCGGTTGTATCCACAAGATGGACATTCAACATCGCGATCTCGTAAGTAGAGATCGGCAAGCTCATTCTCGCTGGCTTTTGAGGATGTGTTCATATTCATTTATACCACTGCTCCAGCACAACCTTCCAGTCATCTAAGCTCTTCGCATAAATAAACCCCTGCTTCACGTCATCCGCGTTTGGGTGATGGGCCGCGAAGCGGATGCCGAACTTTCGCATGTTCCGAGCAGTGAGATACTCCGGATCACGCGAGTTTGCATTGACCGAAAGCAGCAACTCGAAGTGCTGTTCTAAAACCGCCCGCTGTTCTGCGATCGTCGGGACTTTGGGATCTTCGCCGGCGAGCACCGCTCGCGCTTGCTTGAAGATCCATGGGTTACCGATGCACCCCCTTGCAACCGATACCCCGGTCAAACCGGTGTATCCAATCATGCGGAAGATCTGGTTGACATCCCAGACATCACCGGACCCGAAGATCAAACGATCCGGATGGCGATCGACGAGTTCCTTGAGCGGGTCCCATCGTGAGGGACCGACATATTTTTGTTCGACGGTTCGCCCGTGGACAGTCACCCAACTGCACCCCAGGTCGTACGCAGCATCGAACAAATATTCGAAGTTCTTTTTCATCTCCGGCGTGTCGTCGTACGCCATCCGCATCTTGACACTCAGCGGGGTTGACTCAGCCAGCACATCACGCACCGCCTTGAGGATCGCGATCGCGCCCTCCGGCTCGCGGAGCCAGTGCCCGCCTCGGGATTTCTTGGCGATTTTTTTGACCGGACACGCGAGGTTGATATCGATCCCAGCGAACGAATCCGAGCCGTCGGAGCGTGAATCTTCGACACCCCCACTGACCATCGAGCGGTATTCTTTGTTCGACCGGCTCCCCTGCTCAATCATCTTGAGGGCCGCCGCGGCCATCTCGGGCGGGTCGCTCCCCATGATCTGTCCCACGAGTGGATTGTCCTCTTCACCACCCGGCACATTGCCTGTGATATCACCCAAATCAGCCTTCGCAAACCCTTTACCACCAGCGAGTAAGGTGCGATCGAGCAAGGCCTCGGTAACGCACATCGGGCACCCGTGCCGGCGGGCGATGATCCGCATCGCGGCATCTGAATACCCGGCGAGCCCGGCTTGGTAAAACGGGGCGTTGAACCCCGGAATTAGGGCGGTAACACGGGGATTCATCCCCGTCGGACCAAATCTGGCGACCAGATCCGCAGCCACGGCCTTGGGATCAATATCTTGAGCCCCTTCAGCGATCGCGAAGGCCGGATCGGTCGCGTTCTTACTTGGTTGGTTGCTTTGACAGCCCATCGGGGAAACGATAGGGGGTGAAAACCAATCAACGAATCCCAGCCGTGATCTCCGCCCTATTCCTTGTCTCCTGCTTGCCCGCTATGAGCGGGTGCCGGCTCTTTTCTGAGACGACCCACGCAACTGCTGGGCCCTTCTATCCGGACTCCATATCCAAAGGCGAAATCTTCGATGTCCAGGTCTTCCGCCAATCAACCACTCTCCGCCTGACCAACACCACCACCCGAGACTTCGGAGCGTCCACCATCTGGCTCAACCAGCGGTACTCCTCCCCGATCGATGCGCTCGCATCCGGCGAGACCCTCGAAATGGATCTCAAAATATTCGTCGATGAGTTCGGTGAAACCTACCGCGCCGGCGGATTCTTCTCACAGCGCATCCCTGCACCGGTCGTCCTGTGCCAACTCGAAACCGACGAGGGCAACGGCCCAATCATGCACGGCTTCGTAGTAGTCGAAAACACTCTTGACTAACCCCCCATCCCCCCATACCCCACCCCCCCCAAAGTGACTCTTCGTGTCATCGGACACACAAGGAAATTTAAATATGGCACGCATCCTCGTTGTCGGACCACATCCCGACGATCAAGAACTCGGTATGGGCGGAACGATTATCAAGCTCGTCAACCAAGGACACGATGTCCTGATCCTCGATGTCACCAACGGCGAACCCACCCCGCTTGGTTCGCCCGAGATCCGCAAGGGCGAAGCCGCTGATGCGTTCAAGGTCTTGACACGCAACGCGACGGGCAGCGTCGACCGCTGGTTGCTGGATTTCCCAAACCGTTTTGTTGAACACACCATCGAGAACCGCCACGCGCTCGCAGGCGTGATCCGCGCCTGGCAAGCGGAGATGATCTTTACGACCTTCGATATCGATGCCCACCCGGACCACCGAGCCGTGACGCGGTGCGTTGAAGATGCACGCTTCGACGCCAAGCTGACCAAAATAGACATGCCCGCCCCGACCGACGCGTGGACCGGACGCACCTTCGAACTCGGCGACCCGATCTATCCCAAATGGCTCTTCTACTACTACGCGACGCACCTCCGCTGGGTCGCCGACCCGAGCTTTGTGTTCGACATCTCGGGCGTGCTGGACCAGAAGATCGAATCCATCCGTGCTTACCACACGCAGTTTGTGCTGCCACCCAAAAATGCAAAGATCGCCGACTGGGTTGAGCATGCCGCGAGTTACTTTGGCTCACGGATCGGGACTGAGGCGGGCGAGCCGTTCTTTACGAAAGAGCCGGTTGGGCTGAGCGACCTGATGTCACTTGTTGGTGTCTAATCGTTGTCTGGATCGCAAGCCCCGACATTAAAGATGTCTTCAATCCCATTCCCGGTGTAGAGCTTTGCAGCCGCCGCGATGTGATTCGGCGCATGGATCAGAAAGCCAGCGAGCATTTTATCAAGTTCTTCAGATGTGAGCGATTCGGGGTCCTGAGTGAATGCCCAAAATTTTTTTAGGTCAGACAGCCAATCGTACATATGAAACCCGACATCGACCGCGTCATCATTTTTAAGCCCAAGTCTTCGGGCAGATTCAACTACTTTGAACTCTGCAGGTGTTGCATTGTCTGGAGTCATTCGCTTTCCGGCCATTAATAATCCCTCACTCACCCACATTCATAAGCACTTTGATCCCGTCGCCGGAGATCATGGTGCGGAACGCTTCTTGGTACTCGCTCATCGGGAACTCGTGGGTGATGATGTCGTCAAGCTCAAGCCGTCCCGACAAGAGCAGTTGTTCCATCTGGTACCAGGTCTGCCACAGGCGCCGCCCGTTGATTCCCAAGACCGTGCAGCCCTTGAAGATGATGTGGGCGTTGAAGTCGAAGTCCACCGTGCGAGCGGGGAGCCCGAGCAGCGCCGCGGTCCCGCCGTTGCGGAGTGCGCGGAATCCTTGGTTCATCGCGGCAGGAGCACCCGACATTTCGAGGAGCACATCGACACCTTCATGGGTTTCTGCGCGGACATCGTGCACCCACGAATCGTCTCGCGCGTCGTAGGCGGCGTACGCGCCGAGTTTTTTGGCGAGTTCCAATCGCGGCGGATTCACATCCGTGCAGTAGATCCGTGATGCACCCGCCGCCTTGGCAACCGTCACCGCCATCAATCCAATAATCCCCACCCCAGAAATGAGCACGGTCTTGGCGCTCACATCGGCTGACATCACGGTGTGAACCGCGTTGCCCAGCGGGTCCAGGATCGCGGCGTACTTATCGTCGATCTCAGGATGCATCTGCCAGACATTGTCCTCTGGAACCACGATGTACTCCGCGAAGCACCCATCGCAATCGATCCCGAAGATCTTGGTGTCGGCCGCGATGTGGGCGTTTCCGGTTCTTGAGTTGTAATCGACCCCCGCACTCATATGCCCCTCGGCGCTCACCCGCTGACCGATCTCGCATTTGGTCACGGCCGTCCCGATCTTGTCCACATGACCGACAAACTCATGACCCGTGATGATCCCGGTCGGGATCCGTCCCGCGGCCCACTCGTCCCATTCCCAGATATGACGGTCTGTCCCGCAGATACCCACTTTCTTGACCTTGATCCGCACCTCGCGGGGACCGGGCTCCGGAATCGGGCGATCGTTGACGAGCTGAAGCTCAGGACCGGCGTGGTGTTTGATGAGCCCCCGCATGCTCGGGATTGTGCCCTGGGTGGCGGTCGGTTCATCTTGGGTCGCTGGTGAGGTCATGGTCATGTGTGTTTCTCAGAAAGGGGGAATCGCAGGGCACAATTATCCAAATACGAGGCATTCTGGGCGAGGCTGGAGCGTTTGGTCTTTGGGCAGCGGCAATCACCCGCCAATGCCATCAAATAGGGCCCTCAACCACCCATATCGTATACAGTTGGGCCCCCCGAGCCGCCGATGTTGAACCAAAGGGCCGCCTAATCGGTATTGAGTAGATACCGGCCCGAATTTAGTCGTTTTTTGATCTCAGTACATATGTCTAGAGCATCCATCAACAGTTCGTTCCTCTACATCGCCAACAAGCCCAGCGGGGGCAAGGCGATCGGTGTACGGAGCGCCCGCTCACACAGAGCACTCGCAGGTGTCCTCCGTAAGGAACGCCAGGTGCTCGTCAAGACCTGGAAACTCCCTGCATGGGCGGTCAACGAACCGGAGATGTCGCTCAAAGAGCACGCCGAGTTCGATGCCCAACTCGCCCAACTCCTCGACCGAGGGGTCCCATTGACCGAAGCACTCGAAGTCGCAGCGACGGTCGTCAAATCTGCCAACGAGGACCGCATCCTCCGCTTGCGATCGCTCATTGCCCAAGGAACGAGTTTCAACGACGCGTGCCATCAGGTCGGGAGCTTTGACGAGGTCACTTGTGCGGTGTACAAAGCCGCCGAGAAAACAGGCGATCTTGCCGGCGCGTGCCGCCAGCTCTCGATAGGTGCCAAGCGTCGTTTGGAAGTTTCGGGCAAAGCCGCGACACTGATGATCTATCCGTGCATCGTCCTGACCATCGCATTCATCGCGGGGCTTGTGATGATGACCCTTGTCGTCCCAACCATCGGCGAATCCATGGCCAGCTCCGGGATTGAGGTCCCCCTGTTTACCAAGATCCTCGTATCTGTAGGCTCGGTACTCCGTGCCAATATCTTGTATCTACTTGGTGCGATCGTCCTGCTGATTGTCGGCGGATTCCTCTGGCGAGGAGCCCTTGCCAAGTTTGCCGTCACGCTTACACGCAATATGCCTTTCGTCCGTGATGTCGTTCTGGAACAAGAACTCACCCGATTCTTTTCGGTCATGGGTTCGATGACCCGATCGGGCATCGTGCTCAGCGATGCGATCTCGGTATCGAGTGGAGTGATCGGGCACCCGAAACTCAGCAAAGACCTGCAACGGCTCCAACAACGATTAATCGAAGGCGGGATCTTCCGCACGCTGATCGAGCAGGTCTCCGCCCTCCCGCTGGCGACCCGCAAGCTGCTGGTGGCGGCTGATCAGGCGGGGGACCTGGAATCAGCATTTGATTCACTCGCCAAGGACCACGCCCAGAATGTAGATAAAAAAACCGCACGCCTGATGGCGATGCTCGAACCACTGCTGATCGTGATCCTGTTCATGATCGTGGGCACGATGATCCTTGCGATCATGCTCCCGATGATGAACATGACCGGATCGGTCTTATAATGATGACCTATTGACCAAATCAACGGGCACCGATGCCTGTTGGGATTAAATGAATGCAACACACGCCGAGCTTCGGCGTTGAACATTGGAGCTAAAAACATGACCACACTCAACTCACAACTCAACGCCAGATCAAACCCCCGAATCCGTCCGGGCTTCTCGCTGATCGAACTCACTGCGGTGCTTGTGATCCTCGGATTACTCATGGCTGGCGCGGCCGTCGCGGTGCCCTCACAGATCAAGAAGGCCCGTATCCGCACAACCAAGAACAGCATGGTTGTGATCAAAACACAGATCGAATCCTTCCGCGCCGAAAATGCCGGCGATTCCCCCGCAACCCTTGCACTCTTGATCCCTTCATTTATGGAAGAAGGATCAGACATGGATTCATTCAAAGAACCATTCTACTTCCTCCCAACCCCCGGCGGCACGCACGCCTACGAACTCCGCTCGGCCGGCCCCGACAAAGAAATGGGCACCGAAGACGACATCAATGTCTGGACAATGGATGTCACCAACGGCAACTGATTCCAATGACCCGCAAGCACTCTACAACTCTTAGAAGAAAGAATGCGAAATCCAATCGCAGAGGAGTGATGCATTCAAGGCGCGGGGCCACTCTTATTGAAGCGGTCCTCGCGACCGTTCTCCTCGGGATGGTTGCCGCGACACTCGCAAGCGCGGTTTCGTTTATGAGCGCCTCGCAACGCCGCATGCAGCAGCGGCTCGGTGCCGCGGAACTCGCCAACCGGCTGATGTTGATGTACATGGACGACCAGGACGCAATGCCCAACAAGTCGCTCCCGATCGAGTACGACATGGACCTCTTCCGCTGGACACTCGAGGTTGACCCCGTCGAGTTCACCATGGCCCAGCTCCCCCAGGAAGCCGATGACAACGCGATCGGATCGGGAATTAACTTCGGGCGCATCCGCCTCGTCTCGATTCGCGTCTGGCTCAGCGAGGACTCGGGCGGGGCACGCGGATTCTCGACCCAGTTCCCAAACTCACAGCTCACCCGCCTCATCGATCCGCTCGCTCTTTCCAATCCCGACTCGCTCCAGACCATGATCGATTCACCAGACGGGATGGAACGCCTCTTCGAACGATTAATGGAACTCGATGCCGCCGGCGGTGGAAGCGCACCATGAGTAACACAGCAATGAAAGATCGAGGTTTCACACTCGTCGAGATGACGCTGGCGATTGTTGTGGGCGCGTTGGTGCTCTTGGGCGTATCTGGCGTGTTTGCCGCCGCGAGAAACATGGATCGGATCTTCGGAGATCAGTACGAACACTCCACCCAGCTCCACATCACCCAGATGACCATCCGCAGAGCGATGCTCTCACTGCTGGTTCTTGAAGACCAGAGGCAAACCCAAACCAACACGCAAACCGATGACGGCCAAGACGAGGACCAACTCCCGGATCGCTCGCGGGTCATCCTTGAAACCGACCCGGTCTATGCCTCGATCCCCGGTCAATGGCAGCCCCAACGCTTCGAGGTTGTGCTCTCAACGCCCCCGATCGCGCTCAACATGGCGACCAAAGCCGCCGCATGGGCGCGGATCAATGACCGCGACGAGGACTCACTGGATTTCTCATCTACCGATGCATCGGGCGGGGTCTTGCGGTCGGTGTTTGAGCTTCGTCCTGATGGGAGCCGAGAGCAGATCATGCGCCGCGCCGGGATCATGGACCCAGACCCACGAGCAGATCAAGAACTTGAAATGGCCGGATCAACCCCCGCTGGATGGACACTCTGGTGGAGGCCAATCCTCCGCACCGAGAGCGAGTTCCTTCGCAGCGGCGGCGCCCCGCTTGCTGACTCAGTCGGAACCCAGGATGAAGTACGGTTCCGTCTTGCGGGAGCGATCCCGCTGATTAAAAACATAGAGATGTGCTCATGGACCATCTACAAAAGTGATCTAAAAATCACCGAATACGATGCTCTAGAGATGAGCAGCCTGCCGGCGTACGCCGAGTTTGAGCTTCTGCTTCTCAATGGCCAATATGCGACCTGGATGTTTGAGATCGATTGGGTGCTCGGCGATGACCCACTGGACATGGTCGATGACGACGCAGCTGCGGATGGCGAAGACGATAACAATGACGGGAACAACACTCCTGATATCCCTGGAAACCAGGGCGGAACACTGCCAAGCCGAGACAACCAGAACGGCAACATGGGCAATGGTGACAGCTAATGCCTAAATACCCCAACACCAACGCGAACACCCGACTATCGCCATCAGCGGGTGGGTTTGTGATGCCAATGGTGATTCTGCTCATGGTTGTCGTGGGACTGACGATGTCGCTCTCGCTCCGCCGGCTATCAACCCAACAACTGGTGATCACCCGGCAGGTCAATGCGTATTACGAGCACCACTCTGGTCGCGGGCTTCAAGAAGCCATCGGCGCCTGGCTCCGTCAACAGAACGGGCGCGAACTCGACGAGGTTCTTGAACCCAACACCGGCAAAGCGATGGACATCACCCTAGCCGACGGCTCGGTTGTTTCGATCTATCTCTTCGATGCCCAAGGAGCCCTGCTCTCGGATTTGTCGAGTGTTCCAGGCGGCCAAGTAGACGAGGTCGGCTTTGCTCTCAAAAATCTGTCACAATCTGTCGGGCCTCGGGAGTTTGCGTTGTACACAAGACCGTTTGGCCCCGCGGCGGTCAGTGTGCATACAGCCCCTGAATCCGTCTTAAGGGCGATCTCAGAAGCAATTGCCGGAGGAAAAGGGGTCCGCTTGAGCGACGACATCCTCCGCCATCGAGACTCGGGAGAGCGCATGACCAGGCAAATCTTGGTCGAAACCGCGACTCGGGCCGGTGTGAACTCCGAACAACGGGCCGCGGTCCTCCGCCGCTTTGCGACTGATGTCCAGATTTGGGGCGTAGTGGTTGAAGTCCGGGGAGGACGAGGGCTCAGCAATGGACGATTACTGGCTCGATACGGGGGCGTTACCCGGATCCGATCCAACACCGGACGCCGATCATCCAGCAATGTGATGGAAATTGGTGCGTTCTATACCTGGAAAGACCTCGGTATCGACAGTCAGAGCATCGATCCAGCCGATCTGTACTAGAGCAAGGGCTACCCTGTGAGGAGCCCGAAATCAGTCAATTACGTGATCCTCAAGAGAATACAAGACATGAGCACGATCATTTCAAGAACAAAGGCAAAGCAGCTCACTCTGCTCTATCAGGTAACGGCCGCGGTTTGCGTGCTTGGTGCTGTTGCCGTAGGCGTTGTGGGACTTCCAGAATCCGCCTTTTCAGCCCAGATCAACGATGTCTCGCAGCCCCCTGCGAATTCCCCTATTCCAGGGACCAGTCTGAACACCAAAGACACAGCACTTGAAACACAACAAGCCCGGATAGACCCCGGCTCGATCAGTGCTCGGTTATCAATGCTCGACAACGCGCCTGCCATATCCGCTGTAGCTGAAACGACACCGATTTCCAACTCTGACCCAGTCCCCGAAGAACTAGGATCACTTGCAAAGCGTGTCCGGTACACAGGTTACATCGACGACAGCGACCAGAAACTGGCGTTCATCCGGATTGATGGCACGCAACGGATCATTGCCGAGGGCTCGGTTGCTCAAGCAGGTTCAATAGGGCTTGAAGATCTGACCATCACGGCTGTCCGTCCGAAATATATTTTGGTGACCGACGGCCAAGTCGAGGATCGGATCCCGTTGGCTTCTAAGAACGGCTCGTCAATCACGATGTCTACAGGCCAAGAGGTCATCGCCCCACCGGAACGTCAAACCCTTGCCGACATGGTCCTTACACCTGAGGAACTTGCAGAACTTGAAAAACTCCCGGTTCGGCAACGGAATGCGAGAGAGAACATGCTCCGTCGTCAAAAACTTGGTCGCCCGGGCCCTGGCAAAAAAGAACCATTGGCGTCATTCCGAGCCGGCGCTGGCAACTCATCCGAGCAACGCCAACGATCCGAAAATGATTAACCAAACCATCCTCCATACCCACCATTCATCCACCATTAACACATAAAGTACATCACTTGAGCGATCGCATCTGTTATCTTGAACGCACCGACCGGGGGCTCGCACTCTCAGGCATCCGCCTGGTGGGCACCCATGCGGATGATCACTGGGATGCGACGGCCGGTGGATCTCCGGACGCTGTGCTACAGACAATCGAAGACGCCGCGGTGTGGATCCGCCAGAGGCTCAAAGCCGGCGGGGGAACATCAAAGTTCTTCCCGGTTCTCTGCCTCGATACCGACGGCACCATCTGCACCTGGACCAAACCCGAAGACAACAGCCCGGAGATGATCGCCGCCGCGATCGACCAGCTCGATGTCGAACAAGATGACGACGCGCTTGAAGGCGAGATGCAATCCTCGATAGGCGAGCGGTTCCCCGATCTTCCTTTGGAAGTGAACTACGAATCACTGAGCGCCGAACAGACCTCTGAAGGTTCACGCCGGGCGGTGGTGGCGACTCCGGACATCTCCGCGAGGCTCCTGATCGACCAGCTCGATTCGATGGGCATCCGGATCGGCCGCGTTGAAAACTTATGGTCGCTGATCGCGATGGGCTGGGACCCTGGCGCCCCGCACAGATCCAGCGCCCGAGACTCCCAGCGGGTGGTCTCAACGGATGATCCCGTTTGCGGGTGTGTCGTGATGGATCCGAACCGTGCCCGGCTCATTTGGACATGGTCGAAGCGCGGCCAGTTGATTGCCGCCGGATCAATGCGGATTGGACACGACTCGAGTGGTCCTGTGCTTCACGAGAGCGATCTCTCCCGGCTGTGCGCCGACTGGCTCAGCTGGGCGACTCAGCTTGGTGTTGCACCAATGCGGGTCGTTATGGTTCTGCCAGAAAACGAGCCTGAGATCCATCCTGAAAGCCAATCCGATAGCGGCTCTGAGAGCCATGCCAAATCTGAAAGCAAAGGTGGGTTTGATCGCGCCAAGATCGGCAGCATGTTCTCCTCGCATTGGCCGATGGCGACTACCGACTTGGTCACAGAAGCTGATCCGATTTTGGCAACACTCCGTGCGGTCCACAACGGTGAAGATTCGACCAAGGGCAAAAATACCCATGCCGGCGACCTCACCAATCGCCCAGGCCGATCCCACCGATCGATGTATCGCTGGGCGGCGGCGGCGCTCATTCTTGCTGGGTCAGCCGTGGGCTGGACAGCGATGACTCTCTACGGGCAAGGTTCTGTCACCGCTAGCCAGGCCAAGGGTGTACGGGCCCAGATGGTTGACCAGATCATGAGACTTCAGCCACCGGTTGCTGATCTCCGTCTACCAACCGCCGAACTCCAAGCAAGGCTCAGTCGGCTAGTTTCCCGCACCGGACCGATGCAGGTGACCGCTCCAAAGCCAGTCCTTGAAGAACTCGAAACCGTATCGTTTGTGCTCGGGATGTCGGGCATCGATATTGATTCGATCTCGCTCACGAACACGCTGGCCACCCTCAAGATCCGGACCGAGGACCTCGCGCTGGCCGAGCAAATCAACGGAGCACTGCGATCCATCGAGGGATCGCATATTCAATGGCGTGCTCAACCCGACCTCACCAGACGCGGAGTGCAGATCGAAGCGACATTCACCGGCACCTGGATCAGGGAGGAGAGTTCCTCATGAGCGCCCTTCCCAATGAATCTCGGCTCAGTGCGGACGACCGATACGAACTCGCCTCGCGTGCTGTCATGCAAGAACGCCACTCCCGTCCTGTGCACTTTGTGGTCTTCGGTGTCATTGTGTTCGTTGCAGCCTTAATCTTCCTCGCCGTCGCATGGCGTCACAACACTGCAGCCAACAATAAACTCGTTCGCAACCACCTCGAAGCTTCGAGTATTGAACGGATGATCTTGCAGATCAGCGAACTTGAAACAGCTCAGAGCGAAGCCACAGGCGATGACATTTTCGCCCCCATTCCTGACATCCTGACCCGGATCACCCGCGCAGGAACCCAAGTCGGGCTTGAGAACGAGCTGAATCTCCCCAGAAACACCGCCCCACGCGTGACCGGGTCCGCCAGGCTTCTGAGCTATCCGTACACGGTGCGTGATGCCTCACTCGAACGGGTTCTTGAATGGATCCAGCTATCACAAGACCAAATCCCCGGGCTGCTGGTCCGGGAGATTACCATCACACTCAACGCCAAAAGCTGGCTTGTCAAGGTCACGCTGGCCCGGTACGAACGGGTCGAATAGGAGTCTCTCGAAATGACGAAGAATGGATCAATACCTAGACCTTGCCGATTGATGGCCCCGATTGCCCTCGCTGTGTTCGCACTCCTTGGTGTACCCGCGATGACCGGTTGCTCAAGCCCCGACCGCTCATGGGACACCAACACTACTAGAAACGCATCTGACCCGGTCGACGCGTACAAGCAACGCTCGCGCGCCGAAGCGATCGCACTCTTCAATGAAGCATCGCGACTCCACGAGAACGGTGATTTCGAGAACGCCCTGATCAAGTACCGCGAGTCCATCCAGAAAGACAACACCATCTTCGCAGCTTGGAACAACATGGGCCAGTTGCTGATGCAAGAAAAAAACTACGCCGACGCGGTGTCGGCCTACAAAATCGCCTCAGATCTCCAGATCACCGACCCACGCCCGGACTACAACATCGGGCTTGCGTACCAGATCATCGGATGGGGCGAGGAATCGTTTGACCACTTCGACCGCTCGCTGGACAGAGATCCCAACTACCTGCCCTCATTGCGTGGGATCGTCCGCAGCGCCGAGATGCTCGGGTCTGGGGATCAAAGAATCCTTGACTTTATCCGCAGCGGGCAGCTCCGTGAAACCGACGACCAATGGCGCGAGTACTTCGATCGCCAACGCTTCCGCGTTGAGAAGCTGATCGAAGAAAGTACCTGAACTCGGCCCTTAAAGAATCACAGCCTCTCGGCCGCCAGTGATGCAAGCTCGGACCGCTCGGTCTTGGCGAGTGTTACATGCCCGACCATACCCAACCCACGCATCCGCTCGACGGCGTAACTCAGGCCGTTGGATGACTGATCAAGATACGGGTTGTCGATCTGCCCGATGTCGCCGGTTAAGACCAGTTTGGTCCCTTCACCGATGCGAGAGACAATCGTCTTGACCTCGTGGGGTGTCAGGTTCTGGGCTTCGTCAACTATCATGAACTGGTGCGGGATCGAACGCCCACGGATGTAGGTCAGCGGCTCAAGCACGAGCCGGCCATCGGCGACAAGCTTATCAATCCGCTGCTCGGAGGTCTTTGATTCGGGCGCCTGATTGGGCGAGCCGCGCGTCGAGAGCAGGTAGGACAGGTTGTCAAAGATCGGCTGCATCCACGCACCGAGCTTCTCGTCCTTGTCTCCCGGGAGATACCCGATGTCCCTGCCCATCGGCATGATGGGTCTGGCGACAAGCAGCTTATCAAAGCGTTCTTCCTGGAACACCTTGGTCATCCCCGCGGCGATCGCCAGCAGGGTCTTGCCCGTACCCGCGCTGCCCAGCAAGGTGACCATCTTGATCTCGTCATCGAGCAGCATGTCCAGTGCCATGGTCTGCTGAACATTGCGGGCCATGATCCCGAAGGTCGGCTTGCGCTGTCCCGCGACGGGGATCAGGTGCTCGGTATCGGTCAATCGACGCGCCAACCCAGAATGGGTCTCGTCCTGCGCATCGGTGAGCATGACATACTGATTGGGCGTAATCTCGCGTTGATAGGTCTGCCCGCTGTCTGTCTCAACCTTGAGGTACGGCTCAAGATGGTCGAGCGACAGCATCCGGTCGGCATAGAGCTCATCAATGATGTCCCGCCCGACGGCCAGTTCCATGAAGCCCGTGTAAAGACGCTCCCCGTCAACACGCTGGTCCCGGACATCCTCGGACTTGATCCCGAGCGCATCGGCCTTGATGCGTGCGGCCAGATCTTTGGACACAAAGACCACATGGTTATTGGCCCGGTGCAACGACCACGCCGCGGCGATGATGCGATTGTCGGGCATGTCCTTGGACAAGATTGGCGGGCGGGAGTGGTCCTCGACATCGATACTGAGCCACCCGGTTGCGCCGCTGGAGTGGACACCGAGTTTCTCAAGAGAGACGCCCTCGATGAGTTTCCCATACCCACGCAAGCGGTCGAGCTGGCGGATCGCGGTCCGTGCGTTCCGGCCCACATCGTCCTCACGCCGCTTCATCGTATCGAGTTCTTCGAGTACCGGGTACGGGATGACGATGTGGTTCTCTTTGAACACAAACATCGCGTTTGGATTGTGCAGCAGCACATTGGTATCGAGCACATAGTATTTTATTGACGCGCTGGTATCTTTTATGTCGGCCATATGTAATCGCCATCGGGCTGCTCAAAAATGAACACCGACCGGCTGTTCTCCTTGGGTGCGGGCGTGATCTCGCCCAATACAGCATATCGGCTGTTATGAGTTCGTGCATCCAAGAGCAATGCTTAGAACCCGTTGTAAATCACCATAGTGACGAGAACTGCTGAGGCCGCGCCGGCGAGCATGAGCTTGATGACCATCGAAACCAGCCGCCCCGCCGCGGCACCCGATCCGGACCGGACCGAGTCTTTAATGGACCGGTTCGCGATTGAACGCTCAGCAATAAACGCCCCAAGACCCGCCCCCAGGACGCCGCCAACAATCGAGCCAACTATGGGGATCGGGATCATGAATGTGCCCATAATCGCGCCCAAAAGCGTCCCGATCACAGACCCGATCGCCCCGCTCCTGGAGCCGCCCATCCGCTTGACGCCCAGAGCGGAGGCGATGAAATCTACAAACTCAGAAGTTGCCGCAATGGCAAACAACGCCCCCACCGTCCACCAGCCGACATACTCAGGCACCCACAACGCGAGCAGCGTGCTGCACGCGGCCATGGTCCAGATTCCGGGCAGCGTGATCGCCGTCATCGCCATACCGACGAGAACGACAACAAACACAATGGACAGGACCAGCCAAATCATTCCTCGTCTTGTTGGGATCCCAAGGCCTTGGCTTCCATAGCCAGAATCCAATCCTCAACGAGCGCGTGCTGGTAGGTGTCGATCTTGATTTCTTTGCCCGCATGTGAGCCGTGGGTGGCATTGAGCTTGATGAAGACAATAAACTTGTCCCATTTACGCTTATCCACTTCGTCGATATTCTCGGGCGTGATCGCGATCGATCCCGGCACCGTCAGTGTCATCGAGCCCGCATCCCATGAGAATTTTTGCCCGATCACTTTGATGATATTGATAAGCATCCAGAATCCGATGCCCCAGCACAAGACCATGATCAGCCACTGTGACGGGATGTCGTAGCTCTTGAGCGGTTTGGGGATCGAACCGGCCGATGTCCAAAGGGCTCTGCTCTCGGCGAGCGCGTCGTTGGGGTTGTCGATGATTGTGTGCTCAGGTGTGAGCTTGCCCACGATGTTGAGCCCGTTGAGCCATTGGTATCGTGTGTTGTACATCGTTGCCCGGAGCTGACGCGTTGACGATTGGCTCACGGCATCGCTCGCGTTGCGCTGCTTTGTTTCAGGATCGCTCAACTTAGCGAACTCGGCGACCGGATCAGGAACACTCGAGTTGCGTTCAAAGATCCCGAAATCTTCAGATCCTGCGTTTTTGGCCGCGTCAAGATATTGCCATTTGGCCCAATCCGCAAACCGCTCGCCGCGTGCTGGGTACTTGATCGTCGCATCGTAAAAACCCAGTCCACCAAAGCCAATCACAAAGAATGTGATGATAAATAGTTTGATGGACCACTTCGGATTCAGCGGTGCCTTGGCGCAATCCTTCGAAACATGCTCCGGCGTGGGATCGGCTGCCGGCTCAGTTGCTGAATCGGCTACTGAATCGGTGACCGGCTCGGTTGTCGGCATCTCGTCAGGCGTGTTTGGTGTTTCGCTCATGGAATCCCCATAGATTTGGAATCAGTTCACAATACAGCAATATATACAGAATCGCTAGAGAATCAATCGGTTGAATGATAACCGTGGCTGCATTTCATCTCTGTTTATGGACGGCCAGGGGGGATTTGTACCGATCAGCCGGGTGACCGGTCCACCATGAATCGGAACTATGGATCAAGTTGGTCCATTCTGCTCATTGCAGCCACCCACCAGAGGGTGGCCCGCTTCTCGTGCTCTGGCATCTTGAGAAGCCCGGAATAGCCCCCTTCATCGACCCGCTTGGCTGGAATCCGAGGGCATTTCCCCCCAAACCACCCAAACTTTAATGCGCGGGTCAGGAAACAGGAATGGGCCGCCCGGAAGCGTACACCAGCATCGAGTTCCTTTTTGGAGAGCTTTCCGGTCCAGATCATGTGACCATGATACAGGATTTGCCCGTTGCCGCCAATGCATTTTCAGCGGCATGGGATTTATGTGGCCGGCCCCCTACGATCCGCGTTCAGACCCGCTCTGGTTGACGCCCGGGCCCGATGCACGGGTGGCCTGTGAACCTGGTCAGGGCTTGACCGCAGCAGCCATAAGCAGCCGTCGCCCGGTGCCGTTGGTGTCCTGGGCGTCAACCAAGGCGGGTCTATTTCTCCCACTCAATCTCCGATTCCTCAGGCCCCTACCATCCCCCATGGCCTACACCGCGCTCGCTCGTAAACATCGTTCTCTCACTTTCGACACCGTCATCGGGCAAGAACCCATTGCCAAGACGCTGACGGCCGCGATTGCCTCAGACCGCGTCCATCATGCCTATCTCTTCATCGGGACCCGGGGCGTGGGCAAGACCTCGATGGCGCGGATCTTTGCCAATGAGCTCAATAATCCGGATCATAATGATGACATCGCCGCCGCGGTATTTTCTGGACAGGATACCGATGTCATCGAGATCGATGCGGCTTCGCACAACAAGGTCGAAGAGGCCCGAGAGCTGATCGCAAACTCTGCGTATCGCCCGATGCGTGGTCACTACAAAATCTACATCATCGACGAGGTCCACATGCTCTCGACTGCCGCGTTCAACGCGCTGCTCAAGACGATGGAAGAACCACCGGAGCATGTCAAGTTCATCCTATGTACCACCGAAGCACACAAAGTTCCTGCAACGATCCAGTCACGCTGCCAGCGTTTCGACTTCCGCAATATTCCCGCGTCACGGATCGCGGATCACTTGTCGGCGGTACTCAAGCAAGAGGGATTCAAAGCCGACCCCGAACTCGTCCACACCCTCGCACGGCTCGGAAACGGCTCGATGCGTGACGGCTTATCGCTACTCGATAGGCTCATGGCTTCGGGTGAAAAATCACTGACCGTCGATCTGCTCGAAGAACTCCTTGGACTCCCAGACCGCCAGGTCATGGGTGATCTGATCGACGCGATCGCGGGCGGCGATCCCGCGATGGTGTTGCGATCTACCGGACAGCTCCTGAGCAAGGGCATCGCTCCCGAACAGATGCTCGCGGTGCTGCTCGAACGCTTCCGCGATCTCATGGTTCTGGGCGCATGCGGCGTAGACACCGACCTTGTTGAACTCTCCGACGATATTAAAAAAATGGAGTTTGAGCGGGCCAAGCAGTTTGATGCCGCAGGCATTATCCACATGATCGCGCTGTGCGAATCAGTGCAACGCGCACTCAAATCTTCACCTGCACCAAGAGCCCTAGTCGACGCATGCATGGTTCGGCTGGCGATGACCGAAAAAATCGCGGACCTGACGGCACTCGTTCAGAGTGGTGGGTCGCCCGCAAAAAAAACATAAGGGCGGCGTCGGCCCCCGCAACATCCGTTGCTCCAAGCCGACCGTCGCCCACCCCATTACCACCTGAACCGGTTCAGCATCAAGCAACGCCCAGTCCGCGTACTCCTACCAAGCGTGCCGACTTCGCCAAGCCTGCGCCAACGCCTGCCATCCCGGTCGATCAG